>OGSD01002942.1_pt1 | contig 13516 bp, 13 predicted proteins | sample 1553571 | NCBI WGS metagenome assembly OGSD01 (sample SAMEA2580072, study PRJEB22360) | human gut metagenome | biome: human gut; feature: human-associated habitat; material: faeces | place: Denmark | collected 2008/2010 | reverse complement strand
AATGGGTTCCCTCCGACCGAGTCTCTCTTCCCAAGAAAGACAAAGGGACCGCTTGGGTGAAAACCCAACGAAGCACCACCGAACGTCTTGTTGCGGAATCGAGGAAAGGCAAAATCGGTTGCACTATCGTCAGCTGGATCTTCCTTCTTGGCATCGTCGCGCTCATTGCCTTCAGCCTTCATTCTTGTGGAGTTTTCTAAGCGCTTTCCTCACCGACGAGCGCTCTCGCTCCACCGTACCCTCATGCTCAATGGTTCCCGTAAAAAAATGGCCTGCACGTCAATGTGCAGGCCATTTTTAATCAGCAAGAGCAGCTGCCACCATGTTCTTACATAAAGTTGGAAAATCCATTCCCGCCGCCCGAGCAGCATCGGGAAGAAGAGATGTTGCAGTCATCCCAGGGAGTGTATTCGTTTCCAACACCCAAAACTCACCGTTTTCATCCTGAATCAAATCGGTACGGGAAACCCCTGTACATTCGAGAGCCCGATGCGCCTTCACAGCAAGCTCTTGAGCCTTTTCGAAGTCCTCCTTCGACAGTGGGGCGGGGCAAATGTGCTGAGAGCCGCCCGCGGCATACTTCGATTCGTAATCATAGAACTCATGGGAAGGGACGATCTTAATGACGGGAAGGGCTTTCGGTTCGCCATTATCAAGGACGGCGACCGTGAATTCATCGCCCGAAATGTACTCTTCGACGAATGCAGCTGAATCCACCTGGAATACCTTCGCCATGGCTTCGGCGATTTCATCCTCGGCATGGCAGATGTACACGCCAAGGGCGCTTCCTTCAGTAGCGGCCTTAACAACACAATGAACACCAACCGAATCGACGACATCTCCAACTGGGACGTTAGCAGACTCAAGAACAAGAGAGCGGGGCGTATTCACGCCGAAAGCACGGTAAAACGATTTCGACTTGATCTTGTCTATAGCCGTAGCACTCGACCAAACGCCTGGACCGGTATAAGGAAGACCAATCGTCTCGAGGAATCCTTGAATCGTACCGTCTTCTCCTCCTTTTCCATGGAGCGCTAGGAAGCAAACATCATATGCCTCCTGAATCAGCTTGATGAGATCTTCCTTGGAGGAAGGGTCGAGAGTATCAACGCAGAACCCGGCTTCCCGCAATGCCGCGGCTACTCCCTTTCCCGATTCGATTGAAACATCACGCTCACCACTCGAGCCACCTGAAAGAACAGCAACACGAATCTCTTGGGGCTTAATATCCATATCCACCAACCGATCTTTCATTCGGATTTCATTTATCTGGACGCTCATGATCCGTTCGAAGTATAACAAAGCCTTCTCCGCCACATCGCTCGAGGGGCATTCACTCACGACACCCCCATCCGTATAATGACACTCATGAAACACGATATTTTTTCTTACAACATCGCCGAGATCCCTCAGCTTCTCGCCGAGCTCAACCAACCCCGCTTCCGTAGTCAACAGCTTCTTTCGTGGCTCTACGTCAAAGGCGCACGTTCCTACGACGAAATGACCAACCTTCCGGCATCTCTTCGCGACAAGCTAGAAGATGCACATCCCTGCGTTGCCCCCAAAATCGTCGATAAGCAAACCTCTTCCGATGGAACGCGTAAATACGTCTTCGAATTCTTTGACGGCACACGCGTGGAAGCCGTTGGGATTCCTTCGACCGATCAGAAAAAGAACGCCGACCCCAAACATCTCACTGTCTGCTTTTCTACGCAGGCTGGGTGTGCCATGGAGTGCGCTTTCTGCGCTACGGGGACAGAAGGATTGACGAGGAACCTATCCTCCGGAGAAATGGTTGCTCAGATCACCGCCGTTGCGCAAGATTTCGGGTGTCGCGTTACCAACGTCGTGTCTATGGGACAGGGCGAGCCCTTTCAAAACTACGATTCTTGCCTCGATGCTTTGCGCTTTATCAATTCGGATAAAGGACTCGGTATCGGCGCACGTCATATCACCATTTCAACTTGTGGGGTACTATCCGGCATTTCTAACCTCAGTAAAGAACCCGAACAATTCACCCTTGCCGTTTCCCTTCATTCCGCCATCCAACACACGCGCGATGCCCTGATGCCACGCTGTAAATCAATGAAGCTCGACGACCTCAAGTCCTGTCTTCTTGATTACATCGCCCAGACGGGTAGAAGAGTCAGCTTCGAATACCTCATGATCAAGAACGTCAACGACACACCGGAGGCTCTTGATGCTATATCCCATTTCTGCGACGGGCTTCTTTCTCACGTAAATTTGATCCCAATCAATTCTGTCGACGATTCACCCTTCCTCCCAAGCACCATCGCCACTCAGAAAAAGTGGGTCGCCACCCTCCGATCGCAAGGCGTGGAAACTACAATAAGGAATTCACGTGGGTCGGATATAGATGGCGCCTGTGGTCAATTGAAGAACAAAACGAAGCGATAACCATGTTCCCTTCACCCACAATCGACTATATCTGCCCTACAGAAACGAAGAAGGCGGCTCAGTTCATTTGAGCCGCCTTCTTCGTTTTACTTCAAGGAGCTAAGTCCTCTAGTTTTCTTTTTCGCCATTCTCAAGCTGGGCACCATGTTCGATAAGAGCAACGATACGCTGCAGTTCCTCTTCATCCTTGAATTGGATTTCAATCTTGTTTTTACCTTGAACCGACTTAACGCGAACAGGAGCAGAGAAGTAGCGCGTGAGGCCCTTTGCAGCCTTCTTATAACTGGCAGGAGCAGGCACTCGCTTTGTTTTCCCTTTATCAGCAGCCTGGGCACGACCAGAAAGCAAACGAGCAATAGATTCCGTCTCACGGACGCTGAGCTTTTCTTCCATAAGCTTATTTGTCAGCGTTTTCCTACCTGCAGCATCAGGGATAGAAAGAATGGCCCGCCGTTATCTTCTCCTCAAAAAGCAACTGCTGAGCCTCTTCAGGAAGATCGAGAAGGCGCAATGCATTAGCAATGGTCGACCGCCCTTTAGCAACCGTTTGGGCAACTTCGGACTGCGTCATCCCCTTACGCTCCATCAAGCGCTTATAGCCGTATGCTTCCTCGATAGGATTCAAATCCGATCGCTGGATGTTCTCGATGAGGGCCAATTCAAGAGCTTTATCATTATCAGCCGTCCAAAAGCGGACCGAGATCGAATCCATTCCCAACTTTCTACAGGCTTGCCAACGGCGTTCACCGGCGATGATCTGATAAGTTTCTCCAACTTTTCGAACAAGAATCGGTTGAAGCAACCCTTCTTTCCTGATTGAAGATGCAAGCTCCTCAATCTCTTCGGGCTTGAAATTGGTTCGAGGCTGATCCGGATTAGGCTGAACCTTATCGAGAGGAACAATCCCCGTGTCTCCTTTGCTTTGCGATGGAGTGCTAACAGGGCTCTCCGAAGGAGACGTCTTCGAACTCGCTTCCTTCTGAGTGGGTACAGACATCTTTCTTATCGGCTTATCCGTAACGGAAGGATTAGAGGTTTTCGAGAGGGAATGCTCTTTTGACTTGCTTGTTGAAGCCGATGAAACAGTGTGACGTGTTTCACGTGAAACAACCTTAGCGTTTTCCAGTGCATCTTCCGAAATATAGATTTCGGAAGAGCGATTTCCCGTCTTTTTATCACGCGACGAGGCACTGAATTCAGCTTTCTTCGCCTCAAGTCGATCAACAGCTGTATTCGTATGAGGCTTTGCCTCGCTGGCTGACTTCTCGTCCTTCTTGGATGCGGTAGACGAGGAATTAACACCATATGCCGAAGCTGCCGCATCGTCGAAGAGCGCATTCAGCCCTCTTCCCAATCCACTTTTCTGCTTAGCCACGATCTATTACCTCTTTCGCAAGATCCATATAAGCAATCGCACCCTTGTTCTCAGGAGCATATTCGATGATCGATTGACCGTAACTAGGCGCCTCGGAAAGCTTTACGGTACGAGGAATAAGAGCATCGAATACCTTGTCCCCGAAGAACGAGCGGACTTCATTTACAACCTGATTAGCCAAGTTAGTACGCGAGTCGTACATCGTCATGACGATACCGAAGATATCAAGGCTCGGATTGAGAATACTTTTGACACGTTTCATCGAATCAAGAAGTTTTGTCACACCTTCCAAGGCATAGAACTCACACTGGATAGGAATCAAAAGCTTATCAGCAGCAACCAAAGCGTTGATAGTCAGCAATCCAAGCGAAGGAGGACAGTCAATCAATATGTAGTCATAGCGACCGCGAAGACTTCCAAGAGCGCTCTTCAAGCGGTTCTCGCGAGCCATCTCATTAACCAATTCAACCTCAGCGCCTGCGAGATTAATGGTCGAAGGAAGGACATCTACCCCTTGAGCGACACACGACAAGATAACGTCTTCAACGGGAGTCTCGCTTAGGAGAACATTGTAGATACAGGCATCAAGAGCCCTCTTATCAATACCGTACCCGCTCGTGGCGTTTCCCTGGGGATCCAAATCGACTAGAAGGACCTCTTTACCTTCGCTTCCCAACGCAGCAGCAAGATTCACTGCTGTGGTCGATTTACCAACACCGCCTTTTTGATTGATGATTGCGAGTATCTTAGTCTGACCCACTACATGATCGAGAAGGGGCTTCTGGGAAAACGGGACGAACGTGCGCTCGCCTTCATTCTCCTCTGTTTCCTCTTCACTTTGTTCGGGGACCTCAGGTGAAACGGGAACTTCCTCTTCAATGGGTTCCTGTTGAACATCCCTCTCGAGAACACGAGCATGCTCATTAACTTCAGCAAACTCATCTCTCTCGGTCGGTTCTTCATGATGTTGCTCAAATGCGGAAGTCACTACTTCTTTTTTATTCTTCTTTCGACTACCGAAAAGCCCCACGAACACTCCTTCCCTTCCATGGTTCCATTCAATACCCCTGTTTCACGTGAAACAGGGGTCGTGTTCGCAAATCAATATAGGGGATCGATCCCCTATTCAAGAAATATCAATCCAAACCGATGAACAAAATGAGCACGAGTCCTTAATCGAGACCTGCGAGCCCTTTCATATCGTCAGCTTATAAACATACTAAAGGACGAAGAAGTTCGATAGAGGGAATATCTCATAAAGGTATAAGAAAGGCCGCGTAAAGCCAAAGCACAACGACAACCGAAACATCTCACACAACCCAACGCCTCAACGACCGAGACATCTCATGCAACCCAACACCTCACTACAACATGCCTATCCAGCTCATTTGCGAGCTATTCCAATCAAAATGACTGCCGTACATAAATAAACCCACAAACCGATAAAAGGACCGAAAGCCATTCGACACTGGTAACGACCTAGGATTCAAAGATAGAAGACAAAACGACGGGATGATAAGCAAGCGAATCACCCACACCGCTAGACCACCATAACCCGAATTCCGCGGCGCACTTAACACCTAACTAGACAGGAAGGAGGGGAAGGTAAATGGAATGCAGGACTGCGACAACGTACCTCATGATCAAGCCGCAAATAAATACACGGGTCACTATCGTAAGCCGATGAAGGAGCGCGCTGAATGGTAGGGCGATACTGTAAACGAAGATTTTCTATGACGACGGTAACGCAAGCGCTTCGTTACCCTGAATCATGAATCTAACAGACCCCTCGCCCTTTATCTCTATAGGGCTGCAAGGATAGAGGTCCATCACCTCCTACGAAACGACGCGCTCCCCAAGAGACATCCTGCAAGGTCATACAACCAGCCGTAGCACCGATAACGCTCCCCAGTACAAAATCAGCCCCCTGTTTCACGTGAAACAGGGGGCTGACAAAGAAATAGACAAAAGCAGAATTAGTAAGGTTTCTTCTGAGCCATGCCTACACGCCGCGGCAAAGGAACCTGCGGTTCCGCCACTTTCTCAAAGACAATGAACATACGTGATGTTTCCCCATCCGAAAGGGTAACTTCACGCGAAGAAACATACCTCAATCCCAGCTTATCCTGGATATCGAGGGCATGAGGAAGCTCCTCGTGCCCTTCACGCGCCTTATAACAAACCAAACGCCCACCTCCAGAAAGAAGGGGGGAAGCCAACTCCATAAGGGACGAGAGGGAAGAGAGAGCCCGTGCCGTAATACATGAGAAGAATCCGCCCTTCTCGTTTGCCAACTCCTCAATGCGGCCGTTATAGGTTTCAACCCTTTCCTGTAGCTCCATTTTTTCAATGAAGGTATCAAGAGCACGGGTCTTTTTACCAACCGAATCCGCGAGAACGGTTTTACGCCCCGTAACGACAGCGAGGGGAATCCCTGGATAACCAGCACCAGTGCCCATATCGAGATACGGGCCATCGGGACACTCGTTAATCTCAGATAACCCGGCCAACGAATCTTCGATATGAAGAATCTGGGCGGATTCCCATGAAACGATCCTCGTGAGGTTCGTCTTCTTATTTTCTTCCATAACAAGCTTCAAATGAAAATCGAGCAACTCGCGTTGCTCGATTGACAAAGCATCAGAAAGGGAAACCAATCTTGATCCTTTCCTTATGTTTCACGTGAAACATTAACGCGGGGTGACGACGACTCGGCGTGCGCGACCTTCCCCCTCAGACTCAGTAGTGACTCGATCGTCAGAGCGAAGAACCAAATGAACGATACGACGCTCGTAGGGAGTCATCGGGCGCAATTTAACGCTTCTATCCTGGGCACACGCCTTGTTCGCTGCACCACGAGCAATGGACTCAATCTTCTCGCGCTGGCGTCCCTTATAGCCCTCAACATCAACAACCACAGGATAGCGATGTCCAATCTTGCGAGAAGTGATGGAGGAAACGAGGAACTGAAGCGCCTCAAGGGTGCGACCATGACGGCCGATCAAAACGGCGAGATCGTCACCGGTGATGTCAAGGATCAGCTCGCCTTCATCCCCCTCATACTCATCAACCTGATAATCCCCCACATCGAAATGCTTCAAAATATCACCGATAAGCTCTATGGCCGTATCAGCGATAGCGTCTACTTCCTCGTCGGAGTAACCGTCTTCCCCAGATTCCTCCGCAAGCTGGCTGTCGGCCTCAAGTTCATCGACGGTTTCGACAAACTCTTCCTTAACTTCTTCGCTCATTTTTTCTCCTTAGATTCAAATCTCCCCTCCAGCAATGCTGAAGGGGAGGAGTCGGCAGGATATGCAATTCCTTTACAAGGTTACTTTTTCTTGTGAGGGCGCTTTTTCTTTTCCTTGCGAACGACATCGACCTCAACCGGCTTGACCTCAACCTTTTCGGCGGCAAGCTCAGCGTCATGATGCTTGAACACAGCCGTGGAGATCATCTGCTGGGCAACACCGAAAACCGAGGAGGTGGCCCAGAAGAGAAGAACGCCCGTCGGGGAACCCCAACCCAACCACAGCATGAACAAAGACATAACACCCATCATGATCATGGTCTGGGTCTTCTGCGGGTTATTGGTACCACGCTGCTGAAGCAAGGTGGGCAGGAACGTACAGAAAGCGAACAGCAAAAGAAGGATGCCGTACGGTAAGAACTCGATGAAGCCCTGGGAAAACGCCACGGAAGGAGACGTGATCAGACTCGGCAGGATATTGTAGAAGGAATACACCATGCCTTCGGTGCGGGTTCCCATTTCCTGGAGAACCTGGAACAGAGCAACGAAGATAGGCATCTGCAGAAGAAGAGGAAGGCAGCCAGTAATGGGATTGAACCCGATCTCAGCGTATGCCTTCTGCATTTCCTCGGCTTGACGCTGTTGATCATCGGCGTATTTTTCCTGGATCTCACGCAAACGCGGGCTGAACTGCTGCATGCGATACGACGATTTGATCTGCTTCTGCATCAGAGGGAACAGAATCAAGCGAAGAATAAGGGTGACGACGATGATCGCCAGGCCCCAGTCCTGCAAAAAGTTGTAGAAAAACTCGATGCAGAAGAATATGGCGTCTTTAAACGCATCCCACATTGGTTTTATATCCTCTCGTACTTACGAATGTTTGCAGCCGCGTCGGAAATGAAATTCCTCAGGTACGGGATCGTAACCTCTTCCGCCTCCCGGTCTACAGCGAAGGATACGGCGGCAGGTAAGATACAGGCCTTTCAAAAAGCCAAATCTCTGTACCGCAGTCAACCCATACGCTGAACACGTGGGAATGAAACGACACGTTGCAGGAAGCAAAGGCGAAATACCGATACGGTAAAACTTGATAAGAAGAATAAGACATTGCTGGGGAACCTTGCGGATCGCCGTCAGTATCTTAGTCATGGTGACCACAATCGCCCTTGTACTGCTTCAGTACCTTGCCAAACGCCGAAACTACTTTGCCGTAGGAAGCATTCGTCGTCTTCCTGTTGGCAACGAAGAGCACAGTAAGCTCTGGCCAAGGTCCCCCAAGATCATGGCACACCGCACGCAATCGCCTCTTGGCTGAATTGCGCCATACGGCATTGCCGTTTCTCTTTCCTGCAATAAAAGCAGCACGGCCACTAGGGCCGTGCTGCGTATCCCCCTTATACACGATCAGCGTGCCGAAGGGAGTAGTGTGTCTTTTTCCGTGCGAAAACAGGTAGGAGATCTCAGTGCTTGATTTAACGGTCCCCAACACGGTTTCTCACAGAAAACTAGACGCAAAGACGCTTGCGGCCCTTAGCACGACGTGCGGAAAGGACAGCGCGGCCACCCTTGGTTGCCATGCGGGCACGGAAGCCATGAGTCTTTGCGCGCTTGCGAGTGTTCGGTTGATAGGTGCGCTTCATTACTAGTTCCTTTCAAGTGTCAGTAACCACAAAAGTATAAATACAGCGCTGCTAACGTCAAGGGAGCAAAAGGAAGCAAACAACCAGCCGCCCCCACCATCACAGAACAAACACGACAACTCCGTCAAAACCGCCCCCATCGCGGAAAACGGTCGAAGAGAAAGCTCAGGCTCGGCTCATCACATTCACCTCGGCGGAAGCAAGGATATGCCCCTGCATCGCCCAATGGAGCTCATTGAGGTAGAAACCTTCCTCGAGCCCGAGATCCGTATCGAGAGCGTAGACCATGAGCGTGTAACGATGGTCTTTATCGGGAGGGCAGGGGCCTATGTACCCCTTTATCACATCATCGCTCGTCTCAGCCGCCCGAGACACGCAGCTGTTCGACCCTTGGATAAACGGAGCATCTCCGGAATGACTCGCTCCTTCGGGAACGTCCTTATAGGAAGCCGGGGCACCGCATGCAATCCAGTGAATCCAAGTGAATCCGCACACCGGGGTCGAGTCGTAGTCGATGAAGGCCCATGCCAACGAAACCGCGTTCTCGGGGACGCCCTCGACAGAGAACGGGAACGAATGGATGTTGTTGCCGTCTTTCCTCAAGGATTCATCCGAGAACTTTCCGAATCTATCGGGAAGGTATCCACCTTCCAAGGGGATTGTGATGTCCATATCGCTTCCCCCTTTTGCGTTTTCCCCTTATTCACCGTGATTTTCCACAAAGCGCCTCTAGGGGAATGGGGATAATGTTGAAAACTATCGGAGCAAATCTACATTGACTCGATCCCCATTATCCCAGAATAGGAGCAGGCGCCAAAAGGAGATCCCGCGTATCGCATCGTCACCTTGGGAACCCTTGAGAAGACCGAGGAGAACATACCTTTTGACCAGGCTATTCTATCGATATACGACTGAACGATAAAGGAAAACCACACCACGGGAAAGCAGGTCCGTAACCAGCTCGCCTCACCGTCACCTCAGCCGAAAGGCGAGGCGGAGGCCTTATCCTCTTTCACCCTTTGGCAAAGTTATCCCCTGGCCCTTTTTCAGTTTTTCACTTTTTTCTTCAATCGCTTTCCGTTTTTCCACATTTTATTGAAAGAATGTTGAAAAGCTGAAAAACCCTCGTGTTTGTAAGGTGGATAAATTGAAAAAAGTAGAAACACTCAGTAGAATACGGAAAAAAGAGAGCCTGTTTCATTCAATCGAACGCGGAATGGACGGGCTTTTTTTCTCCCGTGGGTAAAACTGGAAAGCAACCGAGGACAACCTGCATGCAAGACGAAACTCAAACACCCTACACGCAGCAGCACCCCGATGCGTCGGAGGGGCCAGCCTATCCCCACGCCCCCACGGCGCCGATGAGCGCGGCCGACGCGAATGCCCCCTTCCCTTCCTCGCCCTCGACTCAGATACCGGGCTTTCCCTCCGCGCCGGCAACTCAGATGCCAGGGTTCCCCTATGCGACGTGGGGCGCTAACGTACCTCCCGCATACGAATATCCATACCCGACGGGAGGCTACCCCCAGCCCTACGCGAGTTATCAACCTCAGCCGACCTTCCAATCCGCAAGCAGAATCAGCCCCGAAGCCAGCCACGAGAACTCGGTGGAGCAAGGAGGGGAAGCTCCGCTCTACCCCTATGCCACCCCCGGCCAACCCCATCCCTACGCAACCAGCGCGGCGCCGGTGCCGCCTTTCGTCGAGCAAAGCACCTACGAGACGCCCACGTATGCCCACACGGTAAACGGCGGCATCCCCGCTCAGACGCAGACGCCCATCGCGGAAAAGGAGTTCGACTACTCCCATATCTTCGTGCCCGCGCGCATCGCAATATACGACTCCCTGAAAACGGCGCCGCGCGTCATAGAGATCGACGGAGGTCCTACCCACGAATACATCGAGAGAATCGCCTCCATGACCTTCCGCAGCGCGAAAGAGCTTGGTGGGACCATCCCCTACACCGTAATCAGGGAAGTATCGGAAAACTTCATCCACGCGCGGTTCCAGGAGGTCGTCGTTTCAATCCTCGACGATGGAAACACGATCAGGTTCGCCGACCAAGGTCCAGGGATCCCCAACAAGGATCTCGCGCAGGAACCAGGGGTCTCCTCGGCGATAGAGCCGATGAAACGCTATATCCGAGGAGTAGGCTCAGGTCTCCCGATCGTGAAGGACTACCTCGACACGACCCACGGATACATCGAGATAGAAGACAACATCAATCAAGGAGCCGTCGTCACGATCAGCCTCGTCGGACCACGGGGGATGAACAGCACCGCCCTCGAGGAAACGCAGCTACCGCCCTTGACTGACAACGAGCGCGCCGTGCTCAAAGCCCTTGCCCCGAGTAAAACCCTAGGCGTAACGGAAATGAACAGGGAAACGGGTATCGCAGTCGCCTCCATCCACACGGCCTTCTCGAAGATGGAAGAAGCGGGCCTTGTGCAGAAAGTCGGCAAGAAGCGCACCCTCACCGATGAGGGGCGCCGCGTTTGCCTTTCTTTGTAGGGAGAAACCGTAAGGCGAGGAATCGGCACGATATCGGCTTGCTACTATAGACATCGAACACGACCGAAGATGAGGAAGGCATGGACCTCGAACAAGTCTGGACAGACCTGATCGCGAACATCAAATCGCACCCCAACGTGAACGCATCGCAGGTCGATGCATTCTTCTCGCGCGTCCAAATCCAAGCGGCGAGCCCCGGATTCGCAATGCTCACCTCGGACAACGGGTTCATCAAGGACTGGATCGAAAAATACTATATGAAAGATATCCAAGAGGCTCTCAAGGATCTCTACGGCGTTGACTTCATGGTGCAGATCGAAGTAGATCCCTCGTCGATGGCTCCCGCCGTCGAGCCGAAGAAAAACGCCCAGCCAGACCGAGAAGAGGCCGTAGACCATCCGCATCGCCCCTCTCCGGCGCCCACCGATCCTGCAGCCGCTCCGGCCCGCTCTGAAACGGCCGACGAGCCGGAACAGTCGAGGAATAGCGAAAGCGCTGAGCCACGGAGATCCGAGGAAAGAAAAGCGGAAAGCGCGCACGACCAGGGCGAACACTCGACCATCGCCGTCGATCAAGCAACGAACAAACCCGCCACTGACGGCCGCTCGAGCCTCACCTTCGACACCTTCGTCATGGGCGAGTCGAACCGCATGGCCTATTCAATGGCAGTCGAAGTCGCCGATCGACCGGGCGCGTCGTCCCTCAACCCGCTCTTCATCTACGGCCGATCGGGAGTAGGGAAAACGCACCTGCTCTGCGCGATAAAGAACTATATCAATGACCAGTACCCCGACTTCAATGTGTGCTACATAGATTCGATGGAGCTGGTCAACAAGTACTCCGACGCAGCTATAGAGAAAACCGTCGACAAGCAAAGCTTCAAGAATTTCGAAGAATTCTTCCAGCAAGCCGACGTCCTTCTCATCGACGATATCCAGGGGCTCCAAGGCAAACAGGGGACGCTCTCCGCGCTGTTCCGCATCTTCAACAACATGATCGCGAAGGGCAAGCAGTTCGTCTTCTCGGCTGACCGAGCCCCAAAGAACATCGACCTCGACGAGCGCTACGTGTCTCGCTTCAACTCGGGTGCCACGATCGATATCCAGCCGCCCGACGACGAAACGAAGCGAAACATCATCAAGAGCTTCATCCGCCAATACAAAAACGAAGAGGGCTCAGCGCTCGAGATACCGGACAACGCGCTCGATTACATCGTCGAGAACTCAAGCTCGAACGTGCGCGAACTCAAAAGCGCGATCACCAATGTCATCTTCGCCCTGAAGATGGAAGACGGCGGAGAACTAACCGAGCGGCGGCTCGTCGAGCTTCTGGGCAACCACTTCAACGGCGGCGGCAAAAGGAGGATAACGATCAACATGGTCCAGTCCGCGGTCGAGGACTTCTACGGGGTCTCCCATCGGGACCTCGTGGGCAAAAAGCGGGAGCGGCGAATCGTCCATCCGCGTCAGGTTGCGATCTACCTTTGCCGCGAGCTTTCCGAAAGCACCCTCAAGGGCATCGGTCAGGAATTCAACCGAGACCACACGACGGTCATGCACTCCTGTGATCTGATAAACAACCAGCTCCAGGAAGACCGCAACCTCAGGGAAGAACTCGAGGCGATCAGGGAAAAGATCCGCATTCAGCAGTATTAACGAGCAGCAAGGAACCGCGGTTGAGAAGAGGGGTATCGGCGGTGGAAAAACAGGGGGTAGGTGTTGAGAATGTTATCCACACGCTATCCCAGTGGATAACCGGCACTGGAATCCACCGAACGATGAACATGCTTTTCATTCACGATCACCTGCGGTTTTAAGAGTAATCAACATATCCACCGTCGTTATTATTACTACGATTAAGTATTTAAGAAGAGAAGAATAAAGAAGAATCAAAGGGGAAAGATTTCCCAGGGAAGCGAGGTCGATCTTTATGGAGGATCGACCGGAAGAGGTAGCAGTATGAAATTCAGCATCAACCAAACCGAACTGCAGAGTGCACTTGCTGTCGCGGTTAAAGGCTCTTCGAGTCGTTCAACGCTTTCCATCCTCGCAGGCGTATACATCAAAGCCGAAGAAGGACAGATAACGCTTCAGTCGACCAACCTGGAATTGTCCATCAAAGTAAGTCGACCTGCCCTTGTAGAGGAAAAGGGCGAGACGGTTGTCCCGGCGAAGCTTTTCCTTGATATCGTGAAAAGCCTCCCCGACGCCGCTATCCGCATCGAAGGAGACGAAAGCGTAGCTTCGGTGTTCTGCGACACGACCACCTTTTCCTTGCGCGCCCTCAATCCCCTCGATTTCCCTGCATTCCCGGAAATCGA
>OGSD01002941.1_pt1 | contig 13523 bp, 12 predicted proteins | sample 1553571 | NCBI WGS metagenome assembly OGSD01 (sample SAMEA2580072, study PRJEB22360) | human gut metagenome | biome: human gut; feature: human-associated habitat; material: faeces | place: Denmark | collected 2008/2010 | reverse complement strand
CGTTTGCTTTCCAAAGTGTGATCTGACGATGCACTGTATGCGGCGAAAGCGCGCGTTCCGGAGCGCATGCTCGCATCGCGCAATATTTCCTCCTTGTAAAATGCGCGTCCTGACCCGCATTGGCGGTTGAATGCTTTAGGGCGATGGAGTACTGTTCTCCCTGTTAAACCGCTGAAGCGGGGAAGAAGCTGGATGTCCGCCCTACAGGGAGTGCTGCAATGCTGAGAGCAGCGGGGGTTCGGAGCCAGTCGATGGGCCCGCTGAGGGCGCTGTGAAAGCAGCGACGTGAAGGACCGGCGTAACAGGTCGGGAGCGTGATGGCGCTCTGCTAAGCGCGCAGGCTAACTGCGAAACAAGGTGGCACCGCGGGGAAACTCGTCCTTGACCGTTAACGAGTCAGGGGCGTTTTTTATTGCCCCGGAAAGGTGGGCTGAATGTTTTCGCTGAACAGGAGCTTGGAGGAAATGGGGCGCATCGCCGCTTCGGATCGCTCCCTGCGCCGTATTCCCTTGGCAACCGAGATCTACTCGGATGTCCGCACTCCAATAGAGGTGCTCCGCATACTCAAAGGCGTGTCGAGCCATGTATACCTGCTCGAATCGGCGGAAGCCGCCGAGAAGTGGGGGCGTTACACGTTCCTTGGCTACGATCCGATCATGGAGATCACGGCACGCGACGGCGTGGTGTACACCGACGGCGTCGAGCTTTGCCAGGGCAACCCTTCCTTCTACCTTCGGCGCGCCCTCACGGCGAACAAGGCGTATCGCGATCCTGCCCTGCCGTCTTTCGCTGGGGGGTTTGTCGGATACTTTTCCTACGACTACCTGAAATACGCGGAGCCGACGCTTAACCTCAACGCGAAAGACGATGAGGGCTTCAACGACGTCGACCTTATGCTCTTCGATAAGGTGATCGCCTTCGATAACTATCGCCAGAAAATCGTGCTCATCAAGCAAGTGCCTGTCGATAACCTCGAGTATGAATACGATGCCGCCCAAGCCGAGCTTCGCAGGATGATGGATCTCATCTTGAGCGGCACTCCCGTCGACGAAACGAACGGCAGTTGCACGAGCGAGTTCCGAAGGCTCTTTTCCGACGACGAGTACGCGGATATCGTTGCCAAGGCCCAGGAGCACATCAGGGAAGGCGACATCTTCCAGGTGGTTTTGTCCAACCGCCTCGATGCCGACTACAGCGGCAGCCTGCTCGACACCTATCGATATTTGCGCGCAAGCAACCCGAGTCCCTACATGTTCTATTTCTCCAGCGACGATATCGAGCTTGCGGGCGCAAGCCCCGAGACCCTGGTCAAGCTGGAAGATGGTGTACTTCACACCTTCCCGTTGGCAGGCACTCGCCCTCGAGGGAAAACGCCGGAAGAAGACGCGGAACTCGAGGCGGGGCTTCTTCGCGACGAAAAGGAACTGGCCGAACACAACATGCTGGTTGATCTGGGGCGAAACGATCTGGGTCGTATAGCGAAGTTCGGCACTGTTGAAGTGGAGACGTTCCATCAGGTGCTCAAGTTCAGCCACGTCATGCACATCGGCAGCACCGTTCGCGCCGAGATTCGCGATGAATGCGATGCCCTCGATGCGATAGAGAGCGTGCTGCCGGCAGGCACTTTGAGCGGCGCGCCTAAGATCCGTGCCTGCCAGATCGTCAACGACCTTGAAGACTGCAAGCGCGGGGTGTACGGAGGCGCGATCGGTTACGTGGACCTCGCCGGCAACATGGATACCTGCATCGCCATTCGGCTGGCTTTCAAGAAGAACGGGCGCGTTTTCGTGCGCAGCGGCGCAGGCATCGTCGCCGACAGCGACCCCGCCAAGGAAAACCAAGAGTGCATCAACAAGGCCGCAGCTGTTGTGAGTGCGCTCGTCGCCGAAAAGGAGGGAATGCGATGATCCTCTTGATAGACAACTACGACAGCTTCACCTTCAACCTGTATCAGTTGCTGGGGTCGATCGATGCCGATATACGCGTGGTGCGAAATGATGCGCTGAGCGTCGACGAGATTATCGAGTCGAACCCCGATCGCATCGTCATCAGCCCAGGTCCAGGCTACCCTGCAGATGCCGGCGTCTGCGTCGATCTGGTCCGCGCGCTCGTCGAGGGCGGTTGCGAGATTCCTACGCTGGGCGTCTGCTTGGGGCACCAGGCGATCTGCGAAGCCCTTGGTGCCCAGGTCGGTCATGCGCGAGCGCTTATGCACGGAAAGAAAAGCATTTGCTCTCTCGAGACCGATAGCACGATGTTCGAGGGCCTCCCTGCCCAGACGGAAGTGGCGCGTTACCACAGTCTTGCCGTTTTGCCCGACACGCTGCCTTCCTGCCTGCGCGTCACCGCGCGTGCCGAGGACGGAGAAGTTATGGCGATCGAGCATACGACCTATCCCATCTACGGATTGCAATTCCATCCCGAAAGCATCATGACTCCTTTGGGAATGGACATGCTTCGGAATTTTCTCAAATAGCGAACGAACGCCCAGCTCACATCGGGCAGAAAGGATAGACATGATCCAGGAAGCGATTTTCAAACTGGTGGACAAACAGGACCTTACGTATGACGAAGCGTATTCGGTCATCGAAGAGGTCATGTCCGGCAACACTTCCGCAACGCAGACCGCCGCGTTCTTGGCGGCGCTTTCCACCAAGAGCGCCAAGGCTGAGACCACGGACGAAATTGCGGGCTGCGCCGCCGCCATGCGCGACCGCGCCACCAAGGTGGACACCGGCATGGATATCTTTGAGATCGTTGGCACCGGCGGCGACAACGCCCACAGCTTCAACATCTCCACCACCGCCGGTATTATTGCCGCAGCCGCCGGGGTACGCATTGCTAAGCACGGCAACCGGGCCGCCTCCTCGAGGAGCGGCGCTGCCGACTGTCTGGAGGCGCTGGGCGTCAACATCAACGCCAGCAAAGAGACGATGGAGCGTGCCCTGCGGGAGGAGAACATTTGCTTCATGTTCGCCCAAAAGTACCACAGCGCCATGAAATATGTGGCGCCGGTACGCCGGGAACTGGGCATTCGCACCATTTTTAATGTGCTGGGTCCGCTGACCAACCCGGCCCACGCCACCCGTATGGTGCTGGGCGTGTTCAACGCCGATTATGTAGACAAAATCGCCGCCGCTTTGAACCAGCTGGGGGTCACCGACGCCCTGGTGGTCTTTGGCGAGGACGGACTGGACGAGATCTCCGCCTGCGGCGAGACCGAGGTGGCGGAGCTGCGCCACGGCAAGGTGGAGCGCTACACCGTAAAGCCGGAGGACTTTGGCCTGACCCGCTGCACCAAGGCCGACCTGGTAGGCGGCACCGCACTGGAGAACGCAGAAATCACCAAGAATATTTTGCTGGGCAAGTCCACCCCTGCGCAGCGCACCGCCGCCGTGCTAAACGCCGGTGCGGCCATCTATGTGGCCATTGACGGCCTGAGCCTGAAAGACGCTATGCAAAAGGCACAGGATGTGATCGACGACGGCAGCGCTTACAAAAAGCTGCAAGCCTTTATCCGCATAACCAATGAAGAGGACGACCAATGATCTTAGACCGACTGGCAGACGCCACCCGGGCACGCTACGCCCAGCGGATGACCGATACGCCGTTAGACATTGTAAAAAGCCGTGCCCTGGCGCTGCCCAAAGGGAACTTTGCCTTTGAGCGGGCGCTGGGGGCACCGGGGGTCAGCCTGATCTGTGAAGTGAAAAAGGCCAGCCCCTCCAAGGGCCTCATCAGCCCGGACTTCCCCTACCTGGACATTGCCCGGGACTACGCAGCCGCCGGAGCTGCTGCCATCAGTTGCCTGACGGAGCCGGACTACTTTCTGGGAGACGACCGCTACCTGCAAGAGATTGCAGCGGCAGTGCCCATTCCCGTGCTGCGTAAGGACTTTACCCTTTATGATTACCAAATCTACGAGGCCAAGGTGCTGGGCGCCGGGGCGGTGCTGCTGATCTGTGCCCTGCTGGACACGGACACCCTGCGCCGCTATATTGAAATTTGCGACACCCTGGGGCTGTCCGCCCTGGTGGAGGCCCACGACCACCGAGAAATCGCCAGTGCGCTGGCTGCCGGCGCCCGGGTGATCGGGGTCAACAATCGAAACTTAAAGGACTTTACCGTAGATGTGCACAACAGCAGCCGCTACCGTGCACTGGTGCCGGCGGGGATTCGCTTTGTGTCCGAAAGCGGCATTACCACCCCGGCGGATATAGAAGTGCTGCGCCAAAACGGCACGGACGCCGCCCTGATCGGCGAGGCGCTGATGCGCGCCCCGAACCGACGGGCAGCGGTGAAGGCCCTGCTGAGATGACCAGGATCAAAATTTGCGGCCTGCGCACCCCGGCAGACATTGCCGCCGCCAACGAGAGCCGTCCGGACTATATCGGCTTTATCCTCTCTCCCGGCTATCGCCGCAGCATAACCAAAGAACAGGCGCTGGCTCTGCGGAAGCAGCTGGACCCGGGCATTGTGCCGGTGGGGGTGTTTGTCAACGCAACGCCGGCATACATTCAGGCCTGCGTAGACTGCGGGGCCATCGAAGCAGTCCAGTTTCACGGCCAGGAAAGTCCGGCAGACTGCGCCGCCATCCACGGGGCAAAAAAAATCAAGGTCTTTGTCACCGGCGAGGACCAACCGGCGCCACCGGGCAGCTATCCGGTGGACTACCTGCTGTTTGACAGCGGGCGGGGCGATGGCATTGCCCCCAAAGACCGACAGATCCCCCCTTGTGACCGACCGTTTTTCCTGGCCGGGGGGCTAAACACAGAAAATATGGCAGAAACCATTGCCGCCTTTTCTCCCTACGGCGTAGATCTTAGCTCCGCCGCAGAGACAAACGGCGTGAAAGATAAAAACAAAATGCAAAAACTGATAAGGAGCGTACACCATGAGTAAAGGCAGATACGGCATTCACGGCGGGCAATACATTCCCGAGACCCTGATGCACGAGATCGAAAATTTAGAAAAAGCATACGAGCATTACAAAAACGACCCGGACTTTTGCGCCGAGCTGGACACCCTGAACCGGGAATACGCCGGTCGTCCCAGCCTGCTGTACTATGCAGAGAAAATGACAAAGGACCTGGGCGGTGCCAAAATCTACTTAAAGCGCGAGGACCTGAACCACACCGGCTCCCACAAAATCAACAATGTACTGGGTCAGTGCCTGCTGGCCAAGCGCTTGGGTAAAACCCGGGTGATCGCCGAGACCGGCGCCGGGCAGCATGGCGTAGCCACCGCCACCGCCGCTGCGCTGATGGGACTGGAATGCGAGGTCTTTATGGGCGAGGAGGACACGATTCGTCAGGCGCTGAACTGCTACCGTATGGAGCTGCTGGGGGCTAAAGTGCACCCGGTAAAGAGCGGCACCCGCACCTTAAAAGACGCAGTAAACGAGGCCATGCGGGAGTGGGTCAGCCGGGTAGACGATACGCTGTATGTGCTGGGCTCTGTGATGGGTCCCCACCCCTATCCCATGATCGTTCGTGACTTCCAAAGCGTCATCGGCAGAGAAGCACGCCAGCAAATTTTGGAAAAAGAGGGGCGTCTGCCGGACGCGGTGCTGGCCTGCGTAGGCGGCGGCTCCAACGCCATGGGTATCTTCCACGAGTTCATCCCGGACGAGAGTGTGCAGCTGATCGGCTGCGAGGCTGCCGGTAAGGGGGTGGACACTGCCATGAACGCCGCCACCATGACCTGCGGCAGTGAGGGTGTGTTCCACGGTATGAAGTCCTACTTCTGCCAAAACGAGTTTGGTCAGATTGCGCCGGTGTACTCCATCAGCGCCGGGCTGGACTACCCGGGTGTTGGGCCGGAGCACGCCTACCTGCACGACATTGGCCGTGCCCAATATGTGCCTGTCACCGACGACCAAGCGGTAGATGCTTTTGAGTACATTGCCCGCACCGAGGGCATTATCTGCGCCATTGAGTCCGCCCACGCGGTGGCCTACGCCATGGAGCTGGCGCCTAAGATGGATAAGGACCAGATTATGATCGTGAATTTGTCCGGCCGCGGCGATAAGGATGTGGCCGCCATTGCAAGATACAGGGGGATCGATTTACATGAATAAGAATATTGCGTCTGCATTTGAAAACAAAAAGGCATTTATCGGCTTTGTCACCGCCGGTGACCCGGACCTGGAAACCAGCCGCCAAATTCTCTTAGAAATGGCAAAAAACGGCTGCGATCTGATCGAGGTGGGCATTCCCTTCTCCGATCCCATTGCCGAGGGGCCGGTGATCCAGGAGGCCAACATTCGCGCCCTGGCACAGGGGGTCACCACAGACAAGGTGTTTGACCTGGTGGCAGAGGTATCTGCCCAAATGGACATTCCCTTGGTGTTTATGACCTACCTGAATGTGCTGTTCCGGTATGGCTACGACCGGTTTTGCCGACGGGCAGCGGACAGCGGAATCTCCGGCGTGATCGTGCCGGATCTGCCGTATGAAGAAAAGCACGAGCTGTCCGATGTTGCCAAAAAGTACGGCATTGCTGTGATCTCTTTGGTAGCGCCCACCAGCCACGAGCGGGTAATGATGATCGCCAAGGAGGCAGAGGGTTTCCTGTACCAGGTGTCCTCCATGGGTGTAACCGGCACCCGCAGCAAGATTGAGACCGATGTGGCCGCCGTAACGGAGCTGGCCCACCGGGTAAGCGATGTGCCGGTGGCCGTGGGCTTTGGCATTCACACCCCGGAGCAGGCCGCCCAAATGGCCCAATTTGCCGACGGGGTGATCGTCGGCTCCGGCATTGTGGAGCTGGTGGCCCAGTACGGCAATTACGCCCCGGCAAAAGTGGGCGCCTATGTGGCAGAGATGAAAGCCGCCCTTGCGAAATAACAAAACCTATATGTAACACAGAAAAGGACGACCGCCGGTGCGCGGCCGTCCTTTTTGCTTGCAATTCCCGGCAAAATCCGCTACAATGAGGGCAAAGAGGAAATGAGGTGTGCATCTATGCAAAAATCCGCAAAATTCATTCTGCCCTTGCTGCTGACGGCCGCCCTGCTTTTCGGGTTTACCGGCTGTGCCGACAAGAACGAAACACCCACAAACCCCACCACAGAGGCTGCCACGGCAGAATCCACCGCTGCACCCACCACGCCGGTCATCCTGCAAGCACCGGTGATGGAGACCGAGGACTGGGACGCCTACACCCCCACCAAATACCAAGACAAAGAACACCTGTCGGTAACCCTGAATCTAACGGCGGACCTGACCGCCCAAGACACCATCCTGTACCAAGACGGCAACAAATACGCGGAGCTGGTAGGCGTAATCGTGCCCGCCAAAGACCAGACCGCCTTTGACAACCTGGAGCTGAACAAAGACTACAACGGCGTGGAATATAAAGAAAAAGGCACCGGCACGCTGCCGAGCGGCACCCGCTATACCTATATTATGAGCGACCTGCCCACGGAGACCGGCAGCTGGTATGCCTATTGCTACGCCCTGCCCGCCGGGGACAACCTGTTGCTGCTGACCCTGTATAAAACCGAAAAACAGGCCGCCCTTTCCCCCGCCGACGCCGCCCTGCTGCAAAGCGCCCAGGTGGGATAAGCCAAATACCGTACATTTTTCATAACAAAACGCCGCGGGCGGCAGATTGCCGCCCCTACGATAAACCTTTTTGGGACCCCACAATACCGTAGGGGCGGATAGCATCCGCCCGCATTTTTTATTCTCATGGCAAACACAACAATCCCTCCGTCAACGCCTAACGGCGTCGCCACCTCCCTTTACAAGGGAGGCATATCGGTTTCATCTTTTTAGGCTCCCTTGTAAAGGGAGCTGTCAGCGCAGCTGACTGAGGGATTATCACCCCCCGCCCCAAGATCTTGGGGCATTTTTTATGCCCACGGGTACCGGTTTGTAACCTTTTTTCGCATAACGGCGGGCGTTTTCGCCGTTTTTTGGACCCATTTTGCGCCAATCGTCCAATATCTATATATCCGTATTTTGTGCCATATTGTCAAAATAAAACCCAATATATTGTGGTTTTGCATATTGACAAGCGCACCTGTGCGTGCTACAATAGAACCACGCTTGCGAACGAGATTTGTAATCTTTTTGTAATAAGTTTGAGAAAAGGGGATATGGTATGAAGATCATCAAGAGAAACGGCAGCGAAGTGGATTTTGACCTGAACAAAATCGTAGTCGCCGTCACCAAGGCCAATGCCGCCTGTGAGAAGCAGGAGCTGACCGCATCGCAAATTCAGGAGATCGCCGAGTATGTGGAATTCAAGACGGTAAAGGCCAACCGGGCCTTGTCCGTAGAGGAAATTCAGGACATTGTGGAGGACCAGATCATGGCACAGGGTGCCTTTGAAGTGGCCCGGCGCTATGTGCGCTACCGCTACACCCGCTCCCTGATCCGCAAGGCCAACACCACAGACAACCAGATCCTCTCCCTCATTGAGTGCAACAACGAGGAGGTCAAGCAGGAAAACTCCAACAAGAACCCCACCGTTAACAGCGTGCAGCGGGACTATATGGCCGGCGAGGTGTCTAAGGACATCACCAAGCGCATTTTGTTGCCCCAGGATATTGTGGAGGCTCACGAGGCGGGCATTATTCACTTCCATGACAGCGATTACTTTGCCCAGCACATGCACAACTGCGACCTGGTGAACCTGGAGGATATGCTGCAAAACGGTACCGTGATCAGCGGCACCATGATTGAGAAGCCCCACAGCTTCTCCACTGCCTGCAACATCGCCACCCAGATTATAGCCCAGGTAGCCTCCTCCCAGTACGGCGGCCAGTCCATCAGCCTGGCCCACCTGGCGCCCTTTGTGCAGATCAGTCGGGAAAAGATCCGCGCTTCTGTACAAAAAGAGGCTGAGGCCTTCGGCGCCACTGCCGATCAAGAACAGATCAACAAGATCGCCGAGGAGCGCCTGCGGGATGAAATCCGTCGTGGTGTGCAGACCATTCAGTACCAGGTGGTCACCCTGTTGACCACCAACGGCCAAGCACCCTTTGTGACCGTGTTTATGTACCTGGGCGAGGCCAAGAATGCCCAGGAAAAGGCCGACCTGGCCATGATCATTGAGGAGACGCTGCGCCAGCGGATCCAGGGCGTGAAGAACGAAAAGGGCGTGTGGATCACCCCTGCCTTCCCCAAGCTGATCTATGTGCTGGAGGAGGACAATATCCATGAGGGCGCCCCCTACTGGTACCTGACCGAGCTGGCCGCCAAGTGCACCGCCAAGCGCATGGTACCGGACTATATCAGCGAAAAGAAAATGCTGGAATATAAGGTGGATAAAAACGGAGAGGGCCACTGCTACACCTGCATGGGCTGCCGCAGCTTCCTGACCCCATATATAGACCCCAAGACCAACAAGCCCAAATATTACGGCCGGTTCAACCAGGGCGTTGTGACCCTGAACCTGGTAGACATTGCCTGCTCCTCCGGCGGGGATATGGACAAGTTTTGGAAGATCTTTGACGAGCGACTGGAGCTGTGCTACCGGGCGCTGATGTGCCGCCACAATCGACTGAAGGGCACCCTGTCCGACGCGGCGCCCATTCTGTGGCAGTACGGCGCACTGGCTCGCCTGGAAAAGGGCGAGAAGATCGACAAGCTGCTGTACGGCGGCTACTCCACCATCAGCCTGGGCTATGCAGGGCTGTATGAGTGCACCCGCTATATGACCGGCAAGAGTCATACGGACGATGAGGGCGGCGGCAAGGCCTTTGCCCTGTCCGTGATGCAGCACTTGAACGACGCCTGCGACAAGTGGAAAAAGCAGGAGAACATTGACTTCTCCATCTACGGCACCCCGCTGGAGTCCACCACTTACAAATTTGCCAAGTGCCTGCAAAAGCGCTTTGGTATCATCAAGGGCGTAACAGACAAGAATTACATCACCAACAGCTACCATGTGCATGTGTCCGAGCCCATCGACGCCTTTACCAAGCTGAAATTTGAAAGCGAATTCCAGCGGCTGTCCCCCGGCGGCGCCATCAGCTATGTGGAGGTGCCCAATATGCAGCAGAACATTCCAGCGGTGCTCCAGGTGATGCAGTATATCTATGACAATATTATGTACGCCGAGCTGAACACCAAGAGCGACTACTGCCAGTGCTGCGGCTACGACGGTGAAATCAAGATCGTAGAAAATGCGGACGGCAAGCTGATCTGGCAGTGCCCCAACTGCGGCAACACCGATCAGGACAAGATGAATGTGGCCCGCCGCACCTGCGGTTACATCGGCACCCAGTATTGGAACCAGGGCCGTACCCAGGAGATCAAGGACCGGGTCCTGCACTTATAAGATGAATTACGCAGAGATTAAAAAAAATGACATTGCAAACGGAGAGGGCGTGCGCACCTCTCTGTTTGTTTCCGGCTGTCGCAATCGGTGCAAAAACTGCTTTAACGCCGTCACCTGGGACTTTCTGTACGGCAAGCCCTTTGACCAAGCGGTGGAGGACGATATCATTGCGTCCACCCGTCCCCGCTGGATCAGCGGCCTGTCCCTGCTGGGGGGCGAGCCCTTTGAGCCGGAAAATCAAGCGCCGCTGCTGGCATTTCTTCGTCGGTTCCGCACCGCCTTACCGGGCAAGACCGTGTGGTGCTACACCGGCTTTACCTTAGAAGAACTGCTGGGCAAAAGCGGCGAATGCCGCGCCTGCACCCCCTATACCCGGGAGTTGCTGGGACTGATCGACATATTGGTGGACGGCCGGTATGAGGAAGAACTGGCCGATATTACCCTGGCCTTTCGCGGGTCCAAAAATCAGCGTGTGCTGAACCTATCCGCTACCCTTACGACCGGCGAGCCGGTGCTGTATTTGGAATAAAGCGATTGGTATTCAATTCTGTATGAGAGGCAATCTACCGCCTGCATAATCCCCAAAAGGGATCATTCTCGCCCTACGGCTTTCGCCGCCAAATCAATAAACAAAACCGCCCCCGTGATCCGAAACGGACCGCAGGGGCGGTTTTTGTATTGCCTATCTTATTTTTTCTTGGGCTTTTTCACATACACGGCCACCAGCCAGTAGTACACCGGAATGATTAGGAACAGCACCCAGGCCGGGTGCCACAACTTTGCACAAACACCCAGTACCAGAAACACGGTGATGATGACTTCCGGAATCGGCTGTGCCATCATAAAGGCCTTTTGGCTCTTGGTCATACAAGCGCCGGCAAAATGATAGTAAATGGGGATCAGCAGGAAGACCAGCCAGGTGGGGTGCCAGCCAACGGTCAGCCCCAAAGCCACATACACAATAGCCACCACTGCCGGGAACGGGAACTTAAACAGGCTCTTGCCCAGTTTACCGTGAAGGGCGTGGCGCTTCTCTTTTGTTTTCGGCTGCTCTGCCGGCTGCGCCACAGCAGCGGCCTGGCGGGGAGCAGGCTGGGGCGGCGTCAGCAAAGACGGCTCGCCACCTAGCAACTGGTCCAGCGTCATGTGATACAGTTCGGCCAATGCAATTAAATTGTCTGTATCCGGTGAGGACTCGCCACGCTCCCACTTGGAGATTGCCTGGCGGCTCAGCCCCAATTTCTCCGCCAAGGCGTCCTGGCTGTAGCCGCTCTCCTTGCGCAGTTGTTGCAGGCGATTTGCTGTTTTCAGATCCATGAGGCCGTACTCCTTCACTGTGTTGTTCTGTTTATTTTACCAAAAATGCTACCCCTTTGCAAGACGGGTCATCTTTTTTTGTACACCGTCACCAAAAAGTCCAAGGTCACCGGCAGCTGTTCTATTGCGTCCAACCGCTGGCGCAGCGTCGGTGCGGTACGATAATAATAAGGGGTCATGGCAAACAGGGTTTGCAAATCCGGCGCGGGGATCTGCACTTCCTGCGCCACTCGGAATTGCCGTTCCATTTCCAGGAGCGGACTTTTCGGCACGATCTCGTCATTGGGATAAGGCCGATCGTACACCGTCTCTTTGATCTGCCACAAATGGTGAGCACCGGGGGTCACGCTGTACAGCCGCCCGCCGGGCGCCAACACCCGAGCAAACGCGCGATCGTGAAAGGGCGCAAACAAATGCAGTGCCGTATCAATGCTACCCTCTGCCACCGGCATACGAGCCAAATTCGCCACAAAGTATTGGCCGCCGTTCTTTCGCTTAGCCGCCAGGCGCACCATCGTCTTAGACAAATCAAAGCCGTAAAGCGCACCGTCGGCAGGCACGCTGTCATAGTACCCCTCACCGCAGCAAATATCCAGCACATTGCCATGCAACAGCGGCGTCAGTGCCTCCTTCAGGCAGCCGTAGTACCCACGCTCCAAAAAGGCATGACGAGCAGCGGCGCTCTCTTTACTGTCGCCCATTTTATCCGCAGATTTAGAGGTGCAAAGCAGGTTCACATACCCCTCTTTGGCCACATCGAAGCTGTGGCCCGCCGGGCAAGTGTACTGCCGCTCTGTACGCAAAAGTGCCCCGCCGCAGACGGGGCACACAAGCACTTGCTCTTTCATTAGTGATGGAACAGACGAATACCGGTCATGGCCATGGCCATACCGAAGTCGTCACAGCAGGCGATCACATCGCCGTCCCGCACAGAGCCGCCGGGCTGGGCAATGTACTGCACGCCGCTCTCTGCCGCACGCTCAATGTTATCCTCAAAGGGGAAGAACGCGTCAGAGCCCAGGCTCACGCCGGTGAGTTCTTTGTGCCAAGCTGCCTTTTCCTCCGCAGTAAAGGGCGCCGGCTTCTCTGTAAAGTACCGCTGCCATACGCCGTCTGCCAGCAGCTTATCGCTCTCCGGGCTGATATACAGGTCAATGGCGTTGTCTGCCTCGCACTTGCGAATGCCGTTGATGAAGGGCAAAGTGCGCACTTTTTCACTATTTCGCAGCCACCAGTTGTCTGCCTTGTTGCCGGCCAGGCGGGTGCAGTGGATTCGGCTCTGCTGCCCGGCGCCAACGCCGATGGTCTGGCCGTCCTTGGCATAGCACACACTGTTGGACTGGGTATATTTTAGGGTAATCATGCTGATGAGCAGGTCGATCTTGGCGCTCTCCGGCAAGGTGTTCACCTTCGTGGGCAGTTCGTTGAACAGATCCATGGAGATCTTGGCGTCGTTGCGCTTTTGCTCAAATTTAATACCAAACACCTGCTTGGTCTCCGTCTCCTGGGGCACATAGTCCGGATCCATCTGGATGATCAGATAGTTGCCACGGCGCTTTTTCTTCAAAATCTCCAGCGCCTCGTCGCTGTAAGAGGGTGCGATAATGCCGTCAGACACTTCCTTTACCAGAAACTGGGCCACAGAGGCATCGCACTCGTCGCTAAGGGCGGCGAAGTCGCCAAAGGAGGACACCCGATCGCAGCCGCGGGCGCGCACATACGCCTGGGCAATGGGGCTCAGCTCCAGCCCCTCCGGCACAAAGCACACCTGGCGGTCCGCTGCCGTCAAGGGCTTCGCCACCGCCGCACCGGCGGGAGAAACATGCTTAAAGGAAGCGGCGCTGGGCAGCCCGGTGGCCGCCTTTAATTCCCGCACCAGCTGCCAGGAATTGAATGCGTCTAAAAGATTGATG
>OGSD01002925.1_pt1 | contig 13563 bp, 9 predicted proteins | sample 1553571 | NCBI WGS metagenome assembly OGSD01 (sample SAMEA2580072, study PRJEB22360) | human gut metagenome | biome: human gut; feature: human-associated habitat; material: faeces | place: Denmark | collected 2008/2010 | reverse complement strand
ACCCCCCAGCACCACCCCGGTGTCCTTTTTGCCCAGCCAGCGCAGTTTGCCCTGCTTGAAGCGCTGGATATCGCCGTGGGTATCCCCTGTAAGATATACCATTCCTGCCCTCCCTGCCGGAGCGAAAGAACGGTGTAAAACACCGCAAGGCTCTTGTAACACCCCGGCAAACCTGTTATTATTATAGAACACAGCACTTTTGCTGCAAAATTGATCTTCCGGCGCGCTGTACTGCGCGGCCTTATCTCGTATATTTTATCGCTTTTTAAAGGAATTGTCCACATGAAACGTATTTTTGCACTGGTTCTCTCGCTTGTATTTCTGCTCAGCTGCCTTGTGCTGCCCGCCGGAGCCATGTTCGACCCCAGCCCGGTGTATCAGGTGCAGGCTGCAAGCGCCTACATCGTGAACACCGATACCAACATCATCGTCTACGATAAAGACAGCACGAAGCAGGTGTCTGCCGGCGGTCTGACCAAATATATGACCCTTGCCGTGCTGCTGACCAACTACGCCGACCAGCTGGACAACACCTTCCAGATGCCCTTTGCCATCTCGGACTATGTTTATAATACCAATAACGCAGATATGCGCTCCAACGAGACTTTCACCTACCGCGAAGCCATGTACGCCATGCTTACCCGCAACGCCAACGAGGCCGCCATGGGTGTGGCATACACCCTTTCTGGCGGCGATCTGGACGGCTGGGTGGCGCAGATGAACACCCTGTCCCAGCGCATCGGCACCACCGCCAGCAGTTGGACGGACGCCTGCGGCATCGACAGCGGAAACACCACCTGCGCGGTGGATATGTACCTGATCCTGCGCTACCTGATGAGCTTTGACGCCTTTGTAGAGGTGTCCGGTGCACCCAGCTTTACCATGCCCGCCAAGGAGAAGCACCGCTCCTCCTCGGTGCTGGTCAGCCAGAACGCCGCGCTGAGCAAAGCCAGCGGCGGCAGCTACTACCGCAGCGCCATGCAGGGCGGTATGTGCAATGTGACTGCCTTTAAAAACGATACCGGCACCCAGAGCTATGTTTCATGGGGCAATAAGGACGGTGCCACCTATATCTTCTGCGTGATGGACAGTCCCGACAGCTGCGATACCCTTGGCTACGCCAACCGCCGTCCCGCCCTGTTTGAGACAGTCAAACTGATGGACTGGGTGTTCGACAGCTTTTCCATTCAGGCTGCGCTGGACACCGACCTGACCATTGCGGAGATCCCGGTAAAGTATTCCTCCGATACAGACACCTTGCAGCTGTACCCCAACGACAGCATGATGACCCTGCTGCCCTCCACCAGCGACGGCACCGTCACCCAGAAATACTTCCATCTGCCGGACTACGTCTGCGCCCCCATCCAGCAGGGCGATGTGGTGGGCACGGTGGAGCTGAAGCTGGCAGGCGAGACCATCGGCGTGGTGGAGCTGATTGCCGGGCAGGACGTAGCCCGCAACCCGCTGCTGTTCGGGGTGGATAAGGTAAAGGAGTTCTTCCCCAGCCTGTACCTGAAGGTGGTGCTGGTGCTCAGCCTGATCGCCGCCCTGATCTACGGGCTGTGGCTGCTGTGTGCCAATTGGAACCGCCGCAAACCCACTAAAAAGATCCACCGCCGCTATTGAACAGACGCAAAAATGCCCCGGCAGCCGCAAAGGCCGCCGGGGCATTCTGGTTGCGCCAGCAGGAGTCGAACCTACGATGGGGGAGTCAAAGTCCCCTGCCTTACCGCTTGGCGATGGCGCATCGTGCAGCTAAGTATAGCATATTTTCTGCCGTTCCACAAGAGGGACGCTGCATTTTTGCAGCCTTTTCCCCGCAGTACCCAGAGCGTTTGCGGCGTTTTTTGTCATTTTTTGGGCTTTTAGACGCTGTTTTTATGCTTTCCATTTCCTGCCATGTTTTTACGAAAGACAAGTTTTAAAGAATGCAATTTTCAAAAAATGCGGTCTATCGGGGCATAAAATTCATCTTGCAAGGGTAAAAATCGTTTTTTTCATAATTTTTATTATTTTTTCAGCCAAAAGCTGTATTTTTTGTTGCGGTTCTGGTACACTGGATGTGATAAATATAGATTGAAGAAACTTCTCCGCTGTCCGGGCTGCGCCCGGGTGGGGCAGGGTCTCCATCTTTGTGAAGGAAAGCGAGGGATCTCATGAAAAAATTCCTGAAAACGCTGGTGGTCGGGATCTGCCTGTTCACCCTGCTGTGCTGTGCGCTGCCGGCTGCGTTTGCTGCCGGCAACACTTCAGGGAGCAAAAAGGAACAGAACGTGTTCGCCATTGGTATGGATGCCCAAGGCGGCATCTGCTCTACTGTGGTAACCTACACGAACCTGTCCGGCAAACTGGAGAGCACGCCCGAGCAGCCTACCATGACGGGCTACCCCTTTGACGGCTGGTCCCCCGAGCCGGTGGGCGGCAGCAAGGTGACCACTTCCACCGTGTTCACCTCCGACGCCACCATCTACGCGCACTGGATCGCCAAGGCCGGTGCTTCCACCGTGCCGCAGCCCACCACCCAGCCCGCCGCGATTCAGTGGCAGAAGTATGTAGGGCCCGCACTGGTAGCCGGTGCCCTGCTTACCACCCTGCTGGTCTCCACCATGTTCTGAACAACGTTGTAAAACGCATTGATACCAATGAAGAAAGGGATCTTACCATGACTACTTCTACCATGAAACTGCCCGCCAGCTACGCCGTGATCGACGCCGAGGAGATGACCTATCTGGACGGCGGTGCAAGCAGCGCCTACCAGTCCTTCCTGGACGTTGGCAAGGTGTTCAACTACATCGCCCGCATCTTCTCCGGTGCAAGCTCCATCATCAACAACGTCAACGTCATCTACCAGTCCTTTGTCTCGCTGAACAGCCTGCTGACCAGCTTTGGCAAGTAAAAGGCTGACCCCAAAGTCTGCATACGGGAGCCGCGCTTTTTTCGAAAAAGTGCGGCTCCCGTTTTTTCGTGCGCGCAGCAGTTCAGTACAGTAGTGCGCAAAACTTCACATCTCAAAATTATGAACAAACTTTTTAAGTTTTTGGGGTCTTGCAGTCGTTTTTGGGGAAAAATACACACAAAACACAAAAAAATGCGATATTTTTTCGGCGTTATCTCTTGATTTTGTGTCTGTTTTGTTATATTGTTGTTACATGGGATGTGGTAAAATAAGGTAGCTTGTAAAGGAACGCTTCCGCACCCTTTACACCCCGCAAATCCTGTGGCGGCAAGCGCATTTTAAGCCGTTTTTGTTAAGTATTTTCGTAGTTTACGAAAACCTTTTCGCCGGCTTGTACTTTATAGTTTGGGAGTTTGGACATACATGGCAGATCGTGAACTGCGGCGGATGCACCGCGCTGAACTGATAGAGATTATTTATGCATTGAAGCAGAGCGAGGATCAGCTCAAGGCGCAGAACGCCGCGCTTACCGCGCAGCTGCAGGACCGGCAGCTCCGGCTGGAAAAGGCCGGCTCCATCGCGCAGGCTGCGCTGGAGCTGAACAACGTGTTCGCCGCCGCGCAGGCCGCCGCCGATGACTATCTGCACTCGGTGCAGGCCAACCTTGCAGACACCGACGCCGCCGCTGCCAACACCCTTTCGCAGGCGCGCAGCGAGGCCAAACGCATTCTGGAGCAGGCACAGGCAGACGCCGACAGCCTGAAGGCGCAGACCCGGCAGGAATGCAGCGCCATGGTAAAGCAGGCCGAGCAGGAGGTGCAGCAGCGCTGGCAGACATTTGACCGCAAGGCCAACGCGCTGCTGGACCAGTACCGCAGCGCCGACAGCCAGCCTTCGGAGGAAACATGAAAAAACGCGATATCCGGTTTGCTTCCATCCCCTCCACCGAGGAAGTGGCCGCAGAACGTGAACGTCTTGCGTACCAGAACCGCTACCAGCGGGTGCTGCGCAGTACGGTCTATATATTGGTGGTGGTGGCCGCAGCGGCCGTGCTGCTGGCTACGCTGTTTTTACCGGTGCTTCAGGTCTCTGGCGACAGCATGAACCCTACGTTGAGCGACAAGGACATTATCCTGCTGGTAAAATCCAACCACATTGAAAACGGTGAGTTATGCGGGTTTTACTGGCAGAACAAGCTTTTGCTCAAGCGCATCATCGGGCAGCCCGGTGATGTGATCGATATGGACGTGAACGGCGTGGTCTCGGTAAACGGCGAGGTGCTGGACGAGCCCTATGTGGACGCGCTGACCGTGGGCGAATGCGACATCCGGTTCCCCTATCAGGTGCCGGAAAACCGCTACTTCGTGCTGGGCGACCACCGCTCTACATCCATCGACAGCCGCAGCAGCGTGATAGGCTGCGTGGAAAAAAGTCAGATCATTGGCAGGGTGTTTTTAAGGGTATGGCCCCTGTCCAGTTTCTCGTTGATCCATTGAGCCCGGGAGGAGGTACTCTAAGTTATGAACGACATCCTTAAAACCTACAAGGAGCAGTTCCGCGAAAACCGGCACACGCTGCGGCGCTACACCGCATTTGTGCTGGCGCTTGCCATGATCACCACCCTGTTCGTCAACTGGCAGCTGCACGGCGTTGGCATCTCTATGACCGCGCAGTACCAGTGCGGCGAGGTGGAGCACGCCCACACGGCGGATTGCTACGACAAGGTGCTGATCTGCGGCTACACGGAAGGCCAGCTTGAAAATGCGGACGAAGTTGCCGCTGCCGAAGCTGCCGCCGCCAGTGCTGCCCAGAGCAGCGCCGAGGAAGAGATCATGCCGCTGGAGCTGGAGCCGCAGATCGAGTTTGTGCCCCACGAGCACACCGATGACTGCTACACCGAAGTGCAGACCCTGACCTGCATGGAGGAAGAGCATGTCCACGATGATGACTGCTACGACCCCGAGGACGGCACCTTGATCTGTGAAAAATTTGAGCATACCCACGATGAAAGCTGCTACACCACCGAGTACGAGCTGACCTGCGGCCTGGAAGAGGGCGAGCTTGTGGAGCAGGTGGTAGAGCCCACCCAGAGCGCCGAGCTGGTGGCCATGGCGGTGGCAGAGCCTGTGGCGCTGGAGCCGGTGGTGGACACTGTGGAGCCCATCTACCACCACCACACCGACGCCTGCTACGAGGAAGTGCTGGTGTGCCCCCTGCCGGAGCATCACCACACCGTAAGCTGCCTGAGCGATACCTCTGCCGACCTTGAGACCCCCGAGGAGTGGCAGGCCGCCAACGCCGATGCCGTGATCACCGGCGAGTGGAACGAGGATCTGCTCAGCGTGGCAAAGACCCAGTTGGGCTACGAGCAGAGCGAGAAAAACTTCGAGATCGACCCGGCGGACGGCGTGACCCTGCGCTACTACTCCCGCTACGGTCAGTCCTACGGCAATGCCTACGGCGAGTGGGACGTGATGTTCCTTGCCTACTGCCTGAAGTACGCCGAGATTCCCCAAAGCGCCATCCCGCAGGAGGCCAGCGTGCTTGCCCTGCGCAGCTCCATGAGCGGCATGGACTGGCTGCTGGAAGAGGACGGCAGCGCCGCCCAGCCCGGCGACATCGTTATTTATAACAAGTACGTCACCCGCACCGTGGCTGTGGACAGCAGCGCCGACAGTGCAGAGCCGGATCTGGACGACCAGTTCAGCGTGGATACAGAGTTTGAAAACAGCGCAGAGCTTGAGGGCTCCGGCGTTTCTGCGCTGGATGCAGCCCCCAGTGCTGACGACAGCACCGGCGCACAGGATACCGCAGCCACCTCCGGCACGCAGGACACTGTGCTTACCCCCGAGCCCGTTGACCCGCAGACGGAGCAGCCCGCCGAAAAGCCGGTGGACAGCGCCGACACCGCTGCACCCAGCACCGTGACCTCCGTGTCCGGCGCGGACACCCTTGCCCCCAGCGTGGTATCCCCCGCTGCTGAGCCGCAGACCACCACCGTGACCGACGCTTTGCCCGTGGAGACCGTGGGCATCGTGAGCAGTGTTGACAAGGATGCCGACACGCTGACCGTTATTTCCGGCGACGTGGACGGCAAGGTGGCTGAGGTAACACTGTTCAACACTGAGGTGGAAAACGTTATTTCTGTGGCGTATGCGCAGATAGAGCTGAGCGAAGGCGATTCCGATTCGGACGATGACACCGCTTCTGATATTATTGAAACCGACCCGGTGTTCTCCTGCTCCGTTACTACCGTATACGAAACTGCATCCGCATCTGCGGTGCGTCCTTCCCGTTCCCGCGCTGCAAGGTACGCTGCACCCTCCACCTATGCCGTAACTGCCGTGTCTGCTACTCCTGTTGATATGGGCACTCATATCACGAACGTTTCTGTTCAGGTTCCCAACTCCACGGATGGCAGCGGCGTTGTGACCTCTTGGAAAGATGCAAACGGCATCGTGCGTCCCGGTCAGACCGTTAAGGTGCAGTTGAATTACAGCTTTAATGAGAATGAAATCACCGCAGACAACCGCGTCGCAACCTACAAGCTCCCCAACGGTATTACGCTGTTGGACAGTGTTTCAGACTCCGGCAATATCACTTGGCGTGACAGTACTGGTAAAGACGTTGTCGTTGGCACCTACAATATTGTTGGTGACACCGTCACGTTTACTTACAACGAAACATTTGCCGACGGCAAAGCCTTTGACGGTGACTTTGAGTTTAAGGCTTCTGCTTCCTCTGATTCCTCCATGGAAAACCAAAAAATCAATTTTGGTGGTACGACCGGTTCTGTTACCATCAAAAAAGAGGATCTGATCTCCGACCTGTCTCTTTCCAAGAATGTGCAGAAGGATGCAAGCGGTAAAGAGCTGATCAAATACGATTCGACGGCGAAAACGCTTGATATCGCCTATGAAGTGGTTGCAAAAACCACAAACGGCACCGGTGATACCGTAAATCTTACCGATTTCTTTGATACCGTAAATTCTTCTCTTCCCAGCAACGCTACCTATCGGCAAGATACGATCAAACTGATAAAGATTGCTGCGGATGGCACCGAAAAGGATGTCACAACGGACTATCAAAGCAAACTTACCGTAGGCACTGAGCTCAAATACGATGCTCTGCCCGAACTGAAAGCCGGTGAGCAATACGTTCTGCGGTATCACGCCACCATTCCTGTTAATGATGATTACACCTATAAAGCCATCAATAAGGTAAAGGCTGAGTTCGACGGCAAAGACAGTTACACGAGCACGGAGGTTAAAAACACCAATCCGCGCCTTACCAAGAGCGGCAATTATGACGCCAGCAGCCGTATCATCACTTGGACAGTCAAGATCAACAACCCCTATGGAGAGGATCTCCGCGGCAAAACCTTTAAAGATTTTCTGCCTGCCGAACTGGAGGTCGTAGGTGAAGTTAAAATTCAGCGCGGCTACTATAGCGACGACATTAAGCCCGTCTCTGCTGCGGATTTCAAGAAAGATAACTACACCTACACCTTCCCGACAGATTTGGCGCATGGTCCGGAAACTGAATCGTTCTACACGATTGAAATCAAGACGAAAGTTCCTGACAACACCACAGTCGGTACTACCTATACAAATACGGCTGATTTTGATGGCAGCGGCGCTTCCGGTGATGTTACTGTGACCGACCGCAGCTCCTATCTTAACAAGAGCCTGTCTAAGGCAGAGGACTTGGAAACCGGCAAGAAAAAGCTGACTTGGAAAACCTCGGTCTCCATCCCCACCGGTTGGAACAAGATCACCCTTACGGATACGATCCATGATGCCGAGGTAAATGGCACAGAGCAGGACGGCACACATTATGCAGTCTTGTCCGAGCTGAAGGATGAGATCAAGAATAATCTGCATCTGACCTTGTTCAACTCCACCGAGACCGTTACAATGGCAAATGCGTCCGAGCATGATGTCACGTTTACCGTCACCTATTATGACGAGAACAATGCTGTGGTTACGAACGATGATGCTCATGTGACCAAGTTTAGCATCACCGCTAAGCTTGCCGATGGCAAAACGTTGGATGCCACCAGCATGGAGCTGAGCAACTACCATACCGTTGCCGACATCAGTAATGCAGGCATAGAAGAGCCGTGGCTGTTTGTAAACACTGCCGCTTCCGGTGATAAGACCACCGATGCCGACTACACCTATAAAAAGCCCAAGGAAGCAAAGCTTGAAAAGCTGGTCTATGAATACGGCAATTTCAATAACGCTGGCAGCAAGATCAGTGAGCTGGATTATACCAGCAACGGTGGTAAAATCTACTATGAGCTCACCATTCCCACATCACTTACTTGTAAAGATCCGCTGACCACAAAAGATTTGGTCATTACCGATACCCTGCCGGCTGGTGTTACCTTTGACATAAGTAGTGTCACGGTTGGAGCCAACGAGTACAAAGCTGACGGTTCTGTGAATCATCAAGCTTGGTTTGCTAACACAATTTATGGTTCTGGCGGCAGGTCAAACTATGATATTTCGGCAACCAAAAACTTTAGTGCATCAAAAACTCATATTGGCGCAACCGACACCGACCGTACGATCACGTTTACGATCAATAGCGGCTACAACGTTTCTGATAAACCGCAGGTTTTCTATATCCGCTACTCGGTCAGCGTTGCGGAGGACGCATCTTGGGACGATCTTCGTACGGAAAACAAGTACCGCAACAGCGCAGAATGGAACGGCGATAAGGCAGAAACGGAAACCACCGTCAAGCGCAGCTACGAAAAGCTTTATAAGACCGGCACTGTCGTCACCGAGGATCCCGATGCCAGCGGCAAGCCAACTGCTACCAAGAAGATCAACTACAGCGTTGTTATCAACCCCACCGGCGATAAGCTGCTGACCACCAGCAATACCCTGACCCTGACGGATACGCTTAGCTTTGAGCCCTCTGACAACACCTCCGCTGATCTGGATCTAAGTTCGATCCATCTGTATGGTGTGACCCTTGATACTACCACCGGCAACCTTGTTGCAGACCATACAAATGAGATCGGTCATGACCGGTTTACGGCAACCTACGACAGCCCCAACCACACCATGACCGTCACCGTCCCGGATGAACTGGCTTGTGTACTGGAATACACCTATCAGATTTCTTACCCTTCCTCTACGGAGGTAACAGTTAAAAACCATGCAAACCTCTCCGGTCTGGTGGAGAAATGGGTCGATACTCATGTTGTGAATTATGATTCTTCGGCTACCGTCCGGTTCAGCAAGTTTGACCTGAACAAGGTGGATTCCAACGATTATCTGGTCACACTTCCCGGTGCAACCTTCCAGCTTGCAAAGTGGAATAAAACAGCAGGTACGTTTGAAGAGGTTTGCACGCTGAAAACAAACGCTTCCGGTCAGATCAATTTCGGTCTGCAGGATTCTTCTGCAACAGCGGAGAGCTTCACTGAGAGCAGCGCCCAGCTGCTTTGCAGTACGCTCTACCGTATTGTAGAGACGGATGCCCCCACCGGCTATGCGCTTAGCAAGAGCCCGATCTACCTGCTGTGGGGTGCATTTTCCAACACAAAGCAAGATGACGCGTTTAAAACTGCTACCGGTGAAACTTGTGTCAATGATTCGGAGTACAACCAGGGAATTGATAGTAGCAAAGTGACCTACCTTGCCCGTGGTGATATCAGTGCTGTATATGTGCCCAACACCGCTAACAGCATTACGGTTGCCAAGCATTGGCTGGATACGGACGGCAAGACAGAGCTTGCTCTGGACAAGGTCAACTCCACCTACACCGCAACCGTAGAGCTGTGGCGCAAGAGTTACCAATATGGCAGCCAAAAGTCTGATGATTTGGTTAAGACCGTCACCTTGGATAATTCCAACAACTGGAGCTATAGCTGGAACAATCTTCCTTTGACAGATTCCGCTGACAGCAGTATCACCTACAAGTACTACGTTAAGGAAACAGCTTGTTCCGGTACGTTTAAATACGACCTGAACAACACCGGCATCACCGGCGGCACCATCCTGCTTTACAATCAGGTGCCCGAGGATGCTAACTACGAACTTCCCTCTACCGGCGGGTCCGGTACACTCCCGTACACAGCCGTGGGCGGCACAATGATGCTGTCCGCGCTGGCATATAGCTTTATCCACCGCAAGCGCAGACGCGAAGGGAGGGCAGATGACTAAACTGCACTTCCCTGCCGGACGCCCGGAGCTTAAACCCCGCCCGCCCAGCGCAAAGTTTACGCGATAATCCGAACAAAACCACACCCCCTCCCCCCCTGTGCAAAATGCAGGGGGCGGCAAGGGGCAGAAAAAAGAAAGGGGCTTTTTCCATGAAAAAAGCAATGAAGAAACTCATGGCTGCGCTGCTGGCAGTTGCTATGGTTTGCGCCATGGCGATCCCGGCGTTTGCAGATGGCAGCAGCTCTACCAGCACTGCTGCTGTTATCAAGTACACGATCACCGCACCTCATAACGGTCACACCTACGAGATCTACCAGATCTTTACCGGTGATTATGATGCACACCAACCGTCCATGCTCGCCAACATCAAGTGGGGCAAAAACGGCACTGGTACGGCTGGCGAAGCTGTTGAGCAGACTGTTCTGGACGCACTTTCCAAGGTTGCTTCCTACACAAGCGACCGTGATAAGCTTGACGTTATCGATAAATATGTCACTCTGACCAATCCTGTAGAGACCATTACAAACGGTGGTTCTGTTGAAGTTGTTGGCGGCTATTACCTGATTAAGGACAAGGACGGCTCTGTGCCTTCCTCTGAAACTTATACCCCTTACATCGTTTCCGTTGTTGGCAATGTTACCATCGAGCCGAAGAGCAATGAGGTTCCTAAATTTACCAAAAAGCTGAAGGACACCAACGATACTACCGGCGTTATTACCGGCTGGCAGGATTCTGCCGACTATGATATCGACGATAAAATCCCCTTCCGCCTGCAGGGCACTGTTTCCAAGGACTTTGATTCCTATAAGACGTATTACTACGCTTTCCACGATGTGGAAGAAAAGGGTCTGACCTTTGACCCCAGCTCTGTGAAAGTTTTTGTTGGCGATGAAGAGACCGGTACTAAGATTGATGCTAGCAATTATACTGTCGTTACCAACCCGGCCGATGGCTGCACCTTTGAGATCGTGTTTGATGATCTGAAAAATATTCCCAGTGTTACTGCTAAATCTATCATTACCGTTACCTACGAGTCCACGCTGAACGGGAACGCTGTTCTGGGCGCACAGGGCAACGTCAACACGGCAAAGCTGGAGTACTCCAACAACCCGCGCGGTAACGGCACGGGCACAACTCCTTGGGATAACGTCATCGTCTTTACCTACAAGGTGGTCGTGAATAAGGTCGATCAGGACAATAATCCTCTGGTAGGTGCACAGTTCACTCTGACCAAAAAGACCAAGAACGGCACGGATGTTGTCAAGACTATGACCATCGACTCTAGCGAAACTCAGTTTACGCTGTCCGGTCTGGATGACGGCGAGTACACGCTGACCGAGACTGTAACCCCCGCCCACTACAACACCATCAGCCCCATCACCTTTACTGTCAACGCTGATCATACTATCACTTGGGAAACCGAGCGTCGTGAAGATATCCTGACCTCTTTGAGCGGCGACAAGAAGGTTGGCGAAATCACCTTTAGTGTTGATAAAACCGCTGGCACTCTGACTACGAATGTCATCAATAATATCGGCACTACCCTGCCCGGCACCGGCGGCATCGGCACCACCATCTTCTATGTGATCGGCGGCGGCCTGATGGTTGCTGCAGCCATCCTGCTCATTACCAAAAAGCGCATGGAGAACCGCTAACTTCTCCTTTTCCCCAGCACAGAGCGGGGCTGCAAAGCCCCCTGCTCTGGTCCTGAAACTATAACGTTAGGGAGTAGCCCATGAAAAAGAACAAAAGCACCATTATACTGATCCTCGTCTTTTTCGTGGGTCTATCCGTGATGTTATACCCCACCATCAGCGATTATGTCAACCAGCGCAACCAGTCCCGCGCGGTGGCAAGCTACGCGCAGGACGTGGACAACATGACCGATGCGGATTACAGCGGATACTTTGACGCCGCCGATGCCTTTAACGCACAGGTAGCCGCCAACGAGTACGCGCTCTACCGCCCGGATCAGCTTACTGGCTACGCCGACACGCTGGATATTACCGGCACGGGCATTATGGGTTACATCACCATCTCCAAAATAGGCGTGGAGCTGCCCATCTACCACGGCACCAGCGACAGCGTATTGCAGATCGCCGCAGGCCATTTGGAGGGCACCAGCCTGCCGGTGGGCGGCGCGTCCACCCACGCGGTCATCTCGGCGCACCGCGGCCTGCCCAGCGCAAAGCTGTTTACTAACCTTGACCAGCTGGAAGTGGGCGATACCTTTACCATCACCGTGCTGGATCGGGTGCTCACCTACGAGGTGGACAAAATTTCCATCGTGCTGCCCACCGAGACCGACGAGCTGAAGATCGCCGAAGGCAAGGATTACGTCACCCTGATGACCTGCACCCCCTACGGCATCAACACCCACCGCCTGCTGGTACGCGGCCACCGCGTGGAGACCCCGGATCAGTACAAGCACATCCGTGTTACTGCCGAAGCGCTCAAGATAGAGCCTATCATCGTTGCGCCCGTCATGGCGCTGCCCATGCTGCTGATCCTGCTGATCGGTATGCTGCTTTCCACACGCAAACGCAAGAAAACAAGAGGTGAAGAACATGAAAAGCATTGATCTGCGTCATCGTCTGGCAGCTGTGCTGCTGGCTGTGTGCCTTGTGGTATGCTGCGCCCTGCCGGCGTTTGCCACCAGTGCCAGCCTTGTGTCCGGGCGGCTGGGCTCGCTCCACGTCCGTCTGTACGACACCCACAACGATGTGCCCCTGCGCGGCGGCGAGCTGACCCTGTATCAGGTTGCCGCCGTCAAGCGCACCGGCGGCAACCTGTCCTACGCCTATACCGGCGATTTTACGGGCTGCGGCGTGCCGCTGGGCGACCTTTCCGACAGCACGCTGGCTGACCAGCTGGCAAAGTATCTGCCCACCGTGCCCGCCCAGCAGAACGTTGACGAGGAAGGCTACGCCGACTTTACCAAGCTGCCGCAGGGGCTGTATCTGGTCATGCAGACCGAGGCTTCCCACGGCTACGAAGCCATCAAGCCCTTCCTTGTGTCCATTCCCCTGCCGGATGGCGACAGCTGGATCTACGATGTGGACGCCACCCCCAAGGTAGGCGCTACCATCCCGGATACGCCGGAGACCCCGCCGGACACCCCCGAAACACCCCCAGACACCCCTGACACTCCCCCGGATACGCCGGACACGCCGCCGGACACCCCCGATCTTCCGGAGCAGCCGGACACCCCGGATACGCCGGTGAGCCCCGGCACACCGGATAACCCGGTAAGTCCCGGCAACCCGGACAATCCCGTAAGCCCCGAGAACCCGGATAACCCGGTCTCCCCTTCCAACCCGGATAAGCCTGTTCTGCCCCAGACCGGTCAGCTGAACTGGCCTGTGCCGGTGCTGGCCTGCAGCGGTGTGCTGCTGTTTGCCGTCGGCTGGGTTCTGAACCGTCAGGGCAAAAAGGAACACTGAACCCTACTCCCTTCCAGCACGGCGCCGCCGGCCAGTTTCTGGT
>OGSD01002907.1_pt1 | contig 13657 bp, 7 predicted proteins | sample 1553571 | NCBI WGS metagenome assembly OGSD01 (sample SAMEA2580072, study PRJEB22360) | human gut metagenome | biome: human gut; feature: human-associated habitat; material: faeces | place: Denmark | collected 2008/2010 | reverse complement strand
GCGTGGCCGTGGTGATCGAGGCCAGCCACATGTGCATGCAGATGCGCGGCATCGAGAAGCAGCAGTCGGCCACCACCACGTCGGCTTTCACGGGCGTCTTCCTGTCGAGCCAGCGGACCCGCGAGGAGTTCATGACCCTCATTTCCCACCGCTACCGTTAGACTTAAACCCGTTCCGGCACAGATGCCGGTTCCTTATGCCGGGGTCTTCGGTGCGGGCCGGGACTTGGTTTGTGTCAGCGACGGCAAGGCATTCGGATTCTGAGAGGCGTACCGTTACCGGAACGACCGGATTAAAAAAGCAACAGCTTAGACAATTAAGCTGTTGCTTTTTTTGATGCGGTGAATTTTCGGCAGAGCGACATTGGCTTTCGATTTATTTCGATTCGAAATTCGTCAAACGTTTCCGGACCTCGGAAATGCATCTCGTTTCGGGCCGAAATTTTTTCTGACAGCTCTTTCCTGCTTCGATACGGGCATTGCAAGTCTATATAACAACGGTAGTCGTACATTTGTAAATGTCTTATAAACAAAATGTTGGTTTTTGTAGGGTTCTATATTATAGACCGGCTCTATTTATTGCCTTTTATAAAATGGATACTTTTGTAAAACATAATTTCGGACTTATGATTTGCAATTTTTTTAATAAGGTTCGATTTCTGACCAACAAACTAAAACTCTTAATTTTTATGAAGAAACCATTTTTACACTTGCATCTAAGCTTGCATCTAAGCTTGCTGTTTCTGATGGGTTGTGTCTTCCTGCTTCCCTCCTGCATCGAGGACAAAGCGGAAGACGCCGCACACCGGCTCGTCGTAAGCAAGGTCGATGTGGAGTTGATTCAGACCGGAATGCTGAACACCGGTTCGAAAGCCTCGTTCGACGTACTTGCAAACCGGGGGTATGTCATCACGTCCGATGCCGAATGGCTCGATGTCGATAAACCGACCGGAAAAGGACGCGTTTCCGTAACGCTCGAAGCGAAGCCCAATGAAACCGCCGGCGAACGCACCGGACATCTCACCGTCACGAGCGGAAAACTCTCCGAGCGGGTCACCGTCACGCAGACGCTCGATCCCGATCCCGACGACGGAAATCCCGTGGGATACACCTATTATTCGGAGAATTTCGACTGGATCGCCGTGTACGGCGGCGCCGACTGCGTAGGACTCGGTTCGCAGAACGGTGCGAAAAACATTTATAGCACCGGCGACGCGCTGCAAAAATTCGGCGAAGCCGGGCTTCAAGATTACAACCCCGTGGGCAAAACGATGTATGCCTGCGCCGGATACTTCAAGATGGGAGCGACCGACAAACAGACCGGAATCATTCTGCCGGCCCTGAAAATCGGCCGCAAGAAAGCCTCCAACGTCGAACTCACGTTCGAGACCTGCCCGAATATCGGCGGCTCCGGCAAGGCCGACGCGGTGACCGTCACGGTCGAGATCGTCGAGGGGCCGGGCACGGTCAACGGCAATTCCGACCGCGAAAGCGAGGCCATGAAACCCGACCAGACCTGGAAATGGACGCCGATGAGCGTGAAACTCTACGGCGTGACTGCTGCGACCCGTATCGCCATCCGCTCGACGCAGCAGGGGAATCCCGGTGTGACCGCCGGCGAAAAAGGCTATTTCCGCTGGTATCTCGACAACGTGAAGATCGTGAAAGCTCCGCGCAACTAACCGCAATCAACTCAAAATCAGAATAACAATGGATTTCAAATACATAATAATCCGGGCGTCGTCCGCCCTGTTGCTGCTGTCGGGCCCCCTCTTCACGGCCTGCGACGACGACGATCCCGATGCGTTCATCACGGTTTCCAAACAGGAGATCGAAGTGGAATACAACGGTTTGACGGCCAACGGCGAAACGGTCAATTTCGACCTCGGGTCGAACCATGCGTGGCAGGCGACCTACGTCGAGGAGTGGATACATCCGACCCACACGGAGGGAGACCGCGGCCGTACGCGCATCTTCCTTGCGATCGACGAAAACGACACGGGCAAAGACCGCGAAGGCTATGTCATATTCGAGGGCGGCGGTTCGCGGCGAACGGTCGCTGTCACCCAGAAACTCAAAATCGACGCCCTGATGGTCTCCCCGGGCAAACTCACCGTCGTCAGATCCGGCCTGCTGGAAACGGGCGAGAAAGCCTCGGTCTATATCTCCGCGAACAGCGACTGGACGATCGAGCCCTCCGGGGACAGCGGTTGGATCACTCCCTCGAAAACCTCGGGCAAAGCCGGCGAAGAGGACGTAGAGCTGACGATCGCCCAGAATACGACCGGCGCCGTGCGTACCGGCACATTCGTCGTGGTCGCCGGTTCGAAGCGTGCGACCGTCACCGTGACCCAGAACCTCGAGGGGCTGAAAGTTTCCGCAACGTCGTTCAGGGTCAATAAGTTCGGCTTTGCCGACGAGGAGCGCACGCCGCTGACGTTCACGGTTACTGCCGCCGAGGCATGGACCTCGACCGCCGACGGCTGGCTGACGCTCAGCCCGGCTTCGGGCGATGCGGGCGAAACCGAGGTGACGCTCACGGTCGGAGAGAACGGTACGGGGGCTCTCCGCAGCGGAGAAGTGAAGATCGTCACTGCGCAGACCGGACTCGAAGAGACCGTAAGTGTCAGCCAGAACGCCAAGGACAATCTGTTCGAGGACGACGGCCAGCAGGTCGGGCATGTCTATTATAACGAGCCGTTCGACTGGGCCATTCCGTTTGGTATGGACGACCAGGTGGGGCTCAATGGCACCAAATGGACGCGTCTCAGCGTACAGAAGAACGATGAGATTAAGGCGGCTTGGGCGAAATGCGGTCTCACCGACTTCAATCCGGATGCGAATTGTCTTTTCATCGCTTCCGATTATCTTCATATGGGAGGTAAAAATATTCAGACGGGCGTCATTCTTCCTGCAATCGGAGTTAAGGCCGGCCAGAGTACCGATGTCGAGCTGTCGATGGAAACCTGTGCCAATATCGGCGGTTCGGGAACTCCGGACGGTGTTACCGTCACGGTCGAAATCACTGCCGGTCCCGGTACCGTGAACGGTGATTCGGAGAAGTTGTGCGAGCCGATGACACCGGCTCCGAGTTGGGGATGGACTCCGATGAGCGTGAAGCTTTACGGCATTACGGCCGACACCCGGATTGTTATCCGTTCGACCCAGCAGGGACAAAACGGCTACTTCCGCTGGTTCCTCGACGACATCAAAATGACGAAGATCGCAGCCGAATAGTCCTGCGGTGTCAAATCAATGAAAAACAAGAAGACAGATATGAAAAACAGATTTGCAGATACGGGAAAATCCTATGCAGGGTATTTTCTGCGTTTCGTGTTCTGCCTGGTGCTGACGGCGGCCGCGTCGCTGGCGCAGGCTCAGAACCGCAACCAGGTGAGCGGCAAGGTGACCGATAAGGCCGGAGAACCGCTCATCGGCGCCACGGTCGTGGTGGTCGGCACGACGACAGGTGCGACGACGGGGGCCGACGGTCGTTTCACGATCGGGGTTCCTGCCGGAGGCGAACTGAAAATCTCCTACATCGGCTATGTGGAGCAGACCGTCAAGGTCAGCGCGCAGTCGGTGCTCGACATCGTTCTGGAGGAAGACAGCCAGATGCTGAAAGATGTCGTCGTGATCGGCTACGGCACGATGGAGAAGAAGTCGGTGACTTCGTCCATCTCCTCGATCAAGGGCGACGATCTGGTGGCCGGCATGGGCGGCTCGACCATCGCCACGGCGCTTCAGGGCAAGATTCCCGGCCTGACCATTTCGGGCAGCGCCAGCCCCAACAGCAGCAACGACTTCCAGCTGCGCGGCGTGGCTTCGGTCAACGCCAGCAAAGGTCCGCTCGTGATCATCGACGGCATCCCCGGCGGCGACATGCGCGCGCTCAATCAGGAGGACATCGAGTCGGTAGACGTGCTCAAAGACGCCTCGGCAGGCGCCATCTACGGCACGCGCGCCGCCGGCGGTGTGATCCTCGTCACGACCAAACAGGCCCGGCAGGGCCGCGTAACGGCGCGTTATACGGGCGAATTCTCGGTCGAGGCCATCCGCAAGACCCCCGACCTGCTCTCATCAAGCGAGTACGTCGAGTACGGACTCGGCGAGGACTACGGTCACGACACCGACTGGTACAAGGAGCTTACCAACGAGCTTCCGTTTTCGCAGCGCCATTCGGTGAGCATTTCGGGCGGATCGAACGTGGCGCAGGTCTACACCTCCTTCATGGCGCAGAACCAGAAAGGCATCGTCATCGGCGACAACCGCAAGGACTACTCGGGCCGCGTCAACGCCAAGTTCAACCTTTTCGACGGAGTGGTCGAGATCCGCACCAACGCCCAGTTCCGCGAGGCCGAGCGCGACAACCGCAACTCGTCGGGCATCTTCAAGATGGCTTTCGGGCTCAACCCGACCATTCCGCTCCGCGACCCCGCCAATCCGTCGAACTACAACGTCGTCGGCAACGGCATCTCGGGAACGAGCTTCAACCCCGTGGCCGACATCATGCTGCGCACGAACAACGGCAAGGACCAGTGGCTGCTGGCCGATGCGACCGTGAAAATCAACCTGATGAAAGGTCTTTCGTTGCAGGGTACCGTGGGTATCGACAAACGCCAGTATCAGCAGTACACCTACGTTTCGCACGACCACAAGGAGTCGATCGACAACAGCCGCCGCGGCGGAGCGTCGCACAAGTTCAGCAAGGACAACCGGGTCTCGATCGAAGCCTATGCCAACTACCACAAGGTTTTCCGCGAGGACCATACGCTCGACGCGGTTGCCGGTTATAGTTTCTGGCAGGCCGGCGGCGAAGATTTCAACATGGCGAACTACGACTTCCCGGTCGATGGGGTCGGTCCGTGGGATATGGGCGTGGGTTCGTACCTCTCGGAAGGGCGTGCCACGATGGACTCGGGCAAGGACCCGCGCGAACGGCTGCTCTCGCTGTTCGGCCGCGCCAACTATTCGTACAGGGACCGCTACATGGTGAGCGCGAGCTTCCGCCGCGAGGGTTCCTCGAAATTCGGCGCGAACAACCGCTGGGGTAACTTCTGGGCCCTCTCCGGAGGCTGGCGCATCTCGAACGAGACGTTCCTGCGCGACGTGAGGTGGGTCAACGACCTCAAAGTCCGCCTGGGCTACGGCGTCACGGGCAACAACGGCTTCGGAAACGGTTACACGACCCGCATGTACAAGGCCAACGACATGTGGCCGACCAACGGCATCTGGCAGCCCGGCTACGGTTCGGTCCGCAACGTCAACCCCGACCTCAAATGGGAGGAGAAATCGGAGCTGAATTTCGGTCTGGACTTCTCGCTGTTCGACGACCGGCTGTGGGGCAAGTTCGACATCTACCACCGCAAGGTCGATGACATGCTCTACGAAGTCAACGCCCCGATGCCCCCGATGGTGCACGATACGGTGATGAAGAACATCGGCAGTCTGGAAAACAAGGGCTGGGAATTCGAATTGGGCGGCGACATCGTCCGCAGCAAGAATTTCCGCTATACGTCCAGCCTGCGCCTGTCGCATAACAAGAGCAAAATCAAGCGTCTGGGCGACGACGGCTACTTCCTCGACCAGGTGACCTTCCCCTCGCCGGGCAACCCGGGCACGGCCGTGCGCCTGCAAAACGACGTCGAGATCGGCCAGTTCTTCGTCTACAAGTATGCCGGACTCGACGAGGACGGCAAATGGATGATCTACGACAAGAACAACGAGATCGTGCCTGCCGTGGACGGCACCAAGTCGAATCTCGTCGCCGAAAACAAGCACTTCGTGGGCAACGCCATTCCGAAAGTGATCCTTTCGTGGGACCACACGTTCCGCTACAAGAACTGGGACCTGTCGGTCTTCCTGCGCAGCTGGCTCGATTACGACGTGTTCAGCCAGGTCAACATGTACTACGGACTGGCCAACGATTCGCAGCTCAACGTCCTCAAGTCGGCCTATACGCGCAACCGCAACATCAAGGACGAAAAGATCCTCTGCGACTACTGGATCGACGACGCCTCCTTCCTCAAAATCGACGCCATCAACCTCGGCTACACGCTCGACCTGAAAAGGTGGACGCGCTACATCCAGTCGGCCAAGATCTACTTGACGATCCGCGACGTGGCCGTATTCACCGATTACAACGGCATCAACCCCGAGGTAGACATCAACGGCCTGAACCCCGGTTTCGAGTATGTGAACAACACGGCGTCGATGTATCCGCAGACGACCCGTTTCACGCTCGGCGTGCAATTAACGTTCTAAACAAAATCAGAGATGAATATGAAATTCAAACATATAGCAGCCGTATTGGCCGGAGCGGCCGCACTCTCCGCGCCTTCCTGCGATCTCAACGAGAGGTTCTATTCGGAGGTGACCCCCGACACGTTCTTCACCTCGCCCGAGAGCACCTATGCCGTGCTGTGCCGCCCCTTCACCCATTGGAAGTGGTACATCGGCGCCGACCGCTGGTACCTCCAGGAACTGACGACCGACGAAATGACCTGTCCCAAACGCGGCGCGGACTGGTACAACGGCGGAGAGTACTACCGCCTGCACTACCACACCTGGTCGCCCGACGACCGTTTCGTCGTGAACACCTACGACGGCACGACGGGCGGCATTTCGCGGGCTCTGGAGGCCAAAGCCGATCTGGAAGGCGTCGATTACAACGCCATCGGGCTCAGCGACGCCGTCAAGGCCGACCACATCAACCAGCTGAACGCCATCACGGCCTACTTCTACATGAAAGGTCTCGACTATTTCGGAGGGATGCCGATTTACCATTCGGTGAACGACGGTCTGCGCCCCCGCAATACGGCGCTCGAAACCTACCGGCACGTCGAAACGCTGCTCAAAAACGCCATTCCCGCCCTGGCGAAGAAATCCTCGCTCGGAGCCCCGGAGGACGGCTACATCAAGCAGGCTGCCGCGGCGGCGATGCTGGCCCAGCTCTATTTCAACGCCGAAGCGTACATCGGCGAGGAACACTTCGACGAATGCGCGCAGATCTGCCGCGACATCATCGGCGGCCTTTACGGCGTCTACGAACTGGACGACACGTGGTACGGCCCCCACACGTTCGACAACGACTCTTCGCACGAGGCGATCTGGAACGTTCCGTCGGAGAACTCGAAGGTCGAGTGGAGCTGGTATTTCAAGTATTTCTACCACAATTCGTCCTATGTCTATTTCGACATCGAAACCGCCGGTTACAACGGCTTCATCCTGACGCCTTCGCTCAACCCGCAGGGGAGCTACTACACCCAGTGGAAGCTGGGCAGCCCCTACCGCAAGTTCAACGACAAGGACCTGCGCAAGAAGCCCTACCGCTATCTCGGCAACAAGCGATACGAGGGCATGTTCCTCGTCGGCAAGCAGGTCAACTTTGACGATCCGACCAAAGTGTGCCTGGGACAGAAAGAGTACAGCGGCAAAGTCATCGACATGGTGGATCAGGTGGCCCGCTTCTCGGAGGTGGGCAGCAAATACGGCTCGGTGGCCGAACTGACTTCGACGATGGCCGACGGCGAGGAGAATTCGGGCATCCGTCTGGTGAAATCCCCGCAGCCCAACCTTGCGGACAAGCAGCTGCGCTGGAATCCCGACTGTCCGGTCATCCGCCTGTCGGAGATCTATTACATGCTGGCCGAATGCGAACTGCGCGCCGGGCACAAGAAAGAGGCCGCCGAACTGATCAATCAGGTGCGTGCGCGCAACTTCGAGAACCGCAACGACCCCGATCCCGTGACCGCGGACAATCTCGACGAATACCGCATGCTCGACGAATGGATGATCGAGTTCCTCGGAGAGGGACGCCGCCGCACCGATCTGATCCGCTGGGGCGCGTTCACCTCCGAGTCGTGGTGGGACCACACCCCCTCGAATGACAAGAACATGAACCGCTTCCCGATTCCCAACTCGGCCATATCGGCCAACAACCTGATCAAGCAGAATCCGGGGTACGGAGGTACGGCCGAAGAGTAGAACGCCGCTTTTCCCCGGATGCCCGAGGGTGTCCGGGGAGAAATCCGGCCTTTTCATAAACCAAACAAAAAAACCGAACAATGATCAAACACCTGTTCAAATACCTGCTGATAGTCCTGCTCGCCGGAGGGTTCACGGCCTGCTCCGAAGACGAAGGCGCCCAAATACTCGGCGGCCTTTACGAAAAGGTTGACATCGCCCCCGAACCCGGCATGAACCTCGTGGGCCGCGTGACCGACGGCAAGAATCCGATCGAAGGCGCGGTTGTGAGCGACGGCTTCACCGTAACGACCACCGATGCGCAGGGGGTCTACCAGATGCGCGTGAAGAAGAGCACTCCGTTCGTGTTCGTCTCGGTGCCCGCCGACTGCGAGATCCCGGTGGAGAACGGCATGCCGAAGATCTATAAGAAGATCGCCTTGGGCGACAACGACGTTGTGCAGCGCAGTTTCACGCTCGAACGCACCGGCAAAAAGGAGCGGTTCACCCTGCTGGCGCTGGCCGACGTGCAGATCGGCCGCGACAACGAGGTCGTGATGCTCGAAAAAGAGGTGCTGCCCCTGCTGGTGCCCTACGTACAGCAGCTGGACAAACCGGTCTACGGCATTTCGCTGGGCGACCTGGTGTGGGACAACATGCCTTTCCACAGCGTCTACAAGGAGCAGATCCGGAAGATCGGCGTACCCGTCTTCCAGGTGATCGGCAACCACGACCACGACAAGGCCATCGGCATGGACACGGAGGCCGACCACAGTTTCCGTGCGGCGTTCGGCCCCACCTATTATTCGTACAACATCGGCGACTGCCACTTCGTCGTGCTCGACGACGTGCTCTACACCGGCTCTTCCAACTACACCGCCGAAATCACCGAGGCGCAGATGGCATGGCTGGAACAGGACCTGAAACACGTGCCCAAAGACAAACTCATCATCATAGGAGTGCATATCGCCACCTCGCGCCGCAACCGCCCCACGAGCCACATCGCCAACTACCGGGAGCTCTACGCCCTGCTCGACGGATACAATGTCCGCATCCTTTCGGGACACTCGCACAACAACTACACCACGACGATCTCCGAAACCATCGAGGAGAACACGCTCGGCGCCGTGATGGGCGCCTACTGGAACGGCGAGGAGCTGTGCAACGACGGCAGCCCCCGGGGCTATGCGGTCTACGAGATCGAGGGCAACCGGATCGCAAACTGGTATTATAAGGGTACGGCCTATCCCAAGGAGTACCAGATGTACCTCTACGGTCCCGGGCAGGCGGTGTCCGAGCAATACCGCGACGGGCTGATCTTCAACATCTTCAACTGGCACTCCACCTGGACGGTCGAGGTCCGGGAGGACGATGCCGCCTGGACGACCCTGCCCTCCGGATCGAACCTGAAATACGAGATGGACCGCCGGGCCTACGACTTCATGTACGGCGACACCAAACCCGAGCACCGCCCGACGGCCGAACCGGAGACGAACAACGACCACATGTTCTATTACGAACCGTCGTCCGCGACGTGGAGCGAAGTCACGGTAAAGGCGTCCGACCCCTACGGAAACGTCTATACCGAGAGTATCCGGAACGAATAGAACCCATTACGAAGAATCGAATCCCCTCTCCGCATCGTCGGAATGAACGGTGCGGAGAATTTTTCAACTGTTTTTCAATCCATGAAAAAATTTTTCCCGACACTTCTGCTCTTGCTGAGCTGCGGACTTTCGGCCGTCGCACAGCCATCAGGGAATCCGCTCGTCTTCGGCGAGAACCGCCTGACGCTCATCACGCCGACGCTCTTCCGGCTGGAATTCGCCCGCGACGGCAAATTCATCGACGATCCCACGATCTTCGCCTACGACCGTTCGAACCTGCTTCCCGCGGACCGGTTCGAGGTGCGGGCGCTGGGCGGCGACCGCTACGAGATCACGACCGAGGCCCTGCGTATCGTCTACGAGCACGACGGCTTCCCGTTCGGACTGCACAACTTCGCGGCCTACTACAAGCTCAACGGCAAGGAAAAGAAGTTCACCAACCGCTGCATCTTCCGCAACAACCTCGGCGGTCCGGTCGAAACCCTCGACCGCGTCACCGGTGAAATCCCCATGCAGGACGGGTTGCTGAGCCGCGACGGCTGGTACGTGATCGACGACGAACGCTCCGACCTGCTGGTCGATGGATGGCTCCGCCCGCGCGACACCCGCAGCCATGTGCAGGACCAGTACTGCTTCGTCTACGGCAACGACTACAAGGCCGCGCTGGCCGACCTGGGAGCCATCGGCGGACGGGTTCCGATGACCCGCAAATACATCCACGGCGTCTGGTACTGCCGCTACTGGGACTACACCTCCGAGGAGTTCCTCTCGATCATCGACGGCTACGAGCAGAACGACTTCCCGCTCGACAACCTCGTCTTCGACATGGGCTGGCACACCTACACGGCCCGAACCGGCACCGGTCATGCCGGCAGCCGCAGTTGGACGGGCTATACCTGGGAGCGCGAACGCATTCCCGATCCCGAAGCGCTGATCGCCGAGGTGCACCGCCGCGGCGTGACCGTGTCGCTCAACGACCATCCGCACGACGGCATCCGTCCCCACGAGGAGATGTACGGCGCCTTTATGAAGGATATGGGGGCCGATCCGGCCAAACCGCTCCTTTTCGACCTGGGCGACCGCAAATACATGGAGACCTTCTTCAAACACGCCCATCACACCACCGAGGATATGGGCGTCGATTTCTGGTGGCTCGACTGGCAGCAGAACTACCTCTATCCCGAGGTGCGGGGATACCGTTCCACCTCGTTGCAGTGGATCAACGAACTTTACTACCGCGAAACGGAGCGGAAAGGACTGCGCGGCGCGGGTTACAGCCGTTGGGCCGGGTGGGGCGACCACCGCCATCCCATCCAGTTCTCGGGCGACGCGCAGGCCAACTGGGAGATGCTGGCTTTCGAGGTCAAGCTCACGGCCGCCAGCGGCAATGCGGGCTGCTACTACTGGGCGCACGACATCGGCGGATTCCGCGGCGACCCCAATCCCGAACTTACCGTGCGCTGGACGCAGTTCGGAGCCTTGTCGGCCGCCCTGCGCGTGCACTCGACCAAGGATGCGCGGCTCGACCGCCGTCCGTGGATCAGCGGCGAACGCGAAACCGCCGCCATGCGCCGCATGTACCACATGCGCTCGGAGCTGATGCCCTACGTTTACAGCAGCGTCTGGCAGACCCATTCGACGATGGTGCCGCTGAACCGCCCGATGTATATCGAATACGGCGGCGACGAACGCGCGTACTGCAACGAGCAGGAGTTCCTTTTCGGGGACCTGCTGCTCGCCGCTCCCATCGCCTCGCCCGGCACGGGCCCCGACAAGGTCGCTTCGCAGCGGGTGTGGTTCCCCGGAGAGGATGTCTGGTACGACTTCTTCACCCACGAACGCTTCGACGGCGGCCGGGAGTGCGAAATATCCAAGCCGCTCGAAGAGTTTCCGCTCTACGTCCGGGGAGGCTGGGTGCTGCCCATGCAGCCCTATACGCCGCGGCCGGCCTCGACGCCGCTCACGACGCTCGTCATGCGCGTCTACCCCTCGGCCGGCGATGCCGACAACACCTATACGCTCTACGAGGACGACGGAGTGACCCGCGATTACGAACAGGGCGCGTATGCGACCACGCAGCTCAATTACCGCCGGACGGGGCGGGTGACGACCGTAACGGTACGTCCCACCGCAGGCTCTTACGAAGGTCAGGTCGTCAAACGCGCCTACCGGCTTCAGCTCCCCGCCGCCGGGAAGATCGAAAAAGCGAAGGTCGGGGGCCGCAGCGTGAAGCCCGTGTTCGATGAAAAGCTGAAATGCCATGTGATAGAGGTCCCCGCGGCTGACATCCGCCGGGAGGTGAAGATCGAAATCATCGGTTGATCCGGCCGCCGAAGACCGGAACGTGCGACGAATCTCCGCCGGGAAACGGTGCGGGATTCGTCTTTTTTTATAAATTTGTCCTAAGTACATGACAAAAAATCAAACACATTGATTTTACTTGGTCTGAAAGGATTGAGGAGAGCGTCAGCGATGAAGTTCAGACCGTACTTGACAAGGCTGATTGCACGCCTCCCGTTGTTGAGAACCCTGACAGCCTTGACTTTGATGTTGGCGGCAATGCCAACACAGTAGGCCCAGGTATAGGCAATAATAACAACCCCGAAGAGTTGCTCGATACGATTGATATGAACCATATGCGTGTCCTCGATATTGAATCCGCTGGATTTCAGGCCCTTAAACATGGTCTCGATAGTCCATCTTTCCTTATATGCCGGGAGGGCTTCCTCCGGGCGGCAGAAGGAAACGAGGATCTGCGGTTCGGGCTTTCCGGTCTTGTCCTTGATAACGGCACCGGACAGATAGCAGAGTTCTCCACAGATACGATACAGGACGCGTTCCTCTCCATGTTTGAGATTGGCGAAGATGTGCTGGGCCCGTATATTTCTGTTGGTTCTTGGGTCTTCCACCCAGAAGTTGTCGCGGATGCGGATATGGTACTGGATAGCGTTGTCGTTGAGCCATTTGAACCACTCATTACCGACAAACTCACGGTCCGCTACCAGGCATTTGATACTGTCACGACCGAACAGGCGGATGAACCGCTGCATGATATTGATTCGTTCCTTGCAATTGGAGTTTCCCCGCTTGGGCAGCAGTCTGAACAGGATGGGGAACGACATATGATCGTAAGCTATGCCCAGAACTAACGCATTGATATTCACCTCTCCGAACTTCCAGTTCGTGCGGTCCATCGTGAGCGTGTATGGGCCATCGGACGGGATGCGCGACTTGAGATACCCCGCAACGGCATCCAGGTCCAGGACCATCTGCGACATGAAGCGTTGGATGCGGCGGAAGCAGGATTCCCGTGAAGCCTTGCTGTCAAATGCCCCTGCCAGTTTGGAAAGGCATACCGTCTGCACGGCGCAGAGTGCTCCGAGCAGCATGGACAGGCATTTGATGTGGGCAAGATTCATGGATACTTTGAATATCGGTAGGATTACCGAGAAAATTTCACTACTTTTGTGCGGGACCTTGAGGTTTCGTAACATGGTAATAATGTGGAAGTTATATACCTTAAAGTTACGAGATTTTGAGGTCTTTTGCAAATATAATTAATTGATAATCAATAATTCACGACAGGATTTCTCAATTTTTGTCATGTACTAAAAAGAAATTGATACAGGAATACTTAAACTATCATAATTATGCCGATACTGAGATATAAATTTGGCCAAGAAAGAGGAATTGTAAAGGAAAATGCTGGATTTGACGATTCTATTTTCCGTGACCAATATGTGCAAGCTCTTAGACTGACGAATGCCTTTGTTCGCGATAAAGAGAGTGAAACCCTTAAATGCGTGGCTTTCTGCGGGGATCGAGGAGAAGGAAAAACATCGTGTATGACAACGACACAAGGAATTATTGAACAGGTTAAAGAGAAATCTGACGCATATTCGTATGTGGATAAAATAGGATGCAAGGATCTTGCTAATACCAAATGTTCAGTCGTAGAAGTTACTGACCCTTCTTTTTTCGATGACTCGCACAACATCCTTCAAATTACTATCGGGAAGTTATATAATAGCTATCGTCGGAAGCAGGAAGAATGCAAGGTTGATTATGGAAAAAAGAACAAGCTGC
>OGSD01002887.1_pt1 | contig 13766 bp, 15 predicted proteins | sample 1553571 | NCBI WGS metagenome assembly OGSD01 (sample SAMEA2580072, study PRJEB22360) | human gut metagenome | biome: human gut; feature: human-associated habitat; material: faeces | place: Denmark | collected 2008/2010 | reverse complement strand
AGCATTGACAGCACATCATCAATATCCGTCACGCTTGATGCAACATCCTTGCTTACACCGTTGTATATGTCAGCAGAAAGTTGTATCTTTGTATCAGTTCCTGCCATTGAGGGCTGAATCTTCGCCGGATTCTCCCTCTTTTTCTTTTTCGCCATAGCCTACTCTCCTTTTTCTATGATTTTGGCTATGTCGCTATTGCGATAGCGTTTTTTACCTCCGATTGATACCGGGATTAAGTAGCCGCTTTTCTCCCATCGCCAAAGAGTAACCTTGCTGACTTTGAGAGTGTCCGCAGCCTGTTCGGGAGTGATAAGCATATCCCTTGCTTTAACCGCTGCTATTTTTGTGGCTTCGGTAAGCATACCCTTGAACATCCGCTGCATCACGTTTTCAAGGTCGGATTCCGAAAGTTGATATATGGTTGTTGCCATACGGTTGTAATTTTGCAGTTCTAATTAAGCGTCCATGTGGTAGCCTATCCACCTCCGCTGTCTCAATAGAGAATGGCTTTATCTCCATCGCTCGCTGCAAAATTACAAACATCTGATTATGTGATATATATATTACTTTCAGCGTAATGTATGTAATCTATATACTATCTTGTTTGTGCTGAAAATCAATGTTTTATGTTGTTATACGTTACTCCCGTAATGTATATATGGTTAAGTGTTTGGTATATATTTGGTTACAAAACCATTTATGGCGTTAAAGTATTCCGATTTCGTAGATGCACGCATCCTATTGATTTGCGCTCTGAATATGTTCAGTTCAAAATATAACGGAACAATTTTCTTTATTTGCTCCTCATCTTTCCCTATAGCTTGAAGCAGTTCGCACAGTGATATTGTAGATATTGACTTGCTCCGATGCGATTTAAGTTTCCATTGCAGTTTGGTTTTAGGCTCATCAACAACTCCGGCGCACATATCTAAAAAGACATTCTCATTTCCCTCAATAAAAAGGTGTTGCTTTAAGGCTTTGAATAGTTTACGATATTGCGCCTCATTATGCCTATCAATAGTTATTCTTACTTCCTGTTTCGCCTTGGGCTTATGCGTCTGTGCTTCTTCTAATTCAAGTCGCTGCAAGTAATTTGAGATAGCAACATATTGAGAATAATAGTCCCAAAATTCACCGATTATCTTGCAATAATAATCATCTTCACGTTTTGATGATATTTCAATCTCTTTTTCGAGTTCTGCATCATTAACTCCAGCCTTACGAAAATCATCCCTTACTCTCTCTAAACTCTGTCGGGAGCAATCATCGAGATAATCAAAGAGTCTTTTTCTCTTGTTTTCATCATTAAACATATCAAGGCAATACTTTGAATTATGCCAAGACCGAGTAAGTACATTCGGCTTTTCCATTATCCGTTTCCTTATCTCATATAATGCCTGTTTGAGGTAGGCGATTTTTCCTTGTGGGTATGTTTCTACACATGAATAATGTTTATTCATGCAATCCTCACAATGAATTGAATAGATAGAATCTCCCAATATCTGTTCAAAAAATATATCCTCACATTTCATAGTATATTCGCAGATTTGTTGTTTGTTTGAGCCAAAAATTGCTGCATCATCCGAGCCGCGTTTTGCTCACGGGTTACTTTTATATAGGTTAAAAATGCGGATTCTGTCTTATGCCCTGTAATTTGCATTATTGACATAGAATCGAATCCACGGAGATAAAGATTTGTGGCAAAGCTGCGCCTGGCAGTATGTGCGCTGATACATTCGTAGCGTTTCAGCACGTTCTCTTTTAGTACACCTCCCTCTGTACGCTTAATAATAACCTCATCATCAAGTTCTGCCAACTTGCAAACTTCTTTAAGGTACAGATTGAATTTTTGATTTGCCATTGGGCGAGGCAGATTATACTCGTATTTCTCCAAAATACGCTGCGATTCAGGAAATATAGGTATTATCACATCGTTGCCTGTCTTTTGCTGTTTCAGCTTGAAAAAGTGAGAGCCGGATATTTCAATGATATTTTCTTTCCGTAGTTTGTCCAAATCGGAATATCGGCATCCAGTCCATGCCAACAGAATGAATTGGTCGCGCACTCTGTCGAGGTACGGAGTTTTGATTTCACAATTCGCAAGTATCGACAACTCGGATTCTGTCAGATAAACATTATCTATATCCTCCGAGAGATTAACACACTTCTCTTTAGGGTCTATAAAAGCACATTCGATTCGCTGCGTCATCGGCAGTGCGTTAATCATGCTCTTAATGTTTTTCAAATGCTTTCCTACGGTATTGAGAGTAAATCCAAGTTCATACAGAAACTCCACGAATTGATTGTAGAAAGTCTTATCAACTTCCTTAATCTCCATATCAGTAACATTCCGTTTCTCTGCCAAGAATCGAGCAACGTGCTTTTGTGTCTGTTTCAGATGTTGGATAGTGTGCGGGCTGACGTGTTTGCCATTCCGCTGTATGCGCTTGGGCGATTCCGCAATATATTGAGATATAGCCTCGCATAGCGTTAAAGGCTTGGATTCATCTTGCAGAACGTATTTATCGGGATTGTGGAAACGGTCTATCTCTTGTTCAATCCATTCTTTTGTGATTTGTTCGGGATTGCTACACGCAGCCTCAAATGACCGCTTTAGGAATGTCGTAAGTTCTGCGAAATTAGTGCTTGCTTTCTGTGCTTCGGGGTTGGTAGGCAAATCTTTTAGGAATTTCTTTCCTGTACTGACCCATTCCTTTGCCACGAATATACGGGTCTTGATACGGAAAACCTTACCTTTGCCTCCGCAAAAACGTAATAGAATTTCGCTTCGTTTGGTTTCCTTATCGACTTTCGCCGATAGAGAGGGAGTGAATGTTGCCATAGACTTCTATGTTGAGGGTTTATAATGCTACTGTAAAGTTACGAATATCCGTTGACAAAAACAAGTATTTTTGTCAATTTCTTTGTAATCAACTGCAATTTTACGAAAACCAATGTAATCAAATCTCACAACATAACATATTGCATACCAATATATAATGCCTATATTTCGTGCTATATCAGTATTAAAGTATTTCATTCTTATCGGTGCTGGTGGCACCACTGAAAATCAGAGAGTTACAGAAATGTGGCTCTCTTTTTTGTTCTTTGGCCTTGGGAATGACACGGAAAGCTCCCTGTGGAGCGGTATTATGCTTACTTCTTGATGTGCAGTTGATTGAATATGATAAGGAAAGCGGAAATCTCCGACGCGGAAGCCATTGCGTCGATTTATAACGGATATGTGACAGGCACTGATATCACCTTCGAGGAAGAGCCGGTGCCGGTCGATGAGATGGCTGCGCGGATAGCTGGAGTCTCATCACGCTTCCCCTATTTAGTGTGGGAAGAGGACGGCGAGGTGCTGGGCTATTGCTATGCTCACGCATGGAAAGGGCGTTCGGCCTACCGTTACACGGCCGAGACTACCGTCTACCTGTCGCCTTGTGCTGTTGGCCGGGGCATCGGGATGGCTCTTATGTCGCATCTCGTTGCCGATTGCCGGGCCATAGGGCTAAAGGCGTTGGTTGCCTGCATCACAGCTGGGAATGCCGCAAGCAACGCACTGCATGAGAAACTGGGGTTCAGACAGGTGTCACATTTCGAGAAAGTGGGAATGAAGTTCGGACGGTGGCTGGATGTGGTGGATTATGAACTGATTCTGTGATAACAGAGAGGGGCGGCAGAAGCTGTTACTGATGGCAGATGCTGTTGCGATAGGCTTTCAGTTTCTTTTCCGGAAACCGGGCTATCGCTGTGTCTAACTCACGGAGTATTGCGGTACTTTTATGCATTCACACGCCTTATGGATTTCATAACATTCAACTTGACGAGGATTAACTGGGTCAAAGGTGATGCCTAATCTCTCAGACAGCCGATTGGGATTACCTTTACTCCGTCCTCGCGGGTGTATGCCATTTCTCCGCCTGTGAGGACGATCATTAAATCCGGTTCGCGAAGTCTGATTTGCTTTTCTGTTTTGTTCTTCTCTGCTACAAGGCGTTTGATTTCAAGGAGGTGCTTTGCCCCATCCTCAATCTCTCGACTGCCGAGTTTACATTCGATAAGTGCGTATCGTCCGTCATCAAGGTGTAAAACAGCGTCAGCTTCTAAACCAAGGCGATCATGATAATATGACAACCGTCCACCCAATGCTTGCGAATAGACCCGCAGGTCCCGGAAGCAGAGACATTCAAAAATGAAACCGAATGTATTAAGGTCAAGTTCAAGACTCTCGGGAGACGCTCCCAAAGAAGCAACGGCGATAGAGGGGTCCACAAAACAACGCTTCTTTCCTGTGCGTATTACCGTCTTTGAACGAATGGCCGGCGACCATGCCTCTATGTCGTCTATGACAAACAGTTTTTCCAACGCGCCAACATAATCGTCAAACGTCGGCATAGATGTTCCTTCCATCTCTTCCGCAACATCTGCAACCATTGAAGTTTTCTTCGCCAGAGTACAGATATTCCGAGCATAAGAACGAAGAATCAGCCGAGCCAATGTTGGATTTCTACGGGTCTTGTCCACTCTTGAAATGTCCTTATCGCAGATTTCATCAACATAATCCTTTGCGATGAGCAGTTTTGCCTTTGCGCTCATTTCATCAAGCGAGGCTGGCCATCCACCACGGCATGCGGCAAATATCAGTTGCTCAATAGAGAGTTGCGACATTTCGCCGTCAATATCATAATCAGGCTCGTCAAATAGACGGCGCAATGAAATAGAACCATTCGATTCAAGAGATTCAAACAGACTCATCGGGTACATTGCCATTTTGGTAATGCGACCGGTTCCGGTATGCATTATCTCATCATCGTCAATTACGGTAGAGCCGGTCAGAATAAACTGTCCTTTCTCTCTACGTTCATCTACGGCATGACGCACGGCATCCCATATAACCGGAGCAACCTGCCATTCATCAATGAGGCGGGGTGTGTCGCCTTTAAGCAGTAGCGACGGCTTTGTACGTGCAGTAGCAAGATAGCCTTCCCGACGGTCCGGATTCTGCATTTTTATGACGCTTGCCGCCCGACGTTCAGCCGTAGTAGTCTTGCCACACCACTTAGGTCCGGCAATCTGTACCGCGCCGAAAGCTTCAAGCCTCAGATCAAGAGTCTTGTCGGCAATTCTGTTCAGATATTTCATCTCTTTCATGACTGACTGCGAAAGTAGTGATTTTATCCGAGTTGACCAACTTATTTTATGATTTTGATGGATTTTGATTTGTGATTTTGACTGAATGCACTTTGTTAAATTGAGTTAATACGCTTTGGCTATTTGCTTATTTATTGGGATTGATTGCGAAAAAGGCAACACGCTCAAATCAGAAATTCGGGTTAATAATTATTCGACTGGTGATTTCCCGAATGGGTGAAAGAAAAGAAGGACTGCCCAAAATGAGCAGGCTTAAGGCAGGACTGAAATCTTCACAGATGGCAGATGCTGTTGCGATAGGCTTTCAGTTCATTTTCCGGAAACCGGGTTATCGCTGTGTCTAACTCACGGAGTATTGCGGTTTTGTCATCCGGCAATGCTCCCGTGACTGGTATCGTGTTGGAAACGTGGTGTCCGAGCAGGTTTACGCGGATGTTCAGTCGGTCGATAAGTGTGCGCGTCTCAACCAGGCGCTCAATCTCCGGTTCCTCGATATATGTGCCGTCCAGGACTTCCTGATATAATCGGGATTCGGGAAAAATCGTCAGTGAAACGATATTTATGATGCAGGGATGCAGCTGGTTGAGAACGTCGGCCGTGGCTATCGCGCTTGCCTCGCCGGCGCCTTTCCCTCCGAGCCCGTTGAGATAAAACACATTGTAGCGGATTCCACGCCTGGCACGCGGTTGCCACTGGCAGATAACCTTCAGGTCTTCCTCCACCTCCGATAACGGCGACATGCGGAACGGTGTGCCATGATAAAGGCTGCAAAACTTGCACCTGTGCCAAGTGCACCCGGATGTAAGTTGCAGGAATTGAGAGTTGGCTTCGTAGGGAGGTCGCCACACTTGCCCGGAGAAATGTAGTTGAGGATAGATCATATTTCTATATTTTTGTTAATTTTGCATCACAAAATTAGGTGATGGTCAGAACGAAAGCAATAACTTACCGGAAGGTTGGACCCTTACCTGAAAGTTCGTTTCGCACGTTGTCAACAAGTTCCCTTAGTCATAGCGGCGTGCGGACTTTACTGTGGCGCTTGTCGAAAATATCTGTCGGACAAATGCCCCGGTTGTCATGAGAACGAGAAGGCTACATGGTGCAAAATAAGATCTTGCGTCAAGGGTAAGGGTTACCATTCTTGCGCCGAATGCCCCAAGGAAGTAGGGGCGTGCAAGATATATTCCAATCTCATAGGTAAGATATTTGCCTTTATTTTCAGGTCTGACCGGCCGGCTTGCATCAGCTACATCCGCGAGCATGGCGAGCAGGCTTTCGCCGAGGAAATGACTAAACGTAAATGTCAGACAATTAAACGGAAATAAGAACCATGTTTATCGCAATTTTAACATATAAGAAATCGTTGGGCGAGGTTGACCGCTTCCTTGCCGCACACCGTGACTATCTCGCTGAGCATTATGCTGCCGGCGATTTCATTGCGTCGGGTCCGCAGACTCCACGCGTCGGGGGTGTGATCATGATGAACGTTGAAAGCCGCGTGACAGTGGATGCCATTATCGCGCAGGATCCTTTCCATATCAACGGCATCGCCGACTATCAGATTGTGGAATTCACCCCGACAATGTGTTGCGACGACAACATGAAGCATCTGCTGGCATGATTGAGACGGAAAGATTGATTTTACGCCCCTGGCAGGAATCGGAGGCTGAGATTCTATATCGATATGCGAGCGATCCTGATGTCGGTCCTGTTGCAGGATGGGCTCCACATGCGTCGGTGGCCGACAGTCTTGAAATTATCCGGACGGTATTTGCCGCTCCGGAGGTCTATGCCGTTGTCCTGAAGGACAACGGCGAGCCTGTGGGCAGTTGCGGGATCATGGTCTCCGACGGCCTCCATTCCGCCGATATGAAGCGTGGAGAAGCTGAGATCGGCTACTGGATAGGGAAGCCCTACTGGGGGCAAGGTCTGATTCCGGAAGCGGTTGAGGCGTTGCTGGCACGGTGTTTCAATAATCTGGCACTTGATGCCGTGTGGTGCGGATATTATGAAGGGAACAACAAATCGAAACGGGTCTGTGAAAAATGTGGCTTCAGGTTTCACCATACCAACCACGGCATCCTGTCGCCGCTTGGAGACACACGCACGGAACATTTCCACAAAATGACCCGGGAGGACTATATTGCCATGCGCGGCCATTGAAAGCTTCCCGGCGCCATCCGCATCCTTTTGATGCGCCGTCGCAACAAATTTATCACTTTTCTTATCGTAGAGCCCGGGCTGTTTACCAGTGCAGAAGCTCAGGCTTCAGAAGGAAATCAATCAAGCCGATGGTTACGATTCCCGACTCGTTACGCTTAGGTTTTATGTGATCTTTAACCACGATTATTTTTTTGAAGGAGTCATCGATATTGAGCAGGGATGCCGATTCCTGGCGCTCTTTGGCATCGGTAGGCATTATGAATGCAGATTGGATATAATAGCGCTGACTACCTCGATTTACTACAAAATCAACCTCATATTGTTTTCTTATACGTTTGCCATCTTCTCCAACGGGGCGTGTTTCCACAACTCCGACATCCACAGAATACCCTCTCATCCGTAATTCGTTGTAGATAACATTTTCCATGATGTGGTTTTCTTCCGTCTGACGGAATCCCAATATGGCATTTCTTACTCCCATATCCGTAAAATAATGCTTGGAAAGAGTGTTGATATACTTCTTCCCTTTGATATCGTATCGTATCGCTTTTTCTGTGAGGAACGCATCTGCAAAATATGAAAGGTATGCGTCTATGGTCTTGTCGGACAGGGTTACATTCTTTATACTTTTGAAAGTCCTTTCCAATTTGGATGGATTGGTCGGAGAACCTATTGAAGATGCAAGTATCTCCATCAATTCCTTAAGCTCTGCATCCGACCGAACCGAATGGCGTTCTTTTATATCGGTAATATATACTTTGGTATATAGTTCTTTAAGGTAGTTCTCTTTTGCCTCTTCATCTGAAAGAGTTAATATACGCGGAAGTCCACCATAAGTATAATAGTCTGGCCATGCATCAAGAGGATGGCGGTCATCAACCGTCATAAATTCAGCAAATGAAAGAGGATAAACGTGAATTTGAGTGCCACGCCCCCGAAACTCTGTAATTATATCGGAGGAAAGGAACTTTGAGTTACTCCCCGTCACATAAACATCAGCATTCTCAATTTTCAGATAACTATTTAATACATCCTCGAATTCTGGCACATGTTGCACTTCATCCAGAAGAATATAATGCATGTCACTGTCTTTGATTTTAGAATCAATGTAGGCAAGGAGAGCATCCGGATCGCGTAATGCCTTATTTCGTCTATCTTCCAGGTCAACTTGGATTATATGTGACTCGGTAACCCCATTTGACAAAAGATGCTCTTTGAACAGGTTGAACAGAAGATATGATTTACCACATCGACGTACCCCTGTTACTATCTTTATCAGGCCGTTATGCTTGCTTGCGATAAGCTGGTTTAGGTATTTCTCTCTTTTTATTATCATTGTTTTTCTTATTTCGGATTTATGGTACATGTACCAGTTTTTCGGAATACAAAGATAATGACAAACTATTATGTGTCCAAATGCTATTCCGAAAAAATGGACTTTTGACCGCTTTTTCGGAATAGCGACGTGGGCCACTTTTTATTTTTCCTAAATCATTCTCATCCTCTTTGGTGCGCCGTCGCAACAAATTTATCACGTCATAATCTAAAACAATATACATCGCGGGAATTTGTGCAAATTGTTTGCAGGAGAGCCGGCGGGTTTATGGCGTTTTGTTTAATTTTGTGATTGGGATGTGTTTTTCAGGACTTTTTTTACAGAGGCGATGATTATGATTGAGACCGGACGGCTTGTGTTGCGCCAGTGGCGCGGGGAGGATGTGGCTCCGTTTGCGGAGATGAACCGCGATGTGGAGGTGATGGAGCATATGCCCAAATGCCTGTCGCTGGAAGAGAGCGAGCAGTTCTATCGCAGGATTATGGCCGAACACGAGGCCTGCGGCTACGGGCTGTATGCACTTGAACTGAAGGACACCGGTACATTCATAGGCTATACCGGATTTCACCAGTTCGATTTTGACGCAGATTTCGCCCCTGGCATTGAGATTGGCTGGAGAATAGCACGCCGTTATTGGAATCAAGGTTACGCCACCGAGGCTGCCCGCGCCTGCATTTCCTATGCCCGCGCCAACCGCCTGTTCAATGAAATTTATTCATTCACCGCTGTGTGTAACCACCGGTCGGAACGGGTGATGCAGAAAATCGGGATGGAGCGGTATGGGTGGTTCCAGCATCCGGCGTTGCCCGACGGTCATCGGCTGAAGCCTCATGTGGTCTATCGGCTTGATGTATGAAAACAGTGGCGGAAAGCACCAACGGCCGATAGCAATAAAATCAGTACGCGAATCCGATGGATTTTCCGTATCTTTGGCTGTCGCTTTAGGTATCCACAAAATAATGACCACAGATATGAGCAACGAAATTCTTTATGTCCTCCTGCCTGATTATGCGGCACATGAGGCGGTTTATCTTTCACAGGCCATCGCTTCCGATGAGTATGCGTTGAAGGAGCATCCCAAGTATGTCAACAAGGTTGTCGCCCCGACAATGGAGCCTGTGAAGTCGATCGGTGGATTCCGCACTTTGCCCGACTATTCGTTTGACACAATGCCGGAGGATTACGCTGCGTTGGTGCTGATCGGAGGCTTCGGATGGGCTACACCCGTGGCGGAAAATGTGGTGCCCGTAGTGCGTCGGGCCATTGCTGACGGAAAAGTGGTCGGTGCCATCTGCAATGCCGCATCGTTCATGGCACGGCATGGATTTCTCAATTCGGTGAGACACACCGGCAACGGGTTGGAGCAGTTGAAGTTATGGGGAGGGGAGAAATACGCCAATCCGGACGGATATGTCCATGCGCAGGCCGTCCGCGACAAGAACATAGTGACAGCCAACGGCTCCGCAACCCTTGAATTTGCGAAGGAACTCCTTTTGCTGCTTGAGAATGACACACCGGAGCGTATCGAAATGTATTATCAGTTCAACAAACAGGGATTCTGCGCCCTGTTCCCGGGATAAGCAGCTGTTGAAGAGGTCTGTCTTATCACAATCAAAATATATGAATTTACAATAAACTGAGTCAACAAATCGAATTCTGAGTTGAGTGACGGACGGGTTTTATAAATTGAATTGATTGACGTATGAAAAGAGGAATGCCTTTGTTTGTGGCGGTGGTGGCCATGTTGTTGATGGCGGCAGGTGAGGCCTACGGGCTGACGGGGACATGGCGCGGCGAGCTGCCGGTGGGGCAGATGAAGCTGCCGCTGGTGTTCAGTTTCACCGAGGATGCGGCCGGGCAGACGCATTGCACTCTCGCCTCGCCGTCGCAGGGCGTCGAGGGTTTGCCTTGCGAAGTGGAAATGTCCGCAGGCAATGCCGTTTCGCTCACATGCAACGCCATAGGGGCATCCTATCAGGGAAACATAACCACCGGACTGATTATCGGAACCTTCAGCCAGCGCGGTTACTCGTTCCCGCTTGTTCTTTCGCCTGAAAGCCCGGTGGAGGACCGCCGCCCGCAGACACCCCGGCCACCGTTCCCATATCAGACCATCGACACCACATTCACCGCTCCCGATGGTGCCGTGATGGCTGCCACCCTCACCTTGCCGCCCTCCATCGCCCCCGGAGCGAAAGTCCCGGCCGTGGTTATGATGACGGGGAGCGGTCCGCAGAACCGCGACGAGGAGATTTTCGAGCATAAGCCGTTCGCTGTGATTGCCGACTGCCTTGCGCGCAACGGCATCGCCTCCCTGCGCTACGACGACCGCGGCACAGGCAAATCCACCGGCGATTTCCGCTCGGCGACAACCGCAACTTTCAAGGACGATGCGTTGAGTGGCATCCGGTTCCTGCGCGGCATGGCTCCGGTGGGAACTGTCGGCGTGCTCGGCCATTCCGAGGGTGGCACCATAGCCTTTATGATCGGTGCGGGGGGAGAGGCCGATTTCGTTATTTCTCTGGCCGGAATGGCCGAATCCGGCAAAGAGACACTGATGAGGCAGAACCGGCATGGCATCGCTTCGCTGCCTCTCCCTGCGGATGATGTCGAAAGCAGCCTGAGCCTGATTGACAAACTGTTCGACACCATTGCCGGGCAGGCCCGCAACGGGGTGTCGGCTCCAATCGATGCCGATTCCATAGCCCGTGCATCCGGCCTGCATGTTCCGGAGGAGATCATGGCTTCGATCCGAGCTACCCAGCAGGTGCGCACCCCCTGGTTCGATGCGTTCGTCATTCTCGATCCGGCCGACTCTCTCAAACAGGTACGTTGCCCCATCCTTGCCGTCAACGGCGAAAAAGACACGCAGGTGCATCCCGACAATCTTACGGTTATTCAGCAGCTTGCGCCGCAGGCCGAGGTGCACCTGATGCCCGGCCTCAACCATCTGCTGCAGCATGCCGTCACGGGCGACGTGAGCGAATACGGCACCATACGCGAAACCATCTCGCCTGAAGTGCTCGACGCCATCGTGCGTTTTATCCGCACCGGCGTCCACTCCGGATTATAATTCCGTGCAGTGTCCGTAATCTTTTTGCCGGTTCCGGTGTTGTTATTTGTGAACACAGTGCCGGCGCATGCTGCAGCTCCCGAATTTTCAATGATGTTGTAATTGCGGAAGCGTTCCGCCACTGGAAGCGCATATCTTAAAATGTGTGCTTAAGTGTTAAATATGATTGTTTGTATTAACATAATTGGAATTATTCCTATATTTGTACAAATTTCAGAAAGAACAAGTGCATGGCAGAATACCACACCATCTCAGACAACGATATCGCTTCGATGATGCATAAGGCGGGCGTACGTCCGTCGGTGCAGCGCATAGCCATAATGTCGTTTGTGGGCAATTCCCGCCTGCATCCGTCGGCCGAGGAGATCTATCGCCATCTGCATGAGGCTATGCCGTCGCTTTCCCGGACCACAGTCTACAATTCGCTCCATACCCTGGCGCAGCTGTCGCTCATCAGGGAGCTGGAGATAGAACCCGGAATGACGCGTTACGACCTGGCGGCGCAGTCGCCGCACGCCCATTTCCGTTGCCGCAAATGCGGCCGCATTATCGATGTCCCTCTCGTTGTCCGGGCGAATGAATCCATTCCGGGTTTTCAGGTGGACAGCGTGGATGTGTTCTACAAGGGCATCTGCCCCGATTGCAACCGACTTACAGACCAAACAACATAACCAAAAACATTACAACATTACAACATGAAAGATCTTAAAGGAACAAAAACCGAACGCAACCTTCAGGTGGCTTTCGCAGGTGAGTCGCAGGCTCACACCAAATACGAGTATTATGCATCCCAGGCCCGAAAGGACGGCTACGAGCAGATTGCAGCCCTCTTCGAGGAGACCTCGCACAACGAAAAGGCCCACGCCAAAATCTGGTTCAAGATGCTTCACGGCGGCGAGATGCCCGACACAGCCGTCAACCTCAGCGACGCAGCCGCAGGCGAGCATTATGAATGGACCGACATGTACGAGTACATGGCACGCGATGCCGAGGAGGAAGGCTTCCCCGAAATCGCCGCACGTTTCCGCATGGTAGGCAAAATCGAGCGTTTCCACGAAGAGCGCTACCGCCGTCTGCTCAGCAACATCGAGGAGGGCATCGTATTCTCGCGCGAAGGCGACACCATCTGGATCTGCCGCAACTGCGGCCATGTGGTTGTAGGCAAGAAGGCGCCGAAAGTGTGCCCCGTATGCCAGCATCCGCAGAGTTTCTTCGAAATCGAAGCCAAGAACTATTGATACCCCGCAGTCATGGCAGAACTTGATTCCACTGTGCTTTATAAGCTCTCCTACGGGCTGTACATCGTGGGCGCGTTCAAGGACGGACGTCCCGTGGGTTGCACCATCAACACCTGTTTTCAGGTGACGAGCCAGAGCCCGCAGCTGCTTGTGGTCTCCCTGAACAAGAATAATTTCACATTGGAGGCCATACGTGAGTTCAAGCGATTCTCGCTTTCGATACTGTCGGAGGAGTCCGACCCGTCGGTGATCGGCACTTTCGGATTCTCGAGCAGCCGCACAGTCGACAAGTATGCCGACTATGGTTACGATGTCCTGGCGGCCACGCCGTGTGTCAAAGGGCAGTTCGCCGGACGTCTGGCCCTTGAGGCTGAACAGTTTGTGGACTGCGGGACGCATGTGCTTGTAATCGGCCGGCTCATAGCCGCCGAGCAGGGTTCGGGTACACCGATGACGTATGCGTACTATCACAATGTCATAAAGGGGAAGGCGCCGAAAAATGCGCCCACCTACCGTGCCGATGAGGATCCTGCCGAAACGCCGCAGGCCGGTAAACGCCGCTACAGGTGCGATGTCTGCGGCTACGAGGCGGAGTTCGACGGTGAAATCCCCGCAGACTATGTCTGCCCGCTTTGCCGGGCCGATGCGTCGCATTTTAAGGAGATAAACTGACCGCTATATTCGTGAGATAAACGGTTCAAGCCGAAAGTTCGGTGCATTTGATTCTCGTAAACCGACATCGCATCCATCCACTTGTAGGGTCGCGACCTGTCGCGACTGCAACCCTGCGGAACATATT
>OGSD01002856.1_pt1 | contig 13879 bp, 6 predicted proteins | sample 1553571 | NCBI WGS metagenome assembly OGSD01 (sample SAMEA2580072, study PRJEB22360) | human gut metagenome | biome: human gut; feature: human-associated habitat; material: faeces | place: Denmark | collected 2008/2010 | reverse complement strand
GCCTGACAGCAACCGGCGCCAGCCGCGACCTCTACGACATCGCGGTGAAACACGCCGAGACCACGATGAACAATCAGTTCCGCCCCGACAACACCTGCTACCATGTGGCCGTCTATAACCCCACCACAGGCGAATTCATCAAAGGGATGACACATCAGGGACTGAACGACGATTCGATGTGGGCGCGCGGACAGGCATGGGCCATCTACGGCTACACCATGGTCTACCGCGAGACCCAGGACCTTCGGTTCCTCAATTTCGCACAGAAGGTCACCGACGTGTATCTCGAACGTCTCCCCTCCGATCTCGTGCCCTACTGGGATTTCGATGCACCGGAAAGCGCATCTACCCCACGCGATGCATCCGCAGCCTGCGTGGTGGCCTCCGCCCTGCTCGAACTGCAGGAATATGTTGAAAAGGAAAAAGGGAAGCACTATCGCGACATGGCCACACAGATGCTCGCAAGCCTCAGCTCCGACAAATACCGCTCGGCCGACAACCGCAGCTCATTCCTCGACCACTCCACCGGCCATCATCCGGCAGGCTCTGAGATTGATGCCTCGATTATCTACGCCGACTATTATTACCTTGAGGCGCTCCTCCGCCTCAAGAAACTTGAGGAGGGCACTCCGGTTCTGGCAAAACTCTGATAACCGAAACTCTTCAACAGGTAACACACATACAGCTCAGTCAGCACATAACAGCGCCATGCATGTGAAATTCACAACCGCATGGCGCTGCCTTATTAGTCGTTTATGATATTGTATCAGTCGTTAATGATGTCGAGCTGCTGGCGCACCGACTCGTCGTGGAGGGCAAGCAGGAAAGTGCGCATGAACCCGGCCGACATCCCCAGCTCCACACCGGCATCGATGCGCGAGCGGAGCACATCGTTATAGCGTCCGGCCTGAACCACCGGCATGCTGCTCTCCTTTTTGTAACGGCCTATCTCACGCGCCACCTGCATGCGTCGGGCAAGCACGTCGAGCAGTTCGCTGTCGATGCCGTCGATCTGACGCCGGAGCACTTCAAGCCTTTCGGTGGGCATGCGCTGTCCGCGCACCTTGAGCGAACCGAGAATACTGTCGAGCTGACAGGGCGTCACCTGCTGTGCGGCATCGCTCCATGCCTCGTCGGGATGGCAGTGGCTCTCGATTACGAGGCCGTCGAAACCCATGTCGAATGCCATCTGCGACAATGGAGCTATCAAGTCGCGCCGCCCCCCGATGTGCGATGGGTCACACAGAATGGGCAGAGCCGGAAACCGCAGCCTCAGTTCCGTGGGGATGTGCCATTGGGGCATGTTACGGTAGATGTGGCATCCGTCGGAGCTGAATCCGCGGTGGATGGCACCAAGCCTCCGCAAACCGGCATTGTCAAGCCGCTCCAGCGCACCGATCCACAGCTCCAGATCCGGATTCACGGGATTCTTTACCAGCACCGGAACATCGGCGCCCCGCTCTCCGAGCGTGTCGGCAATCTCCTGCATGGCAAAGGGGTTGGCCGAGGTGCGTGCACCAATCCAGAGCATGTCGACCCCGGCATCCAGAGCCTGCTCCACATGCGCCTTGGTAGCTACTTCAGTGGCAATGTGCATCCCGGTGGTTTCCTTCACCTTCTGCAGCCATTTCAGTCCGGGAGCACCCACTCCTTCGAAACCACCAGGCTTGGTGCGCGGCTTCCATATGCCCGCACGGAAAATGCGGACGCCCATGGCCGCAAGCGCATGGGCGGCCTCAAGCACCTGCGTCTCGGTTTCGGCACTGCAGGGGCCGGCAATAATCACTGGCCCTGAGGCATCCATGTCCGGAAATATAACAGGCAGTAAATCTTTCATAATATGGGGGGAATGGGGTGAAATCGTTTTTTCTGTCAATCGTGACGGTGCTTATGCAGCGGCATCTCAATCGTCTGCAAAGGTAGCAAATTTTCACGGTACCCCATCGGCCGATACAACGCTACACAATTTTTTCAATTGAACAAATGCCGCCCCGGGGCGTTTTTATATTGATAAAGCATTTACGAAAACTACAACTAAAGCAGACTAAAGCAAAACAACAACTAAAGCTACTGTTATGAAAAAACTTATTATGGCCGTAATCGGCGTTCTCGCACTGGGCGTCATGCCGGCAATGGCACAGAGCGAAGATGCTCCCGCACGCATCAACAAGGTTTCAGCATTCTACGACCTCACCACCCTATATCCCAAAGGTGCCGATAATGTATACTTCAACGGCTTCGGCGTAGGATACAACATCGATTTCCGCGTGTCGCGCACCATGCCTCTGTACGTAGGCACCGGCCTTAACGCACGCTTCCTCTTCAACGAGAAGGAGATTCTTGACGACGAGGTCTACGACCTTGTGGATGTCGAGGCCCACAACACGTTCATCAACCTCAACGTGCCTCTCAACGTAAGCTACCGCGTGCCGGTGGCCGACAACTTCTATCTCACCCCTGAGGTCGGCCTTGATTTCCGCCTCCAGCTCTACGCGCACAGCCAGATTGACACCGACATTGACGGCGTCATCGGCAACGTGGCAGGCGAATTTCAGGAAGGAAGCCGCGGCGTGAACCTGCTGAGCAAGGACCAGATGGGCGACGAGCATCTGCGCCGCTTCCAGATGGGATGGCATGCCGGGCTCAACTTCGAGTACCGCCACGTGAACCTCGGCCTCACCTACGGAACTGACTTTGTCAAACTGCACAAGAACCTCGGCGCAGGCCATTTCCTTGTGTCGCTGGGATATACGTTCTAACCGGTCTCCTATAATTTGAATTCTAACGGCAGTGTGTCACGATTCCAGGTCATGACACACTGCTTGTTTTTATACTGTCCTCATACCGTGGCATCCGGCGGCATCACGGCTTGCTCGTATCCCGAATTTGTCATTTCGGGAAAAATGTCTAACTTTGGGTTATATGAAACCCGAGACTCCACGCATCATCAACCTGCCCCGTATCCACGATCCGCGCGGCAACCTCACTGTGGTACAGAACAACGAGCATATCCCGTTCGCCATCAGGCGTGCATACTGGATTTACGATGTCCCCGCCGGCAGCGAACGCGGCGGCCATTCGCACCTCGACATGTCGCAGCTGCTGGTTGCTCTCAGCGGCAGCCTCAACGTCAACCTGTGTGACGGCTATTCCTGGCGCACTTTCACTCTCAACCGTCCGTTTCAGGGGCTGTTCATCCCCCCGGGCATCTGGCGTACGCTCGACAACTTTTCGTCGGGCACAGTGTGCCTGTCGCTTGTCTCGAACGATTACGATGAAGCCGACTACATCTACGACTTCGACCGCTTCAAGGAGCTTTCGCGTTCGCACGAGCCTATTTTCTGACCGCAATATCCAATTCAGGAGCCATCCTTAACCCAATGACCGCACCCAAGAAATACCCGTTTCTCGACCTTGCCACAGTCAACGCTCCCTACCTCGACGAACTCGAGCAGGCAGCCCTCCGTGTGGTGCGCTCCGGGCGCTACATAGGCGGCGAAGAGATCGACGCACTTGAGCGACGGATCGCCGACATAGCACACACCCCGCATGCCGTAGCCGTTAGCAACGGGCTTGACGCTCTCCGCCTCATTCTGCGTGCCTACATCGAAATGGGACGCCTGAAGCCCGGCGACGAGGTGATTGTCCCTGCCAACACCTACATCGCGTCCGTGCTTGCCATCTCCGACGCCGGCCTTATCCCCGTGCTCGCCGAACCCGATGCCCTGACCTCCAACCTCGACATCCATAAGGCAGCGCGCCTCGTAGGAAGCCGTACCCGCGCCATCATGCCCGTGCATCTTTACGGCCGCGTATGCTTCAACGAGGAGCTGGCCGACATGGCCACCCGGCACAACCTGCTTGTAATCGAGGACAACGCCCAGGCCATCGGAGCGACATCCTGCATTGCAGGCCTCTACGGGACACACGCCACCGGCGGACTCGGTCATGCCGCAGGCCTGAGCTTCTACCCCACAAAAAACGTGGGAGCGCTGGGCGACGCAGGCATTGTCACCACCCACGACCCCGAACTTGCCGCCACCGTCCGCGCTCTCGCCAACTACGGGGCCGACCGACGCTATCATAATCTATACTGCGGATTCAACTGCCGCATGGATTCCATCCAGGCCGCAATGCTCATGGTCAAGCTCCGTCATCTTGACGAGGAGAACGACTACCGCCGCCAGATTGCATCAGTCTACTGCTCCGCCATAACCAACCCGCACATCTCGCTTCCGCTGTTTGCCCCCGACTGTGTGTTCCACCAATTTGTGGTCCACACCCCGCACCGTGAAGCGTTCACAGCGTGGCTCGACGCCAACGGCATCGGATGGGACATGCACTACGCCACCCCGCCGCACCGTCAGCCATGCTACATGCAGCCACAGCTGACGAACGCACCTGTGCTGCCACCCGATGGACTCCCCGTCACCGAGCGTTTGGCCGACACATGCGTAAGCCTGCCCATATCCCGCTGCACATCGCCCGACGACGCACACCGCATTGCGGAAATAATCAATGGCTTCCAGCCCTGACACCCCTCTGTATGCATGTCTCGATGCGTGTCTCTTCACTTACCGACGACAATTCATTTGCTCGATTTAAATTCCGTAGAATTGTTGGCCTTTTTGGTTACAAAAGTATGTCAAAGAGCACAAAAATTTGTTGTGGAAATAAAAACATCGTATATTTGCACTTGAAAAGAAGTCCGAATACCGATTATCTGCTGAACTGTTAATACCCAGATTATTGCGGAACTAATCATACAAGGACCGCTCATCCGCCGTGAGGCGCCGTGCCGTCGGTCTGTTCGACGACTTTTCAAGATGAATGTAAGTAAGATATAATCTCTACACTGAAGTTGTGAAAACAACTCTAATTTTAGAATCACAAATTAGCCTTTTGGCTTGAATCCGAAGCAACCTGTGAAGGAAGCCCCGGATTTTTTTTTTGCACTTCCCCTAATGACCCCGCCCTGCCCCAGCCACACGCCACGCTGGCAGCCACCGCAGCCACTCCCCCAGCCAGCTCAAACATATAATTCAGATAAGCTCGTATAAACTCGGATAAGCTCTTATAAGAATTATCAGAACTTATCAGAGCTTATCAGAACTTATCCGAGTTTATCAGAGCTTATCAGAACTTATCAGAACTTATCAGAACTTATCAGAACTTATCAGAACTTATCAGAGCTTATCCGAACTTATCAGAGCTAATCCCACAAAATCAAAAAAAGCCGGGCGGCGTGCAGGGGAAAACTGCTACACCGCCCGGCGGCTGTTGGCTTTGCATCGCTTAAAGCCAACTAATCAAAACAATTAGCAAAATCCGTTTTTATCAGATATATGCGGGAGGACATTGCGCATCAGCGCACAACTGCCTTGCTGACATTGCCATCGGCCATGCGTACAATCACGATTGTACCGGCAGCCGGACGGCTCACCTGAATGCCCTGCAGATTATAGAGCTTGGCATCGGTGGGAAGATTGTCAACAGTAATGATTTCGATGCCCGACTGTTCGGCCTTCTCCAGAATAGCGGCAATCATATCCTCGATAGCCTTTGTATCGGGTGTGTAGTCGTAAGTGCCCTCTTCCTCGACTGCCTCAAGTGCGGCCTCAGCGTCTGCGCGGGCCTTGTCGATGGCCTTCTGTGCCTGCATCACGTCGAGCGACACATTTGCCGAAGGATAATCGGAAGCAATCTTTGCGATGGCTTCATCGAGTTTGGTTTCGAGAGCGTCGATTGCATCCACCGTAGCCTCATAGGCAGCCTTGTTGTCAGCCTGACGTTTCGCCTCATCGGCGGCAGCCTTCTTGGCGGCGGCAATGGCGGCGTCGGTGTCGGTGGCATCAACGGTGTATTCGAATGTGCCTTCGTTCTCAACGGCTTCCAGAGCCTTGTTAATGTTGTCAACCTGAGCGTTGACAGCAGCCTGAGCAGCCTCGATTTCTGTAGTCACATCGATACCGGGATAATCCTTGGCAATCTCTTCCTTGGCGGCATCCACAGCCTCCTGCAGCTTGTCGGCCTCAGCCATTGCAGCCTCAAAGGCAGCCTGGTTGGCGGCCACACGCTCGTTCTCCTTGAACTGCTTCTCGGCAGCCTGAGCGTCGGTGAGCAGAGTGGAGATGGCGGTACGGATGTCGTCCACGGGTTTCATGATCTCGTCGTAGTTGTCCTTGAGCGTACCGTTCTCGAAAGCGTTGTCAACAGCAGTGCGCAAGGCTGTAATCTGCTGATAAACCTCCGAACCGGTGTAGTCCTCGGCAACGTCGGCGCATTCCTCGGCAATCTGCTGGAGCACTTTGGTAAGCTCCTGCTCGAGGGCCTCGATCTCTGCATTGGCAGCAGCGGCCACCTTCATGCCGTTCACAATCTGCACCTCGAAAGGCTCGCCGGTGATTGACTTGCCTGCGGCATACGACACATCCAGGTTTTTCACCGTAACGGTGGCGGCGTCGGCTTCCATATCCTCAGGGACGTTCACGGCGAGTGTGAACACAACGCCGTCGTTGCCGGTGAGCATATTGTTGTCGATCGCGCTGTAAAGCTGCACTGTGTAAACGTTACCCTCATTGACGCTAACGCTCTTGGCGATGCCTGCTGTGCAGCGTGTGCCGAGGGTCAGGCCGCTTGCATCGGCGGTGAAACCTTCGGGAAGCACGAAGTCAACCTGCATGCCAAGCACATTGCAGTTGTTGCGGAGAGCGAACTCGATTGTGGCGGGAGAGCCGGGCATGGCCACCACTTCTGCGGCGGGGCTATAGCCTGTGGCGGTGAACGCCTGCAGGGTCACGGTTGCCTCGGTATCCTCGGGGCGCACGGTCTGTTCGCCGAGCGCGGTGGTGAGGGTAGCGTCCACAATCCCGATCTTAACCTCTGTGTTTTCGGTAAGCATGCCGGTCTTCACCTTTACGGGGACGGTCAGAAGCTCGCCCTCGGTGCCGTTGATGGTCTGGCGGTCGCTTGAATATGACAGCACACGGCCGTTATTTTTATTGAATAACAGGGTGTGCACATTGGTGAGACGTGCGGGATTTGCCGTCGGCTCACCGGCGAATTCCAGCTCGGCCGGGAGAACCACATCGAACTGGAAGCCCGTGGGGTTGATTCCTGTATTCTCGAGCATCACCGGAACGTTCACCACATCATAGCTGCTGATGGTGAACGGTTCTATGTAGAATTTGTTTTCAGCCGACACCGACCGTGCGCACAGCATCACTGCAAGCACCATCAGCACCCTGAACCCAAATCGTTTTGTGAGTATTTTCATTATTGTCGGATATTTCAATGATGAATAATTGAAAATGGTGTCGGGCAGCCGTCACCGGCATGTCGGCAGCGGCTGGCCCCCCCCCACCGTTTTTTCACTGGTAGTCGTGGGGCCAGCCGCCACCGGCATTTCGGCAGCGGCTGCCCCGCACCATCGTTTTTACTTGTGAAGCTCTTTGGTGGTTGTACCGTCGGAGCGGCGGATGATGTTGATGCCGCGCTGGATGCTCTGACGAGCCTGGCCGGCAACATTGTAGATGCTCTCCTTCAGGTTGCGTGCACCTTCGGTGATGGTGTCGATGAACGACATGCTGCCCTTCTGTACGTTGTACTGCTGGTTGCGTGCGTCAACAAACACTGCATTCTCGATGTCGATGGTGCCTGCGCCACGGGTTTCCAGAACTACCAGTGCGCCCGAGTGGCCGGAGAACTTGCTGTTCTTCATCGAGAAGATCAGGATTGTTGCACTACCCTCGTGCTGGTAAACCTGGATAACGTGATCCGAAGTGCGGTCGGCAAGCTTGGCGTCGAGCAGCTCAACTCCTGCGGGGAGAATCACGTCGAACTGGCCGGCGATGAACTCGGTGGAGTTGTTGAGGTTCAGCTCGTAGCGGCGTACGCCGTCCTCGGTGCCCAGAGGCACGATGTCCATGGTGTCGTTGCCACCGGCAATGCCGCGGGCGTAAGCGTAGCGTGCGCCTTCGTTGCCGTTCTCGGCATCCATTGCCAGACGGACAACTGCCGTAACGTCGGCGATGTTCACCATTGCGTCGTTGTTGAGGTCGGCGGCGGCTGCCTGACGTGCGGAATACTGCTCCTTGATCTGGTCATAGCTGAGCTTTTCGCCCGACCATGTTGCGATCATCTGAACATCCACTACGTCAACCACACCGTCAGGTTCGTTGTTAACGTCGCCGGGCACGAACTCGTTCTCGGCAGCGCTTTCGGCGATTGCCTTGGCCTCGTCAGCAATGTCCTTGGCCTTCTGAGCCTCGGCATCGAATGCTGCAGCCCATCCTTCAAGGTCATCCAGATAATCACCTGACGTACTGAGTTCCTGAATCTTGTTGTCAACGGCTTCCTTGCGGAGACGGAGAGCGGCAAGCTGCGAGTTGAGATCCGCCTTGACTTCTGGAACAATATTGCCTGTCAGCACAGTGTTGGTGGTCGAAATCTCGGTGGCTGCATTGTTGGCCTCTTTTACTGCATATGCATACTTACCGTTGACTGCAAGCATCAGAATATCATTAGCAATGGTTTCACCGTCTGTCAGCGTGGAGTTCTCATCAAGGGTGAATGCATTCGCTGCTGCAGTAAGGTCTTCCTGAGCGGTGTCAATCAGCGTCTGAATCTCAGCAACTTTACCCTGCCAATAGGTGAGAACGCCGTCCTCGGTGAGGGTGGCCTTCAGATTATCCAGATCTATCTGCATGCCGTTAAGTTCGGTCTGCAGTTTATCGGCTATTGCATTGCTTGCTTCCTGAGCATCCTTGACAGCCTGTGCGTCAGCCTGAGCGGCGTCAACAGCTGCGGAGATGGTCTCGATCTCCTTTGCGATTTCGGTCATGCCGTCGGCATAGTTGCCCTGAGTTGCAATCAGGCGGTCACCCGCAGCTTCCCAACCGGCCTTGAGGTTCTCAAGCTGAGTTGCGAGAGCTTCGTACTGTTCGCCGAACTTCTCGTCAGATTCAGTTACAGCGGGCAGACATCCTGCCAGTTTGTTCTGAGCCTCGGTGAGAGCGGCCGAAACCTCGTCGTACTGATCCTGCAGAGCCTGTGCGATGGTTGCAGCGGGATCGGGATCCGGATTCTTGTTGTCGCCTTCGCCATCGGTCCAGCTGCCCTGAAGCTGCTGATAGTAGCCGGAGAGCTCAGTCTCATAAGCGATTGCAGTCTTGCGGAACTCATCTTTGGTCTCGGGAGTGTAGATGAGGTCGGTATCGTCGGTCTTGTCATCAACGGCAGCATCAATCTTATTGATACCGGTATTGATTTCTTCAAGGGTCTTGGCATCGAGATCACCGTAAACCTTGGCATCGTTGAATGCAACCTTAACCTTGCTTACCAATGTCTGCAGGGCAGCCATCTCCTTGCCGGCGGCTGTGCCGTAAGCATTCTCGACAGCAGTCTTTGCAGCCTCGAGTGTCGATGTAACGACAGCTTCGGTGGCGACAAGTTTGTCATTCTCCACAAGAGCCGCAACTGCATCCACAGCAGCCTTGGCAGCAGTGAGGTCAACGGTCGAGCCTACCATCATGCCGTTCACATAGGCCTGGAGAGCTGCAAACTCGTCATTGTAAGTCTCGATTGCAGTCTGGACATCCTTCAGAAGTTCCTGAGCGGCGGTGTTGGCGTCGTTCGAGTTGGCGATCACATCGGTAGCATCGGTAATCGTGGTGTACAGATTCTGAAGCTGAGTAGTCTTTTCAGCAAGATTCTCGAGCTTGGTTGCCGGAGTGGTGTTTAGGGTTTCCATCTCCTCCTTGGCGGCATTGATGATTTCCATCTGAGCCTCTACCACATCTGCGTCGGCATTCTTGTATGTGCCGTTCTCAGTGATGTCAGCAATCATCTGGTCCACACCATCCATAGTGTCTTTGTAGGTGTTGCCCCACTGTGTCTTGGCGGCGGCATCAACATCGATGGCAGCGAGCACGTTGTCGAGCGAGGTGGCGATGGCGTCCATGGCCTTGCCATAGGAGTAACCGTAAGCAGCATCGGCTGTCAGACCGGAAGCGGGTTTTGCGGCGGCAGCCTCTGCCTCCGCAACCGCATTGGCATTCTGGCCTTCGTCTGCCTTGGTAACTGCCTCAAGGAGTGTTTTGGCCTTTGCAAGAGTCTCGGTGATGAGGTCGGTAACCACACCGGCATCCTGCATATCGGTTTCTGCTGTGGTGATGGCGGTCTGTGCCTCAGTGCTGAGCTGGGTATAGTAGTCGGCAGCCTTTGTCTTGAGAGCCTCAAGCATTGTGTTTACAATGCCGTTCATTTCGGCAGTCAGGGCAGCGGCCTTGTCAAGAGCCTCGGTCTTGAATTCAGTCTCGGAGATAACATGTTCGGCATCATTCTGCTCGTCCACATAGGTCTGAACGGCCTGCGCGAGATCGCTGATTTCGCTGGAGTATGTGTAGATAGCCTCGTGGTCGGCAACAGTATCATGTACGTAATCCTTGTAGTCTTTGTTGGTCAGACCGTACATGAACAGGTTGTACTTCTGCACGGCAGCCTTGTAGGTGTCGTTCAGACCGTCGAGCACATTCTGCCATGCGCTGTCGGAGTTGACAAGGGCATTGTTGGTGGCGGCCACTTCCTTTGCAAAATTATCAGTTGCATCGGTATCGATAGCCTCTGCCTTCTTCTTTATATCGTCGTAAGCCTGCTTGTAGGTTTCATCTTTCTGAGCGGATTCACCTTTGCCGAACGATTCGTAAACCGTACGGTCAAGGCTGGTCAGGTCGTTTGCAAGCAGACCGTTCAGACCGTCGATCCATTCAGCGATGAACGAAGCGTCGTTCTCGGCGTCTGTGTTGCGCTTCTCGATTGCGGCAATCACGCCTTCGATGTACGAACGCACTGTCTGCGAGTAGCCCAACTGCAGGTTGTGAGCAGTCTCATTGTTCTTGACCCATGTCTCGACACCGGCAACAAGCGTCTCGAGATCGCTGAGTGTCTTCTCAAACGACTTCTGCTCGTCGGCCATTTTCTGACCCTCGAGAGCAGTGTCCATAGCGGTCTGCAGTTTGTTGAGCTGCGCGGCATAGCTGCCTTCGGCCGGAGTTGCGTCGAGGTCGCCGATGGTGTTTGCGAAGAAGCCCTTGGCGGGATCAATGGCATTGTCCTGGCTGAATGCATAAGCAGCCTTGATAGCCTTCTCAAGATCGGTCATGCGCTTGTCGAAACCGTTGAAGATGGTCTGGTTCTCAACCATGTCGTTGACAGTGGTCTGCAGGCCCTTGACTGTTTCGAGAGCGGCCTCAAGTTTGGTGTCTACTGCGGTGAATGCATCGGCCGAGAAATCAGCGGCATCCTTGGCGGCTGTAAGGTCAGCATCGATGCCAGTCATTGTGGCGTCGATTTCATCGAACATTTTGGCCTCTACACCGGTGATAACGCCGATTTCATTGTTGTTGGCGGCTTCCTTGACTTCGGCGAGGAGGTCGGTAACCACTTTCTGGTTAGCCTCAGTAGCCTTTGTCTCGAAGTCCTTCTCAACGGCAGTAACCTGAGCGGCCACACCATATGCATCAATGGCAGCCTTGAGGGCTGTAGCCTGGTCGTAGCACTGCTGGCCGGGAGCTGCTGCTGCCTTGTCAAGAGCATCGTTGAATTCGCCAAGCTGGGCAACAAACTTGGCATATGCACCTTCCTTGTCGGCTTTGTAAGCTGCTTTGTCGAAGTCGGCACCTTTAAGGATGGTCTTGTCCGCAATCAGCTTATCAATATCTTCCACAGCTGTCTCCATGTCGGCAACAGCCTTGTCAGCAGCTTTGAATGCTTCAATCAGGTTGGTAGCATTGGTCTTGGCGTTATCGATGGCCGACGAGATTTCTGTAGTGTCGTTATTGTCGGTGGTCAGAGCATCGATGGCATCCTGGATAGCCTTGAAGGTATCGTTGAATTTACCTTCAATGGCAGTACCCTTTATCTGTTCTTCTATTTCAGCCTTGGCTTCATCGAATTTCTTCTGGATGTCAAGAATCGGCTGAACTGCGGCCTGCAAATCAGTGAGGGCAGTTGTGATAGCTCCGAGCTCATCCTCGAAGTCAGTAACGGGAAGACCAAGTGCTGCATAAGCTTCATTGACTTTATCCACCAGAGTGGTGAGGAGATTCTGCTGGGCGGCCACATCTTCGGTAATCTCGTCGATTTTGCTGAGGCTGTCGATTGTGGTCTGGGCTTCTGCAAGCGATTTTGCAGTTTCGGTCATCAGCTTGTTCTGATCGGCGACGAGTTCAACCTTAGCCTTTGCGAAGTCGGCCATTTCAGTCTTGGCGGCATCAGCGGTTGCCTGGTCGCCGGAAAGGAGGTCGGCAGCACCTTCAACTGTGCCTTCCTTGATCTTCATGCCAGCCTGAGCGTCAGCATATGTCTTGGCGACAGCGCTCTGCCATTCCTGGATGCGGCCGTTGAAAATATCTACATTTTCTTCATTGTAGCCCTTCACACCCATCAGGTAGTTGGAAGCTTCGCTGTAAGCCTTGTCAAGACCGGGGAGAACCTCGGTTACAAACGTGTTGTATGCTGCAATGTCGGCCACAGCGCCATCATATTTTGCCTGCAGCTCAGCTATCTGCACCGTAAGGGCCTCGGCATCGACTTCAGGGGCAAATTCGATGTCTACCTGAGTTTTGTCGGCATAAGCCTCCTTGATGGCAGCTTCGTATGCGGCGATGGCCTCGGAAATCCCGGTTACAGTAGCATCGCAGGCTGTGCCGAGATAATCCTCAACGCCCTCGGCCTGAGGTGCATCCTCAGCATCGAGCTTGTCGCTGATCTCTTTAAGGCTTGCCTTGAGAGTCTCAACCCCTTCGAGAAGTGCAGCCTCTGCTGCCGTGTTGGTAGCCACGGCATTGATCTTGGCGTTCTCAGCGGCAGCGTCCTTATTGTAAGCATCGGCAGCTTCCTTGTAGGCAGCAACCTGAGCAATCAGGCCATCGGCAGCCTCTTCATCATAGAGTTTGTATTCTGTATACAACGCAAGAGTGAATTTGCCGTCTTCGAGATTGGCAACTTTTTCGGTCAGGGCGTCCAGAGTCTCCTGAAGTGCTTCCTGACGCGCGCGCAAAGCCTCCACTTCTGATGCGAATTCTTCGCTGTCATCAACAGTGGTCAAGGACACAAGCTGTGCCTCCAGTGCCGTTTTCAGCGCCGTATTACCGAACTCAAGAGTGAGTTGTACATCACCGAAAGCAAAGCTGCTTGCGGCATTCTCGGGAGCGATTGTAACTGTCACTTCGCCACCTGTGCAGGTGAAAGTAACTTCTGTATTCTTTGTGGCATCTACGGGTGTCTCTACAGCACCGCTGACGGCAACTGTGGCGTTGGTCAAAGTCCCGATATTGACCTTATAACTACCCTGCGGCAGGGTAACAGTCTGGCTGACCTCACCGGCGCCTACGGCTGCCGAAATGAGAGTGCCGTTAATCTCAAAGCCATTACCTATAAGACCGGCGGGAACCCAGGCCTCAGGAGCTTTAAGATCATCCAAAACGATGTCGGCAAAGGCATTGAATGCCAATGGAGTCACCAAAAGTGAAGCAAGTATCTTCTTTTGCATGCGATTGGAAAATTGTTGGTTAATATTTTGTGTTTTAATTTGCACCGAAGTAATAATGACGATGCGATGCTGATTGGTTAAATAACTGATTTAGCGAGTTTTCATGTCATAAAAATATCGCATGTCGCACCCCGAAATGTGATGATATCCGGCCGAGAAAACCCCCCCGTCCGCTATCGGGCACAACATTTGCATGGCAAAGTTAAAGATATATTCACTATTTACCCCCCCCATTAGTTAATTCTTGTTAAACACAACGTTTTCTTCACTTTTTTAACACCCTGACAAAAATTTCGTTAATCGCGGCTTTCGCGGCTTTCGCGGCGG
>OGSD01002849.1_pt1 | contig 13895 bp, 17 predicted proteins | sample 1553571 | NCBI WGS metagenome assembly OGSD01 (sample SAMEA2580072, study PRJEB22360) | human gut metagenome | biome: human gut; feature: human-associated habitat; material: faeces | place: Denmark | collected 2008/2010 | reverse complement strand
CCTGCGGCCTTGGCGCGATGATTTCAGGAACTGTCTCCGGCTGGCTGGGAAAGATGGAAAAGTAAATATTTAGTGAACTTACCCGGCAAAAACAGGATCGGAAGGAAAATGTGCTATAATAATTGATGATATTTATACGACAGGAAGTACGGTAGAAGCTTGCTCGCAGACACTTTTGCAGGCAGGGTTCGATAAAGTATATTTTTTATGTGTGTGTATAGGAAAAGGTGTGTAGAGGAGGCATAACATGGACGTTAGAAATTGCAAAATGTGTGGTCATTTATTTAACTATACAAATTCACCGCTTTGCCCTCAATGCAATAAGAAGTTAGAGGAACGCTTTCAGGATGTGAAAGAATACATTCGCGAGAATCCGGGGGCAGGCATGGCAACGGTAGCAGAAGATACAGGAGTACCGGTACAGCAGTTGAAAAAATGGGTTCGTGAGGAGCGTTTGGCCTTTACCAAGGGTTCCGGAATCACGATAGAATGTGAGAAATGCGGTAGACCGATATTGACCGGAAGATACTGTAAGGAATGCAAGAACGCATTATCCAACTCGTTTTCCGGTTTATATCAGACGAGCAAACCGGCTGAAAAGAAGGCGAGAGATGCATCTGCAAAGATGAGATTCTTGGGTGAATAGTACAGCCATGAGTTGAGAGGGGGTCGTACTATGGAAATGGATATGGTGAGCAAGGCCTTTGAGCAGGCGTTCGTTTCTGTGAGTCAAAAATTGTTGGGGCTGCAATTACAGAGACGGAAACAGGACAACGGAATATTCCTGCAGCAGCCCGTACGGCAGATCATGATCTGTACGAGTGGCTATCTTCGTATGGAAATTATTTGTGATATGCCGGAGTCAATGGTATTACAGATCGTTTCAAAAATGTATGGTGGTGGTTTGCCGCCGGATGAACAGATTCCATTGTATATCAAAGAATATATTAATATTGTTTGTGGACATGGTGTATCCAGTTTGAATAATACATTAAAAAAAGTTTCGCGCTTATCAGTGCCGTTTTATCAAAGTGAGATTCGGCATGAAGATGTTATGAAGGAACAGATGGACGTTATATTTGATACAGAGATTGGGACGATGCAGGTTGAGCTGCATTATTCCGGTGTTGAATGAGGCCAGAATGTGCTTATTGCGGAAAATGTGCAGAAAGGGGATCGAAATGGATAAAATTACAATAATGGTGGTAGATGATTCACCGTTCGCTTCCAAACAGATACAGGATGTAGTAGAAGAAAATGGATATGAAGTGGTAGCCTATGCAGCTAATGGAGAGGATGGCATCAAGCTTTATGATGAGATGCATCCGGATATTGTTATCATGGATATTATTATGCCTGGCTTGGATGGATTAGAAACGGCGCAGATTTTGATGAAGAAACATCCGGATGTAAAGATCATGATGTTAAGTTCGTTGTGTGATGCAAGTACATTAGAAGAGGTTCGGGGAATTGGATTAAAATATTTGATTCCGAAGCCATGGGAAGATGATGTGCTGTTAGCAACGCTAGAGATGTTAAGTCGATAAGTAAAGTATAAGACCATAGATGAAAAAGTAATCTATGGTCTTTTTACTTTGCTGCATGGGTGCACTTTGATCAAACATTACACGACTGGCATATGACTCGTTTACTTTGCTATTTTGCATTAGGATAGATCTTTCGCATTGTTTCGTCCGGGTAGTAATGATCCATTACCTCTTCCCAATGTGCTTTTGGTTTTGGAGAATGTTCCCTGGTATCGTATCGGATCAGAGCAAGCATGCTTACTATAATATTGCAGATCATAAACACAGCAACGACAGTTGTCAATAGATATTTGGATCTATGCAATATCCGTTCGATCACATGGTGCAGGATGGGATACAGATTTTTGAACCAGATGACAGCGGCAAATCCCCAGAAAAAGCAGTATAACAGGTTGATGCGGCCGCCAAGATTAAACGGAATGTGACTGTAATCCCAAAAAACTTTTCCAAAAACAATTTCAGTAAATACACTGCAGCTATATTCATAAGCACCACCTAATAGCGTCCCAAGTATGAAAAGATGCCGGTCGGACTTGCCTTTACTCTTAAACAGAAGAGTGGTCACTAAAGCGATGGCAAGCCCCCATACAATGCTGAAGGGACCCCATACCACGCTGCTGCGACTCATCCAGACACCGACAGTCAGACGACAGAATATGGTTTCTACAATATCTCCTAAGAAAGCCCCTAATATGAACAGCCAGATAAATTCAGAAAATGGCAGTTTGGTAGCAGATGTCGAAATGACTTTATCCGTTGCAGTGGCCGGATAGGCTTTTTGGATACGACGCCGTATGTGTGCGGTAAGTGCCCTTCCGAAAGATGTCTTAAATAAAAAAAGTTCCCGATTCAGTCGGATCAGAGTGGGCGATTTATGCTCTAAATGTAGTATAGTCAGGACAGAAGCCGTTATATCCATGCAGCAGATGGCGGTTAACGTCCATAAAATAATATAGGTAACAAAGGTGGGGATAAATTGCCATAACCATAGGATCAGAGTATTGCCCCACTGGATCGCGATATATCCAAGTATACCCCACAGTATTGAATATTGCAGACAGATGTATCCGTCCAGATTCCAACGCTTCTTAGAATAATCCCACCATTTTTTGTGTCGAACCTGTTCTAAAAGACGGCCGGTCATCCATTCGATAAAGGTGGAAATGATCGCAGATCCCAAAAACAGAAAGAAAGGGGCAGATCGAAGCTCGTATAGAAATGTGCTGAGTACAATTCCGGAAAAGCCATAGATCAGACAAAAAGGACCGGATAGAAATCCACGATTACGGTAACATTTGTGCTTTACACTGGCAACGCTCGTTTCAATGCCCCATCCCAAAAAGGAGTAGCAAAAAAACAGAATTGCCAAATTTGTTAAGTTATAGTGCATGAATACCTCCTGCTGTAAAATGGTTGATCAATATTTAATGACGCTCACTGTGTCGAAATTACAGTTATGAGACGTCATGTCAAGCGTATGTACATTATAATATAGCTGTAATGTGTGTGCAATGAGAAAAATGTTTGATTATCCAAATTGTTTCAAGAAACAAAATGTTTGGTTTTATTTATCAGAAGAAAACATACTTATATTCATGAGACGTAGTTTTATATACTTAATAAAATTATGCACATTGCACAAAAAGAAAGGGGATATATTGTTAAAAATACTGCTAATCTACAGTTGACGAAATGGGTGAAAATGGAATATACTCTTTGTGGCGTTAAAAAAGTTTGATTTACAAAATAAAAAGGGAAGAAAATGGAAAAAGAAAAATATATGATCGGTCAAGAGCTGATCGAGATATTCGAAAAGGTTTTGAAGACAGAAAATATTTCGGTCGCGCGTAAGACGGGATGCGATTTATCTATGACAGAGATACATACAGTGGCTGCCATTGGCAAAAATACACTGTACCGTATGAGTGACATTGCAGGAATACTGCACATAACGGTGGGGACGCTGACTGTCATGGTTAATAATTTAGTGAAGAAGGGGTATGTGGAGCGCTATAAAAGTGAGCAGGATCGTCGTGTTGTGAAGATCGGTCTGACCAGAAAGGGGCGTATAATATACGATGCGCATGCAGCGTTTCATGAAGATTTGGTCAATGCGCTGCTCAAAGGGATAGAAAGTAAAGAGGAGCAACAGACAGTACGTTGTGCCTTGAGCAATTTGTGGGATTTTATAGATAAGCAGAATAATTAACAGGATTGCTGCATGAGAGAACATGGAGGAAATAATGATAAGAACAAGAATAATGGCAACAGGTGCTTGTGTACCGGAGCAGATTATAACAAATGATGATCTGGCAAAGGTTGTTGACACCAGTGATGAATGGATATCACAGAGAACCGGGATCAGAGAGAGAAGGATCTCGGCAGGGGAGAACACTTCAGCTTTGGCAATAGGAACGGCAAAACAGGTGATCGAGCGTGCAGAAATCTCACCGGAAGATGTGGATCTGATCATTGTTGCATCAGTCACTCCGGATTACGGAACACCATCTCTTGCCTGCATGGTGCAAAAAGAACTTGGTATGGTGAACGCGGTTGCATTTGACGTTGTGGCTGCGTGCAGTGGTTTTATGTTTGCACTTAGTATTGCGGATAAATATATTAAAACAGGAGTGTACCGCAACGCTGTTGTGATCGGGGCGGAGACGCTATCAAAAATCGTCAACTGGGAAGACAGAACGACTTGTGTATTGTTTGGAGATGGTGCCGGTGGTGCTTATGTGGAAGCATCCGAAGAGGGTGGCATTATCGCAGAAGAACTTGGCAGTAAAGGGGAACTTTGTGATATACTGACAGAGGGGCATACGGCGTGTGACAATGCATTTAATGATGAGTCTGGCGACCATGATCCAAAGTACTATATTTATATGGATGGACGTGCAGTATTTAAGTTTGCGACCAAAAAGGTTGTAGAGAGTACTCGAAATGTGTTAGCTAAAGCTGACGTAGATATGGAAGATATCGCTTATGTCATACCACACCAGGCAAATGCCAGAATTATTGACGTTGTTGCTCATAAGTTGAAGATGGATGACAGCAAATTTTATAAGAATATGGAGCATTATGGAAATACTTCATCGGCAAGTGTACCTATGGCGCTGAATGAACTCAACGAAAAAGGGCTTATCCAACGGGGGGACAAAATTATTTTGACCGGATTCGGCGGTGGAATGACTTGGGGCACAATGTTGGTAGAATGGTAGAAGCATATAACTGCGCAAGCAGTATATATAAAATAAAATATAGGAGGAAATCACTATGGTATTTGAGAAAATCAGAGAAATCATTGCAGAGCAGACAGGAAAGGATGTTGAGGAAATCACATTAGAGACTAATGTAAAAGAAGACCTTGACGCAGATTCTTTGGATTTATTCCAGATCATCAATGACATCGAAGATGAGTTTGATGTATCTGTAGAGGATCCTGAGTCTATCGTAACTGTTCAGGATGCGGTTGATTTTGTAGAGAAGAACCAGAAATAAGAAGCAGAGTATTTCGGCTTTGCCGGCGCCGAGACTTTCGGTGCCGACAGAGCCGGCTTTGCAACTATGGAGGAAGACATGAAAACAGTATTTATGTTTAGTGGCCAGGGCGCACAGTATGCTGGCATGGGCAAGGATTTGTATAAAAATTATCCGGTGGCAAAAGAAATTTTTGACCGGGCAGATAATGTACTTGGTTATTCCATTAAGGATATTTGTTTTGAAGATGAACAGAAATTAGGCGAGACAGAGTTTGCGCAGCCTGCCATCCTGACAATGAGTATTGCAGCGATGAAGGTGTTGGAAGAAGAGGGAGTTCGTGCAGATATGACAGCAGGTTTGAGCCTTGGTGAATATTCTGCGTATGTTGCCAGTGAAGCAATGGACTTCGAAGAGGCGGTTGCACTGGTACAAAAAAGAGGAAAGTTCATGGCAGAAGCAGTTCCTTCAGGAGAGGGAGCAATGTATGCTATTATTGGATTAGATACAGCATTAGTAGAAGAAGCTTGTGCAGAAGCAACTGCAGAGGGCGATGGATTAGCGGTTCCGGCTAATTACAATGCACCGGGTCAGATCGTGATCGCCGGACATGCGCAGGCAGCGAAGAGAGCTGCAGCATTGGCGAAAGAGAAAGGCGCAAAACTTACAGTGCCTCTGAAAGTCAGTGGTCCGTTCCATACGGAATTACTGCAACCGGCAGCAGAAAAGCTTGGTCCGGAATTGGACAAGATGCACATTTCACCGATGAAAATGCCGGTCTATACAAACGTAGATGCTTCGAAAGTGGCTTCTGAACAGGATATTATCCCTATTTTGAAAAAACAGATCGTTAGTCCGGTTCGCTGGGAACAGATCATCCGTAATATGGCAGCAGAAGGTGCAGATACTTTTATCGAGCTGGGACCGGGCAAAACTTTGAATGGTTTTGTGAAACGTACTTTGAAAGGCGTTGTAAATGTGAATGTTGAGGATAGCATATCCTTGCAGAAAACCATGAATAAACTTCATGACAGTGTGTGAATCACACAGAAAGGTATGGTAAACATGTTACAGGGAAAGACAGCAGTAGTTACAGGAGCAGCGAAAGGTATTGGAAAAGCAATTGCACTTGCATTTGCGAAGGAAGGCTGCAATATTGTATTGAATTATCACAGCAGCTTAGATGATGAAACGGTACAGGAGATTGAAGCATGCGGAGTGACTTGTATGCCGGTTCAAGGCGATGTGAGTGACTTTGCCTTTGCGGCAGATATGATGAAAAAAGTCAAAAAGGAGCTTGGTTCTGTGGACATACTGGTCAACAATGCCGGTATTACTAAAGATATGTTATTAATGCGTATGACAGAAGAACAGTTTGATAGTGTTATTCAGACAAACTTGAAAGGTACGTTTAATATGATCCGACATGCCAGCAGTATCATGTTGAAGCAACGAAGTGGAGCTATCATCAACATGTCTTCTGTTGTCGGAGTTATGGGCAATGTTGGACAGGCTAACTATGCGGCATCGAAAGCCGGAATTATCGGACTGACGAAGTCAACTGCGAAAGAGTTGGCTGCACGTGGCGTGACATGTAATGCAATCGCACCGGGATTCGTGGAGACGGATATGACGGCTGCACTTTCAGAAGATCTGCAGAAGCAGATGCTGGAAACAATTCCACTTAAACGTTACGGTCAGGTGGATGATATTGCGCAAGCAGCAGTATTTTTGGCAAAGAATACGTACATTACCGGTCAGGTACTCCATGTTGATGGCGGAATGTGCATGTAACCTATAGTGATCAAGACTTGGAAAGGTATGATTTAGAGATGGATAGAAGAGTAGTAGTAACAGGTATGGGAGCGGTCACCCCGCTTGGATGTACGGTAGATACATTTTGGGAAGGATTAAAAAATGGCAAATGTGGCATTGATCTGATTCAAAAGTTCGATACGACGGATTTTAAGGTTAAGGTTGGTGCTGAAGTAAAAGACTTTGATCCGGAACTGTATATGAGTAAGAAGGATGTAAAGAGAAATGACCCATATGCTGTGTATGCACTGGCTGCAGCTGTTCAGGCATTTGATGATAGCGGATTAGATATGGAGAAAGAGGATGCGGCTAAGGTCGGTGTGATCGTAGGTTCCGGTATTGGCGGTCTGATGACAATGCAGGAGCAGGTGATTCGTTTGCACGAAAAAGGACCTTCTCGTGTGTCTCCTTTGTTTATTCCGATGACGATCAGTAATATGGCGGCTGGTAATATTGCAATCCGTTTGGGAGCTAAGGGAGTATGTGAAAATATTGTCACTGCGTGCGCAACAGGAACAAATTGCATTGGCACTGCATTTAGGGATATTAAGCATGGCTATTTGGATGCTTGTATTGCCGGCGGTGCTGAGGCGTCGATCAGTGAGATCGGTGTGGCTGGATTTACGAACTTGACAGCACTTTCTACGACGGAAGATCCAAAAGATGCCTGTAAACCGTTTGATAAAGACCGAAATGGTTTTGTCATGGGAGACGGATCCGGAATACTCATTTTGGAAGAACTGGAACATGCTAAAGCAAGAGGAGCTAAGATTTACGGTGAAATAGTAGGTTATGGCGCTACAGGAGATGCCTATCATATGACAGCACCTTGTCCGGATGGCGACGGAGCTGCAAGAGCGATAAGATTAGCAATGGATGAGGCAGGGATTACGCCGGAGCAGGTGGATTATATTAATGCACATGGAACAAGTACCCATGCTAATGATGCCGGAGAAACGGCAGCGATCAAGCTGGCATTGGGGGATGCGGCAGCAAAAGTTGCGGTCAGCTCTACCAAATCTATGACAGGACATTTGCTTGGTGCAGCAGGTGCTATCGAGGCAATTGCTTGTGTGAAAGCATTGGAGGAAGGATTCCTGCCGCCGACGATCAATTATCATACACCGGATGAAGAATGTGATCTGGATTATATTCCAAATGAGGGAAGAGTAGTACCAGAGGCACAGTATGCATTGTCTAATTCTTTGGGATTTGGCGGACACAATGGAGTTCTCTGCTTTAAGAAGTGGGATGAGTAGTGTGCAGACGGTGACAACAGATGGTTAAGAAAGGTATGGTAACACAATGCAGTATGATCAGATCAAAGAGTTGATTCAGATATTTGAACACTCGGATTTAAATAATATGGAAGTAACTTTAGGAAATGCCTCCGTAAAATTAGGACGCGGTATGGCAAATGCAGTCGAGGAAAGTTCGGAAGCGCAGATGGTACAGACAGCAGTAAAAGTTGAGAATCCTGTCACAGATGCAGCACCGACTACAGTCGAAACCGAGAAGACCGAGTCTGCAGCCGGAGATAAGATCGTGACAGCTCCGATCGTAGGTACGTTTTATCGAGCAAGTGCACCGGATCAACCACCTTTTGTGAAGGTGGGGGATACGATTGCAAAAGGCGATGTCGTATGTATCATAGAGGCTATGAAATTTATGAATGAAGTCATAAGCGAAGTGGATGGAACAATCACAGAAATTTTAGTGGAAGATGCACAGTTCGTTGAGTTTGGACAGGAATTATTCCGTGTGAAATAGCAATACCAATATTGGGCAATGGTCTGCTGTTAAGCAGACGTTGTGTATCGGAATCTGAAAGATATACCTGTGGATAAAAGGGGAAGACAATTGTTGAGTCCGCAGGTTTAGAAAGGAATGTAAATTAATATGGGCATGGATATCAAAGAAATTATGAGTATCATCCCACATCGTCAGCCGTTTTTGCTGATCGATCGGGTTGAAGAAATCGTGGAAGGTGAAAAAGTTATTGCGACCAAAAATGTTTCCTATAATGAACCATTTTTTGCAGGACATTTTCCGCAGGAACCGGTGATGCCGGGTGTGTTGATCGTGGAAGCAATGGCGCAGGCCGGAGCGGTAGCTATTTTGTCTATGGATGAATTTAAGGGTAAGACGGCATATTTTGGCGGCATTAAAAATGCAAAGTTCAAAAAGAAAGTTGTACCTGGAGATGTACTTCGTTTGGAAGTTTCCATTGAAAAATTAAAACGTAATGCCGGAATAGGTGTTGGAACTGCATATGTTGGTGACAAGGTTGCTGCACAGGCAGAAATTATTTTTATGATTGGCTGATAGTTTGACAGAGAGAATGGATCAAAACTCGGATAATAGATCGTAGAAATGTTGAGTGATTGGAGGAGCAGATGTTTGATAAGATATTGATCGCAAACAGAGGAGAGATTGCGGTGCGGATAATTCGTGCCTGTCGGGAAATGGGCATCAAAACAGTTGCTGTTTTTTCGGAGCCTGATAGGGAGGCATTGCATACGCAGCTTGCAGATGAAGCAGTATGTATCGGTTCTGCCAAGGCGGCAGACAGTTATATAAATATGCCAAATATCATTACGGCTGCTGTAGAGACTAAGGCGCAGGCAATTCATCCGGGATTTGGTTTTCTGTCAGAGAACAGTACATTTGCGGCAATGTGCGAAGAATGTAATATTAAGTTTATAGGTCCGGCACCATCGGTTATTGATGCATTGGGCAATAAATCCAATGCAAGAGAAATGATGATTCGTGCCGGCGTACCGGTTATTCCGGGAAGCGATGGTGTTGTTGCTGACAGAGAGCAGGCGCACGAGGTGGCAGGAAAGCTGGGATATCCGGTTATGGTCAAGGCATCTGCCGGCGGTGGCGGCAAGGGAATCCGCATCGTGCGTACTGAAGATGAACTGGATCAGGCATTTGAGGCAGCACAAAGCGAGACGAAAGCAGCTTTTGGTGACGATCAGATGTATATGGAAAAAGTGATCGAACATGCCAGACATATTGAAGTACAGGTGCTTGGCGATCATTTTGGTAATGTGATCCATTTGGGAGAGAGAGACTGTTCATTGCAGCGCAAAAATCAAAAAGTATTAGAAGAAGCACCGTCTCCGGTATTGTCCGAAGAGACCAGAGAAAAGATGTGTAAATCTGCGGTCCTTGCTGCAAAGGCGGCAGGATACGAAAGTGCAGGAACAATTGAATTTTTGTATGATCATTCCGGACAGTATTACTTTATGGAGATGAATACCAGAATTCAGGTGGAACATCCGATCACGGAGATGATCACGGGAGTGGATATTGTGAAAGAACAGATCCGCGTGGCAGCCGGGGAGAAGTTATCATATGAACAATCGGATATTCATATTACAGGGCATGCTATAGAATGTCGAATCAATGCGGAGAATCCGGATCGAGGATTTGCACCATGCCCGGGGCTTGTCGACTATCTGATGCTACCAAGCGGCGGCTTAGGTATTCGCGTGGATACGGCAATTTATGAAGGATATGAAATCCCACCGTTTTATGATTCTATGATTGCAAAGGTGATCGCCCATGGCAGGGATCGAGAGGAAGCGATCGCTAAAATGAATCGGGCCCTGTATGAGTTTATTATCAATGGCATAGATACGAATATTGTATTTCAGAGCCGCATCTTAAATAACCCGGATTATTTGGCAGGACAGTTTGATACTTCGTTTTTGGAAGATAATTTATTGCAGCAGTAGTGTAATGCATGGAGGAGCAGGATGAATTTATTTGGAAAGAAAAATTATATTTCTCTGGAAAAACCGGAGACACGCAGACCGGAAAGACGGATGAAGTCCAAAGAACCGTCAATTCCGGATGGAATGTGGATCAAGTGTAATTCCTGTAAAAATATTATATACAAAAAAGAAGTGACAAAATATAAACTTTGCCCGAATTGCGAAGCACATTTTCGAATGAGTCCAACGGAACGTATTGCGATCACCTGCGACGAGGGGACCTTTGAAGAATTTGATGCTGCGATGCATCCTAAAAATCCGATGGGATATCCGGATTATGATAAGGTGATCGAGAAAGCACAAAAAAAGGCACAGATCACCGAGGGAGTTGTTACAGGACGTTGTCAGATAGAAGGACACGACACAGTTATTGCCATTATGGACAGCCAATTTATGATGGGAAGTATGGGGTCTGTGGTTGGTGAAAAGGTAACTAGAGCAGTGGAATACGCAACAGCACACGAACTGCCGATCATTATTTTTACGACGTCCGGTGGCGCCAGAATGCAGGAGGGGATCATCTCTCTGATGCAGATGGCAAAAGTATCGGAAGCGTTGGGACGGCATGATGCAGCGGGATTACTATATGTCACAGTACTGACAGATCCGACAACTGGTGGCGTGACGGCGAGCTTTGCAATGTTAGGAGACATTATATTGGCTGAACCGAAAGCTTTGATCGGATTTGCAGGACAGCGTGTGATCCAAGGGACGATCCATCAGAAATTGCCGGAGGGATTTCAGAGGGCAGAATTTCAACTTAAAAATGGTTTTGTGGACCGCATTGTTCATCGCGAAAAAATGCGGGAAGAGTTGGGAAGGATCTTAAAACTTCATAGTCGAAAATAATGGAGGTAGGCAGCATGAGCAGCAATATGGTAAGTGATACAATGAAAACAGTATCCATAGCTAGAAATATAAAGCGTCCAACGGCAAGAGAATTTATTGATCAATTATTTGATGAATTTATGGAATTTCATGGGGATCGTTATTATGCTGATGATGGAGCAATCGTTGGAGGCATTGCATCTTTTCGGGGAGAACCGGTTACGGTGATCGGTATTCAGAAAGGGCATACTCTCGAAGAGAACGTTGCTTGTAATTTTGGTCAGCCAAATCCGGAAGGATACCGCAAAGCACTTCGATTAATGAAACAGGCAGAAAAGTTTCATCGTCCGGTCATCACGTTGATCAACACGGCGGGTGCATACTGCGGTATTGGTGCAGAAGAACGTGGACAGGGTGAGGCGATCGCGCGGAATCTTATGGAAATGTCGCGTCTTAAAACGCCGATCATCAGTATCTTTGTGGGAGAAGGCGGTAGCGGCGGTGCACTTGCACTTGCAGTTGGAGATACGGTGTGGATGCTGGAGCATGGTATGTATTCGGTGTTATCACCGGAGGGCTTTGCCAGTATATTATGGAGAGATCCTTCCAGAGTCGATGAAGCTGCAGAGCTAATGCGCATGACAGCAGATCATTTGCTGCAAAACAACGTGATAGATCGCAAATTTACAGAGTCGCCAAATGGCATCGAAAAGGATCTGCCTTACACGACAGACCAGATTGCCAAGGCGTTGGCAGAGACGTTGCCTAAATTGCAATCTACACCTGTAGAAGAGTTGTTGGAAAAACGTTATCAGCGATTCCGCCAATATGGGGAATTTGAACAATAATAATGCAAACAATAAAACCGTCCGGACATATCAAAATGATATGGACCGGGCGGTTTTTTGTATATCTTGGTGTGTCAATATATAGGTTTTATAATTGCAATAGTATTCTGTATGGCTTAGGAAAGCATACGTATACCGTTTGATTCAATCTTAATCCTGCCGGCTTTTTGGAGATGGCCAATGGCTCGCTTAAATGCATTTTTGCTCATATGAAATTCACGCTTGATGACTTCAGGATCACTTTTATCGTGATAAGGAAGGAATCCGCCTGCCGTTTCCAGACAATCGTAGATCACTTCCGCATCTTCATTCATTTGCTCAGGAATCTTTTTACGGACACTTAACGTCAGTCTGCCATCTTCTAACACCTGTGCAACGCGTGCATATACCGGTTGATTGATGCGGTAGGTCTCAAAGACTTCTTTGTGTGGTAACAGAGCAGAGTACATATCATCTACGGCGATAAACACGCCAAAATTCTCGCTGATCTCATAGACGCGTCCAAATACTTCGTCGTCTTTTTGATAAGAAGAATCGCTGCGCAGTGATTCATAAACTTTCATAGAAGCACAGAGACGGTCGCTTTTATCAATATAAAGGGTGACTAATACGGCATCGCCCTCTTTGACCGGATACAATTGCTCCTTAAAAGGAAGAAACAGATCTTTACTCAGTCCCCATTCCAAAAAAGCACCGATCGGAGTTACTTCTTTTACATAGAGTCTTGCAACACCGCCTAAGGTAATATCCGGCTCTAAGGTTGTTGCAATTGGTCTGTCTTCGGAATCTTTATACACAAATACATTTAGTACATCTTTAAGCTGTGTGCCTTGTGGTACATGGGCTTTTGGAAGAAGGATCTTGTCCTGCTCAGCTCCTGTCGGGGTATTGAGAAACACACCAAAGTCGGTCTGCTTGACAACGATCAATTCTTGAAATTTTCCAAGTTCTATTTTACTGGTCATAATTATCCTCCATGAATTTAATACTTTCAGTATACTGTTATCTGCAAAAAAATGCTAGTACAATTCATTAAATAGTGTTACCATGTAAAAAAATGATAATTGGAGGTTTTTATTATGGCAAATGTAATTAGTACAGATAAGGCACCTGCGGCAATTGGACCGTATTCTCAGGCAATCGAGGTCAATGGAATGATCTACACATCCGGCATGATCCCGATCGATCCGTCAACAGGGGAGTTAGTTACCGGTAGTGTGGAAGCACAGGCAGAGCAGGCAATATCTAATTTGGAAGCACTGTTAGCAGCATCCGGTTCTTCTATAGAGAAGGCTGTTAAGACGGTTGTGTTTATCAGCAACATGGATGACTTTGGAAAGATCAATGAAGTATATGCGAAACATTTCAAAGAGCCATATCCGGCACGCTCCTGTGTTCAGGTTGCCAGACTGCCAAAGGACGTAGCAATCGAGATCGAGGCTGTTGCCGTTAAAAACTAAGACAATTGCTGCAGTATGCAAAGTTTTTTTGTGATTTCTTATTTTGTTAAGTCTCTGATGAATACATGCCTGAAGGTATGTCTGAGATGTCCCGGTTTAGCAAGGTATCATCCATTTTTGGACGGGACGCTT
>OGSD01002843.1_pt1 | contig 13925 bp, 11 predicted proteins | sample 1553571 | NCBI WGS metagenome assembly OGSD01 (sample SAMEA2580072, study PRJEB22360) | human gut metagenome | biome: human gut; feature: human-associated habitat; material: faeces | place: Denmark | collected 2008/2010 | reverse complement strand
ATATGGCATCCCAGGTCAAAAATTACGTTTTCGTGTAAAGAAAAAGAGAAAAGAAAAAATAGAAGGCATTTTGCTTGAGATATTAGAAAAGTCAGCTGATGAGACTGCCTGTCTTTGTGAGTGGGCAGGAAAATGCGGTGGATGTCTGTATCAGACGCTTCCATACGAAAAGCAGCTGGCAATTAAAGAAGCACAGATTAAGAAAATGCTTGATAATGGCGGTACCGATTATACATTTGAAGGAATAGTGTCTAGTCCTGTTGTAAGCGGATATCGCAATAAGGTAGAGCTGACATTTGGTGATTCTTATATGGGCGGTCCTCTTGCACTTGGTATGCATCAAAGAGGCAGCTTTTATGATATTGCGGGTATTGAAACATGTCAGATTATGACACCTGATATGCGTATGGCTGCAATGGCAGTGCTTGACCATTTTTCAAAGTTGAATATTCCATTTTATCATAGAATGCGCCATGAAGGTGTTCTTCGTCATTTGCTGCTTCGCTCCAGCGCTGCAACGGGAGAACTTTTAGTCGCCGTAGTTGCTTCTTCACAGGCAGATGCGTCTACTATGCAGCTTGCAGAATTGACAGAAAAATTAAAGGCGCTGCCATTAGAAGGCAGCCTTGCAGGTGTTTTACATATTACTAATGATTCACTTGCAGATGTAGTGCAAAGCGATCATACAGAAGTTTTATACGGCAAAGATTGGATTACTGAAAAGTTACTGGGACTTTCATTTTGTGTTACATTGTTTTCATTTTTTCAGACAAATTCAAGAGGTGCCGAGCTTTTATATCAGACAGTAAGAGATTATATTGGAGAAACAAATCAGAAGGTAATCTTTGATCTCTACAGCGGAACTGGCACAATTGCCCAGATTTTAGCACCTGTGGCAAAGCATGTGACTGGCGTGGAGATTGTTGAGGAAGCAGTAGAGGCAGCGCGTGTCAATGCCAAATTAAATGGACTTGATAACTGCAGCTTTATAGCAGGTGATGTGTTAAAGGTTGTTGATGATTTGACTGAGAAGCCAGATCTGATAGTGCTTGATCCGCCAAGAGATGGTATTCATCCAAAGGCGCTTCCTAAGATTATCGCATTTGATGTACCAACAATTGTTTATGTTTCCTGCAAGCCCACAAGTCTTGTGCGTGACAGAGAAGTATTAGAAGCAGCGGGCTATCGTATGGTAAAAGCAAGAGCCGTTGATATGTTCCCGGCTACTGGAGGAATTGAGACAGTCGCATTATTTCTTAAAAAGTAATAAAGAATCTTGCTTGTTTTCAGACGCTTGAGATGATATACTATCAACAAGATCAAAAATATAAGAATAAATATAAGATGAAAGGGGAAAAGTATGGTAAATTATTCAGAAAGACCAGAATTGCAGTATCATATTCAGCTAGGTAAAGGTGATGTAGGCCGCTATGTGCTTCTTCCAGGAGATCCGAAGCGTTGTGAAAAGATTGCAGCTCATTTTGACAATCCAGTGAAGATGGCGGACAGCCGTGAATATGTGACATACACAGGCTATCTTGAAGGAGAGAAAGTTAGTGTAACGTCAACTGGTATCGGCGGTGCTTCTGCATCAATTGCAATGGAGGAGCTTGTAAAGATTGGTGCCGATACATTTATTCGTGTCGGAACATGTGGAGGTATGCAGATTCCTGTAAAAAGCGGTGATTTAGTGATTGCAACAGGTGCAATTCGTATGGAAGGGACAAGCCGTGAATATGCACCAATTGAATATCCGGCAGTTGCTGACTTTCATATGGTTCAGGCGCTTGTGCAGGCAGCAGAAAAGGGAAAATATCCGTATCATGTTGGTGTTGTTCAGTGTAAGGATGCATTTTATGGACAGCATGAGCCAGAGACAAAGCCTGTCAGCTATGAGCTTTTAAATAAGTGGGAAGCATGGAAACGCTTAGGATGCCTTGCATCAGAGATGGAGTCAGCGGCATTATTTGTTGTTGGAAATTATCTTCGTGTGCGCGTTGGATCTATCTTTTTGGTTGTGGCAAATCAGGAGCGCGCAAAACTGAACATGGAAAATCCAGTTGTTCACGACACGGAGCTTGCAATTACAACAGCAGTGGAGGCACTAAGAGACATAATAAGAAAGGATAAAGCAAATGAGTAATAACAATATCCTGGTAATCGGAATTGCTGGAGGAACAGGCAGCGGAAAGTCGACACTTACAAAACAGCTTGTAAATCACTTTGGCGATCAGATTACTGTGCTTAAGCATGATGATTATTATAAGGCGCACGATGAAATGACGTATGAGGAAAGAACACATTTAAATTATGATCATCCGAATGCATTTGACACCGATCTTATGCTGCAGCATCTGCGTCAGTTAAAAAAAGGTGAGCCAATCAACTGTCCGATTTATGATTACACAGTTCACAACAGAAGCCGTAATTTTCAGGTGATTTACCCGACAAATGTGATTATTGTTGAGGGAATCCTGATTTTTGAAAACAAAGATCTGTGCAAAGAAATGGATATTAAAATTTTCGTTGATACAGATGCTGATATTCGTATTATCAGAAGAATCCAGCGTGATGTAATTGAGCGTGCGCGTTCATTAGAGTCTGTGATTTCACAGTATATGAATACGGTAAAGCCAATGCACGAGGAATTTGTAGAGCCGAGTAAGAAGAATGCAGATATTATTGTGCTAGAGGGTGGTATGAATCTGGTAGCAATGGATATGATTAAGAATCGCATTCGCCAGCATCTGTCTACACAAACACAAGTTTAATATTTTTGCTTTCAAATGTAAAATAAAAGAAGAAATTTTGAGAAAAACACGTAAGGTGACTGTTGACGACACAAAAGCAACGTGCTACAATGAACAAGAATCGGAGCGTTATCAAAAAACGCAGCATCTAATAAGGAGGAGTCGACGATGAGAAGGAAACAACTTTTTGCCGTTTTGATGGCAGGTTCTATGGCAGCATCTCTTGCTGCTTGTGGCAAGACTGACACAAAGAAAACTACAGCAGCAACTGAGAAGAAGACAGAGGCAGCTACTGAGAAAAAAACAGAGGTAGCTACTACTGAGGCTAAGACTGAGAAGGCTACTGAGAAGGAAACCGAAGCGGCAACTGAGAAAGAAACAGAGGCAGCAACTGAGGCAAAGACTGAGGAAGCATCTAGCGAGGAAGCAACCGAGGCAAAGACCGAGGAAGCATCCAGCGAAGAGGCATCTTCTGAAGAGGCAAGCAGTGAGGACGTTTCCGCACAGGCAGAGACAGAGGAAGAGTCCAGCGAAGTAGCAACTGAGGCAAAGACCGAGGAAGTATCTAGTGAAGAAGCATCTAGCGAAGAGGCTACTGAGGCAGAAACAGAGGAAGCATCAAGTGAGGAAGCATCCAGCGAAGAGGCAACCGAGGCTAAGACCGAGGAAGCATCTAGTGAGGAAGCATCTAGTGAAGAGGCATCTTCAGAGGAAGCATCTAGTGAAGAAGCATCTTCAGAGAAAGCATCTAGTGAGGAAGAGACTGAGGAAGATATCGATGGAACAGGATTTAAGATCGGTATGGTTACTGATGTCGGCGGTGTAAATGATGGTTCCTTTAACCAGTCCGCATGGGAAGGCTTACAGAGAGCAGGCGAGGCATTCGGCTGTGAAGTTAAGTATATTGAGTCTAAGGGTGATGCAGATTATGTTCCGAATATTGAGAGCTTCTTAGATGAGGATTATGATCTTATTGTATGTGTTGGATACATGATGGCTGATGCTGTTCGTGATGCAGCAGAGCTTTACCCGGATCAGAAGTTTGCTATCATTGATGATGCTTCTAATGCAGATCTGGATAATGTAACATGTATGATGTTTGAGCAGGAGCAGGCTTCCTATTTAGTAGGTCTGGCAGCAGGCTATACAACCGAGAGCAATATCGTAGGCTTCGTTACTGGAGCAGCAAATGAGACAATGAACTCCTTCGGTTATGGTTACTGTGCAGGTGTTCTTGATGCAAACCCGGATGCAACTATCCTTCAGTACAATGCAAACAACTTCGGTGATGCAAGTGGTGGAAAGACTGCAGTAAATACCATGGTAACAAAGGGCGCAGATGTTGTATTCCATGCAGCAGGTGGTACTGGTATTGGTGTTATCGATGGATGCAAGGAAAATAAGATCTGGGCAATCGGTGTTGACTCTGACCAGAGTCCACTGGCACCTGAGACTATCCTGACTTCTGCTTTAAAGAGAGTTGATAACGCTTGCTACGATGCAACAAAGAAGACTATTCTTGGAACACTTGAGGGTGGTGTTGAGACATATGACCTGGCAGCAGGCGGTGTTGATATCGCTCCGACCACAGACAACCTGTCTAAGGATGTTCTTGAGAAGATCGAGAAGGCAAAGAAGGATATCATTGCTGGTGATCTGGTAGTTCCAAAGAATCAGGAAGAGTTCGAGGAGAAGTACGGCGACGTATACGAGCTGGACTAATCGGCAGATAATGCCATAACGAGGTGGCAGTGACATGGTCACTGCCATCTTTTTTACACAGTAACTTATAAGTTACTGTGTGCAATTACGGCTGGGTGGTATCGTGATTAACTAAACAGCCAAAAAGAGGAGAATAGATTATGAGAAAAATATTTGCATCAATGACAGCAGTTTCAATGGCAGCAGCAGTAATGCTTGCGGGATGTGGCTCAAACAGCAGTGATAAGAAAACTACTACAGCAGCTTCAACAAAGGCAACAGAGGCAGCAACCGAGAAGAAGACTGAGAAGGAGACTGAAAAAGCAACAGAGAAGGCATCTGAAGAGGTATCTTCAGAGGAGGCTTCCAGCGAGGAAGTATCTTCTGAAAATGCATCTTCTGAGGAAGAAGCTTCCAGCGAGGCATCTTCTAAAGAAGACGCAGCAAAGGTTGATGAGAATGCAAAGGTTCGCGTTATTGATATCAATCTGACAAGCGAAGAATACGCATTTGGTGTAGATAAGGAGCAGCCTGAGCTGTTAGAGAAGACAAATGAGTTCATCGCAAAGATCATGGAAGATGGCACATTTGATGAGATCTGCAATCATTATTTTGGTGACGGTGAGCCGGTTATGGTAAAGTCTGCAGAATATGATGAGTCTAAAGATCAGTTAGTTGTAGCTACTAATGCAGGTTTTGAGCCATTTGAGTATATGAAGGGCGAAGATTACTGTGGTATCGATATGGAAATGGCAGCACTTCTTGCTGATTATTTAGGCAAGGAGCTTGTAATTCAGAACATGGATTTTGATGCTGTATGTCTGGCTGTTGGACAGCAAAAGTGTGATATCGCAATGGCAGGACTTACTATTACAGACAGCAGAAAAGATCAGGTAACATTTACTGATTCCTACTACAATGCATCTCAGAAGCTGATTGTTGCAGCAGATGATACTACTTTCGATGCATGCAAGACAAAGGAAGATGTAGAAGCTATCTTTAAGACCTTTGACAGCAAGACAAAGGTTGGTGCACAGAACGGAACAACAGCTCAGTTTTATGTTGAGGGAAGCGAAGACCTTGACTTTGCAGGATTTGATATGACACTTGTAGGATATAAAAATGCTTCCTTAGCTGTACAGGATCTTCTGAATGGAAACTTAGATTATGTCATGGTTGACGCAGCACCAGCAGATAGCATTACGGCAGCAATTAATTCACTGTAAAGAATTAGTATAAGAATTAAATTTAGTAAAACAGGAGTAATAGGATGGGAGATTTTGGTCGGAAAATAGACCGTTTTATTGAGATTTTCGTTGAGCAGCGTGGATATGTCCGTGTGCTTGAGGGCCTTCAGAATACCGTTATGATCGCGGTAGTAGGTCTTTTGGTTGGTGCGCTGATTGGAACATTGATCGCTTCAGTAAGAGTAATGCCAAAGTATAAGCGTCTTCCGCGCGTACTAAATGGCATATGCAGTTTTTATGTTGGCTTGTTCCGTGGAACACCAATAGTTGTGCAGCTTCTTGTCTGCTATTATGTATTGCTTCCACTTATGGGAGTTCATATGACAGGTGTGCAGGTATCTATGCTTGTCTTTGGCTTGAACAGCGGAGCTTATATATCAGAGATGATGCGTGCTGGTATTGAATCCGTTGATCCGGGACAGATGGAGGCAGGACGAGCTGTTGGTCTTAGCTTTTCGGTTACTATGATCAAAATCGTCATCCCACAGGCTGTAAAAAATATTCTGCCAACGCTGGGCAATGAATTCATTGCACTTGTTAAGGAGACATCTGTTGTCAGCTTTGTAGGTGCTGCCGATCTGTATGTTGCATTTAACTATATTGGAACAAACAGCTATGAGTTTATGGTACCATACCTTGTAATGGCGCTGATTTATATTGTGATTGTACTTTTGATCAGCCTTGGTATTAAATTAATGGAAAGGAGCCTGAAGAAGAGTGATAGACGTAATTGATTTGAGAAAAAACTTTCATGATCTTGAGGTTCTCAAGGGAATTAACTTTAAGGTAGAGAAGGGTGATATTGTTGCAGTTATTGGCCCTTCTGGTTCCGGAAAAAGTACATTCTTACGATGCCTGAATTGTATGGAAGACCCAACATCAGGAAAAATTATTTTTAATGGTGTTGATATTGCAGACATGAAGGTTGATATTAATATTCATCGCCGCCACATGGGAATGGTATTTCAGCATTTTAATCTGTTTAACAATAAGACTGTACTGGAAAATATTATGCTGGCGCCAGAGTATGTGCGCTGTAAGGAAGCAAAAAAGCTAAAAACAGGAAAGAGCAAAAAGCAGATCCACGAGGAAGTAAAAAATGAGGCAATGGAGCTTTTAAAGCGCATTGGTCTTGAATCCAAGGCAGATGTGTATCCATCAACACTTTCTGGTGGTCAAAAACAGCGTGTCGCAATTGTGCGTGCACTTGCCATGAATCCGGATGTAATTTTATTTGACGAGCCAACAAGTGCGCTTGATCCAGAGATGGTAGGAGAGGTACTTGATCTTATGAAGAGCGTTGCTGCAGAAGGTATGACCATGATCGTTGTCACTCATGAGATGGGCTTTGCAAGAGAAGTTGCAAATCGTGTTATCTTTATGGATGATGGCCGTATTTTAGAGAGTGGTGATCCTAAGGAGTTTTTTGCAAACCCGAAAACACAGCGTGCACGCGAGTTCCTTTCGAAGGTGCTGTAATGGGAGGCAATGTTACCTAAGCGAAAGCCCCGAGGTGAATGTGCTTTTCGTAGAATGAGAATAGAGAAGAATCGTCACGGTCTCGCTGCGACGGTTCTTTTTTTCTTGAAAAACTCTTTACTAAAAGCAAAAAACAGTATAGAATATAAATGAGAAAGTAGCGTTTAATACTAAACTCTGAAATATAACAACACTTTAATGCGGCAACAAAAGCAGGCTGTATTAAAGTGTTGTACCAATTTAAGTAAGCTTAAGAAAGGATGGTGCCATTTTGAGACCAATATCAATGGAACGTGTGGAAAACACAAGACAGGAAATATTAAATATTATTACAAGCCGTAAACTGACACATGAGCAAAAGCTGACTAACCTTGCAGGACAGGCAGACTCTTTGCTTGAGGTACTGGATCTTCCAGACGGACTCGAAGAGCTTCTTGAGCCGGTTGAGGGAAAGCAGTGTATCTGTGATCTGTTTGAGGGTCATGCACCGGTAAGACCGAGATACATTGTCCCGGACTATGCAAAGTTTATGAGAGAAGGAAGCAAGTTCTTACAGCTTGACCCGCCGAAGGATATCTACGAGGCAATCAACTCTCTTCTGATTTTCTATAAGAATGTTCCAAGTGTCACCAATTACCCGGTTTATTTAGGAAACATTGATGAGCTGCTTGAGCCATTTATGGATGATGTGGACGAGGCACAGGCAAAGAAGCTGTTTAAGCTATTCTTTACCCATATCGACCGCACTGTTCTCGATTCCTTCTCCCATGCGGACATCGGACCAAAGGCTACCAGAGCAGGACGTTTGATCTTAGAGGTAGAGCGTGAGCTTTTAGATGCAGTTCCAAATATTACGATGAAATATGATACTGATATCACACCAGATGATTTTGGTATCGAGTGTGTGAAAACAGCACTTAAGACGGCTAAGCCGAGCTTTGCAAATCATAAGATGTTCAAAAAAGAACTCGGTGAAAATTATGTCATCGCCAGCTGCTACAATGGTCTTTTATTAGGCGGTGGTTCCTATACGCTGTGCCGTCTGATTCTTGGCAATATCGCAAAGCGGGCAAAAGATAAGAAGGACTTCTTCGAAAATCAGCTTCCATATGTAATGGAGCGCATGGCACTTTATATGGATGAGCGCATTCGCTTTGAGGTGGAGGAGAGCGGCTTTTTCGAGAGCAACTTCCTTGCAAAAGAAGGCTTCATCCACAGAGATCGTTTTACCGCAATGTTTGGTATGGTCGGCATGGCAGAGTGTGTCAATATTCTGATGGAGCTTGAGGGCAAAAAGGGCCGCTTTGGTCATGACAAGGAGGCAGATGACCTCGGTGTTGAGATTATGGAAGCAATCAATGCATTTAATAACGCACATGTAAATCCATACTGTGAGGCAACAGGCGGTCATTTTCTCTTACATGCACAGGTCGGCATCGCACAGGATAAGAACATCACTCCTGGAACGAGAATTCCGATTGGTGAGGAGCCTAAGGAGCTGATTGATCAGCTGCGCCATTGCAGCCGCTTCCACAAGTACTTCCCATCTGGTACCGGCGATATTTTCCCAGTAGATGTGACAGTACACAAGAATCCACAGTTTGTTCTTGACATCGTAAAGGGGGCATTCCAGGCTGATCTTCGTTACCTGTCATTCTATGAGAGCGACGGCGATGTAATTCGCGTCACCGGATACTTAGCAAAGCGTTCCGAGATTGAAAAGTATCAAAAGGGTGAGAGTGTGCTGCAAAATACAACGCAGCTTGCAACAGGTGCAACTGAAAATGGTCATGTTCAGGAAAGAAGGATTCGGTAATGATCACTGCACCGGTCAATAAAATTATTCCATTTAGCAGCGTAGATGGTCCGGGAAATCGTACAGCCGTATTTTTTCAAGGCTGCAACTGGGACTGTTGTTATTGCCATAACCCAGAGACAAGAAACATGTGCACAGGCTGTATGGCCTGTGTGCAGGTCTGTCCTGTGGGAGCGCTTCAAAATGAAAATGGAAAGGTGCGTTTCTTTCCAGAGCGCTGTGTAGGATGCGACACCTGCATCAAAACATGTCGTTTTGGAAGCAGTCCCCGTATCTGTAATTTGACACCAGAAGAAACTTTTGAACAGATTAAAAAGCAGATTCCATTTATCAGCGGTGTCACTGTTTCTGGAGGAGAGTGCAGTCTGTATTGTGAGTTTGTTGAATCATTATTTAAGCTTTGCAAAGAAGTTGGTTTAAATACGATGATGGACAGCAACGGCAGCACACCGTTTGCTGGAAAAGCCGATCTGTTAGCGGTTACAGACGGTGTTATGCTTGACATTAAGGCATTTGGCGAAGAGGATCATTTAAAAGTTACTGCGATGCCAAACAAGAATACGCTTGAGAATGCAGTATTTTTAGCAAAGATGGGAAAACTTTTTGAAATTCGTACCGTCATTGTACCAGGTCTGTTTGACATTGAAAATACAATTATTAAAGCTGGAGAATTGTTAAGGCCATATCAGAGTATTCATCCAGTGCGCTACAAACTCATCTCATACCGTCCTTTTGGCGTCAGGGAAGAGTACAGGACTTATCAGAGTCCGTCAAAGGAGTATATGGAACAGCTAGAAGAGCTTGCTTATAAGAGTGGCTTTGATGATGTTGTTACCACATAAAGAAAAAACATAGTCGAAATAGACAATTGTTTTGAATGCTTATAACAGACGAAGGAGGAGGAAGAGATGGAGAGAATCAGTCATATGGACATGACGAAGCCAGCCATCGAAATGCGTGAAATTGTCAAGAAATTTGGCGATTTTACAGCGAATGACCATGTTAATCTGCTCGTTCACAAGGGTGAGGTTCATGCAATCCTTGGTGAGAATGGAGCTGGAAAGAGTACACTTATGAATGTGCTCTATGGCCTGTATCAGCCAACATCCGGACAGATTTTTGTTGGCGGAAAAGAGGAAGTGATTCACAGTCCAAGCCGCGCTATTGAACTTGGAATTGGTATGGTTCACCAGCATTTTATGCTTGTACAACCATTTTCTGTCACAGAAAACATTATCCTTGGAATGGAGCCGATGAAAGGTCTTACGGTAGATCTAAAGACAGCGCGCAAGAGGGTAGAGGAGATTTCAAAGCGCTACAATATGCAGGTAGATCCGGATGCCAAGATTGAAGATATTTCTGTTGGTATGCAGCAGCGTGTGGAGATTTTAAAGGTTCTCTATCGTGGTGCAGACATCCTGATTTTGGATGAGCCGACTGCATCGCTGACGCCGCAGGAGATCACAGAGCTTATGGAGATTATTTCCAATCTGACAGCCGACGGAAAATCCGTTATTTTGATTACTCATAAGCTAAAAGAGATTACAAGCTGTGCTGATTATTGTACGATTATCCGTCAGGGAAAATATATTGATACAGTCAAAGTCAGTGATGTTAATGAAAATGATCTTGCAGCCATGATGGTAGGCCGTAAGGTTGAGTTTAAGGTAGAAAAGAAGGATATCAAGCCGGGAGAGGTTGTTCTTGAAGTGAAGGATATTCATGGAAAGGACTACCGCGGTGTTGAGATTTTAAAGGGACTTAATCTGTCAGTTAGAAGAGGTGAGATTGTAGGTCTTGCCGGTGTCGATGGAAATGGACAGACAGAGCTTGTTGAAATTTTGACAGGATTGAAAAAGGGCGATTCCGGTGAAGTCCTCATTAACGGCAAGAATGTTTTCAACAAAAAACCAAAGGAAATCTTTGAGAGCGGCATCACAAGTATTCCAGCTGACCGCCAAAAGCATGGTCTGGTGCTGGAGTTTTCTGTTGCTGAAAATCTGATTTTGCAAAATTACATGAAGGAGCCGTACTCAAAGAAAGGTGTCTTGAAAAAGGATGCCATTATGGCTCATGCAAAGGATCTTGTAGAGAGGTTTGATATTCGTCCGGCAGGAAGTGAGTCTCGTCCGGCAGGAACGCTTTCAGGCGGAAATCAGCAAAAAGTTATTATTGCAAGAGAGATCACAAATGATAAGGATCTGTTGATTGCTGTTAACCCGACTCGTGGTCTTGACGTTGGTGCTATTGAGTTTGTACATCGCTACTTAGTCGAGCAGCGAAATAAAAATAAGGCTGTGCTTCTCGTTTCTTTTGAGCTGGATGAGATTATGAGTGTATCTGATCGTATCGAGGTTATCTTTGACGGACAGATTACAGGAAGTATGCCGGCGGCAGGTGCAGATGAGAAGACCCTTGGAATTATGATGGCAGGAGGAAAGCAGCATGAAGCATAAGAAAAGTATATTAGAAGGAAATATTATCTATACGCTGTTTGCAATCCTGATCGGATTTTTAACAGGTGCAATTATTCTGGCGATTGCAGGAATGAATCCAGGTGTTATTTACGCAAAGCTGTTTACTGGTATTTTTGCAAAACCGAAGTTTTTAGCGTGGTCAGTTGTCTATGCAACGCCTTTAATTTTTACAGGTCTTAGTGTGGCTTTCTCTTTCCGCACAGGTGTATTTAACATTGGTGCAGAGGGCCAGTTTGTAGTGGGAAGTCTTGCAGCGACTGTAATCGGAATGTTTTGTCCGCTTCCGGCAATAATTACAGTTCCGCTTTGTCTAATTGCAGCTGCAGCAGCAGGTGCTGTGTGGTCTGCATTTTGTGGTCTGTTAAAGGTAAAAAAGGGAATCAATGAGGTACTTTCCTTTATTATGATGAACTGGATTGCTTACTATCTCTCTAACTATATTGTAAATCTTCCTGGAATTAAGGCGCCGTCAAAGGAAGCAACCATTGATATTTTGGACAATGCCAAGATGCTGCTGCCGCTGTCAGTGCGTCAGATGACAGGATGTACAACAATAAATTATGGAATTATTATTGCAATTGTTGTTGCCGTGATTATATGGTATATCATCAATAAGACAACGCTTGGATATGAACTTAGAAGCGTTGGATTTAACAGTCATGCTGCTGAGTACGGCGGTATTAATTCTAGTGCATCTGTTATGAAGGCACTGGCTATCTCTGGTGCACTAGCAGGTCTTGGCGGTGCGGTACAGATTCTTGGAAATGCAATGCATATCGCACAGTTTGCCGGACAGGAAGGCTTTGGTTTCCAGGGAATTACAGTTGCGTTAATCGCAAGTTCCAACCCGATAGGCTGTATCTTTGCTGGACTTTTCTACGGTGCAATGAAGTACGGTGGTTCTAAGTTAAACCTTGTTGGTGCACCAAAGGAGGTTCTTGATATTATCATGGGTGCGATCGTTTTAATTATTGCGATCACACATGTATTCAAGGCATTTGCTCAGAAGAAGATGCAGAAGGGAGGAAAGTAAGATGAATGAATTTATAAAAGATTTCGGACTTTTAATTAACGCGATGCTGATCGCAACGCCTCCGCTTCTGTATGCGGCGCTTGGTTCTTGTATTTCAGAGCGAAGCGGTGTTGTAAATATTGGTATTGAGGGAATGATGACAGTAGGTGCATTTACAGGTGCAGCACTTTGCTATTTTATTCCAGGTTCACCATGGCTAGCTTTTGTACTTGCTGGAGTAGCTGGTGCGCTTGTTGCAGTGATTCATGCATTTGCCTGCATCACCTGCAACGCAGATCAGACAATTTCTGGTACTGCCATTAACTTTTTGGCACCTGGTATTGCAATTTTTATCTGTCGTGTATTATTCGCAGACAGTACTGATACACCGGCAATTACTGATGACGCAAGCCGTCTTCCGAAGCTTCTTGACGGTGTATTTCCGTCAGGTTCCTTCTGGAATAATGTATTAAATATCCATGTGGCAGGCTACATTTGTTTTATCTGTGTGGCGATTGTCTGGTTCTTGTTCTACAAGACAAAGTTTGGTCTTCGCCTTCGCGCAGTAGGTGAGCATCCACAGGCTTGTGATACACTTGGAATCAACGTAACAAAGACACGCTATATTGCCGTTATCTTATCGGGCTTTTTCTCAGGTCTTGGCGGTGCCTATATAACTATGGCAACTACAAACCAGTTTAAGCCAGCCGTTATCGTAGGTCAGGGCTTTATGGCAATTTCTGCTGTTATTTTTGGTAAATTTACACCTCACGGCGCCATGCTTGCATGTATGCTGTTTGGTCTTTGCAGCGGTGTAAAGGTTCTGGCAGGAACAAGCAATATTATTTCCCCGAACTTAATTTCCATGATTCCGTATATTGTAACAATTCTGGCACTTGTATTGTTTGTCGGAAAGGCAAGAGTTCCGGCTGCAAACGGAAAGCCATATATCAAATCTAAGTAATAGGAATATGTATATGAATATTGATGCAGAAGTTCTAATTAAGGAAGCAATTGAGGCTAGAAAAATGGCCTACACGCCGTATTCTCATTTTAAGGTAGGCGCTGCGCTTCTTACAGCTGATGGAAAAATTTATCGTGGCTGCAATATTGAAAATGCAGGCTATACGCCGAGCAATTGTGCGGAGCGTACTGCATTCTTTAAAGCTGTCAGTGAGGGAGAACGCTCTTTTGCGGCAATAGCAATTGTAGCAGGTCCAGAAAATGGCGATCTTGTGCTGACTGCACCATGTGGTGTATGCCGTCAGGTTATGATGGAATTTTGTGATTATGAGACCTTCCCAATTATTCTGGGAACCTCTCAAAACGCTGTCGAGATTCAGATTTGGACGGCTCTGATTACGATTCTCCTACTTCAATATCTCAAGCGAATAGCAAAACACCCCTAGTGTCTCTCCAATTTAACAGCCTCTTTGAGACTCA
>OGSD01002825.1_pt1 | contig 13990 bp, 9 predicted proteins | sample 1553571 | NCBI WGS metagenome assembly OGSD01 (sample SAMEA2580072, study PRJEB22360) | human gut metagenome | biome: human gut; feature: human-associated habitat; material: faeces | place: Denmark | collected 2008/2010 | reverse complement strand
TTTTTGACAGCCCCGAGGCTCCAAATGCGTTAGCATTTGGGAGAAACAGTCCGGTGGACTGTTTCGTAGCGAGTGAAATTAACGGCACCCGCTCGCAAAAAACGAAATTTATCTCGCTTTCTCTCGGTCTGTCAGCGTGTTTATAACTAGACTTCTCTACACACTGAGCGTTTATCTGTTTTGAATGTAGGCGTCAATGGACTTGGCGGCGATTTTGCCGGCGCCCATGGCCTTAATCACGGTGGCGGCACCGGTAACCGTATCGCCCCCGGCGAATACGCCGTCCCGAGAGGTGCAGCCGTTTTCATCTGCCACAATTCCGCCACGGGCATTTACCTCCAGCCCCCCGGTGGTGGACTTGATCAGCGGGTTGGGGGAAGTACCAATAGCCATAATCACGCCGTCCGCGTCGATCACAAAATCTGAGTCCGGCACCGGCACCGGGCGGCGTCTGCCGGTGGCGTCCGGCTCGCCAAGCTCCATCCGGATGCACCGCACGCCGGTTACATTGCCGTCGTCGCTGCCCAAAATCTCTACCGGGTTGGTCAGGGTTTGGAACCGGATTTGCTCCTCCTGGGCGTGCTGCACTTCCTCCTGCCGGGCAGGGATCTCCTCAAAGGAGCGACGGTAGAGCACATACACTTCCTCCGCACCCAGCCGAATGGCAGAGCGAGCCGCATCCATGGCCACATTGCCGCCGCCTACCACGGCCACCTTGCGGGCGTGGTAAATGGGGGTGGTGCTGCCGGGCTGATACGCTTTCATCAGGTTTACCCGAGTCAGATACTCATTGGCAGAGTACACCTCTTTCAGGCTCTCGCCGGGAATACCCATAAACCGGGGCAAACCGGCACCGGAGCCGATATACACCGCCTCAAAGCCATCGTCAAACAGATCGTCAATGCTCATGGAGCGACCGATCACCACATTGGTAACAATCTTCACACCCAGCGCCTTTAAGCCGTTTACTTCCAGCTCCACGATCTTCTTGGGCAGACGGAACTCCGGAATGCCGTACACCAGCACACCGCCGGCAATATGCAGCGCCTCAAACACCGTTACATCATAACCCAACCGGGCCAGATCGCCGGCGCAGGTCAATCCGCTGGGACCACTGCCGATCACGGCTACTTTGTGCCCGTTTCGTTCCGGTACGGCGGGCCATACTTTGCAGTGGCTGTTGTGCCAGTCTGCCACAAAGCGCTCCAGACGACCGATGCTCACCGCGTCACCCTTAATGCCCCGCACGCACTTACTCTCGCACTGGCGCTCCTGGGGGCACACCCGGCCGCAGACTGCCGGCAGGGAGCTGCTTTCGCTGATGATCTGATAGGCGGCCTCAAAGTCGCCCTCTGCCACCTTGGCGATAAAATCCGGGATATGAATCTGCACCGGACAGCCGGAAATGCAGGGCTTGTGCTTGCAGTGCAGGCAGCGCAGCGCCTCGTCCATGGCTGTCTGCGCATCGTAGCCGGTGGCTACCTCTAAAAAGTTCTTGTTGCGCACCAGTGGCTCCTGGTGCGGCATTTCATTGGCCTTTAAGGGATTCATCAGTCCTGCACCTCCTGTCGCAGCAGGTTGCAGTCCGCTTCCCGCTCAAAGTCTTTATACAGCGCAGCCCGTTCCATAGCCGCGTCAAAATCCACCAAATGGCCGTCAAACTCCGGCCCGTCCACACAGGCGAACTTGGTCTCACCGCCCACCAGCAGACGGCAGCCGCCGCACATACCGGTGCCGTCGATCATAATGGGGTTCATAGACACAACGGTGTGGATCCCGTACTTCTCCGTGGTCTTGCACACAAACTTCATCATCACCAGCGGGCCGATAGCAATCACCAAATCATATTGCTCACCGCTTTGAATCAGGCTTTCCAGGGCATTGGTCACCAGCCCCTTTTCACCTACGGAGCCGTCGTCGCTCATGAGCACATACCGGTCGCTGACCTTCTCAAACTCCTGCTGCAAGATCACCAGATCCTTGGTACGGAAGCCCACAATGCTGTGCACCTGGGCGCCGTTCTCGTGCAGCGCCTTGGCCACCGGGTACGCAATGGCGCAGCCCACGCCGCCGCCAACCACAGCCACCTTGCGGTAGCCGGTAACCTTGGTGGGATTGCCCAGAGGGCCTACAAAGTCCTGCAAGCTGTCGCCCACCTCCAGCCGTGCCAACTGTTTGGTGGTCGCGCCCACCAGCTGGAAGATAATGGTCACCGTACCGGTGGTGCGGTTATAGTCCGCCACCGTTAGGGGGATCCGCTCGCCCCGGTCGTCCACCCGCAGGATCACAAACTGACCGGCCTGGGCTTTCTTTGCCACATAAGGCGCCTGAATTTCCATACGCACAACAGTCGGGTTCAGCACCTGCTTGGCAACGATTTTATACATAGAATCACCTACTTGAAATTAGACATTTTTCAGAAAAAACGCCGCATAACCTGTATGCAGCGTTTTTGATATTATACCAATTCCCGCTTATAAGTCAACATTTATCAGCCGGAAATCGGAATTTTTAAGAATTGTTAATAAATCTGCATTATTTTGGATGGGTTTTTTGGTGATAATTCCGCCCCTTGCCAAATGCTCCGGGGTGTGAAAGTCGGAGCCGGAGACCATCAGCTTGCCGTTCTCTTTGGCCCACGCCAGCGCCTGGGCATTGCGCCGATCGTCCGTCTTGCCGTTATACACCTCTACCCCGTCAATATTCTTCGGGTCCGTACGGCGAATACCCACACGGAAAGGGTGCGCCTGGTAAATGAGAAAGCCGTTTTGCTCGCACAGGGCTTTGATCCTCGGCTCCCACACATTCATCAAATTGCCGGCGTTCTTGATAAACGCCTCCGTCACGCCGTAGATCAGGTAGTCGTTGGCGGTCCAGTAGTGGCGCAGCTCCATACCCAGCAATACAGTAAAGCCCTCCGGGGCCGCCGCCTTCATCCGCCGATAACCGGACAGGTAAAAATCCGCCGCCTTTTGGGGGCACGCCAGCCGGTGAATAGGAAAGGTCATGGGGCTGTAATGGTCCGTAACCACAATGCCGTTGTACCCGGCATCCACATACATCTCCACAATCTTTTCCGGCTCCACCCGCCCGCAGCGGCTAACGGCGCCGGTGTGGCAGTGAAGCTCATACTTATATTCCATAACCGTGCCTCCCCTCCATATCTAAAAAATATTATATGCCCTTTTGCCTCTGCCGTCAATCGTGCCGTCTTTACAAAAATAAAGGAATATGTTATACTTTTTTTAACTATTTTGGTAAGAAAAAGGGGTAAAAATGAATAAAGAGAAGAAAAACGACTTTCTGTTCTCCGTGGTGATACCGGTCTACAAGGTGGAGGACTATGTAGAGGAGACCATTCAGTCCGTTTTGCAACAGACCATCGGGTTTGAAAAGCATATTCAAATGATCTTAGTCAACGACGGCTCGCCGGACAACAGCGGCGCCGTGTGCGAAAAATACCGGGATCTGTATCCGGAAAACATCCTGTATATTGAGCAGGAGAACCGGGGCGTCAGTGCCGCGCGCAACAACGGGCTGCAATATGCCACCGGGAAATACATCAACTTTTTAGACTCGGACGACAAGTGGGAACCGGACGCGTTTGAACAGATTCTGCACTTTGCCGAGAGCTGTCCGAAAGCCCGGGTATTCTGCGGCCGTATGCGCTATTTTGAAGCCACCACCGCATTCCACCCACTGGACTACAAATTTGCAGAGAGCCGCTATATCGACCTGAATGACCCGGAGGAGACCTATGCCCTGCACCTGCACATCACCTCCTCGGTGCTGCGCACGGACTTTGCCAAAGCACTGCAATTTGTGGAGGGCATGACGCTTGGCGAGGACGCCCTGTACCTAAACAGCCAGATCCTCCGTGCAGGCGGGTATGCCGCCGTGCGAGAGGCGGTTGAACTATCGCCGCCGACTGGCCGGTTCCTCTGCCATTCAAAACAAGGAACAAAGCCAGCGCTTTTACAGCGAGACGGTGGAGAAATTCTACTTTCCGCTGATTGACCTGTCCACAAAATTATACGGCAAGGTGGTGCCCTACATTCAGTCCCTGCTGGTGTACGACATTGGCTGGCGGGTGCGCTACGGCCAGCCGGAGATCTTGACCGACGCCCAGTGGCAAACCTATCTGGACCAGCTGCGCCAAGTGCTGCAACCGGTGGAGGACGCCTGCATTCTCCGCAACCCGGTACACCGCAGCATCTTCCGCAAAGAGGCCATGCTACGACTCAAGCATGGACAAGAGGACATTTTGACCGACCTAACCTATAACCCCAAGAACAAAAAGCTGTTCTTAAAGGGTGAAAAGGTAGTCCATATTCAAAAGAATACCAACAACTGCGAGATCTACAATGTGGAGCACAGGGGCGATCAACTGCTGGTGGAGGGGCGGATTCGCAAATGGATCGTAGACGCCCGCTGCACCACTAAATTCGTGTTGGCCTTTGCCGGCAAAGAGTACCCGGTGGAGCTGCGCATTTATCCCCACGACTGTGAGGAGACCATGTTCGGTGAGCGCTACCGGCACTATGAATTCTCTGTGCACATTCCCTTTGACAGTGCCTTTACCCCCGGGCAGACCCGCTGGGTGCGCCCCCGGCTGTACTTTGGAGACAGCAAGTGCGATGTGGGCACCGGCTACGGCGGGCGGCGGTTCCTGGCCACCAAGCTATGCGACTGTGCCTATCGCATGATCGACGGCTATGTGGTGCTGGCAACCCCCCAGGGGCTAAAGATTCAAAAGCCCAAGGATGAAAAAGCCACCCACCGTGCACTGGAACGCCGCTATCTGAAGTGGCTGTGGCACAACAAGCAAAAGCACATTGTATGGCTGCGGCTACTGTACTGGTTCCTGGCGCCCCGGCACAAAAAGCCCCTGTGGATCGTCAGCGACCGGGAGGAAGTAGCCGGTGATAACGGCGAGGCGTTCTTCCGTTTTTTGGCAAACGAACAGCCGGCGGATATTGACTATGCCTTTGTGATCAATAAAGGCTGTCCGGACGACAAACGCATGGGCCGGTACGGGCGGGTGCTGCACTTTGGCACTCTGCGGTATAAGCTGGCCTTTTTACTGGCAGATGTGATTCTGTCCTCCCAGGCCAACGACTTTATCCTCAATGCCTTTACCATTTGTGATAATCGCTATCTGCGGGATCTGATGCACTTTGACTTTGTCTTTTTGCAGCACGGGATCACTATGAACGACCTATCCAACTGGCTGCAAAAGCGCAATAAAAAAATCGACCTGTTTGTCACCTCTGCTCCGGCGGAGCAAAAATCCATCGTAGAGAGCAATTACGGACTGGAGCCGTCACAAGTGATCCTGACCGGTCTGCCCCGCTTTGACCGACTGGTCAGTGCCAAGGACCGGCGGCAAAAGCAGGTGCTGCTGATGCCCACCTGGCGCAAGACCGTGCAGGATATGCTGCAAAGGGACCCGGAGCATGCAGCGGAGCTGCTGGCACAGACCGACTTTTACCGATTCTATAACAGTCTGATCCACCACCCTGCCCTGCTGCAAAAAATGCGGCAGCTGGGATACAGCGGCAAGTTCCTGCTGCACCCGATGATGCAGAACTACACCGGCTGCTTTACCGGCAACGATGTGTTCCAAATCGCCACGCCCACCGACTACCACCGTTTATTCACAGAGGGGGCGCTGCTGGTCACCGACTATTCCAGCACCTTCTTTGACTTTTGCTACCTGCAAAAGCCGGTGATCTACACCCAATTTGATGAAGAGACTTTCTTTGCCGGTCAAATGTACGACCGTGGGTACTTTGACTACAGGCGAGATGGATTTGGCCCGGTATGTACGGACCTGGACAGCACCGTGACCGCCATTTGTGCCGCGCTGGACGCAGACTGTGCGTTGCAAGCGCCCTACACCGATCGGGTGGCCCACTTCTATGCCTACCACGACGACCAAAACGCCCGGCGTGTTTATGACGCAGTGCGCAGCTACCAAGCCAAAAAATAAAGCAAAAAGAAAAGACCTGAAAGGGCATACGCCTGTTCAGGTCTTTTTTTGTGTATCAATAGCCGTTGGATTTTAAGAACTGATAAATTCGGCGGCTGTTGTGGTTATCCCGGTAACGGAAATACTGCTTGGCCATTTTGCGGTACTTGGGCTTCATCTCAAAGCCCGCTGCCGCGTAGCTGTCCAGGCAGGGCACCAGGTCCTCAACCTGTGTAAACCGGTCGCCGGGCAGTTGGGTGGTCATATCCAAATACGAGCCGTGCACCTGGTTATACAGGTCATAGTCAAACTGGTAATACACCACCGGCTTATTTTGGTACAGCACATCCCAGCACACGCTGGAATAGTCCGTCACCAGCAGCTTGCAGCGCATCATCAGTTCATTCAGTGGCTGCTGTCCAAAAGGAATACAGGTGACCCGGGGACTGATCTTGTCCTTAAAATTATTCATATACCCGGCAAATTTGGGGTGCAGATAAAACACCAGACGGGTATGATTGCGCCGGAGCATCTCGTCCAGCGCCGGGTCCGTCAACAAAGCGGAATAATTTTTGTAGTAATCGCTTTGCAAGAAGGTGTCGTTGTCCACCTCCTCCAGCCAAGAGCGCCAAGTAGGCATCATCAGAATAAACGGATCGTCCGGTGTGGACTTGTCCTCCAGCACATCCCAGCGGGCAAAGCCGGTAATGGGCACATTCCCCGGCGCATAGCCAAACTCCCGCACCACAATGTCGTGCTCCGGGCGGGAGCAGGTGACGAAGTAGGTCATGGGGCTGCTGCCCTTTTTGCCAAACAGCTGGTCCACCCGCTTCATTGCCGTTACGCCATGCTGCAAAAACAGCTCTTTCTTTTTCTTAATTGCACGCCGCACAATACTGGGTTTGGATCGCCACACATACAAATGGGAGGTAGAGTCCGAGGAAATGCAAATGCGCATGGACAGAGTCAGCAGCATGTGCTTGAGACTCATAAAGGGCACCACCTGGCGGCCGTAACCGGCCACATTCTTGTAGTCCGGCTCCCGAGGGTCCATAATATAATAGATATGCCGCCGCTCCTTCTCCGGCAGGTGCTCCATACAGTATTTGAAGAAATAGTAGCTGTTGTCCTGGGCGGTCTTGCAAAACTTCTCATACACCACCCAGTTCTTTTGCCGCTGCCAAAGAGGACGGAACAACATATACAGTGTATAGGCAGTAATCTCCCGCAGGCGCACCGCCGCCGTGTCGTACTCGCACAAAGGGCGATAGCAGTAGCACAGCACACCCTTTTTGCCAAAATACGGGAACAAAATATGCCCGCTGCCGGCGTTTGCCTGGCAGTTGGTAAAAAAGAGCTTCCACTTCAGCCCCGGGTCAGCGCACCGCAACTTGATCCGGTGGGTACAGCCGTACTGCTCCACCTCCAGGCGAATATCCCAGTACACTTCCTTTAAGGGCAACTGTGCATTTAAGGGTAGGGTCAACTGCACCCGGCAGCCATCTCCCGCCGCTGTGGTGCGACAGTCCAGGGGGATTTCAATCTTCTCCGTTAAAGAGCGATAAATCAGCTTGGCGCCTTGCACCTGCTCGCCGGCAGTATGGCGCAAATGCAGCCGGATATGGCACACATGGCCCTTACAGGACAACTCGGTAATGGGCGCTGACACCGGCATACTCTCCAAGATCACATCCGGCGTGCACAGCAGCGCACTGAGATAGCCGGTATTGGGATCCAAATACGGCAGCAGCGCCATGGGGGTAGGCTGCGGGGTCAGATCCCGCTGGGCAAACTGGTCCCGCAGCACCGAATCCACACTGTCGCGCATTCTTTGCAGCTGCACTTCTCCGTATCCGGCAGGCAGGCCAAATGTATCCACATAGGGATTATAATAGTACCCCTCGCTGTCAAATTGATTGCTTTCCCGCTTGGCAGCAGCGTACTTATCTGCGTCGGTAAATACCAACATTTGGGTGCGACCGTCGGCGGTGTTCTCACCTACCAAGCCAAACAGACAGCGCCCCCGGTTATACAGATCCGGGCCCTCGATCACCGATCGCACATCGTACTGCACGGTAGAGCCACTGTTTGCAGGCAAGTCCGCAAGAGACAGTATTGCCAGCTTGTCACTGAGCAGCGCCGCCTGCCGGGGCACAAAGTCCGCCGGGCAGGTGTAATCCACCCGGTAGCAGCCGTCCTTGCCGCCGCAGGCAGTCATCCCCGCCGGGCGCAAAGTCGCCGGGTCTGCAGCACAACCTACGGCAAAACAGCCGTAATCCCGCCGATAGTCCCCGTCCAACTGCAAATTGGGAAAGGTGCGCTGCATATCCCGCCGCCGCACCCGCCGCCGCACCGCGCCCACGCCCAGGTGGCAGAGCAGATCCTCCGCATAAGTGCGCGGGGTGGTCATGGTGGTAATCACATAAGTAAATTTGTCGTTAAATTCGTCGTGGAGCAAGGGGCTGATGTCCCGCTTGAACCACTTGCGCTCCAGCAGCGCAACCGTGTGGTCGTCCGCCAGGCGTGCCAGGGTCTCCAGATCCGGGCGACCGTTCAGCGCCCGGGGATACAGCACCTGCCAGGTTTTCTCTTTGTTCTTGCCGTAGTCGATCACTTCCAGATCGCCGGAGTCGCCGGTAAATGCCAATTTCAGCAGCTTTTCGCTAATATCCGGGCTATCGTACTTTAAGAAAGTGCGGGAGTAGTCCGTGTCGCTGTAATCGTCCGCCAGGCATTCACCGTCCCGCAGACAGCGGCCCAGTTCCTTGGCCGAGGTGATCTTGCGGAAAGGCAGGTCCTGCACATCCAGGTACATTCCCCTGTCCGCGGTGTATTCCTTGTAGTCGTAGATAAACAGGATAATGGGCTTCTTGGTTAAGGAAAAGTCAAAGAACACGCTGGAGTAATCGGTGATCAGCGCATCTGCACAATTCAAGAACTCGTAGTTACTCACCTGCCGGGGGAAGGTGCGGATATGCCGGTACTTGCCCAGCTGGATCGCATCGTGCAAAATGGGGTGAAAGTTGACAAACAGCAGCTGCGCATCGGTCATGCTCTTGTCCAGCACAGAGAGCATGGCGTGCACCTGAGCGGCGTACTCACTAGTGTCCACATCCCGGTTGCTGGTGCCCCGCCAGGTGGGCATATAGGCATAGACCGTCTTGTCCTCCAAGCCCAGCTGCCGGCGCAGGGAAGCGCCCTTCTCCGGCTCCATAAACACCTTGTTGCGGGGGTAACCGGCCATCACCACCTTGCCGGTATACAACGGCTCCAAATTGTAATCCCGTAGGATCACATCCCGGGTAAAGGCGTTGGGCTGGGTCAGATAATCCGCTTGCAGAAAATTGTGCTGCACATTGTACATGGACTCAATGCCCATGCGCATTTGCTTACCCAGGGTTTTCAGCGGAGTGCCATGCCAAGTCTGCATATACACCTGCCCGGGTCGCTTAATGAAGTAAATGGGCAGCGACGCATTGGAAAAAATATGCTGGGCGCAAGCCAAAATGTGGGTGTAGCGGAAGGAGGTCACATCCACCAGCTCCACTTGCAGTCCCGCCGCGTCCACAAAAGCTTGGTGCTTCTTTTTATCCTCTGTGGCATAAAACACCCGATATTGCCCAGGATACAAACGGGCAATTTCTTGCGCCAGCACCAGCCCGGAGTCGGACACCGTTTGGCCGTGGAAGGACTCGATGAGCACCCACTTGGGACGCAGACGGCAGTATTTTGAAAAAAAGCCATAATAAAACTTGCGCTTGGGGGTCTTGCTGACCAAACGACACAGCCGCTTCTTGATCGCTTTTAATTTTTTTCGAATTCCAGCCATAATTTCTCCTGTTTTCTACCACTTATAAAAGCCACAAAACCCCGCCGAAAATCGGCAGGGCATATAATCAAGTCTGTTATTTTTTTTGGTCCCGACCGGGGGCGCCATCCGGCTCGTCCGGCAGCTGATCTACGCCACCCACCGCCTCTTGCAGGCCCAGGTCCTCTTTGATCTGAGAAGTGGAAATACCCGGTGTGCGATCCAAAAACACCAGCTCACAGTAGTCCTTCAAATAATCGAACTTGTCGCTGCCTTTCCAGTCGCCGCCCATGACCACCGTATCAATATGGTATTCCTGCACATCGTGGATCTTTTGCTCCCAGCTGTTCTCCGGGATCACCAGATCCACATAGCGAATGGCCTCCAGCATCTTCTTGCGGGTCTCATAGGTGTGGTAAGCCTTTTTGCCCTTTTCGGCGTTAAATTCATCTGTAGAAAGCGCCACCACCAGGTAATCGCCCATAGCCTTTGCCCGCTGCAACAGCCGAATATGACCGTAGTGGAGCAGATCAAAGGTGCCGTATGTTAAAATCCGTTTCATCTGATTCTCCCGTCTTTTCTAAAAAATAATCTTTTTTTGTTATTAAACCACATTTGCACCGTCTCTGTCAAGCACCACACGCTCCACCACACGCTGTGCGGCATGGCCGTCGTCCAAATAATTAAAGCGGGCGTTGAAAGCAGCATACTTCTCCGCATACCGGGACTTGTCCGCCTCTACGGCGTGCAGCGCCCGATGCAGATCCGCCTGCGTTTCCACAATCGGGCCTGGCAAACAATCCAAATCAATATAAAATCCACGAATTTCACCTGCATAACTGGCCAGATCGTACATATAAAATAGCATAGGCCGGTGCAGATTCGCATAGTCAAAAAACACGGAGCTGTAATCGGTAATGAGCACATCTGCCACCACATACAGCCGGTTAATATCCGTCACGCCGCAGGCGTCGTATACAAAGCCCTTGTATTTCTTAAAATCAAAAGAATTGGCCACCAAATAGTGGGCACGGAACAAGATCACATAATCGTCACCGAATTCCCGGCGCAGGGCGTCAAAATCCATGTGGGTGCGGTACACATAGCCCAATTTGGCGTCATGCTGATTGTCCCGCCATGTGGGCGCATAGAGAATGACTTTTTTATCCATCGGCAGTCCCAATTCCCTTTTGATTTGCGCCTCATCCTCCGGCGTATGGTTAATCAAAAAGTCATTGCGAGGATAGCCCGCCTCCAGCACCGTGTCCGCCTTGCCCACCGCCTGCAAATTCCAGGCGGAAATGAACTTCTCCGCCGCAAAGGCAGAGGGCGCCAAAATATACTTAAACTTCTCTGCATCCACCTTGTATTTTTGGCGAATTTCCTCTTTGGAATTCATAGCATTGTCAGAAATGGAAATATCGTATCCTAAGCGCTTTAGGGGCGTACCGTGCCAAAGCTGCACATACACCTGGTCGTCCTTTGGATAAATATGGTCTGCAATCCGATAGTTAAAGAACCAATACTTTGCCCGGGCGCAAGCTTCCTCATAAGCCGGGGTGTTTACGGTAACCATATAGGTATTGGGGTGATCCAGCACATACGTGAATTTCTTCGGTTCCCGAAAAGCCCACACAAAAGTGTAATCCGCAAAGCGAGGATCGCTGCACATATATTCATAAATGGCCTTGGGGCTGTCGCTGTACCCCCTGCCGTCAAAGGTAGAAAAAAGCACCACCTTGGGATCCGTTGCAATATGTGCCGTGCGCTTTTGGTAACCGCCCATACGCTCATCCAGCAAAATTCGACGGCTGGCCTTGCGAAAAACAGCGCTGCGCTTGGCCACGTCAATGGCCACTTTTTTGATTTTTTTGAACGCTTCTGCACGCCAATCACGCTTATGGGGCGCATACAGCAGTTCTAAATTGTCCGTGTTATACCAAGCCATGGCTTCCTCTTCACTTTCACAGAGTCTATATACAATATTATAAATAGATAGCAGATAATGTCAATATTCTTTCTGAAAAAGGCAAATCCTGCGCCGGCGAATATAGACAAATTATGCAGTTTATGCTACTATAAAGAACAGAGATTTTTTTGCAACTTCCACATAGGCGGAGAAAAATATGACTAAACCCACTGTTACAATTGAACGCTGCCAACAGATCGGCCATCAGCTGAATCTGCAAGTGGCCCTCACCTGTCCGGTGCCCCCGGTGTACCCCAAACTCAGCATCGTCTTTACCTGCGGCGAACGCACCCGGATCATTCCCATGGCATTTACCGACAGAGACGGCACCACGCTGCGCGCCCAAAAAACCGTGGAGCTGGCCTATGTGTTTTACGAGCCGCCGGTGGGGCAACCCATGGGCATCACGTTTCTTTATACCGACGGCGTCCACGGCTATCAGCCGGTAGAACCGGACCAACCGTACCAAGTGACCTGTCCGCCCCGCCGGGCGCTGCGCCACTTTATCCACAGCAGCAAAAAAGAGAAGTTGAAACAGTTGGCGGGGGCTTGCTTCTCGCTGCTGGCGCTGCCCTATCGACACTGCAAGGTGCAACCCAAGCAAGTAACGTTCCTTTCCAACCGTTCCAATCGATTGTCCGGCAATATTAAATCCGTCTTTCTGGAGATGACCAAGGTACCGGGCGTGGAGATCACCGTCCTGTGCCACAAGGGCAACCTGCTTCACAGCCTGCCGGTGCTGCGCCAATTTCTGCGCCTGTATGCCACGTCGCAGGTGGTGTTTGTAGACGACTATTATCACCTGCTGTCTTATGTAAAGAAAAAACCGGAGGTGCAGCTGGTGCAATTGTGGCACGCCTGCGGTGCCTTTAAGACCTTTGGCTACTCCCGCCAGGGTGAGCAGGCACTGCCCCAAGGCTCGCCCAATCACCGGCAGTACGACTACGCGATTGTCAGCTCTCAACAGGTGTGCCCCTGCTATGCAGAAGGCTTTGGCATTGATTTGCAAAAGGTATTACCCCTGGGCTCACCTCGGTGCGACCGCTTTGCCGATGACCGATACAAGGCGGCCTTTACCAAGCGCTTTTATGCGGAAAATCCCCAATTAGCAGACAAAAAGATCGTGTTGTTCGCGCCCACCTTTCGAGGCGGCGGTCAAGGCAACTGCTACTATCCGCTGGAGAAATTCCGCCCGGACGATCTGCTGGATGCCCTGCCGGAGAACACGGTGCTGGCAACGAAAATGCACCCTTATCTAACCGAACGCCCCACCTGCCAAAGGGCAGAGCACGCCAACCGGTTTATTGATCTGACAGATCGGTACGATGTGAACGACCTGCTGTTTGTCAGCAGCGTACTCATCACCGACTATTCCAGCGTGGTGTACGAGGCGTCTATTTTGAACCTGCCCATGCTGTTCTATGCCTTCGATTTAGAAAGCTATTGCAAGGAGCGGGACTTTTACTGCGACTACGCCTCCTTTGTGCCCGGGCGCATTGTACGCACCATGGAGGAACTGACCCACGCCCTGCAAACGGAGGATTACCAGCAAGAGAAGGTAGCGCCCTTCTACACCCGCAATTTTGACGATACCGCCGGAAAAGCCACCCAAAATGTGGTGCACTTTGCCAAAGAGCTGCTGCATATTCCCACGGATCACCTACCCCTATAAATTCCCAGTAACGGAGACTGTTCATGTTTAACTGCAAAATGATTATCAACCGCCTGCATATTGAGGACGCTCGTATGGAGATCGGGGTGGCCATCAACTGCCCCTTTGATGTGGATGTTTCCTCTCCCAAAGCGCGAATCCTGTTTGAATGTGACGGACAGACCCGCCGCCTGCCCCTGCGGGTGGTCAACTACTTTCGCCAAAAGCAGGAGGGGAGCTGCATTGTGGTATGCAACTATACCTATCTGCTGGACCAGATCTTTTACCACTTCCAGCCGGAAAGTCCGGTGACCGTCACCATTGACTTTGAGTACGGCCGCCACACGGTGCAAGCGCAGCCCTTTACCGTGTCTACCAATGTGCTTCACGAGAACCCGGGTTTGGAACTGCCGGAGGAATACATGGAGTACGAGTGCTTTGACGGCGCTACGGTATTTGACGCACCGGACAATGAGTATGTCCCCCCGGCGCAAACCGGAAACCGTACCTACACCTTCGACTTTGACTGCGAAAACAGCGCCATTCTCCTTTTTTCGAAAAAAAAGAAAAACGGAGATCGACCCTTTGTGC
>OGSD01002820.1_pt1 | contig 14013 bp, 10 predicted proteins | sample 1553571 | NCBI WGS metagenome assembly OGSD01 (sample SAMEA2580072, study PRJEB22360) | human gut metagenome | biome: human gut; feature: human-associated habitat; material: faeces | place: Denmark | collected 2008/2010 | reverse complement strand
AAGGGGCAGACGAAAAGGGACGAAGTCCCCCCTTGACCCCTTCGCGCGATTGGGTTGAGCGCTCTTCCATACTTTACCTGCGTGTTAATCCGTCAGGCGTTCCTTCGTCTCGCGTCCCTCACGCAATAATTTTCTCATTCCTTCCCTATCCTCATCCTGAAGCGCGTCCCGATACTCCGTCACCCGCTGCACCAAGTCCTCCACCACCGGCAGCAGTGCCTCTCGATTATCAAAGAACAGCTCCGTCCACATATCCTCATTCAGCCTTGCCACGCGGGTCATATCCGCGAAGCTCCCTGCCGAGAACCCGCGGTGCTTATCCGCCAGCGGGCACTTCACATACGCGCTCGACACGACATGCGCCAGCTGCGACGTATACGCAATCATCTCGTCATGCGTCTTCGGCGTCGTGAACTGCACACGCAGGAAGCCCAGTTTCATGAAAAAGTCGCGGGCGCGCTGCAAAACCGCCGGGTCATCGTCGCCGTGACCGCACAGAATCATCGACGCATGGTCGAACAGATCATCGCGGGCGTACTTGAAGCCGCTGTACTCGCGCCCCGCCATCGGGTGTCCGCCGATGAAGTGCCACGCATACTGCTGCGATACGGGAAACAGCGCGTCGCAAATCACCTGCTTCACGCCGCCGCAGTCAATCACAAGGCTGTCGGGCTTAAAGTCCGCCGCGTGCGTGGTCACATAGTCGATAATCCCCTGCGGGTACAGGCAGATCAGCACAACATCGCACTGCGGCAGCGTCTCCGCCGTCAGTTCGCCGTCAATCGCCTCCATCAGGAACGCGCGGCGCATCGTGTCCGCATTCTTGTCCGTGCCATAAACCGTGTACGGCGTGTGGAGCTTGATGGTTTTCGCGAGTGAGCCGCCAATCAGTCCCAAGCCGACAATACCTACATTCTGCATGAAAAAAATCCTCCGTTCTTCTGCACTCCCGTTTCAAGGAATGCGCTGCAACGGAGGATTTCGACGTATCATGCGTTTTTTCCTGCTGATTTACGCCTGAACCGTAGCTTTCTGCTGCTTTTTCTGCTTCTTCGCCGGCTGCTCGCCAACTTTCGGGACGTGGTATTCGCACTTTTCGTCAAAGCGGACGGATTCCGGCGGCTTCTCCAGTTCTTCCGGATGATTGAGCAGATACGACATCGTGCCGAAGAACGCCGCGTAGTGCGCGCCGGAGCAGACGCGCTCATCCGCCGTGATGCCGATGGGCAGGAAGCGCTTCATGCGCGCCTCGCCCTTCTCCACCACGGCAACCTTCTCCACGGTACCCATGCCGAAGAACAGCGTAACCGAACCGAAGTTGTAGATGTGGTGGTTGACGTGATGCAGGCCGATGGAGGCGTTGTTGGTGATATACATGCTGGTATGGAAGGGCAGCTCGTCCAGCAGTGCGCCGGGGCAGAGCCCATAGCGATCAAGCAGGCGAACCAGCGCGACGATGCCCGTTGCCAGACCCGGCACGACCAGCACCGCTTTCGCCAGCTTATCCGCGAAGTTCTTCTTGTCCTCGCCGCGGTTGGCGTTGATGACCTTTTCCATGCGGTCGCGCACGTCGTAGATGGTGTCGGTCAGGTCGTACTTCACCTTCACCGCCGTCTCGCCCATTTCGGCGTTCTGCGGGTTTTTGAGCATCGTGAAGGACACGGCGCACATGTTCCGCGCGAAGAACTGCTTATTGAGAATGAAGCGGTTGATTTCCGGGTGCTGGGACACAGTGCGGACGAACGCGGCGGTAATAATCTGCATGAACGTGATTTTCTCGCCCTTCGCCGCCTGCGCCGCAATGTAGCGCGTCAGCAGCTCATAGTCCACGCGGTGCTGCAGGAAAACCTGCGCGTCGCAGCGCATGGGCATCAGGTACGGCGTAATGCCGACGATGGGGTCAATGGACGACACGCGCCGTCCGTCGGGTCGAAATCCGAACATGGTACTTTCCTCTCTCTCTTGTCCTCGGCTGTCCATCGGAATGAATGAAAAATGAATGATTTCAGCCGCAATTTTATTGTATGGATTTTGGGCGATTTGTCAATAGGGCATCGGCGGATGATTTCGGATGTGCGCAAAAAGGCACTGCCGCGCTGCAGCAGTGCCCATTGCTTTGCCCTTTGACTGGGATTTTTACCAAGTCGCCTTCATGGCCTGTTCCACGCACTTCTGGTGATCTGCATCCACGCGGTCTGTACCGTGGGTCTTGCTGCCGTAGAAGTGCAGGCAGAACTGCCCATCGAAGTTGTTGTCCAGAATTGTGTTTGTGCCGTGGGGTTCGGAGTAAATCGACGCGGCATACACATGCCCGTTGTACTTCACCAGCACTGCGCGGCGGCGCCAGCTGAACGTGCCGCCGTTGATTTTCTTGAGAATCGCGGTATCTTCCGCCGTCAGCGGCTCGGCGTCCATATGGTTGCCGCCGCTCTGCCGGCGCGCGGAGAAAATCAGCCCCGTGCTGACGTCCTTAATCTGGAATACAGCGCCGTTCGGGATGACGTACTTGCCACCATTGAACCAGTCCAGTCGCTCGGTGGTAATCTTGCCGCTGCTGGCGCTCGCCACGACGGATTCAATCTTCTTGAGCGTCGCGCTGCCCGCCACGCCGTCCGCCGTCAGACCGTATTTTTTCTGGAATGCCTTGACGGCGCTCTCGGTCGTCGAGCCGAACGAACCGTCGACATACGCCGTGTAGAAGCCCAGCTTCTTCAGGTTGGTCTGCAGCGTCTTGACTGCCGTGCCGGTTGCGCCCTTGCGGAGCGAATCGTCATCGGTGCTGGTATTGCTGTCCGCGTTCTTGTAGGCGGTGTCGAGCTTTTTGAGCGTTTCGCTGCCCGCTACGCCATCCGCCGTCAGGTTATACTTCTTCTGAAACGCCTTGACCGCCGCGTATGTGCCCGAACCAAACGTGCTGTCCACCGTGCCGCTGTAATAGCCCAGCTTCTTCAGCTTCGTCTGCAAGTCCTTGACGGCGCTGCCGCTGTCGCCCATGCGGAGCGAATCAACGTCCTTGGCGCTGTTCGCGTTCTCGTAGACGCTGTCGAGCTTTTTGAGCGTCTCTTTGCCTGCAATGCCATCCGCCGTCAGGTTATACTTCTTCTGGAACGCCTTGACCGCCGCGACGGTCGTGTCGCCATAATCGCCATCGACATAAGCATCATAATAGCCGAGTTTTTTCAGCTTTGTCTGCAAATCCTTGACGTCGCTGCCAGTGCTCCCCTTTTCCAGCCGCGTCGCGCTGCTGGAAGAACTGGAACTGCTGGCCGTCTTGGTCACGCTGACATACGTTTTATAGACATAGCCGGTGTATTTCCCGTAAGTCACTTTATACCAGCTGCCGCTTTTGCCGAGAACCTCCAGCTTCGTGCCTTTGGGCAGGGTTTGCAGGGCATCGCTGGTCGAGGATGCTTTTTCGCGCAGAATGAGTTTGCGCGCAGTGACCGTCGCCGTATCCGCCAAGGCGGAGGAACAGCCCAGCAGCATCAGCGCCACCGCGCCGGACAGAAGCCGCCGCAGACCGGAATTCATCATGGGGAAATCACTCCTTTCCGTACAGCCTGATTTTATTACAAAATTGTTTCATTGTCAAGAGGCTTTTTCCCTGTGAATTGTAAATTCTGCGGCGTTTTCGCGGATTTTCCCCTGTTTGATTCGGCAATTATCTGCCCGTTTTCAATATCTATTTTTGTTTTCCCATGAACATGTTTCCGATATTTGATAAAATGTTACGTTTTTGTTGAGCGGGTGAAAATTTTTCGCGCCGCTTTGCTGTCCGAGCGTCATTTTGCTGTTCGCCTTGATGAATCGGCGGAATTGTGATATAATGAAAATTGGTGCTTTGTCACCGTTGCGATTTTGATATACTTCCTTCATTATAAGAGGAGTTTTTTCATGGCAAATCAAGCAAATCACTATGATGCGGGCAATATTCAGGTGCTGGAAGGGCTGGAAGCGGTTCGGATGCGTCCGGGCATGTATATTGGCACCACCTCGACGCGCGGTCTGCATCACCTGCTTTGGGAAATTGTGGATAACGCAATTGACGAGGCGTCGAACGGCTTTGCGGATGAGGTGCGCGTGACGCTGCACACGGACGGCTCCGCGTCGGTGTACGACAACGGGCGCGGTATGCCTGTGGATGAGCACCCGACCATGCACGTCAGCGGCGCGGAGGTCATTTTCACCGTGCTGCACGCGGGCGGCAAGTTCAACAACGAGAATTACAGTTATTCCGGCGGTCTGCACGGCGTGGGCGCGTCGGTCGTCAACGCGCTGAGCAAGTGGCTGACCGTGGACATCTACCGCGATTTCAGCCATTATGCCATGCGCTTCACAAGTCAGTTCGACGAGAAGAAAGGCAAGGTCATCGCGGGCAAGCCGGACGCGCCCTTGGCAAAAGTCGGCAACACACGCAAGAAGGGCACACTCGTGCGTTTTCTTCCCGATGACGCGATTTTCGAGGACGTGCGCTTCAATTACGATACAGTCTTCCGTCGCCTGCAGGAGTTGGCATACCTGAACCGGGGCTTGAAAATCGTCTTTCTCGACGAGCGTGTGAGCGACCCCGCCCGCCGCGAAACGACCTTCCACTACGAGGGCGGCATCATCGACTATGTGCGGTATTTGAACGACGGCAAAACCGTCCTGCACGATCAGCCGATTTACCTCGAAGGACAGAAGGATTCCGTCATCTGCCGCGTCGCCATTCAGTACACCGACGGCTACACCGAGAGCCTTTTTTCCTATGTCAACAACATCCCCACGGGTGAAGGCGGAACGCACGAAACAGGCTTCAAGGCGGCATTCACGAAGATGTTCAACGACTACGCCCGCCGCAACGGCTTCCTGAAGGAAAAGGACAGCAACCTGACGGGCGAGGACTTCCGCGAAGGCTTGAGCTGCGTGCTGACGACGATGGTCAAGAATCCGCAGTTCGAGGGGCAGACGAAGGGGCGGCTGGGCAACAGCGAAGTTCGCCCCGCGGTGGAGGGCATCATCACCCAGCAGCTGACGGACTGGCTGGAGAACCTCAAGAATCAGGAGATTGCGCAGCAGATTGTGCAGAAGGCGATTCGCGCCGCGCAGGTGCGGGAAGCCGCGCGCAAGACCCGCGACAACGCCCGCAAAGCGAATCAGCTTGACGCCGCGCCGCTGGTCGGCAAACTCAGCGCCTGCCGCGGCAAAAAGGCGGAAGACAATGAGCTGTTCATCGTCGAGGGCGATTCCGCAGGCGGCAGCGCCAAGCAGGGGCGCGACAGCCGCTATCAGGCGATTCTCCCCCTGCGCGGCAAGCCCCTCAATGCCGAAAAGAAGCGGCTGGATCAGGTGCTGAGCAACGAGGAGTTCCGCTCGCTGATTACCGCGCTCGGCACGTCCATCGACGAGAATTTCAACCTTGCCAACCTCAAATACAACAAAGTCATCATCCTCTCCGATGCCGATCAGGACGGCGCGCACATCCGCGCCATTCTGCTCACTTTCTTCTTCCGTTACATGAAAGAGCTTGTCACCGGCGGTCACGTTTATATCGGAATGCCGCCGCTGTACAAGGTTCAAAAGGGCAGCAAAGTCCTCTATGCCTACGACGACAAGGAGCTGGCGAAGTGCATCAAGGAAGCGGGCAAAGGCTACACGCTCCAGCGCTACAAAGGCCTGGGCGAAATGAACCCCGAACAACTCTGGGCAACGACGATGGATCCTTCCCAGCGCAAACTGATGCAGGTGACGATTGAGGACGCAGCGCTGGCTGACCGCCGCATTACCATCCTGATGGGCGACAAGGTCGAGCCGCGCCGCGACTACATCATCGAGAACGCCGACTTCAATAAGCCGGATAATTTCGAGCTGCCGGAAGGTCAGCGAGGGGAAGGAAAGTAAGTTATGGCAAAGAAAACAAGCGATAACCGCCCGATTCCCAAGGACGACCCGTCGCGCATCCTGCAAACGACCGTCGAGGACGTAATGCACCAGTCCATGATTCCCTACGCGGAGCATGTCATTCTGGAACGCGCCCTGCCGCGCGTCGAGGATGGCTTAAAACCCGTGCAGCGCCGCATTCTCTATACCATGATGGAACTCGGCACGACGCCCGACAAGCCGCACCGCAAGTGCGCCCGCATCGTCGGCGACTGCCTGGGCAAATATCACCCGCACGGCGATTCCTCCGTGTACGACGCGCTCGTGCGCATGGCGCAGGACTTCTCCATGCGCGGGCCGATGGTCGATGGGCACGGCAATTTCGGCTCCATTGACGGCGACAGCGCTGCCGCCATGCGTTACACCGAGGCGCGCATGACGCCCCTCGCGCTGGAAATGCTGCGCGACATTGAGAAGGACACCGTGCCATTCCGCCTGAATTTCGACGACACGCTCAAAGAGCCGGACATGCTGCCCGCGCGCTTTCCGAATCTGCTCGTCAACGGCGCGAGCGGCATCGCGGTAGGGCTTGCAACGAACATCCCCCCGCACAATCTGAGCGAAAGCATCCGCGCGGCAATTGCTGTGATGGAGAATCCGGACATTCCGCTGGATGAGCTGATGAAAATCATCCCCGGCCCGGACTTCCCCACCGGCGGCGTGCTGGTGAAAAACGAGGAAATCCGCAGAGGCTATGAGACCGGACGCTCGAAGCTGTCCCTGCGCGCGCGCGTGCATGTGGAGGACGGCGTGAACGGGCGCAAGCTGCTTGTCATCACGGAAATTCCTTACATGGTCAACAAGGCCGCGATGCTGGAGAAGATTTTGAAGCTGTCGGAAGAAAAGAAGGGGCAGCTGCAAAACATCTACGACATCCGCGACGAATCCGACCGCGAGGGAATGCGCGCCGTCATTGAGCTGAAGAAGGACGCCGACCCGGACAAGGTGCTGAAAGTGCTCTACAAGTATTCGGACTTGCAGGTCACCTTCGGCGTGAACATGGTCGCCATCGCCGAGGGCAAGCCCGTGCAGATGGGGCTGAAGACGATGCTGGGGCACTTCATCCGCCATCAAAAAAACGTCATTACCCGCCGCACGGAGTACGACCTGAAGCAGGCGAAAGCCCGCGCGCACATTTTGCAGGGGCTGATGATTGCGGTAGACAACCTCGACGAGGTCATCGCGCTGATTCGCTCCTCAAAGAACCCGAAAGAAGCGAAAGCCCGCCTGATGGAGCGCTTCGAGCTGTCCGACGCGCAGGCACAGGCAATCTTGGACATGCGCCTGCAGCGCTTGACGAATCTGGAAATCATCGCCCTGCGCAAGGAGTACGAGGACATCCTGAAGCTCATCGACCGCTTGGAGGGCATCCTGCACAGCGAGAAAAAGCTGCTGGCGGTCATCCGCAAGGAATTGCAGGAGATTGCCGAGGAATTCGCCGACGAGCGCCGCACAACCATCGAAAAAGCGGACGAATCCCCGCTGGAAGTTGAGGAAGAGGCCGCCGCGCCGGAAGAGGTCATCGTGGCGTTCACGGGCGCGGGGCAGTTGAAGCGCATGAATCCCGCGCTCTACAAGAAAACGCCGCTCCCAACCCGCGCGGAGGACGACAAGGAGTTCGCCGACTTCCTGTTCATGGCCAAAACAGACGAGACGCTGCTCATCTTCACCGACCGCGGCAACTGCTATCCCCTGCCCGTTGCGTCGCTGAACGAAGTCAAGCCCAAGGATCGCGGGCAGCTGCTTTCAGGCGTGCTGGCTGGGCTGGAGGACGACGAGAAGGCGCTGTGGATGACGTGCATCCGCATGGCGGACGTCGGGCACCTGCCGGACATTCTCTTCATCACCCGTCAGGGCATGGTGAAACGTACTGCCGCCGCCGATTACGATGTACGCAGCAAGAAATTCGCCGCCGTGAACGTGAAAGACGGTGACCGTCTGCTGACAGTTCTCCCCGCCGCCAGTCGCGACGACCTGCTGTTGTTCACCCGCAGCGGTCTGTGCATCCGCTTCTCGCTCGACAGCGTACCGGTGCAGGGGCGCGTCGCCGCCGGGGTGCGCTGTATGCAGGTGGAGGACGGCGACGAGGTCATCTGGTGCGGGCAGCTGCAAGACAGCGACCAAATCGTGCTGCTGACCGACCGCGGCTACGCCAAACGCCTGCTCTCCGTTGATTTTGAGAAGCAGAACCGCAACGGCAAAGGCGTGAAGTCGTTCTATTTCAACAAGAATGGCAGCAACGGCAAGCAGCTTGCGGGTGTGGTGCGGTTGGAGAAGGACGATCACCTGATTCGCGTGCAGCAGGCGAAATCCCCCGCGACGCTGGTGGAGCGCGACGCGGTGCGCCTGCAAGGCAAGCAGGATCGCGGAACGCCGCTGGTTATCGCGGTGATGGACGACGTGGTGACGGGGGCGGAGCTGCTGGAATAACAGCACCCGCATGGCGCCGAAAAAAGGGTCAAGGGGCAATGCCCCTTGCGGGGTTAAGGGGCGGCGCCCCTTATGGGGCTTGGGGCAACGCCCCAACTGTTGCTCCGTTAAACCTACTCAAAGAGGAAAAACAAGTCCGGCAACTTCGCCGCAGGCAGCGAAGCGTCCCTGCGCACAAACTAAAAAACTTCCAATAAAAATCAAGTAGCATCCGGAGGGCGAACGCCGAAGGAGTCCAGAGGGCGATCGCAGACTTCGTCTGTTTTATGCCCTCTGGAACTCGCGGAAGTTACCACTATGGAAATGAAGTCAACTATGCCTATCCGCATAAGCATCCAACTGCTTCATAGTTGGCTTTTCCCCTTGCAACAAGCGCCAAAACGTGATATGATGAGGACGAATGACGGAGGTGAACGCGTATGAATTCGCGCAACTCTTTTTCCTCGCTGACCATTACGCAGCTGGTGATTCACCTCACCGGTGCCCTGCTGGAACTCTACGCCGATGACACGCAGGAAATCCAAGTCATGGCATCCGGCGACGACCACGATATGAAGGCGGTTTCGCTCGCCCAGAACGGCGATACGCTGACGCTGGAGCAGTCCGCCGCCGCACTCTCGCCCTTGCCGCTCAGCGCCCGCTGGCTGCAAGTGACCATCCGCATTCCGCGCGCGTGGAAGGGGCGGGTCGAGATTCGCACGACGTCCGGCAGCGTGCATGTCCGCGGTTTGCAGGTCAGTGACCTGTCCGTGGAGTCTCTCTCCGGCTTCGTGATGCTCTCCGACTTGAGCAACCTGAGCCTGAAGGTCAAGAACGGCAGCGGCGACATTGCCGGCAGCGACCTCTCCGGTCAGGATTGCAGCCTGTTCACGACGACGGGGATGCTCTGTCTGGAGCGCCTTGCGTTTCTGAACATCTCGCTATCCTCGGTCAGCCGGGGCGCAATGCTCTCCTTCGCGGAGATGTTCTCCACCTTCAAGGGCGGCTCGGTCGCAGGCGGCATCAGTCTGGAAATTCCCGGCGCGCAGTGTGACGCCATTCTTCGCTCGGTGTCCGGGCGGCTGCTGACGGACGGCGTATCCATCGTCGATGGCGCACCGTCTGTCCGCGTGACGACGGCTTCGGGCAACCTGACCATCCGGCGGATTTCCCCGGAGAAACTGACAGAAAACGAATAATTAGGAGGACGATTTTTATGGCACGACAGAACTTTGGCTTCGGCGGCGGCGCGAACATGCAGCAGCTCATGCGTCAGGCGCAGAAGATGCAGCAGGCGATGACGGACGCGCAGGAAAAGCTGGATGCGCAGGAGTACGAAGCGCAATCCGGCGGCGGCGTGGTAAGCGTAAAGGTGAACGGCAAGCGCGAGCTGCTGTCCCTGACGATTGACCCCAAGGTCGTTGACCCCGACGACGTGGAAATGCTGCAGGACCTTGTGATGGCGGCAGTGAACGAAGCGCTGCGCAAGGGTGAAGCAAACCGCGAAGAGACGATGAACAAGATGGCGCCCGGCATGGGCGGCATGGGCGGTCTGTTCTGATGCCCGGACAAATCGAACCGATTGAGCGGATGGTGTCGGAGCTGTCTCGGCTGCCCGGCATCGGTCACAAGACGGCGGCACGGCTGGCGTACCATATCGTCGGGATGCCGCTGGAGGATGTTCACGCGCTGGCAGCGGCGCTGTGGCAGGGACGCAAGGCAATTCGCTACTGCGACGTGTGCGGCAATTTTTCCTCCGCTGAAAAGTGCGCCGTGTGCGCGGATGAAAACCGCCATAACGGGCAAATCTGCGTCGTGCGCGACCCGCGCGACGTGGCCGCCATGGAGCGGATGCACGATTACCACGGGCTGTACCACGTCCTGCACGGCACGCTGTCGCCGATGGACGGCATCGGGCCGGATGACATACACATCAAGGAACTGATGACGCGCCTGCAGACCGAGCCGGTCAGCGAAGTGATTCTGGCGACGAACCCCGACATCGAGGGCGAAGCGACCGCAACCTACATTGCGCGGCTCATTAAGCCCATGGGCATCAAGTGCACCCGCATTGCCCACGGCGTCCCCGTCGGCAGCGACCTTGAATACGCCGACGAAGTGACGCTCTCAAAGGCAATGGAGGGACGAAGGGAGCTGTGAGGGGAACCACCAGAGGCTCTGCCTCTGGACTCCGCAAGGGAGTTCCTCCCTTGACCCTTCCGCGCGATTGAATTGAGCGCATTTTCATGCTATGCCCGCGTGCTGATGCAGGAGATTTCGTCTCTGCGCTTTGCAAGTGAAAAAGTCTTTTTCTCCACCTTGACAAAGACAATAAATTGGGCTATACTGAACTCGTCCGAGATGACGGAGAAGAGTATCCTGCCGAAGGATGTCCAGAGAGGCGCGGTTTGGTGAAAAGCGCTGATTCGGCGGCAGGGGAAGACCACCTCCCGATCGTACCGTGCGCCGCACGATAGCGCGGCAAAGAGAACCAATCAGGGTGGAACCACGGGCAGATTTTTCCGCTCGTCCCTCGAAACAACGCGAGGGACGGGCGTTTTTTCGTCCCAATCATTCAACATGGAGGGAAAAAGCATGAAAATCATCTACAATGACGGTCATGTGGACGAATGCCCTGCTGACGACGAGCTGCATGTCATCCGCCACACGGCGGCACACATCCTCGCGCAGGCAGTCAAGCACCTGTATCCGCAGGCGCATTTCGCCTATGGCCCGGCAACTGAAAAGGGCTTCCACTACGACGTCGATCTGGGCGATGTGAAGCTCTCCGACGAAGACCTCAAGACCATTGAGAAGGAAATGCAGGCCATCGTCAAGCAGAACCTGCCGATTAAGCCCTTCGCGCTTGGCCGTGAGGAAGCCATCAAGCTCATGCAGGAGCGCGGCGAAATCTACAAGGTCGAACACATCGGCGACCTGCCCGAAGACGCGACGCTGACCTTCTACCAGCAGGGCGACTACATCGACATGTGCGTCGGCCCGCACCTGTGCTACACCAAGGCGCTCAAGGCATTCAAGCTGACCGCCCTGTCCGGCGCGTACTGGAAGAACGACAAAAACAACAAGATGCTCACCCGCATCAGCGGCATCGCCTTCCGCAATCAGGAGGAACTCAATGAGTACCTGAAGATGATGGAAGAAGCCGAAAAGCGTGACCACCGCAAAATCGGCAAGGAAATGGGTCTGTTCATGCTCTGCGATGAAGGCCCCGGCTTCCCGTTCTTCCTGCCCAAGGGAATGCAGCTGAAGAACGCGCTGATTGACTACTGGCGCGATATTCACTACGCGGCGGATTATGTGGAAGTGTCCACGCCCATGATTATGAGCCGTCACCTGTGGGAGACGTCCGGTCACTGGGATCACTACAAGGACAACATGTACTCCACCAAGATCGACGACGAGGACTACTGCATCAAGCCCATGAACTGCCCCGGCGGCGTGATGGTCTACCGCAGCCAGCCCCATTCCTACCGCGACCTGCCCCTGCGCGTGGGTGAGCTCGGTCTGGTGCACCGCCACGAGCTGAAGGGCGCGCTGCACGGCCTGTTCCGCGTCCGCTGCTTCACGCAGGATGACGCCCATATCTTCATGACCCGCGAGCAGATTCCGGACGAAATCGCCGGCGTCGTACACCTCATCAATCAGGTGTACTCCAAGTTCGGCTTCGATTATTTCGTCGAACTGTCCACCCGTCCGGCGGACTCGATGGGTTCGGACGAGGACTGGGAGGATGCAACCAACGGCCTCAAAACCGCGCTGGAAAAGCTCGGTATGCCCTACATCGTCAACGAGGGCGACGGTGCGTTCTACGGCCCGAAGATTGACTTCCACCTGCGCGACTGCCTCGGCCGTACCTGGCAGTGCGGCACGATTCAGCTGGACTTCCAGATGCCGCTGAACTTCAATCTGGAGTATGTGGATGTGGACGGCAGCCGCAAGCGCCCGATTATGATTCACCGCGTCTGCTATGGCTCCATCGAGCGCTTCATCGGCATCCTGACCGAGCACTTCGCGGGCAAGTTCCCGACGTGGATGGCGCCGGTTCAGGTGAAGGTGCTGCCCGTGTCCGACAAGTCGATGGACTACGCCAAGACGGTGTACGCCGCCCTGCGCGCGAAGAAGATTCGCTGCGAGCTGGACGACCGCAACGAGAAGATTGGCTACAAGATTCGCGAAGCGCGTCAGGTAGACCGCGTGCCGTACATGCTGATTCTCGGCGGTCAGGAAGTGGAGAACAACACCGTCTCCGTCCGCGACCGTGCGACCGACCAGACGGTTACCTGCACGCTGGATGAATTCATCGCAAAGATTTCTAAGGAAATCGCCGACCGCGTGTAACAGGATTTCGCGCCTGCGGGCGCGACCAAAGGGCAATGGAAACAGACGAAGTCTGCGATTGCCCTTCGGAAACCTTCGGCACCGCCACTTTTGGGTGATTCCATAAGTACATAGTCCGTTACCCCGTCTGCACAGGAGAAATCCCGTGCGGGCGGGGTTTTGTCTATGCGTTCTTTTATCCTTTACAGTTCGTTCATGCTTTTTTGTGCGCTTTCTGCTATAATGCTTATGCTATTCCAAGGGAGGTATGCGCCATGATTGAACTCAGGCATGTCACGAAGCGCTACGGTGCGGTCGAAGCCCTGCATGACGTCTCTTTCCGCGCCCCGGAAGGGCAGATTGTCGGTCTGCTCGGGCAAAACGGCGCGGGCAAGAGCACCACGCTCAATATCCTCACGGGCTATCTGCCGCCGACGTCGGGGCAGGTGCTGGTGGACGGCATGGATCTCCTCCAAAACGCGCGCGAGTGCAAGCGGCTGATTGGCTATCTGCCGGAAAAACCGCCGCTGTATGACGAAATGACCGTTCGGGCCTACCTGCGGTTCGTGTGCGAGCTAAAGGAAGTGCAGAAATCGGCGATTGCGGCGCATGTGGAGGACATTATCCGCACCTGCGGGCTGTCCGAAGTGGCGCATCGCCTGATTGGGCATTTGTCGAAGGGCTACCGCCAGCGTGTCGGCGTAGCGCAGTCGCTGTGCGGCAATCCGAAGGTGCTGGTGCTGGATGAACCGACCGTCGGGCTTGACCCGCGTCAGGTGGTGGAGATTCGCGCGCTGATTGCCGACCTCGGCAAAACGCACACAGTCATCTTTTCCTCGCACCTCCTGTCGGAGATTCAGCAGCTCTGCCAGCGGGTACTCATCCTGAACCGCGGGCATTTGGAATACGAAGCAGACATGCAGGAATTAGCCGAAACGGGCGAAACGCTGCGGCTTCGGGCAAGCATTGCCATGCGGGAAAAGCAGCTGATTCCGGCTTTGCGGTCACTGCCGTGCGTGCGGCGGGTGAAGGCGCTGCCGACGCGGACGATTGAGGTCAGCGAGGTATTGCTGGAATGCGACGCCTCCGCCGTGCCGGATGCGCAGACGCAGCTATTCCGCCTGCTCTGCGGGCTGGATGCTCCGATTCGGATGCTGGTGGAGGAACACGATTCGCTGGAAACGGTGTTCCTCCGCGCGACGGATGAAGGCACGAAAGTTCCTTCGTAATCTTCTTTGTTCTTATCGCAGAAGGGTGCTTCTATCACAGAAGTTTTTCCCGATGCGCAGGGATTTCGCCTCTGCGGAGGCGACCAAAGGGCAATGAAAACAGACGAAGTCTGCGATC
>OGSD01002795.1_pt1 | contig 14089 bp, 13 predicted proteins | sample 1553571 | NCBI WGS metagenome assembly OGSD01 (sample SAMEA2580072, study PRJEB22360) | human gut metagenome | biome: human gut; feature: human-associated habitat; material: faeces | place: Denmark | collected 2008/2010 | reverse complement strand
AAAAAATTATATACGAATATTAGGCTGTATTACCAGTATTGTAAATATGTTATCATTAAAGAATCTTCCTCTGCATTTTTTTAAAACACTCCGACACATCAGCTCCATTTCTCACAAACGCAATAAATTCGTCTATCTCCGCATGGCAAGTCAGCCACCTGTCGCCTGAGTAAAGCTGTCCGTCAGTAGTTCTTATCCACTCGCCCTCGGGAAGATATACCTGCCGTTCTGTGGAGTTCTGCACCAGTATAGGCGCAAAGAGAATATCTCTGCCGAACATATATTGGTCTTTTAGCGAGTAGCAGATATCGTCATCGGGAAAGTCGAAGAACATCGGGCGCATTATCGGTTCACCAGTCTTAGATGAGCATCTTGCGCACTCGGTTATGTATGGCTTCAGCCGTTCACGAAGCTTAACAAGTTCTGTTAGTATCTCGTAGTTCCTTTTGCCGAACGACCACAGCTCGTTGTCACCGCCGCTGGGTTCTTTTACATTCGGGTGGCGGAGCTTGTAGCCGCTCTGACGGTTGCGTGTTCCGTGCAGTCTCATAACGGGACAGAACAGCCCGAACTGAAACCACCGCACGATAAGCTCCCTGAACCAGTCGCTTTCAATGTCACCGCCAAAGAAATCGCCGATATCGGAATTCCACCACGGTATGCCGCTCATAGACATCGACAGTCCCGAAACCACACTCTGCCTCAGTGCATCGAAATTTGAGGGAATATCGCCGTTCCAGACAATTGTGCCGTATTTCTGGCTTCCGGGATAGGCGCACCTTGTCAGCAGAACTATATCATTTATACCCTCGTTCTTCAGACCGTCATAGAATGTCTTTGCGTAATAATAGGGATAAGCAAGCGCAGTCTGTGCGCCGTTTCCAATGTAAAATTTCAGATTGCCAAACTGCTGCGGGTGAACCTCGGGCTCTGCCTGATCGAGCCAGAAGGTCTTGATGCCGAGGTCAAAATATCCCTTTTTCACTTGCTGCCACATGTATTCTCTTGCTTCGGGTGATGTCACATCAACATAAGTCTGCTGACCATGAAAATCGAATATCCCAAACTGTCCGTTCTCGGTTCGAACAAGCATATTGCCGTCTTTCATCATTTCCCAGTTGCGGCTGTCTGGATTGATAGTCGGCCATATAGACACAACAGGCTCGATACCCATAGCTTTAAGATCATCACACATCGCCTTCGGGTCGGGCCAGTATTCGGGGTCGAACTCCCAGTTGCCCTGCTCCGTCCAATGGAAAAAGTCGATAACTATTGCATCTATCGGTATGCCTTCCGCTTTGTATCTGCGGGCGACTTCCAGTACCTCGTCCTGGCTTTCATATCTTAATTTGCACTGCCAGAAGCCTGCCGCCCAGTCGGGCATTTCCGGAGCAAAGCCTGTCACTCTTGCATAACCGTTCATGACCTCGGCAGGCGTTTTTCCTGCGATAACAAGAAAGTCTGCCTGATAGCAGCTTTCTTCCGACCAGATAGTATGATTCTTTGCAAACTCGGCTCTGCCTATTCCGGGGTTGTTCCACAGGAATCCGTAGCCCAGCGAGGAATAGACAAAGGGCAGGCTCGACTTCGTGTTCCAGTGTTTCAGGTCAAAGGAACAGTATTTCTTATCAAAGTTTTCCTGCTGCTCTTGCCCAAGCCCGTAAAAATGCTCGTCATCTCTTGCGTCAAAGATGATGCGTGTACGGTAGTTTTGACCGTCGGTGTGTTCAAATTTTGAGGTATATTCGCCCTCTTCATGAGTGCGGAGAATAAGGCTGCAGTTTTTGTAAAAAGAAAGCATATATGCTCCCCACGGCAGGTCGCAGATCTCCGATCTTAGAATGCCGCTTGTTACAGAGGCTTTCCCCTCTGTAATCTCTGTCTCGAAGGAACAGTCCTCCACATCAAGCAGAGTCCATTTTTCATCTGAAAGCGTACTGTTTCTCGTAATCCGCACACGGATAATATCCCTGCCGTACGCTTCGATGCAGACAAGCTCGTCTTTGAGCTTATATATAATGCCGTTATCTGTTTTAGTTATAATGCTCATGGTGTTTCTCCTATAGTTATATTATTGCATCCTTTGCAAAAGCACTCGGCTTCTCCACGAAGTGCTTTACATATGCCTTATAGAAAACCGAATAATCATTGAAACCGCAAACTTCTGCGGCTCTTTTTGCGCTCTCACCGCTTTGTAGAAGTTCTCTCGCCCTAACAAGCCGCTTAGTGGTTATGTACGCCCAAGGCGCAGCCCCTGTCGCTTCCTTGAACAGCCGGGTGAACTGGGATGCACTTCAAAAGAAATGCTCCGCCAGTCTCTCTACAGTTATTTCCTCGCACAGCATATCGTTGACATACCATACCAACTGTTCGGAGATCGTGGGCTCGGCTGTTGGATTGTGTGAGCTTTGCTTTCCCAGCATATCCATGACCCCGGCAAGTTTTGTTGTAAATAAAAGCGTCCTACTGTAGTCGTCGCCTTTAAAGTAAGCAAGCTCACTCAGGGTATCTTTGATTCCTGGAATATAATAGTGATCCCGATGTCCGAGCGGTCGGTCTGTAAAGGGCTTCATAAGTCTCCGCTCTGGGTCAAAGCTGTCAAACAGCGACAATGGGAAATTAACTGCGTACCTCTCATATCGCTCTGCACTTAGAAAGCGAGTACAATGCGCCTCACCCGGTCGCATTATCAGCAGGCTGTCGTGCTCCAGCGGATAGACCGAGCCCACAACAAGATACTGTGCGTTGCCTGAAATAAAATAGAACAACTCGCAGCGATCGTGTATGTGAAAGTAAAAGCCGTTACTGTCAGGCTGCTCGTCAATTGCGTGACGGATATTGATGCCGCCCCGGTCGGTCTCTTTTAGGAAGTCCATGATCTCATTCCCTTATATTTCATACCACATCATGCGTGAAATTACAATATGTAATGATGATTTTTGCAATTATGCTATCATAGTTTCAATAAAACAGCTTGGAGATGTTGCCATGAGATTTCGACTTGTAGCTTTCGCAGACGAAGCCGCTCCCGACCTTGCTGGGCAGATCGAAGCCATGCAGGAAAACGGAGTTGAGCTTCTGGAGATCAGGGGCGTTGACGGACAGAACATCGACGGCATATCCGCCACAAAAGCAAAGGTCATACGAAAGATGCTCGGCTTTTCGGGGCTTGCTGTCTGGTCGCTTGGCTCTCCCTTCGGCAAGATAGGAATAAACGATGACTTTGCACCTCACCTTGACAGCTTTAAGCACAGTTTAGAGCTTGCGGATATCTTAGGAGCAAAGCATATCTGCCTGTTCAGCTTTTACGGAACATCGGATATCGACCCTGTGCTTGAACGGCTGAACGCCTTTGTTGAAGCTGGCAGGCAAGACAGGTTTGCCCGGATATTCAATTTGTTCCGCCGAGAATGGACTTGTATCTGCGTTTTTCTAGGATGGCACATGAGATCTATCAGGAATATACAGACCTTTGGGAACCATACGGCTGCGATGAGGTCTGGATGGATGTGTCAGGAAACTGTTCTCTTATGGGAGATGGGCTTACGATTGCTCAGAATATCAGTCGCAGAATTAAGTCAGAGTTAGGTCTTACCGTAAGTATTGGTGTATCTTACAACAAGATCTTTGCGAAGCTGGGCTCTGATTATAAGAAACCCGATGCGATCACGACGATGGGCAGAGAGGAATATCGGACGAAGGCTTGGCCGCTTCCGGTGGGTGATCTTTTATATGTAGGAAAGTCTACTGAGAGGAAGCTGCAAAGCATGGGCATCCGTACCATTGGTGAGCTGGCGAAGATGGAGGAAAAGTATCTGCAATCCCGGTTTGGTAAGATGGGGCTGGTACTTCATTCTTTTGCGAATGGCAAGGATGATTCTCCGGTAAAGAGGGAACATACCCGTGCCCCGATCAAGTCCATAGGAAACAGCACAACGATTCCGAGAGACTTGGAGACGGATGAAGATGTGAAGATCATCCTGTATGTATTGGCAGAAAGTGTCGCTGCCAGACTGCGGGAGAATGGCTTTAAGTGCCATGTAGTGGAAATATCCGTCCGCGACAACGCACTACATCATTTTACGAGACAGCATAAGATAGACAGACCGACGAACATCACATCGGAGATTGCACAGGAAGCCTATCGCATTTTCAGAGCAACATATCAATGGGAAAAACCAATCCGCAGTCTTGGTGTCAGAGGAGCAGAATTAACACTGGATCATGCATATGAGCAGCTTGACATATTCTGTGACTATACCCGCCGGGAAAAGCAGGAGAAAGCAGATGCTGCGGTGGATGAGATTCGGAAAAGGTTTGGATATTTCAGTATCCAACGGGGACTGATGTATCAGGATAAGCTGTTATCCTCTTTGGATGCAAAAGGTTCCCACACGGTACATCCGCAAGGATATTTTAGTTAAGAATAGGAGACAGTTCTTTGAACGAAGACAAAATTTATGTAGATGTGAATGCCACATTTACCAAGGATGGAATGCTCCTTCCGAAAAGTTTTGTATGGGAGGATGGAGTAGAGTATGAGATCAGCAAAGTGAAAGACATCCGGCGTGCAGCCAGCTTAAAGGCAGGCGGTGCCGGGATGCGATATACATGTGTCGTAGACGGAAAAGAAGTATATCTGTTCTATGAGGACAACAATATGTGGTTCATGGAGAAATCAGCTTAAGCAGATCATGGCTTGCCATGGTCACAGGCTTTAAGATCAGCAATGTCGGAGCGTCAGGACAGGGCGCATCGGAACTTCCGGTTCTAGTAATGGGTTTGCGAAGGTTGATTTCCCTTTCCCTTGCAAGTACAAATGTTGCGTGTTGGTAATAGCAATTTTGTATGGTAGAGGAGTTGAACTGAATTGGAGAAGAATTGGAGTACAGTGCAGTTGCATTGCAGAGAATGTAATGCGAGGATGATGGATTATACATTGTGTCAGGACGATGACCGGATCGTCCTGCAGGGCATTACGATCAAATGCAGCCGCTGCAAACGGGTAATGATGTTGAATAAATATACAGAAGGCATGATACGGAAGCGTGCCGACAAAGGTATGCTTCGTATCTGACAGATCTGGGATCTGTTACATAGAAACAAAATGACAATTAAATGAACAGCCCACCTGATAAGGGCACATCAGCAATGATGGAAGCACCAGAGACGCAGGGGAAAGATAACCAGTAGATAACTGGCTTTCCTTTGCGTCTTTTTGCGTGGATCATGCAGCGGAAAATTCAAAATTAATTTTTCATCATCTTACTTCTGGCTATCGAGATGGCTGGAAAGGATGGAGAATTATGATGATTTATGACATGGAAGCAAGTGGTAAGAGATTAAAGGAATTAAGAAAACAGGCAGGAAAGACACAGGAGCAGGTGGCGGAGGCAGTTGGACTTGAGCCGGGAACGATCAGCCGGATAGAGCGAGGAGTGAAGGGAATGTCGATTGATTCGCTGTTGATGTTTAGTGAAATTTATGGAGTGAGTACGGATTACATACTGAAGGGGGACGAGACTATGACACCATCTGATGCGTTGTTGGAAGAATTGGGGGCATTGGTGCAGAAATATAAGAGTTTGTAGGCGGGAGAAAATTTGATTTTTCCATTTCGTCATGCAAGTTGGTGATTGCAAAGGTTATGATGTCTGATATAATATGATGTGTGACGGAGATGTGGTCAGTTACAAATCGGAATTGACCGAGCTCTTTGAGCGAGGGATACTTCTTGTCCGAAGGGAAAGAAGGTGGGCGTGAAAAGAATTAGAAGTTGTCAAGACAATGTGATGGGGGAAAACAAATGTGATAATTAGAAAATACAAACAATCAGACTGTAAAGAACTGGCAGAACTTTTTTATAATACGGTTCACACTGTTAATGCAAAAGACTATACAACGGAACAGCTAAATGTATGGGCAACAGGACAAGTTGATATTGAAAAATGGAATTCGTCGTTACAAGAACATTACAGCATTGTCGCTGTTGAAAACGATGTTATTGTAGGATTTGGCGATATAGATAAAACAGGTTATCTTGATCGCTTGTTTGTCCATAAAGACAATCAAAGAAAAGGAATTGCAACCGCTATTTGCAACCAATTGGAACAATTTGTTGAAGGAAATATAACGACACACGCTTCTATTACTGCAAGACCATTTTTTGAAAAAAGAGGCTACAAGGTTGTGATGGAACAACAAGCAGAAAGGCGGGGCGTTTTTCTTACAAATTATGTTATGATAAGGGAACGACAACTATGAATTTGATGGAGAACTACAATATGTGTGAAGAATGCTATTCTGAGGAAAATAGAATAACCCCATTATTAAATCCTATAGATTGTTTAGAGAACCACACTCAATCATACATTGGCATATGATATGAACATTAGAAACTGGCACAGGAAAAATGTGTCAGTTTTTTTGTCGCCTGTTATGCGACCTAATAAACATATTGTATTTTATATAGGATAAAGTCAGGGTTTATGTTAAAATAAAGGGTAGGAATCTTCAGAATTTATTTGGATATTGGATATGGAGGGTATGCAATGTTAGATGTAGAACAACGAGAAGCTACAAGGCAGTTTATTATGAAATGGACAGGAAAGGGCAAAGAGGATGAGGATGACCGTTCCTACTGGTTAGATTGGATAGGTTACAATTAACTGGACAGATTTTTTAAGGTCATATAATTGAGTTGTCTAGAAACAATCATTAAGGAACGGATGAGGGTTTGGGTAAAAGTTTGCTTTTTCCATAACTAAAGTTTGCTATACAAATGCAACCGAAATATGTATAATTAAAAATGAATGTAACTGTAATTTTGATAGGAATGAATGATATGGGAAAAAAACAAATATACCCACGATCAAGGAAAGAGATGTTACGCATCATGAAGGCGGCTGATAAAAAAGGGCAGCTGCTGGAAGCTGTTCTGGAAGAATTTGCAAGGCATCCGTTCATATGATTTATCTGAATATGACTGGAAAATAAGAGAATATCTTTATGGGGACAGAATATGTAACCGTACCATAGTTTGGACAGGAGGAATGGTATTATGAAAAAATGGAAAGAAAGAGGAAAGAGAATCGCAGTATTGTTGCTTACGGCAGCCCTGATTGGAAGTAGCGTGGACTTATCAGCTCTTACGGTAAATGCAGCAGAGGACGCAGCAGCACTGAAAGTAAATGTAGAACTGGGTGGAGCACAGCTTTTGGAAGCAACCACCATCACACCAACAAAACCGGAAAATGGTAATGGTACAGCAGAAAACCCGTATCAGATTACCTCGGCGGCAGAACTTTACTGGTTCGCCGGACTTGTAAACGGAACTCTTACAGACGTTACTAAAAATAGTTCAGCCTGTGCGAAGCTGATGAATGATATCACGGTAAATAATAATCTGCTTGACAGGATTACATATAAAACAGATGAGGACGGCAATCTGACCAATGAAGTAGCAAACGGCGGGAACTTCATTTCATGGACACCGATTGGAGCAGCTAATAACGGCTATCAGGGGACTTTTGATGGAAATGGAAAGACCATCAGCGGACTCTTTTTCAATGATAGCCAAAAAAGTCATGTTGGCTTGTTTGACAATATATATATGGCAACAATTCGGAATGTCGGTGTCGTTGATTCTTATTTTTTCGGAGAACATTATGTCGGAGGCGTGTGCGCATTTGGTGTAGATGGTACGATAACTGGCAGCTATAACACAGGAGTGGTAAGTGGAGAAGGATGTGTCGGAGGCGTGTGTGGAACTGGTAGCAGTGTTACGATAACTGACAGCTATAACACAGGTAGTGTAAGTGGAAATGATGATGTCGGAGGCGTGTTCGGATATGGTGAAAATTGTACGATAAACAATTGCTATTATCTGAAAGCGGAAGGCACGGATTTGGGTGGCATTAACGGCGCAGATGTCGAAGGGCAGGCTGAAGGAAAAACCGCTGCACAGTTTGCATCCGGCGAGGTTGCATACCTTTTGCAGGATGGACAGAAAGTGGGAGAAGATGGCACGATACCACAGGTCTGGGGACAGAACATTGATAATGATGGTGAGAAACAATCTTTTCCTGTTTTTAGTAATGCGAAAGTCTATAAACCTTCAGAAAGTTCTCCTTGTAAGGCTGGATACACAAATAATGCGGAAGGCTTAAAGGAACATGATTTTGGCGATGACAAGACTGGCGAAAGCTGTTCGGACTGTAGTATAAAGAACATCAACTATTCCGGTATCAGTATTAGCGGTGTGGATACCCTTTACTACTATACAGGTAATGAGATTAAGCCGGATATTACCATAAAAAAAGGCGAGACATCATTAACTCTTGGTGAAGATTATAACATTACTTATGGAAACAATACAGATGTGGCAGGCAGCAATGCTGAAAACGCTCCTTATGTGAAGATTACCGGAAAGGGTAATTATACAGGAGAAATTACAAAGAACTTTACCATTGCTTACATTACTGCTCCGGATAATTATATAACAGGAACGAAAGGTGCGAATGACTGGTATACTTCAGATGTCACAATCGGCGTAGCAGACTGGCAGGTATCAACGGATGGAAGCAGTTGGAATGACAGCATTTCGGTTACCGAAGAGGGAACACATTCTTATACTCTTTATTTTAAAGACAGTAACGGATACATTACAGATAGCATAAACAAAGAGATTAAGATTGATAAAGCTGCTCCAACCGGAACCATTCAGGTAAAAGAAAGTACATGGGATAAATTTTTAGAGAAAATTTCCTTTGGCTTCTATACCAACACCAAAGAAAAAATTACGATTACATCAGAGGATACCGGCTCCGGTATAGCCTCTACAGAATATCTGGTATCTGACAAGGCATATACACAAATTTCAGATATGCAGAATCTGAGTGGCTGGAAAGATTATGATAATAGCAATAAGCCTAAAATCAAGACGAACAGGACCAACTATGTGTATGCGAGAATCACAGACAATGTCGGAAATGTAACCTATCTGTCCAGTGATGGCATTTTGCATGATGATGAGAAACCGTATATTTTTGATATAACCCCGGTCATGAAGGATCGCTCCGGTAGTGTGACATTTGATATTTTTGAAGATGGAAGCGGTCTTGAGAAGGTTTATTTCTTATATAGTACGGATATAAATGAGGTAACAAGTGCTACGACAGAGAATTTGAAAGCATCTGATTATCACAATGCAACCGGAACCTTTACATTATCAGACTTGAAACCAAATACCGAGTATTACTGTGCAGTTCTTGCAGTGGATAAGGCAGGAAATGAAAGTTATCTTTTAAATAGCACATTTAAGACATTAAAGGAAGCCATCACGGGAACTGTATCCATTTCCGGAGAGGCAGTATATGGAAAAACATTGACAGCATCCTATGAGGGACTTGCGACAGATGCCGGCGAAGTTACAGTTTCATGGTATCGTGGAGAAGATACTACAGCGATTGCTACCGGAGATACATATACTTTAACAGCAGATGATGTAGGAAAAGTGATTACAGTTAAGGTTACCGCTGAAAACTGTTCCGGAGAACTGACGGATTCCACCGCCGAGGTAGCAAAGGCAGAACATCCAAATCCACCGACGAATGGAAAGGTGGATGATGAAAACAATACCTTTACCTTTAACGGAACAAGCGGAGTTACTTACGAATACAGTACCGATGGTGGAGCAAGTTGGACGGATATTACGGTAGATTCCGGCACCGGTGTTGGTACTGTTACAGTTGGAAACGTGATAGTCAACACAGGAGATTTACAGGTACGGGCAAAGGAAACAGATGGATATAAGGCAAGTGATGTTATTTCCAATACATCTGCCTATACCGCAACCTTAGAAGGCAGCGTAAGCCTTTCCGGAACTGCAAAGTATGGGGAAACCTTAACTGCAACTGTAACCGGAGCACAGCAGGGAGCTGTATTAACCTATACTTTCTGCGCGGACGATACAGTGCTTCAGCAGGGAAGCAGCAATACTTATAAGATTGAACAAGAAGCAATTGGAAAACAGATTACAGTTAAGGTATCTGCGGAAGGATACATAGGAACAGTCAATGATACTTCGGATACTGTTGCAAAGGCAGAGGGCGTGCTGACACTGAGACAGACTGAATTTACCCAGACCTTTGGGGATGAGGCATTTGAGCTTGGATGTAGCAGAACCGGAGACGGAACGATTTCCTATAAGGTTTCCGATGAAAAGGTCATTAAAGTTTCCGATACCGGAGTAGTAACGATTGTGGGAGCAGGAAGTGCCACCGTAACAGTATCTCTTTCGGAAACGAAGTGTTATACCGGTGCGGCAGAGCAGACGATTACGGTTACCGTAAATCAGGCATCTGCACCAACATTAGCTTCCGAAAACATAAGCTATGTGAATACAAAAGGCTCTGGCGGAGCTGCGACAATTGATATTGCAGATAAACTGCCGGAGAATAGAGGAGATACAACTTACACAGTAACGGATACGACAGACAGCAGTGTAATTTTGCAGAATGTGGCGGTAGATACTGCCGGTAAGCTGACCTACACTGTAATATCCGGTAAAAAAGTAGGCGATAAAGCAAACATTACCGTAACTGCCCAGATGGCAAATTATAAATCTGCAACATTTACTGTAAATATCAGTATTACGGATAAGATAGTCGTTGCATTGAAGAATGGAAGCAGCGTAACAATTAACGGAAGCAATGCCCTTACCTATGGAGATAAGCTGTCAAAACTTAATCTTGGCAAGGCGGTATTTGTAGAAAAGGGAACGAATACGGTTGTTCCCGGAACACTTGAGTTTGCAGCACCTGATGATGTGCCGACAGTAGGCACAACAACTGCGGGATGGAAATTTACACCGGATGATGCAGACATATATGTCGGGCTGACCGGAACTGTGGAAATTTCTGTAAGCAGGGCAACACCGAATGTAACCATACCAACGGTAAGTAAAACGAATATCGTTTATGATCCGGCAAAGACATTGAAGGATTACACCTTAAATGGCACAGATGGTACATGGGTAGTCGGTGGAACGGAAACTTCCGTTGCAGGTACCTGGAGCTGGAAGACGGATACAACAGTACCGACAGTAAATAACAGTGGATATGTTGCAGTATTTACACCTGATGACACAAACAACTACAATACAGTAACTGGAACAATAACTGTTAAAGTAACTAAAGCAACACCGGTAATTGCAAAAAATCCTACAGCAACCGCCCTTACATACGGGCAGAAACTTTCAGACAGTACCCTGACAGGCGGCAAAGTAACATACAAAACAGCCGATGGAACAGAGGTAGCAGGAACATTTGCATGGAAGAATAGCAGTATCAAGCCTACAGTGGCAGACAGCGGAAAGATAGAGTATGATGTGACATTTACGCCATCAGATACAGATAATTATAATGCTGTTGATATGAAAATCAGTCTTACGGTCAACAAGGCAACGAAAGCTCCGAACATGCCGGAAACTGCGATGGCACCGGCACACAGCACAAAGAAGGTTGGCGATATTATACTTTCGGAAGGCTGGAGCTGGCAGGAGGCAGATAAGGACACGGCGCTTGCAGATGGTGTGGCTGTGACGGCGACTGCGGTTTATACAGGAGCTGACAAGGGCAACTATGAGACAGAAAGTGTAAGCATTACGATTACAAGAAGCAAATGTGATCACACACATACTGAAATACGGAATCAGCGGGAAGCGACCTGCAAAGAGGAGGGATATACCGGAGATACCTACTGCGTAGAATGTGGAGAACTGGTTGAATCAGGAACGGTAATCCCTCTTGCAAAGCATCAGGGTGGCAAGGCAACCTGTATACATCAGGCAGTCTGCACCGTATGTGGAACTTCCTATGGCGATTTGGACAGCAGCAACCATACTTATGAAAATGGTGTATGCAAGGATTGCTCCAACATATGGAAAACAACGATAGATGATATTACCTACCAGACTGTTACAAAGGAAGAAAACGGAAAGCCGGCAGGGCAGACCGTAACTGTCACAGTAGACGGACAGAATGTAGAAATGCTGGCTGTTGCAGTAACAGCAGTAGATGTAAACGCACTGAGCCAGAATAATAGTGATATTTTTGCAAATGGTACGCTGACCATTCCTGCCAAAGTTATAGACGATGATGCAAAACAGACTTGTGTCGTGACAAGAATTAATTCGGATGTATTTGTACAGGATACGGAGGCACCGGTGATTTCCGAAGTCGTGATTCCGGATACGGTAACGGAGGTTGGAACAGGTGCATTTACCGGGGTAGCAACGGTTACTTTTGAAGGAGCAACTGCACCGGCAGGTGTCAAAGATGCCATTTCAGAAGGAACAGTGGTTCAGATTCCGGATGGGGCAAAGGATAGTTACGAAACAGCCCTTGAGGGAAAAGGAGTCATAAAGGAACTGCATACCCATCAATATGCAGATACATGGACATATGATGCAGAGTACCACTGGCACGCAAGCACCTGCGGGCATGATGCACAGGATGGCGTTCTGACAAAAGAGAAGCATACCTTTGGCGAGTGGAAAGAGGTTGTTGCCGCTACCACGACAGAGGCAGGGAAGAAAGAGAGAAGCTGCGTATGTGGTTATAAGGAGACGGCTGACATTCCAAAACTGGATGTACAGACACCTGAAACACCGTCAACGCCGGCACCGGGAACACCGTCAACGCCAGCACCGGGAACACCGTCAACACCAGCACCAGAAACACCGTCAACGCCAGTACCAGAAACACCGGCAGTAAAGACTCCGAAAAAAGGAGATAAGGTATCGGATGATAAGAAGACCGGTAGTTATATCATCACCAGCAGCGAAAAGAAAGAGGTTGCGTACGTGGCACCGGCAAATAAGAATGCAAAGACCATAACGATTCCTGCAACCATCAAGGTGAAGGGTGTCACCTATAAAGTAACAAAAATTGCAGATAACTGTTTTAGGAATAATAAGAAGATTACCAAAATTACGATAGGTAAAAATATCGTAAGCATAGGTAAGAATGCATTCTATGGTTGCAAGAAGTTGAAAACAGTGAAGATGGGTAAGAATGTAACCACCATTGGTGCAAACGCTTTCAGAGGCTGTACATCGCTTACATCCATAACACTTTCGGATAAAACCACAAAGATTGGAACGAATGCATTTTATGGTTGCAAGAAGTTAAAGACAATAACGATTCGTTCTAAGAAACTGACTTCCAAGACGGTATCAAAGAATGCCTTTAAGGGACTAACCAAGATAACAACCATCAAGGTACCAAGGAAGAAACTTACCGCATATAAGAAGTTGTTAAAGAAAAAAGGACTTTCATCCAAAGTAAAAGTAAAGGGATACAAATGATTCGTGAGAGGGACTGTATTTTACAGTCTCTCTTTTATTCTGCGTGAGAAAAAAGAATGTCCACCTCATACTATGTGAGATGGAGTAAAATAACGGAGGCTGTCCTCCGTTATTCGTATGTCTGTTATTCCTCTGTCAGGATAAAAAGTTCTTCTACCGGCACCTTGAAATACTTTGCCATTCGGAGTGCTGTTTCCAGAGAGGGGTAATACTCGCCCCGTTCTATATTGCTGATGCTGCGAGGACAGATTCCGGTGGCAAGTGCCACATCTTTCTGGTAGCAGTGTTTTTCCTTGCGGACATTTTTCAGATTGTTGGATATTGGCATGGTTATCACCTCTTTTCATGATTCTGTGACATTGTCTGTGGGGAGTGTCAGTTTCTTACATCAAAAATTATACTTTGTATGCAGTACCATAATCTGGACTCTTACCCAACCACACGACCAAAAGTATAAAAACTGGAAGTTTCGGAAATGACAATGGGTGCATACTTGGTATTCAGGGATATAAGGCTGGTGCTGTCTGCAGATTCCTGTAGTTTTTTGCAGTAGGCATTGCCGTCAAGGAAAAAGATACCGATATCTCCGTTATTCAGTTGTTTGGTCTGTTCTACCCATACAATCTGTCCGTTTATAAATCTTGGTTCCATGCTGTCACCACTGATGCGGATGCCGAAGTCGGCAGTTTCCGGAACTTCTGCTCCCCCGGTGCGAGATAC
>OGSD01002794.1_pt1 | contig 14098 bp, 18 predicted proteins | sample 1553571 | NCBI WGS metagenome assembly OGSD01 (sample SAMEA2580072, study PRJEB22360) | human gut metagenome | biome: human gut; feature: human-associated habitat; material: faeces | place: Denmark | collected 2008/2010 | reverse complement strand
AGCCGTGACCGCATTCGGTATCGACGGCGATACGCTGAGAATATGCTGCACAAACGACGGCGTTTCGGCAGAATACGAAGGTGCCGTTCCGGCAGTGCTCTCTGTCTGCAACGGAACGGATATGGTGCGCAGCCCGACCGTCATGGGCATGCGTCGAAGCAAAAAAGCCGCCATAGAGCGCCTTACGCTTGCCGACATCGGGATTTCCGCCGAAAACGCCGGCCTGCACGGCTCGCCGACACGCACAGCGGCGGTCGAGACCATGAGCTTCAGAAAAGGCAAAAGATGTGTCTGCACCGATGCGGACGCAGGCGCGCAGGCGCTCATTGAGCTGATCAAAGGAGGCAACCGCGATGAATAGACCTAACGCGATCGTCGTAGGCAGTGAGATATCGCCGTCCTTTCTCGGACTTGTTCGCCGAGCCTTTGAGCTTTGCAGCGAAAGAGAGTTATCGCTCACGGCCGTTATAGTCTCGTCCACCGAGCCTGTTGATGCAGGGCAGCTCATATACGCAGGAGCCGACCGCCTGGCGCGCATTGCGCTTTCGGTTCAGGATATCAACGCACCTGTTGCGGCGGCAGAGAGCATATCGCAATACGCTCTCTCGGAAAAGCCCGAGTTTATTCTGTTTGAAAGCTCGTCGTTTTTCTGCTGTGTCGCTCCGATGACGGCCGCGAAGCTCAGCTGCGGCATAACAGCGGACTGCACGGCGCTCAGCTGGGCAGAACACGGCACATTGCGCCAGACCCGGCCTGCCTTCGGCGGCAGAAAGCTCGCTCATATAGAAAATACGTGCCCCCCGGTCCTTGCAACCGTGCGCAAGGGCGTATTCAAGCTCGCTTTTTCCGAAAACGCGCAAAAAGTGGGCATGCCTCTCATCCCCTGCTGCGAGGCAAAGCATATTTGGACGCAGACCCGTATTATTGAGGACGCGGTGTTCGGCACAGACCTTACGGGCGCAAACATCATCGTCTCCGGAGGGCTCGGCATGGGCAGCCGGGAAAACTTCAAAAAGCTACACACCCTTGCCGACATGCTCGGTGCCGCAGTCGGAGCTTCGCGCGCGGCTGTTGCAGCCGGATATGCAGGATATGCCCATCAGGTCGGCCAGACCGGCGTTTCTGTAAGGCCGGACATTTACATTGCCTTCGGCATATCGGGCGCTGTGCAGCATCTTAGCGGCATATCGGGCGCAAAGAAGATATACGCCGTCAATCACGACCCGAAAGCGCCCATCCACGAATACGCGGACTTCTCCGTCATCGCTGACTGCACGTCGGTGCTTGACAAGCTTATAGAGAAAGCAGGTGGTTGACCATGCTGAAGATCCCCTACGGGAACACATACATTGAATTTAACGAGGGCAGTGCCAATGTTCTGACCTCGAGTATAGATAAGCTCCGCTCAAGCGGAAGCGGAAGCGATATAGTCCGCCGTGCAATGCTCAGGCCGATAGACAGTCCTCGCCTGAGCGAGCTTGCACGCGGAAAGAAAAACTGCGTTATCATCATTTCCGACCACACTCGCCCTGTGCCGAGCCGGGATATCATCCCCAACATGCTGCTTGAGCTGCGCGAGGGAAATCCGGACATTGAGGTCACGCTGCTCGTTGCAACGGGCTTTCACCGCCCTACCTCGACCGCCGAGCTTGCCGCAAAGCTCGGCAGCAGGATCATGGAAAGCTGCCGCATAGTCGTCCACGACTGCCGCGACGAGAAATCGAACGTGCGTATAGGCACTCTGCCCTCCGGCGCGCCGTGCGTAATCGACAGGCTTGCCGCCGAAACCGATCTTCTCATCGCAGAGGGATTTATTGAGCCTCACTTTTTTGCCGGCTTCTCCGGCGGAAGAAAAAGCGTTCTGCCCGGAATATGCGACAAGGTCACTGTTCTTGGAAATCATTGCAGCAAATTCATCGACAGTCCCTTTGCACGCACAGGGATACTTGACAACAACCCCCTACATTGTGATATGCTTGAGGCAGCGCGTCTTGCTAAGCTTGCATACATCGTCAACGTTGTCATCGACGAGAATAAAAAGACCGTTGCGGCATTCGCCGGCAACTATGTAACGGCACACCGCACGGGCTGCGATTTTCTTCTTGGCTATTGCCGGGTAAAAGCGCAGATAGCCGATATCGTCATAACTTCAAACGGAGGCGCTCCGCTCGACCAGAACCTTTACCAATGTGTAAAGGGTATGACCGCCGCAGAGGCCAGCTGCCGCAGTGGCGGGACAAAAATAATGTGCGCCGAATGCGCCGACGGTCACGGAGGCGAGGGGTTTTACAAAGCCCTGCGCGACTGCAAAAGTCCGGCTGAGCTATACGCCCGGCAAATGGCCACTCCGCAGGACAAAACCGCACCCGACCAGTGGGAAAGTCAGATCCTTGCCCGGATACTGATGCATCACAAGGTCATTGTCGTCTCTCGCCCTGAAATGCAAAAAACGATCGAGGACATGAAGATGCAGTACGCGCCAAATCTGGATGCGGCTTTGAAAGCTGCCAGATACGGCAGCTCGAAAACCTTGACGGTTATCCCGAACGGGATATCGGTCATCATTGTAAATCAATGAGGAGGTCTGAAATGACGAAGTATAACAAAATCACGCCTGAGATTGCTGAGAAGCTTCAGGCCATCGTCGGCGCGAAGCGCTTTTTCGCCAAGGATGCGGTGAAGGACGATTTCAGCCACGACGAAATGCCGATTTACGGCAAATACTATCCGGAGGTCGTCTGCGAGGTCGAGAGCACCGAGGAAGTCTCGCAGATAATGCGCCTTTGCTATGAAAACAACATCCCCGTGACTCCGCGCGGCGCAGGCACGGGTCTTGTCGGCGGCTGCGTGCCGCTGTGCGGCGGCGTAGTGCTCTGCACAACGCGCATGAACAAAATTCTCTCCTACGACATGAACAATCTCGTCGTGCATATTCAGCCGGGCGTTCTGCTGTGCGATCTGGCTGCCGACGCGCTGACGCGCGGCCTTATGTATCCGCCTGATCCCGGCGAAAAGACCGCGACGGTCGGCGGCAATGTTTCGACAAACGCAGGCGGCATGCGCGCCGTCAAGTACGGCGTTACGCGCGACTACGTTCTTGCAATGACCGTTGTTCTGCCCGACGGCAGAGTTATGGAGCTTGGCAAGACCGTTTGCAAGACAAGCTCGGGCTACAGTCTGCTGCACCTGATGATCGGCTCGGAGGGCACACTCGGTATCATCACCGAGCTTACGCTCAAGCTCATTCCCAAGCCGAACATGGACGTAAGCCTCATTCTCCCCTTTGCGGATGTTGAGACCGCTATCGCCTCAGTTCCGCAGATAAAGCTTGCAAACCTTGATCCTCAGTCGATCGAATTCATGGAGCGCGACATCGTCGATTCCTCCGCGGCCTTCACGGGCAACAGCGTGTTCCCGACGGTCGTAAACGGTAAGGAGGCCGGCGCGTATATACTCGTGACTCTGGTCGGCGACAGCGAGGCGGAGCTTACCGCGAAGATGGATCGCCTCGGCGAGCTTGCCGAAAAGTGCGGCGCATACGATACGCTCGTTGTTTGGACAGACGGCCTGAAAAAGGACGTTTGGGCGGCGCGCAGCGCGTTCCTCACCGTCATTGAGGCCGACACGAAGCTCCTTGACGAGCTGGACGTTGTCGTTCCCGTTGACCGCATCGCCGAATTTCTCGTCTACACCCGCGCAGCCGGCAAGGCAGAGGGCATTGCCATCCGCAACTTCGGCCACGCCGGCGACGGCAACCTGCACATCTACTGCTGCGCAAACGACATGGAGCTTGACGAGTTCAAGCGCCGCAGCAAGGCCGTTATGGACAAGTGCTACGCAAAGTGCACCGAGTTCGGCGGCCAGGTCTCCGGCGAGCACGCCATCGGCCATGCCAAGAAGCAGTATCTGCTCAAATCGGTCGGCGAGACGGCATTCGGGCTGATGCAGGCGATAAAGCAGGTGTTTGACCCCAAGGGTATACTCAACCCCGGCAAGGTCTGCACGAACGTCGAGGAGGGCTGAGAAATGCTGAATATTCTTGTCTGCGTAAAGCAGGTTCCCGATATAAACCTTGTTAAAATGGACCCCGTGACCGGCAGTCTTATACGCGCCGGCGTTCCGGCGATACTCAATCCGCTGGACGCAAACGCGCTTGAAGCGGCGGTCAGAGTCAAGGAAGCTCACGGCGGCAGCATCACCGTCATCACCATGGGACCGGATATGGCCAAGGAAGCTCTGCGCGAGTGTCTCGCCGCAGGAGCCGACAGAGCCGTGCTGCTGTCCGACCGCGCATTTGCAAATGCCGACACGCTCGCAACGAGCTACGTTATCGTCTCGGCAGCCAAAATGCTCGGCGATTTTGACCTTATATTCTGCGGCAAGGAATCGCTCGACGGCGCGACCGGCCAGATGGGCTCGCAGCTGGCTGAGCGCTTCGGCGCAAGCCAGATATCGTCCACCGCAAAGATCGTTGAGGTCGATACCGACGCACGCACCATCACCGCAGAGCGCGATCTTGAGCGCGGAGTTGAGGTGCTCAAGGCACAGTACCCCTGCCTGCTGACGGTCGAAAAGGCAAACTTCCGCGCGCGCATTCCCAACCTCAAGAGCTGGAAGGCTTCGCGCACGGCCGAGATCGAGGTGTACGACTCCTACACGATCCCCGGACTCGATCCCGAGCAGATCGGCGATCCCGGCTCGCCGACGAAGGTTCCGCGCACCTATCCGCCCGAGACAGGCTCCAAGGGCAGCATGATCGACGAGGGCAGCACGGAAAAGAATGTCGATAAGCTTCTTGAGCTTATTGCCGATGTGCTTTAAGGAGGTTGCAGGTATGAACAAGACTGATTTTAAGGACATGTGGGTCTTTATCGAGCGCGACGGCGACAGCGTTCTGCCGGTATCGCTCGAGCTGTGCTCTGAAACGCGCAAGCTGTGCGACGCAAGCGGTGAAAAGCTTGCCGCGGTCGTTATCGGCGAGATAAGCGACGGTGAGCTTCAGAAGGTGCTCGACTGCGGCGTGGATAAGCTCATCCGCGTATCCGGCACGGGCTACGATTTCTTCAACAACGACGCGTACACGAACCTGTTCACGGTTCTGTGCGAAAAATACCATCCGACGGCCGTCATGGTCGGCGGAACGATAAACGGCCGCGACTTTGCTCCGCGCTTTGCCGCGCGTCTCGGCACCGGCTGCACCTCGGACGCGACCGAGCTTGTGTGGGATCCTAAGACGACAGACATTGAGTTTGTCGAGCCTGCCGTGGGCGGCAAGATGATGGCCGTTATCACCGTTCCCGTGGCTCGCCCCCAGGTCGGAACCATCCGCCCCGGCACGTTTAAGTACACTCCCTGCGGTGCGCACGAATATGAAGTGATCGATGAGCGTATCGACTTCCCCGTCGAAAATATCCGCACCGAGATACTCGATTTCCGCGCCGACGACATGGACGAGAGCCTGAACATTGCCGACGCCGACGTTATCGTGTGCGTCGGAAACGCGATAAAGGGCGCGGACGCGCTGCCGCGCTACCGCCGCCTCGCAGAGCGTCTGGGCGGAAAGCTTGCCTGCACAAGGCCGGTGTTTGACCGCGGCGTGCTGCCGTTCAAGCTCGTTATCGGGCAATCCGGCGTTGTGGTAAAGCCGAAGCTGTACATCTCCTTCGGCGTATCGGGTGCCGTGAACCACGTCACGGGCTTTTCCGATGCGGACACGGTCGTTGCCGTCAACACCGATCCGGATGCGGCGATCTTCAACTACTGCACCTACGGCATAGTCGGCGACATGGACGAGGTCTGCGACGCGATGCTCGCAAAGCTCGATAAATAAGCATAAAAAACAAGCTGCCCGAGTCCGCGCTTTCCGCGCAGTCCCGGGCAGTTTTTTCAGTATTGCAATATCGGCGCCGAGCCGTCATCCTCGGCCTTGGTGATGCTTTTTATAACGGCCTCGTAGCTGTAGTTATCATTGACGTAGACCATGATCTTGTCCCCGGCCTTTTTGCCGAGCACCGCCTTGCCGAAGGGCGATTCACGGCTTATGAGTCCATTGAGAGGGTCGGTGCGGATAGTCGTCACGACCTGGATGACGTTCGTCTCGTCATCCTCGGGGATGTATATCTCGACCTTGTCGTACAGTCCGACCTCGTCGGCGGCAGAGTCCGAGTCGATTATATGCGCGGACTTGATCATATTTTCAAGATAACGAATGCGGCTGGCATTGCGGTTTTTCGCGCGCTTTGCCTCTTTGTACTCAAAGTTTTCGCTCAGATCTCCGAAGGCGCGCGTGCGCTTGACCTCCTCAAGAAGCTCGGGCATAAGCTCCAGCCGCCTGTGGTCAAGCTCGGCCTGCATTTTTGCAATATCCTGCTTTGTCAGATCGTCATGCATGTTTCCACCTCGATTGAACGGCCAAAAGCACCCCGAAATCGGGGTGCTTTTACTTTGTTTATATTGCTATCAGACCAGTTCGATGACTGCCATCTCGGCTGCGTCGCCGCGACGGGGTCCGATGCGGGTGATACGGGTGTAGCCGCCGTTGCGGTCGGCCTACTTGGAAATGCCCGACGCTCAGCTCGTCAAAGGTCTTCTTTGCAACGTCTTCACGGGTGATGAAGGCCAGTGCCTGACGGTATGCAGCCAGATCCTTTTTCTTGCCAAGGCTTATCATTTTCTCGGCCATGGGAGCGATCTCTTTTGCGCGGGTGACGGTAGTCTCCATGCGACCCTTATCGAGCAGGTCGGTGACCTGCTGACGGAGCATTGCCATGCGCTGATCGGTCGTCTTGCCGAGCTTTCTTGTTCCGGGCATTTCGGTGTTTCCTCCTTGTTAGAGTTAGTTGTTCTCCTCGTCCGCGAGAGACAGTCCCATCATGGCGAGCTTGTGCTCGACCTCTTCAAGGGACTTGCGGCCAAGGTTACGGACCTTGATCATCTCATCCTGAGTCTTGGAGATGAGGTCCTCAACAGTGTTGATGTTTGCTCGTTTGAGGCAGTTGAAGCTTCTTACGGACAGATCGAGCTCTTCGATAGTCATCTCAAGCACCTTATCACGCTGGGTCTCGGTCTTTTCGACGACGGTCGGGCGATTGCCGACTGCATCGGACAGATCGGTGAACAGGGTGAAGTGGTCGCAAAGGATCTTTGCGCCGAGAGACACTGCATCACGCGCGGTGATGGTCTTGTCCGTCCACACCTCGATCGTCAGCTTGTCAAAGTCGGTCTGGTTACCTACACGGGTATTTTCGACCGAGTAGTTGACCTTCAGAACAGGTGTGTAGATAGAATCAACGGGGATGGTCCCGATTGCGGTTTGGGCTGTTTTGTTCTTGTCCGCAGATACATAGCCGCGGCCGTGATCGAAGGTAAGCTCCATGGAGAGCGCACCGTCAGGTCCGAGGGTGGCTATGGGCTGCTCGGGATTGAGGATCTCGACTTCAGCATCTGCCTTGATGTCGCCGGCGGTGACAACGCCTTCGCCGACGGCTTCGATATAGACAGTCTTGGGCTCCTCGCTGTGGAGACGGGCGATGATGCTCTTAACATTAAGAACGATCTCGGTCACGTCTTCCTTAACACCGGGGATGGTCGAAAACTCATGCTGAACGCCTGCGATCTTGATCGAGGTCGCAGCCGTACCGGGCAGTGAGGACAATAAGACCCTACGCAGAGAGTTACCAAGTGTCGTGCCGTAGCCGCGCTCCAGCGGCTCTACGATATACTTACCATAGGAGCTGTCGGTCGGAGTTTCGATGCACTCTATACGCGGCTTTTCTATTTCGATCATATTAAATATAACCCTCCTTATTAAGTTCGGCGCTTTATCTGCGCCCTGAGTTTTGTCAGCTTACCAATTTGAGGGTATCTGTATTACTTGGAGTACAACTCGACGATGAGGCGCTCCTCGATGGGGAGGTCGATGTCATCGCGTGCGGGCACTGCGACGACCTTAGCGATCATGTTGTTTGCATCGTACTCAAGCCACTTGGGTGCGGGACGTGAGCTGTTTGCCTCAACATTGGCCTTGATCTTCTCAAGACCACGGCTGCTCTCTTTCAGAGTAATAACCATGCCGGGCTTTACCTGATAGCTGGGGATGTTGACCTTGCGGCCGTTTACGGTGAAGTGACCGTGGCTGACCATCTGACGTGCTTCGGCACGGCTCATTGCAAAGCCGAGGCGGTACACGACGTTGTCCAGACGGCACTCGAGGATGCTCAGGAGGTTTTCGCCGGTCTTGCCGGGACGACGCTCTGCCATCTCATAGTAGCTGCGGAACTGACTCTCAAGAACGCCGTAGTATCTCTTTGCCTTCTGCTTCTCGCGAAGCTGCATACCGTACTCGGAGCTCTTGCTGCGGCCCTGGCCGTGCTGGCCGGGTGCATAGGATCTGTTCTCAAGCGCGCACTTGGTGTAGCAGCGGTCGCCCTTAAGGAAGAGCTTCTGACCTTCTCTGCGGCACAGGCGGCAGACTGCTTCAGTATATCTTGCCATTTGTCTTTCCCTCCTTCAATTAGACACGACGACGCTTCGGAGGACGGCAGCCATTGTGAGGAATGGGGGTTACGTCCTTGATCATCGTTACTTCAAGACCTGCGGTCTGCAGAGCGCGGATCGCAGCTTCTCTGCCCGAGCCGGGGCCCTTGACGAATACTTCGACGGTCTTCAGACCATGCTCCATAGCTGCCTTTGCGGCAGTCTCAGCTGCGGTCTGAGCTGCGAAGGGGGTAGACTTTCTGCTGCCACGGAAGCCCATGCCGCCGGCAGATGCCCAGGAAATTGCATTGCCCTGGGTGTCGGTGATGGTGACCATGGTGTTATTGAAGGAAGAGCTGATATGAACCTGGCCCTTTTCAATGTTCTTACGCTCTCTGCGGCGTGTTCTGACTTTTTTCTTTGCATTTGCTGCCATAATTCATATCCCTCCTTACTTTTTCTTATTTGCGATGGTGCGTTTCGGGCCCTTGCGGGTACGAGCGTTGGTCTTGCTGCGCTGGCCGCGAACGGGCAGGCCGCGGCGATGACGCAGGCCGCGGTAGCAGCCGATCTCGGTCAGGCGCTTGATATCAAGTGCCACACTGCGGCGAAGGTCGCCCTCAACGATGAAGTTGTGGTCAATGCACTCACGCAGCTTTGCTTCTTCCTCTTCGGTGAGGTCTTTTACACGGGTGTCGGGATTTATACCGGTCATTGCCAGTATTTTGTTTGCGCTGGTTCTGCCGATACCGTAGACATAAGTGAGTCCTATCTCAATTCTCTTGTCCTTGGGCAGGTCAACGCCGGCTATACGTGCCATATTGATCGATCATTCCTTTCGATTATTATTCCGCATTTTTGCGGATCCGCTTGGCTTATTCCCGCCGGAGGGAGCCTTGCGGTCCATGCGGGATCTTACTTTTGTCGGACGAGCTAAAGTTATTTATCAGCCCTGTCTCTGCTTATGCTTGGGGTTTTCGCAAATTACCATGACTTTGCCCTTGCGCTTTATGATCTTGCACTTTTCGCACATAGGCTTCACGGAAGGTCTTACTTTCATTTGTTTTACCTCCTACTTACTTCTCCAGGTGATACGTCCGCGGGTCAGATCGTACGGAGACATCTGCACCGTGACCTTATCGCCGGGGAGGATCCTGATGAAGTTCATTCTGAGCTTACCGGAGATATGGGCAAGGATCGTGTGACCCTGGCCGATATCGACCATAAACATGGTGTTGGGCAGGGACTCGACTACCGTGCCCTCGAGTTCGATTACGTCGTCTTTTGCCAAAATAATTTTCCTCCTGGTCGGTTTGACGAATTGTCAGTCAATGTTCTCTGCCATAGTGAGTATTTCGGCCTCGCCGTCGGTTATGAGGATCGTGTTCTCATAATGCGCGGCAAGACTTCCGTCATTGGTCACTACCGTCCAGTCGTTATCCAGAACATGAACGCCGTAGCCGCCGGCCGTTATCATCGGCTCAATGGCTATCGTCATGCCGGCAACGAGCCTGGGGTTCGCCCTTTTGCCTTTTATGCTGTAGTTCGGAACCTCGGGCGCCTCGTGCATGTTGCGTCCGACGCCGTGGCCGACATAGTCGCGCACAACGCCGAAGCCGTGCGACTCGGCATACTCCTGGATCGCCGAGCCGATATCGTCGATGCGGTATCCTGCTCTTGCGAATTTCAGTCCCTCATAAAAGCTCTGACGTGTGACTTCAATGAGTTTTTTTGCCTGCTCGGAGATCTCGCCGCAAGGGTAGGTTCCTGCGCAGTCGCCCACAAAGCCGCCGAAGGTCGCGCCTACGTCAACGGAGACTATGTCGCCGTTGTGGATCACGCGCTTTCCGGGGATACCGTGGATGACCTCCTCGTTGATTGAGATGCAGGTGCTTGCCGGGAAGCCGCCGTAGCCTTTAAAGGTCGGGATAGCGCGCGACTTTATGATAAAGTCGTTTACCTCCCGGTTGACCTGCTTTGTGGTCAGGCCGTCGGCTATCGCGGCTCTTGCGACGGATCGTGCGCCGGCGGTTATCGCTCCCGCCTTGCGCATGATCTCGATCTCGTGAGGTGTTTTGATTATAATTGGATCTCTCGACATAGCTCAGATACCTAAAGCAGCCTTGATTACCTCAGTCGTCGCCTCGATGGTCGGCTGATTTTCAACGCTCTTGAGCTTGCCGCGGCTTTCATAGAAAGCCTTGAGGGGCTCGGTCTCCCTGTGGTAGGTTTCAAGGCGAGCCTTGACGGTCTCTGGAGCGTCATCCTTGCGGATGGTCAGCTCGCCGCCGCAGAAGTCGCACTTGCCTTCCACTTTGGGAGGATTGGACACTATGTGGAAGGTCTGGCTGCAATCCTTGCAGGTCCTGCGTCCGGACATGCGCTCGATTATCGTCTCGTCCGCTATCTCGATAGACAGCGCGCAGTCGATATCGATACCTGCCTGCTCAAGCGCCTCGGCCTGAGGGATGGTTCTGGGCATACCGTCGAGGATATAGCCGTTTTTGCAGTCGGGCTCGGCAAGGCGCTCGTTAACGATGCCGATAATGACATCGTCGGGAACGAGCTTGCCGCTTTCCACATACGCCTTAGCCCGCAAACCTACGGGCGTACCGTTTTTCATGGCAGCGCGGAGGATATTGCCGGTTGAAATGGTGGGGATAGAGAGCATGCGGCTCAGTATCTCAGCCTGAGTACCTTTACCTGCGCCGGGAGCGCCTAAAAGTATAAGCTTCATATCTCTTGCACCTTCTTAGCTAAGGAAGCCCTTGTAGTTGCGCATCAGCATCTGCGCCTCAAGTGCGCGGACAGTCTCAAGTGCAACACCGACAACGATGATTATCGAGGTGCCGCCGAGGGAGATGCCGCTGAGGGATGCGGAAGTGCTGAAGTGGCTGATGAGGATAGGAACTATTGCGATTATGCCCAGATAGATCGCGCCGAACAGGGTGATCTTGTTGAGCACCTTCTTGATGAACTCGCTGGTCGGCTTGCCCGGTCGGAAGCCGGGGATGTAGCCGCCGTTCTTCTTCAGATTGTTTGCGACCTCAACGGGGTTGAACTGAATGGTGGAGTAGAAATAAGCGAAGAAGATGATCAGCAGGAAGTAGATTATCGCATAGGGGATGCTGGTCGTGCTTGCCCATGCGCTGTCGGAGTGGCCGGTGAATGCCGCGATGGTCGCGGGCAGGGTCGCTATGGACTGCGCAAAGATGATGGGCAGAACGCCGGACATGTTCACCTTCATGGGAAGGTGGGTGCTCTGGCCGCCGTACATCTTACGTCCGACAACGCGCTTTGCGTACTGGACGGGGATACGACGCTCGGAGTCGTTTATCAGAACGATCAGAACGATCATTGCAAGTGCGCCGAGGAGCAGGAGGACGTTGATCCACCATGCTACGGTGCCGTTTGCGGTGTTGGTGATCATCTGGTACAGGGACGGCGGGAAACGGGAAACGATACTTGCAAACAGGATGATGGAAATACCGTTGCCGATGCCGAACTCTGTGATCTGCTCGCCAAGCCACATGATAAGGGCAGAACCCGAGGTGAAGGTCAGGATGATGACGATCGCCGCCCAGATGCCCTGGCCGTCAGCGGTCAGGAAGCCGGACTTCATGATCATGTAGTAGTAAGCAAAGCCCTGGATCAGGCCGATTGCTACGGTAGTGTAACGAGTGATGGAGGCGATCTTCTTCTTGCCTTCCTCGCCCTCTTCCTTGCTCATACGCTCGAGTGCGGGGATCGCGATGCACAGGAGCTGAATGATGATGGATGCGTTGATGTAGGGCTGGATGGAAAGTGCGAAGATCGTTGCGTTTGAGAACGCGCCGCCGCTCATTACGTTCAGCAGGCCGAGAACAGTGTTCTGCATCTGAGCAAAATAGCCGTTGAGGGCGTCGATGTTTACGTAAGGAACGGGAACGGCATTACCGAGGCGGTAAAGGAGGATGATGACGAGCGTAAAGAGTATCTTATGACGCAGGTCGTCGATCTTCCATGCGTTACGCATTGTCTGCAGCACTTAGATCACCTCGGCCTTTCCGCCTGCCGCCTCAATTTTCTCTTTTGCGGTTTCAGAAAAAGCGGAAGCCTTAACAGTAAGTTTCTTGCTTATTTCGCCATTGCCGAGGATCTTTACGCCGTAGCGGCACTTGGAAAGCACGCCTGCGTCGAGAAGAGCCTTCGCGTCAACAACTGCGCCGTCCTCGAACTTTTCGAGGTCGGAAACGTTGATCGCCTCGAGGGGCTTTGCAAAGATGTTGTTGAAGCCTCTCTTCGGGATACGACGTGCCAGAGGCATCTGGCCGCCTTCGAAGCCGATGCGGACGCCGCCGCCGGAACGTGCCTTCTGGCCCTTGTGGCCACGGCCTGCGGTCTTGCCGTTGCCGGTTGCGTGGCCTCTGCCCTTGCGCTTGTCAACGTGGGTGGAGCCAGCTACGGGAGAAAGTTCATGAATATACATTATGCTTTTCCTCCTTATTCTTCAGTTACCTGGAGGAGATAGCCGATCTTGGCGATCTTGCCCCTGGTCTGGGGGTTGTCGGGCTGAACGGTCTCGTTGCCGATCTTGTGCAGTCCGAGGGAGTTTGCGGTCGCAATGTGCTTATCGAGGCGACCGTTCAGGCTCTTGACGAGCTTAATTCTCAGATTAGCCATTTCAAGTCCTCCTTAAGCCTGAACTTCTTCAGGAGTCTTGCCGCGGACGGCAGCTACCTGAGCTGCGTCGCGCAGAGACATAAGACCCTGCATGGTTGCTGCAACGACGTTTGCGGGATTGTTGGTGCGCAGGCACTTGGTACGGATGTCCTTGATGCCGGCTGCCTCAACGACTGCACGGACAGCGCCGCCGGCGATCACGCCAGTGCCCTCGGGGGCGGGCTTCAGGAGCACCGAACCGGCGCCAAAAATGCCGATAACTTCATGGGGAATGGTGGAGCCAGCCAAAGTGATCTTGACCATGTTCTTCTTGGCATCGGCGATGCCCTTCAGGATGGCCTCGGAGACCTCAGCGGCCTTGCCCAGGCCATAGCCCACGGTACCCTTGCCGTCGCCCACGACGACCAGAGCGGAGAACTTCATGACGCGGCCGCCCTTGACGGTCTTGCTGACCCGATTCAGGTAGACAACCTTCTCAATGAGTTCCGGGGCGTTGTTCTCATTCGACTTGTTGTAAGCCATTTTTCTTCCTCCTCCTTAGAACTCCAGGCCGCCTTCGCGGGCGCCCTCAGCCAGAGCCTGCACACGACCGTGATCGGCCCCTACGGTACTCCCGTCGAATTCCAGATCCGCACCGAGCAGATGCATCAGGTCGCCGAAAACGGCATCCTCACGCAGTGGATGTTCAAGAACGACTTTGACTCGAGCGACATCCAGTCCCGCACCGCCGCCTGGCTCCAGAGCCTGATGGAAATTCAGCGCACGAGTCAGGACAGCAGCGAGTTCATCGAGAACATCAAGGTCGACCTCTTCCCCAACAGACTCTACGCCTTCACGCCGAAGGGCCAGATCATCTCCCTGCCCAGAGGCAGCACCCCCGTCGACTTCGCGTACCAGATCCACACGGACGTGGGCAACCACACGAACGGCTGTCGCATCAACGGCGAGGACCGTCCGCTCT
>OGSD01002790.1_pt1 | contig 14114 bp, 10 predicted proteins | sample 1553571 | NCBI WGS metagenome assembly OGSD01 (sample SAMEA2580072, study PRJEB22360) | human gut metagenome | biome: human gut; feature: human-associated habitat; material: faeces | place: Denmark | collected 2008/2010 | reverse complement strand
TTTTTTTTTAAAGCCGATCTTTCACAAACTGCATTGCTTCCACAGAGTTCATATCGGTCAGGTAGTTTCTCAGAATCCAGATGCGGTTGAGGGTATATTCCTCGAGCAACAAATCTTCGCGACGAGTGCTGGAAGCAGTAATATCCACAGCCGGATAAATCCGTTTATTGGAAAGCTTACGATCCAATTGCAATTCCATATTACCGGTACCTTTAAATTCTTCGAAAATCACATCGTCCATCTTCGAGCCGGTCTCGGTCAAAGCCGTAGCTAAAATAGTCAGCGATCCACCGCCCTCAATATTCCGGGCAGCTCCGAAGAAGCGTTTCGGTTTATGCAAAGCGTTGGCATCTACACCACCGGAAAGAACTTTACCGGAAGCGGGCGATACCGTATTGTAAGCACGTGCCAAACGGGTGATAGAATCCAGCAGGATCACCACATCATGTCCGCATTCCACCATTCTTTTGGCTTTTTCCAAAACGATATTGGCCACCTTGACGTGTCTTTCTGCCGGTTCGTCGAAAGTAGAAGAAATGACTTCGGCTCTTACGCTCCGTGCCATGTCTGTTACTTCCTCAGGACGTTCATCGATCAACAGGATGATCAGATAAACTTCGGGGTGATTCGCAGCGATCGCGTTGGCAATCTCTTTCAGCAATACGGTTTTACCGGTTTTAGGCTGAGCGACGATCAGACCGCGCTGTCCTTTACCGATCGGAGCGAACATATCTACAACTCGGGTAGAAATGGTAGCTTTTCCATTACCGGTAATATTGAATTTCTCATTCGGAAACAGAGGAGTCAGGTGATCGAAAGGAATACGATCCCGGACTGCATCGGGAGTTTTCCCGTTTATTTTTTCCACCTTGATCAAAGGAAAATACTTCTCTCCTTCTTTCGGCGGCCGTACCGTTCCTTCTACGGTATCTCCGGTTTGCAAACCGAACAACTTGATCTGGCTTTGCGAAACATAGATATCATCGGGAGAGTTAAGGTAATTGTAATCCGAGGAACGCAAAAAGCCATATCCATCGGGCATAATTTCCAATACACCCGAATTCAGAATAATACCTTCGAATTCATAATATTTATCGCGCTTATCAAACCGCATCCGGTTCGGATTAGTATTTCCGTTTCCATTTCCAATCGCAGGTTCCTGACGGTTTTCCTCATACCGGTTTTCCTGTACTTCTACTAATTCCGGTTGTATCGTATCGTTTTCGCGTTCACCTTGGTAATCGTAATTTTCTTTATCGAATTCTTCTTCGATCACATCTCCGAAATCCAGATCTTTTTCTATGATATCCTCATGTACAAAACGATTAGCCCGCTCTTTTGGGGGATTATTCTGAGGCTTCCGGGCAAATTCTTTACGTCCTCCGCTCCATTTTTCTTCGCGGTTATTTTGATTCTGCCGGAAATCTTCGCGGCGGCGTTCTTCTTTTTTAGGTTCTTCCTGTTTTAGAGTTTCCTTTTTTACTTCTTCACGCAGCGGTTCCTCGTTCTTTATCTCTTCGCTTTTCACCTCTTCCTTCTTTACTTCTCCTTTTTTCTTCTCTTCGCGACGGGCGAATTTTTGTACCCCACCTTTAGAGTCACCTACTTTCTCTACTCCGGGACGAACTACCCGGATTCTCGGTTTTTTCTCTCTTTTTTCAACCGGAGCAGCGGCTTCGGGAGCAGCAGGCTCTACAACAGGTTCAGACTGAGCAGCCACTAAAGCCTGCTGATCCAATATTTTATAGATTAGTTCTTGTTTTTTATAAGACTCTACTCTTTTGATATTTAACGTTTTAGCAATCTGCCGCAAATCTGCCAGCAATTTGTCATTTAGTTCCAGAATGTCATACATAGAAATGATGCTATGGATTTTATTGATTTGTAAGTATAATCATCCGCACAGAGTCGGATGGAATTGAAATATATTGCAAAAATAGAAATAAAATCAATATCTCCCAAAAATTATTTCATAAACTTTAGCATGGAGTATAGCAATTGAATCACGATCTCTTATTCGTAATGAACAAAAATAGTTCTAAAATAACCATAAGCTTAGAAAAATCCGGGAGAAATCATTAAATTTGTGCGATAAATAAATTAAAAAATGGAAAGATTATTGATTTTTGGTTTGGGTGGACAAGAAATTCTTTTTATTGCGTTGATTGTGTTGTTACTTTTCGGAGGCCGGAAAATACCTGAATTGATGAAAGGTTTGGGGAAAGGAGTAAAAAGTTTCAAAGACGGCATGAATGGCGTTGAAAATGATTTGAATCCCGATAATAACGATAAAAAGTAATTCTCAACTTTTAAAAGCATGCAGGAAGCAAATGAGAAAGAGATGACTTTCTGGGATCATTTGGATGAACTCAGAAAGGTATTTTTTCGTATTGCCATAGCCGTTATCCTTTTGGCTTGTATAGCTTTTCTGAATAAAGAATTACTTTTCGATATCGTCCTGGCTCCACAGCAGTCGGATTTTATTCTCTATCGTTTTTTCAACCGACTGGCGGCCGATTTTTCCATGCCTTCCCTGCAAGTAGAAGACTTTCATGTAGAGCTGATCAATATCCAGTTGACCTCACAATTCATGATTCATATGAGCACTGCGTTTTATGCCGGTTTGTTGCTCGCTTCTCCTTACATCATTTATTTGTTGTTCGGTTTTATCAGTCCGGCCCTACATGAAGCCGAACGTAAAACCTGCCTGAAAATTATGATTCCGGGGTTTTTCCTATTTATTACCGGCATCTTGCTCAATTATTTCGTGATCTTTCCGCTTTCTTTCCGTTTTTTGGCAACCTATCAGGTCAGTGAACTTGTAGTCAATAAAATATCGATCTCTTCCTACATCAGCAGTTTTACCATGCTCTCGTTATTGCTGGGAGCAGCTTTTGAAATCCCTATTATCGCTTATTTTTTGTCTAAATTAGGACTGATCACCGCTCCCATGCTGAAACAATACCGGAAATATGCTTTAGTGGGTATCCTGGTCATAGCAGCGATCATCACCCCAACTTCGGATGTCTTCACTTTATTACTGGTCTCTATACCTCTCTATTTCCTATATGAACTCAGTATTCAAGTGGTAGGCAGAAGCCGGAAGAAAAAATAGAGAGCGGCAGACTCCTCCTGTAAATAAAAAGTCCTGAAGAATCTTCAATTCTCCAGGACTTTTAGTTAAAAGCCATTCAATAATATTCAACTTATTTCTTAGCTACTTTAATTCCATAAGAACAGAATAACAGGTAAGCAGTACAAATAGCAATAATAGTAACTGAACCACCTTGTCCGCCGACAGCATCGGCACAGATCCCCATCAATGGAGGAGCGATAGCACCACCGGCAACCCCCGTAATCATCAAACCGGAAATTTCGTTCGCTTTTTCGGGACGTGCCTGAATAGCCATAGAATAAACCACGGCGAAGATACTGGAAGCCGCGAAAGCGATAATACAAACCAAAGTAAGAATTGCAGCCTGGCCGGTAGCGAACCACAACCCACAAACCGCAATCATAGCAATGATCATATTGATCCGGAAATAGCCTCTTTCAGATAATTTGGCCAACAGGAAAGCACCACAAAAAGTACCTATCGTACGTGCAGCAAAATACCAACTTGTACCGTATCCTGCACTTTCGGTAGAAATCCCCGGAACTCGTTCGAGTAACAATTTCGGAGTCAATGTATTCATTCCCACGTCCAAGCCAACGACACACAAAATACCAAAAAATAACAATAAAATTTTATTATCTCCCAGCAATTTTAAAGTTGCAGGAAAAGAGGAGGTTTCTCCTTCGACCTTCTCTCTCTGAATCGGAGTCAGGAACAACCAAGCGGAGGAAATCAAAGTAACCACGGCATAAATCGGGAACATCAGCGCCCAGTTTCCTAAAGCAGCCGAACAATATCCAGCCAAAAGCGGTCCGACAAAGGAAGAAATGGCTTTTACAAACTGCCCTGCCGTCAAACTACTGGTCAACCCTTTTCCCTGTACAACGTTCGCCAATAACGGATTCAAAGATACCTGCAGAATGGTATTACCGATTCCCAATAAGGCAAACGCAACATAACAGGAGGTTTCACTGAAATCAATGAAAGGCAATACCATGCCGGCGAAAGTGAACAGCATACTCAATAATACTGTATTTTTTCGTCCTATCCGGTTCATTAACATGGCTGTAGGTACAGACAAGATAAAAAACCACAAAAATACCATTGACGGCAAAAAGCCGGCTTGTGTTTCGGTCCACTGGAACTGCTCCTTCGCATAAGTTACAGAAATCCCCACCAAATCACAGAATCCCATAATGAAAAAACCGAACATTACGGGCAAGATGTAAATAAACTTGTTCTTTTGTTCCATTCTGTTAAAAATTAAGTGTAGTTTCAAATTTTATCCCCCTATTTCCTATACCGGAATACAGGGATAAGTATTTGGTTTTATAGATTATTCAGTAGTGAAATCTTTTTATTCTCCACCAGGTTCACAATCAATTCCCCGAACAAGGTATTCGTCCAGGCGAACCAATGCCGGGTGAATTTAGTCGGATTATCTTTGTGGAAAGATTCGTGCATAAATCCGGTACCACCGTCTGTATCTCTCAGCATCCGGATACATTGACGTATTTCACCGTCATTGTCCGCAGTAAATGCACGCATAATAATACTCATCGGCCAAATCATATCGTAACCGATATGAGGGCCACCGATTCCTTCGCCTGCTTTTCCTTTGAAAAAGAAAGGATTATCCTGACTCCAGACCAATTTACGGGTATTCCGGTAAACCGGATCTTTCGCAGAGATAGTTTTCAGGTAGGGCATCGCCAGCAAACTAGGCACATTGGCATCGTCCATAAAGTAGTTGTTACCGAAGCCATCGATCTCGAAGGGATATACTTTCCCATATTTCGGATGGTTTACGATAGCATATTTATGGATAGCGGCCTGCACTTCGTCGGCCAAAGCCATACACTGTGAAGCAAAAGTACTGTCACCCGACACCTTATTCGAAATCTCGGCCAATTGTTTCAATGAGGCAACGGCAAACATATTCGAAGGAATAAGGAAACCGAAAGTCGTTGCATCATCCGAAGGCCGGAAAGAAGAAACGATCAATCCCACCGGATTGACAGGGTTTCCCCAACCGTCATTATTCAAGGTATCCAGTTGTCGTTCGGTCTTCCGTTGGAATTTATAAGGTCCGTGTCCGTCTTTCCGCTGTTGTTCCTTAAACGTTTGCAGCACCAACGCCATCGATTTTTTCCATTCCTGATCGAAAACACTGGTATCACCGGTCACTTTCCAATATTGATAAGCCAGCCGGATCGGATAGCACAGGGAATCGATTTCCCACTTCCGTTCGTGCACATACGGCTTCATCTCGGTAAGGTCGGTCGCCCATTCGCTCGATTCCGCTCCATGAGTAAAACCGTTGGCATAACGGTCGATCTGGATTAACTTGGTCTGCCGATTAATCACTCCTGCAATCAACAGACGTAATTGTTCATCTTTCTTACACAAAGCTACATATGGCCACACCTGTGCTCCTGAATCCCTCAACCACATGGCATCGATATCTCCTGTAATCACGAAAGTATCGGGTTTACCGTCGATCATCTTAAAATTAACAGTAGTATCCAATGTATTCGGGAAACAATTTTCAAACATCCAGGCCAGTTTCGGATCTTTCAATTTCTTTTTCGTTCCGGCGATCACTTCTTCAACGGCCTTTGAAGTAAAATGACGTTCTTCGGGTTTCGGACGTTGGCATACATAACCGTCGGCAGCTGCAGAAGCACCGCTTCCCTGTCCGTTATTTCCCATCATAGCCTTCAAAGGGGAACCACTCATCGCCGCAGCAGCTATAGCCAAGCCGCTTTTCTTAATAAAATCTCTCCTTGTTACCATATGTAAAAATTATAATTCAAAATACACCAATCAAACGATGGCGAAAGATATTCAAAAAAAAGTTAGAAATACAATCTTTCTATATTTTTTAAAACATATTTTGTATATTCATCTCCCTGAACAACCACACCTCTACGGTTCTGATTTCCAAAATTATTCTACACTTATTCTATATTTCGCCCCCGACGTTCACTCATAAACCCGAAGGTTTATTCAAGCGGACAGAAAGCGGTAGAGGTACACCTAAATAAGGTATTCCGTCCTTATCCCATTCGATCTTTTGCAAACGGGGTGTTCTGGAATCCCGGGAACCGGCAGGGTCGTTTTCTACACTTCGGGCGTCGTATAAAAGATAATCCTCTTTCCCGTCAGGTGAAGGGATAAAACTGACATGTCCCGGTCCGTATACCTTATTTTCCGGACACTGTTTAAACACAGGGCGGGTTGATTTCGTCCAGGAATCCGGATCCAGCAAATCGCTGTCGGCATCGGCCATCAACATTCCTACCGCATAAAAACAAGTCCAGGTACCACTGGCAGAATAAAAGATGAAAATCTTATCCCCTTTCCGGCTTTTATAAAACTGAGGGGATTCGTTCACATAAATCGTATATGCCGTTTTACTTCCATCCGGATTGATCCATTGGCGTTCCCATTCGAACTCGGGCTTCGAAAGTAAAACCCGGTCGGATTCCAGGGTCCAGGGATTTTTCATCTTAGCGATATAAATGCATTGGTGTTCGGTACTCACCCGACGGGACTGCCAACCGGACCAGGTCATATACCATTCTCCCCGGTGTTCGAAGACATTCGGATGGATCGCCCAATTGTTATTCTTATCCGTACTGATCCGTCCTTTCAACTCGAATTCACCTTCGAAAGGATCTGCCGAACTATTCTCCAATACGAATAATTGATGATTATCCATATTATCGTCGGAAGCAGCATAATACACATACCATTTGCCTGCAATGGGATGAATTTCAGGTCCCCACAGATGATGAGCATTAGACGGATCTTTCGGTATCCAGATCACTTTATGCTCCGCATGTTCCAAATCCGTAATATCCCGGGTACGCCACAATTCCAACCGATCGACCGCCTCCTGCATGTAATAATACCAACCATCGTAATAATTCGCCCAACATTGAGCACCTTCCGTTTTCAGCGGATTTACAAATGTATTTTCTTGCTGTATATTCTCCTCCTCTTTTTTTTCAGACTTTTTATCCCGGCAAGCTCCTAGCATTACCATAGCCAGAAAAAAAATCAATACATTTTTTATTCTTTTCATCTTTTTACTAATTTTTATTGCAGCTATTGTATATTACAAAGTAATCTATTTTTTTTAAAGGAAAATAGCAATCTCTATTCTTTTTTTTACAAAATCTGACCATGCACACGTTTGTATAAAATACATAATCTACTAAATACCAACAGATTAACTAAATATATCCGACTCTAAAAATCAAAGAATAAATAGAGAACAATTTCCTGCTCTTGCAGAATCCAAAATCAATTGTTTACTTTGTAAAAACAGTTTTAAACCACTAAGATGTACCTATGAAAATCATACTTAGTTTGTTTTTCGTGCTTTTACATTCCGTACTATCTTATGCTTACAATCAATTTTCTTTTGTCAAGTATCAGGTAGAAAACGGACTGTCTCACAATACAGTATGGTATACAATACAGGATCATCAAGGTTTTATGTGGTTCGGTACCAGTGACGGTTTGAACCGTTTCGACGGGAAAAACTTCAAAATTTTCCGCCACATCCCGAAAGACAGTACTTCTTTGGGAAATAATATTGTCCGGACCATTTTCGAAGATGAAAGACAAAATCTTTGGGTAGGTACAAACCGGGGAATATACATTTTCAATTCACAGCAGGAAGAGTTTGAATTTTTCGACAATAAAACGGAAGACGGAGTATTAATCAGTAGTAATGTTTACGATATAGAGCAGAGCCACGACGGCTCAATCTGGATAGCTACTTTCGGACAGGGATTGTTTATCTATACTCCCCAGACCAACACTCTGATTCAAAATACACAACATTCTTCTTTTATCAAATCCATTACCTCCTCCGGTTCAGGGGATATGTACATCGGCACCCGGCAGGAAGGAATCATTTGTTTCGCCCCTAACGGAATCTATAAACGTTCCTTTTCTCCCGACCTCCAGACTACGGAGCAAAATAACGAAACCAATGCACTTTATTACTACAACGATACCTTATGGTTCAGTCTCGGCACCAACAGCCTGAACATGCTGGATTTGAAAAGTAATCGAATACATACTTTCCCCACTCAGTTCGGCACGACCAATGTGACCAATATCCGTAGTATTCTTGTGTATTCGGATACCGAATTACTCGTAGGAGCGGACAACGGGCTGTACCTTTTCAACCGGACGACCCACCAGTTTTTACGAATGGACGATCCTTCGAATCCGAAAAGTCTGAGTGATCAGTCTATTTTCAATATCTTCAAAGACCGGGAAGGCGGTATCTGGATTTCCACCAACCTGGGAGGGGTGAATTATCTGCCCCGTAACCTGAAACCTTTCCAATCTTATTTTCCCCGTTATCAATCGGGATCTATCTCCGGTAAAGCCATCAGTGAATTTTGTGAAGATGCACAGGGAAATATCTGGATAGCTACAGAAGACGGTGGTTTGAACTATTTGAACACGAAAACAAACCAGATTAAGAGCTATCTGCCGGGAGCCCGGGGAGCCAGTATCAGCTATCACAATATCCATGCTTTATTCCTCGACGGCCCGAAATTATGGATAGGCACTTTTTCAAGAGGCCTGGACATCCTGGATCTTACCACCGGACGGGTCGTCAATCATCAGCATACGCGCGGAGATATCCGAACCATCAGTGACAACAGTATTTACTCCATATACAAAGACCGGGAAGGTACTATCCTGATCGGAACAGCCTGGGGATTAAACCGTTACAATTCATCCACCGGGGATTTTTCACTCATCACCGATGTCGGAACCACTTCCCACATCTACGACATCCTGGAAGACAGCAGAAACAATCTGTGGATTGCGACTTATAATACCGGCCTTTTCCGCTATCATTACCCGGATAAGAGCTGGACACATTACAACTATAACCCCGACCAAAAAGGATCTGTAACCAGTAACAGTATCATCACCATTTTCGAAGACAGCCGGCAGAACATCTGGTTCGGGACAGAAGGAGCCGGTTTGTGTACATTCGATTACGACACCGAAACTTTTGCTTCTTTCGATCCGGAAAACCAGGTATTGCCTAATCCGGTGGTTTATGCCATCGAAGAAGATAAAGCCGGAAATTTATGGATAGCCGGAAATGCCGGATTATTATCGATCAATCCTCAGACCCGGAAATGGAAACTATATACGCAAGCCGACGGGTTGCAAAGTAACCAGTTCAATTTCCATTCTTCCCTGCATGCTCACGACGACAAGCTCTATTTCGGCGGAATCAACGGATTCAACTGTTTCTATCCCGAAGATTTCCGGGAAAATACTTATATACCGGAAGTAGTCATCACCCGGTTCAGCCTTTTCAATCAGGAAATAGGGCCCGATACTCCTGACTCCCCTTTATCCCGGTCCATTACTCAAACTTCTGCGATTACGCTGCCCTACGATCAGAATACCTTCAGTTTTACTTTTGCTTCCCTCAGTTATCAGGCTCCGGACAAGAATGAATATGCCTATATGCTGGAAGGAGTCGATAAAGAATGGATCTATACCGATGGTAAAAATGAAGCCTCATACACCAACCTCCAACCGGGAGATTATGTTTTTCGGGTGAAAGGTTCGAACAACGACGGCTTATGGAATACCGAAGGTTCCTCGATCAGTTTACAGATTCTTCCCCCTTTCTGGAAAAGCAGCTGGGCTTATCTGTTTTATACCATTTTAATCTTATTCCTGGGAGTTATGACTTTCAGATCCTGGTCCAAGCGGGTGAAGAAGCAACACGAAGAATTACTGAAACAATACAGACAACAACAGGAAAAAGAAACCTATCAAACCAAAATAAACTTTTTCACTCAAGTAGCCCATGAAATCCGTACTCCGTTAAGTTTGATCAAAATGCCTCTGGAAAGTATTATCCAATCCGGCGACGGCAATGAAGAGACGAGGAAATACCTCACTACCATGAATCAAAACACGGACCTTTTACTCAACCTGATCAACCAACTGCTGGATTTCAGGAAAACAGAGACAAATGAATTCAAACTCAAACTGAGAAAATACAATTTAAACGAATTACTTCACAACATAGTAAGTCGTTTTGCCCCGGCAGCCCAGTTAAAAAATATCGCCCTGGATGTCCAATTGCCCGTAACTCCTTATATCGGCTGTGCGGATGAAGAAGCACTGACAAAGATCATCAGCAATCTCTTGAGCAATGCCCTGAAATATGCCCACGATAAGATCGGAGTGACATTACAAACCGAGCAGGAATATTTCGAGATCCGGGTATCCGACAACGGTCCGGGCATTCCCCGTTCGGACAGGAAAAGAATTTTTGAAATCTTCTATCAAACGGACAACAGCCGGGGCGGAACCGGAATCGGCCTGCCTTTAGCCAAGTTGCTGGCAGAAAAACATGGCGGCAGACTTTATCTGGACGAACAGACACCGGAGACAACATTTATAACCCACATTCCTCTGTTACAAGAAAACACTCAAGAAGACGATCAGGTAAAACTGGAACTGTTGACCTCTCCGGTAAGCGATACGGGCAAAGAACTCCAGACTCTTGAAGGGAAAGGCAGCTATAGTATTCTTTTAACAGAAGACAACACCGAATTGCTGAGCCTGACAGCCGAACAATTGAATAAATATTACCGCATCCTGATGGCCCGGAACGGGAAAGAGGCACTCGCCATTCTAAAGGAAACAAACGTCGATCTGGTAGTCAGCGATATCATGATGCCGGAGATGGACGGTTACAGCCTGTGTGAAAGTATCAAGAACAACCCTCAATATTGTCACATTCCGGTTATCCTTTTAACCGCCAAGACTACGACCGACGATAAAATCAAAGGACTTCAATACGGCTCGGACGCTTACATCGAAAAACCTTTCTCTGTACAACATTTGAAGACTCAAATAGACAATCTGTTGCAAAACCGTCAGAAACTACGGAAACTTTTCGCTTCTTCACCTTTGGTTACAGCCGAAACGATGGCTATTTCGCCCAAAGACAAAGAATTTATCGAACGTCTGGATACCGAAATTCAAAAGAACCTGCAGGAACCTACTTTCTCTATCGACACACTGGCAGAAATCATGTGTATGAGCCGTTCGAATTTCTATCGGAAAATCAAAGGAATTTCAGGTATGTCGCCCAACGACTACCTGAAGACAATCCGTTTGAAGATGGCTGCCGAATTGCTTTTACAACAAGAATACCGGATCAACGAAATCTACGAATTGGTCGGGTTCAGTTCTTCTTCTTATTTCACGAAATGTTTTAAAGAACAATTCGGAGTTCCCCCGAAAGAATTTTTGAATAATGCTAAAAACAATGCCGGAAATAAATCGTCAGAAATAGTAACATGAACATGAAAATCAGTTGATTTTCTATCGTTGCAATCCTTTTTTACAGTCTTCAGCCCATGTCCGGCAGGATATTCCGGTCAATCTGTTCATCGGCACTTCCGGATACAACGGTCAGGTAGATCCGGAGCAAACCGACAGAGGGAAAAACTTTCACTCTCAAAGTCGAAAGCCGGCATTCCATAGAGGTTCTTATCCGGAAAATAGAACCGAACGGGTTACGAATCGACAATTTCCAGCTCGAAAATGCCGAAATTGTCCGGGGAGGAGAATTGATTTTTAAATATTAGGGCTATATTTGCACTACTAATTAAATCACAAGATCATGAAAAAAGACGTCGCTTTAGGGATTGACATCGGTGGTACCAACACCGCTTTTGGTTTTATCGACAGAGAAGGGAACTACCTTACAGAAGGGAACATCCCGACAGCTAAACATGAAGATATCAACGATTATCTGAAAGAATTATATCTGGAAATCGAAAAAGTACTGGATCCTATCCGCCAGGAAGTCAACTTTGTAGGAATCGGAATCGGAGCACCCAATGGTAATTACTTCAAAGGAGCGATCGAATTTGCACCGAACCTGCCTTGGCACGATGTCATTCCTTTGTGCGATATGATGAAAGAATACTATCCCGAACTGCCGGTTTATCTGAACAACGACGCCAAAGCTGCAGCTATCGGTGAAATGATTTACGGCGGTGCCCAAGGGATGAAAAATTTCATCATGGTCACTTTAGGTACCGGTCTGGGTAGTGGATTCGTAGTCAACGGCGAATTGGTTTACGGACACGACGGCTTTGCCGGAGAACTCGGTCATACCATCGTTTCTCCCAACGGCCGCCAATGTGGTTGCGGACGTAGCGGTTGTCTGGAGACCTATGTATCTGCCACGGGAGTAAAACGCACCGCTTATAAAATGATGGCTAAATATAACTATCCGAGCGAATTGAGATCCATCCCTTTCAATGAAATGAATGCGAAAATCGTAAGCGAAGCTGCACAAAAAGGCGATATGATCGCTATCAATACTTTCAAATATACCGGAAAAATGCTGGGTGAAGCTTTGGCCAACGCCGTTGCCATCACCAGCCCAGAAGCCATCTTCCTGATGGGAGGCCTGGCCAAAGCCGGCGACCTGCTTTTCGAACCGGTAAAAGATCATATGGAAATGAATCTTTTGAAGATTTATAGCAATAAAGTCAAAATCTTACCTTCTAAACTGACTAAGAATGTCGCCATTTACGGAGCTGCTGCTTTAGTCTGGAAAGAGCTGGAAAAATAAACTTCGAATCCTGCGGGTCAGGCTAAAACCTACCCGCAGGATTTTAATAATCAATCGAATAACCATAGCAAGGCAATTATAAGTAACCACTTCAACACCTTTTCCTCCCAATCTGTTTCCCTGCATTTCCCCCTATAACGATAGACAATCTGTATCTCTGTTATTGTTGAATTTTGCTTTTGTCGTTTTATTCCGGCCATATTCCTCAGACTTTGAATTGCAATTACAGTCGTCATTCTACTACTGTAATAATAATACAAAAATATACGACAAGTATAATCGTTATCATAGTGTACGGCCACATAATTTTCCCCTATATCCCCCCTATTCATTCTCAAAAGCTTACAATCAACTATTTTTCTTTCGCAGATAAGCGATCAGGCTTTGGCGTAATTCGTCCATAAATTTAGTCAGCTGTTCTCTCTCCTTCAATTGGTACATCAGCGAATCATAATTAGCCGGGAAATCGAGTCCCAGACAATCGGCCAAAAAACGCACCGTACCGATTTGTGTGACACTTTTACTATCACCTTCCAATTTTCCGGAAGCCAGCAAAGACAACGAAAGTTCCAACAATTCTGTCGGAGTCAATCTCAATTTATACTCCTGTTTCAGAAACGATTCGCGACAATAAAACAATTTTTGCTGACGTTCCAGGGAGGTATGCTGTAAAATCAGATAACGGGCGATCGTTTCCCGGGTAACTGCAGGCAAATCGTTCAGGGCAAGCAGGGCTCCCTGCTCGCGGATTGTCAGATACCGATGGGTCCAGCCAAAATTGTCGTCATAACGATACAATTGATTAAACTGGTTAAAGCGTTCCATAATCACTTTCATCAACACCGGATCTTTACCGGCCCGTTCGACCCAATCCGCTAAAAACGAAGTGCACATAATCTCCCCGATCATCAAATGACTGTTAAAGTCACTTATACTCCGGGCTTCATTAAACCAAACCTGATCTGTTTCCTCTTTATGAATAGTCACATCGGCATGCATAAGATTCTGCAAATAGACCAGTACTAAATTTAAAACTTCCATCTGAGTGTTCCTGAATATTCTCCTGAGATAACTTATGATGTCGTTTACCCCGGTAAACGACATTGTCATACCTCCAAAAGAATTCAAATTTATCGTACCGGAAAGTTTAGTTTATAAAATCTATAAAGTTCACAGACCCTACGACACTTTTCAACAATCCCCAGCGATGTCATCCCGAACAAAATTCCGAAAGATACTATACCGGAGTCGATGAACTTTAAGTGCCGAAGCACAACTTTATAAACTTAAAAAACTAAATTAAAACGGCACGTTTTAATCATTTTTCAAGTA
>OGSD01002780.1_pt1 | contig 14147 bp, 18 predicted proteins | sample 1553571 | NCBI WGS metagenome assembly OGSD01 (sample SAMEA2580072, study PRJEB22360) | human gut metagenome | biome: human gut; feature: human-associated habitat; material: faeces | place: Denmark | collected 2008/2010 | reverse complement strand
ATCAAATGCCTCTGCTTCCTTTTCATTTACCAGATACCCTGCCGGAGGTGCATACCTGTTCTACGAAGATTTTATGATGTTCGTCTGTCTCCTCAGCTTCTTCCTGCTGTAGCTGCAATCCATGACACTGAATTACTGTTTCTCCCATGCTGTGAACGATATTTCCACACACCGGACACACATAGAAATGTGAACGCAGCATATTGGCTGATACATTGGAATTAACTATTGTATTACCGGAAATAAGCTCTGTCACCGACACCGATAATGCATTGGCAATGGATTCTAATAGTGTGATATCCGGATATCCTTTGGCTGTTTCCCATTTGGAAATTGTCTTTGCACTGACTGACAACTTATCTGCCAGTTGCTGTTGTGTCATGTTTTTTCCCTCACGCAGTCTCTTTATAACTGCACCTGTTACATACTGATTCATGTTCGTTACCTCCATGACACCATTCTATTTCAACGTATGAATATCCTCAACCTACGGAGAGTAGAGTTCGAATTTGCTCATTTATTTTTCCATCCCATCCAGAAGCTTTATAAATCTTTTATCATTCATCTGCTCATTCGTGACATATTCTCCGTTATAAAACAATGCATAGGTTGTAACCGGTGTCGGAGCATTCTGCGCTTCTTCTTTCGTTTCCAGTCTGATTGCCTGAAACGGAACCTCTCTTTCCTTAGCAACTTCAAGAAGCATCGGAACATATTTTGCATTAAACGGACATTGATCGGTATAGTACAATACATAGCCTGCCTGCTCAATGTGTGGATGCTTCGCACACTCCTTAAATTCAGGCTTAGCCGCATCCAAAGAAAAAGGCAGATACCAGAGCTGAATACCATTATCTGCTTCATCACAGACTGTAAAGTCCTTATATTTCAGGAACTTCGGGTCTGCCAGAAAAGGCTTTTTCTTGGCGGCTGACAGGATACAGATTCCCTTTTTCCCCTTTGCTTTGCTGTTTTCTATACAGGCATTCAGTAAATCAGTCGAATAACCATTGCCTTTGAAAGAACCAGCCACCCACAGACAGTCAATATACATATAACCCTCTGCCATGATTGGATTCCATGCATTTTCTGCCGGAATATACTCGATAAAGCATTTTCCACGCTCTATACTCTTGAGAAATACCAATCCATCATCAAATCGCTCTTTCAGCCAGTTTTTCTTTGATATTACCTGTATATCCTTGTTGCTTGAAATCGCACAGCAGATATGCTCTTTTTCAATATTTTCTTTCGTCACTCTTATATATTCCATGGATTTCCTCCTACTTATTCTTAAAGTTTAAATCGTCTGCTAGTACAATATCTATTTCCCCCTTTTCTGTTTTGGTGCTGGTAACTCCGCATACATAGCATCAAACAATCCGGTCAAGAATTTCTTATTATCCACTTCCTCTACCAACAGCATCCTCTTTGCTCCATCATATGGCAATTCATACGGAGCTGCCGGCATATACCGAACAGCTGATTTTACTGGTTTCACGAGTAATCTATCATCATAGATACCACCTACGATTTTGCCTCGATAATAAAGAATAAATTCTCACATCATGGTGCGATATGTGATTTCTTCCAATTCAGATAACTGTCCTAAAATATACTCTAAGTATTCCTTGTTTGAAGCCATAATTTCTCCTTAAATTCAAATTTATTCCACTATCCCACTCCAATTGTTTACAATAATATCTGCGTTACTTTCAAGGTCCGTAGCACCGTCCAATTCAATTTTTACACACGACATATTTGTCATCCATTCTTTCTGTTCTCTCATATTTGGTGATCCATCTTCTTCATAACTTCGATTATCTTTCAAAAATTTCATATGGGATTCATACATATCTCCACCTTCAAGTACTCTTCTTCCAAATCGCTCTATTGCTCTTTTATGAACTCGTTGTATTCGAATATCTGGTTCAACATAAAGAAATACCATCATTTTAAACATATCATCAAATGCATAATGAAAGGAACTCATCGAACCAGCCATAACAAAATGTTCATATGGAGCAATATCAGTGTTCAGTCTGCTAATCTTTTCTTCCCTCGTATACATTTGTGTATATGGACTATCTGTATTCTGTTTCCAAATATAATCATCCACATCAAAATATAGATATCCCAGTTTCTGTGCAACTATTTTTCCAAGTGTTGTCTTTCCACTTCCAGATGGACCAATTATCATAATTCCAGTTGACATATTTACACCTCACTAAATAGCAATAAAAATTTATTATTGTTCTGAAAATCGGAATTTATTACTTATTCATTTCATCAACTAAGCTTGCTGCTTTTACCGTCATTTCCACCCATCCAGGCACAAAACCACTGCGCAATGCATTTTTTACCGATTTAAGATTTGACCACGCACAGCAGTAAAATGGTACTTTGCCTCTTTCAATTATTTCAATTGCAAGATTACTTGTTAGTGATGAAGCAATTCCCATTCTTCGATATTCAGGCAAAACATCGACACCTATCTGCCACATATTATCACAATCCGCTGAACACGCTGCGAGACCTACAAGCTTCTCACCATCATATGCTCCAACTCCCAGAACATCTAACTCTTTTCTATCTGCACACAATGCATTCCCCCACATTGGAAGATACAAATCTGCAAAATCTTTTTGTTCTAACACTTTAAGGACATAATTGCACTCTAATCTTTTCAATCGTTCCATATCCGGCAAAAAATACTCTGCCATAAAACATATTCTATATCCTTTTTCTTTCATCCGTTCATCAAGCCAGTGCATGTTAGGCGTCTCAAAACAATGATAAAATTCAAACTTACTCAGATATGTTTCAACTATTTCTTTAAATTCATCTTTCACAGATGCAACTACATTGCTTCCATAAGACACAAAATTACAAGCGATAGGTTCTTTATAATATTTTCTTGCCAAAGGTCCAACTCCAGATTTAACAAATACATTTGTATCCTGAAGGAAGTCAGAAACCTTTGCATTTGTGTCATATGCAGATTGCTGCATTGCTATATCCATTATTTCTTTATTCGTCATAACTTACTTCCTTTTTTATTCTTTATCCAATACTAAATTATAAATTGTTATCATTCACTAAATAAGAATTTATGTCCATAATGATGTAATAAACATTGGTGATGCATCATTACTTTTTACAAATCCACATTGTTCATAAAAATGTAATTCGTTATCATATGCAATAACTGCTACTCTCAGATAATCTTTATAATGTTCTTTCATCATAGCTACCAATGTTCTTCCTATCGTGTTTCCATGATATTGTGGATTTACTAACAAATAATGAACATATGCATTCATAATTCCATCATCCATAGCACAAATCATTCCTACAAGTTTTTCCCCTTCCCATGCAGAATACACAGTCTGGAAATTTTTCATTGCTACTACTAACTTATCTGGGTAATGACCTGATGACCATTCAACAGAAAGAAATAAGTCCTTCAATTGTTCAGCTTCAAATTCGTGAATTTCTTTATATTCTATACTCATTTTACAATTTCCCTTCTAACACTAAAAATAGGAGTTTCCTATCTTAATTCTAGTACCATCCCAGCACAATTTTTCTCAAAACCTAATGCCTCATATAATGGTCTCCCCATTTCTGTTGCATCCAAACTAATCTCGGTAACACCTTTTTCTTTTGCTTCATCAATAAGCATTTCAACCATTCGCTTGGAAATACCTTTTCTTCTATAATTTGATTTTGTATATACATTCATCAAATGTGCCCTAGTTCCAGTCGGGTGGTCAAATGTAGGCATAATCCAAATATATGACAAACTAGCACATCCCACCACTATCTCATTATCAAAAGCTAACACCGTTGTCTGATTACCATTTTCAAAATATTTTCTACTTTCAGTTACAAGTGTTTCATCATACACATACTCATCTGACAAATCATTTACTTCTCGAAGCATTTCAAGTCTGACTTGCATCAGAAGTTCAATATCAGCTTCGGATGTTTTTATATATCTTATCTCACCCATCATATTACTCCTATCGCACTCAAAATCGGAATTTGAATCAATCTACTCTATTTTTGTTAGTAACATATAAATGTCCTATTCCAAAAATAACCGCAAATATAATCAACAAAAAGTGTAGCATTGTTATACCACTTAGCAAAAATATACAAGTCGGAATACACTTACCCAAAATGAATATTCTGTTCTTTCGTGATTATATACCTCTGCCAGTTTTCTTATTATGACGCCATCAAGTCCGCATTCCTCTTTAAGTTCCCTGATTGCAGTCTGTTCGGGAGTTTCACCATCTTCGATTCCACCACCGGGAATTGAGTAAAAAGTTCTGCCTTCATAACACAGTTTTTCCATAAGAATTTTCTTGTCTCTTATAACAAATACAACGCTTCTATTTCTCATAGCAACCCCTCTCACAGCAAAATAGGAATTTACCAATCCGACAAATTCCGATTTAAACGAGTCCTGCAAGGAACTAATGCCCCTTGTGCTTTTCTCTTTTCTTTTGCTGCTTCAACTCAAACATTCGCAATTCTTCCACTTCTTTTTTCTCTCTGCTTCTGATCTTGCGTTCCTGTTTATCCTGTTCCTGCTGCAATTTAAATGCCTGCTGTGATTTTGTTCCAATACCACTTTCCTGCATTTGCCTTTTCACTTCACGCTGCATCCTTTTGGGATTTCTTTTTATATCCTTTACAACAGTATCAACAGCCGGACTGAATTTCAAACTCGCATAATATTTTTGAATATATTGCTGCACCTCATAATCTTTTGGTTCTGCGCCAAAAGTCACCTTGGCTACAGACAACGTACCATCCTCAATACGCTCAAATACTCCTACCCAAAATGGTTCTTCAAAATACACCGTCAATTTCCCATATACTTTTTCCATAAAAATCCTTTAAATTCCAGATCATACGATTCTACAAATCATTATTGAAAATTATTGCCTTGTTCCATCCTCATTGAAATTGTTTTTTAATGCCTTTTCTGTTTGGAAAATAGTCCCAAACAAAAATGCTAATTGTATTACCATGATAATAATACTTAATATTCCCATTGTATCGTCACTTGCTCCATAAAAAGGAATATGGATTAGCAATGTAGGACCCAGCAGACCAATACCAACTTTACACCAGAGTTTTCCTGCATGTTTATGTGCAAATTTCCATGTATCCATATTTTTCATTGACATCTTTGTTCTGTATCCCACAATTCCATTGATTTTCTTAGGACAATGTTTCCACATCATTCTCCCCGCAATTATCATAAGCACCGGAATAATACAATCACATATCAAAATGAACCACCAAAACCACATATCTAATCTATCTCCTTCCCAGATAGCGGAAAACATGTTTCCGATACTCTCTATATGAATCTCCATAGTTTTCTGTAAGATACCGCTCCTCCTGTAATATCTGCAAATGCAGCATGATAATAGAAAATACAGATACTGCAAGCATTGATAGATTAAAATACATCAACAGCAGCCCTATATACATAAAATCAAAACCTAAAAATGCCGGGTTCCGGCTATAACGATAAATACCTTCTGTGACCAATTTTGTTCTATCCTTATCAGGTATTCCTGCTCTCCAGCTATCCTTCATACAAAGAACAGAAGTCAGAAATATCAAGTCACCTAACATCCCTATGCAAAAACCGGTAAACCTTGCATTTGCAGGCATATGATTCCACCCGAATATAATGGATAATATCTGAATAACAGGAGCCGCAAGTGTAGCAATACTCATCAACGTTTCTACTCTATGTACGGATTTTTCTTTCACTCTTCCTATCTGATGTGTCTGTATTCCATGTCGCTTCTGCGATATCATCTTGGCAAAATAGATGGCATAAAATACTGCAATTACAATAATTGCCAACCATGCATATGGCAGATTTTCTTCTATTGAATTTTTCATGTTTTATCCGTCCTTTCCGATGCCTGCATTGTCCAATACTGAATCCCCCAATGTTCAAAATCCCACTCCTCCATGTAGACATTGCACTCATAATCAATGTAGTAAAGTGTTCCATCACACGGTACAAAGTTTGTCGGATAGTAATCAATGTTCAAACCAGCCGGGTACAATCGAGCACACATCTCCTGCACCTGCACAAGCCAGTCGGATTCCATCTGTCCCATCTTAAGCAGCTCCGCAACCGTTTTTCCGGCAATATATTCTTTCAAAATGCGCTCTTGCTGGGTGTCTACCTCTAGAAGCCGGGGCATGGGGATACCGAGCTTATGCAATGTTTCATAATCCCTCAGCTCAGAGTTCAGCTTATCGCCGAAGGTGTAGTATTCACAAGGTTCGTGGTGAATCTGTTTCAGAACATATTGCGTTGTTTCATCGGTCACAAGATAAGAATAACCGCCTTTTCCTTTCCCAAGGAGCTTGATTACGCGAAATTCTATGTCATTTACCGTCATTGTATCCGGCATATCCTGTTTCAACTGCTTCAGATTTTCCAGAACAAACGGGCTGTTTGCGACAATCTGCCCCAGCGTCTGGCATTCATCCATCTGTGTGCAGTCAGCGCAGGTATTCAGTCCATTTTCCCGGACGCAGTTATGTACGGGACAGAGCTTATCGCAGAATGGGGTTTTTGCGCCTTCCATTCGGCAACCGGTGCAGTTGATCATTTCCGCTGTAATCGGAGCCCCATTTAGCTCCGTCCACAGAGCCGCCGTTTTTTCACGCAGGGTGTTGTCATTTGTAAGCGTTGCTATTCTGGCGTCGCAGGTTTCGCAGTCCAGCCCGCAACATCCGATCAATTGGTTTGTGTTCTCCATAATTTCCTCCATATACTTTAAACTACTCCTTTTTGTAATCTTTTTACATTTCCGCTTACTATTCTTCAGCTAATGTTCTGATTCTCACCACCATATTCATATATAACTATTCTCTCCTAAGCCAATCTCTGTGAAAGTTCTATCTCCTCATCATCTTCCTCGCCGGTTTCCACAAATCCCGCTTTATGATAAACTTTTAATGCTACTTGATTATCTTTATTACATGTAAGTGTTACTCTGTTTGAATCACCAAATGGCTTTGTTTTTATATACTCCAGCACCAATCGCAGAGCTTCACTTCCATACCCTCTTCCCTGTCTGGAAGCATCTATCATCATATGCCAGATATCATATTCCGGAATATCATAATCGTAAATTACCATAACATAACCTACCATCTCATCTCCATCATATATTCCAAATGGCTGGCATTGTTTACGATATACATATGCCTGCGCTAAGCTTCGGATAGGATTGGAAACATACTTTTCCTGCCCATCTGCTAGTTTTAATTGGAATGCATCCAGAAAATTGTCTTCATTAATCACTTTCAAATTAATCATTCTATTCTCTCCACTTCTTCACAATTCTTAAATATTTCCAAAAATTAATCAGTGCCCTTACACCTTCATCCAACAGAACTGCCAGAAACACTCCTAAGATTCCCAATCTACAAACAAATACCAAGACTGATGCTACACCCACGATACAAATCGTTCCAAAAATCTGAGTAAAAAACATCCACTTTGTATTTCCGCTTCCACGAATGGCATTTCCGATAATAATATTTCCGGATTTCGAGAACAGATTTATACCAATCATCAGCAAATAGCCCCCACAACTGGCAATAACTGTTTTATCACTGGTAAACAATGATAATATCTGTTCCGGGAACAACACTGCTCCAACAATCATTACCACAGTTACGATTGTACAGACAGCATAAGCGCATAATGTAATTCCTTTATACTGTGCAAGATCTTTTCTGCCGGTTGCTTCCGAAGTCAGTGTCATAGTACCACTTCCGATTGCACCAATAATAACAACTGCAAGTACTTCTACTCCAAATATAATCGTATAAATACCTGCAGCATATTCATTTATTGAATTGAGAATCCGAATCAAAATCAGATTTCCTATATTCCATGCAAAATCCTCTAATGCAATGTTAATTCCAAGCTTTGCAGCATTCAGGTAGCTCCGGAAATGTCCTTTTTTCACATCATTCCAGCTTGGTCTTGTAGGAAGCTTTTTACTGGTAAAAAATATAACGGATATGTATATTGCTCCAACATATTCAGCAATTACAGTTGCAATTGCTGCTCCCTCAATTCCTAGAGCAGGCATTCCTAAATTACCAAAAATCAACATCCAATCTAAAAATATATTGAGTCCCGAACGAACGCACCCATACACCACAAGCGGTTTTGTATAATTTGATGTCTGCAGGATAACTCCGAGCGATCCGCCAAGTCCTGTAAGTAAAAATAATGGTGCATACCATCTTACATATCCTAGGCACAATGGCATAACATTATCTGATACCCCTAGAATCATAAATACCGGTTTTGGAAATATCATCCAGAAAAAACACAGAAAAATCGGAATAATATTGTTATACTTCAACATTGCTCCGGCGTATTCTCCAATATCTTCCCGCTTTTCAGCACCTACACTCTGACTTATCAGTATGGAAGCTCCCATTACAAGGGAATTGCAAAATGACATGGTTGTCCATACGGGTGATGAAACATTTCCCAGTGCACTCATATACAAATCGTTGGCATGTCCCAAAAATATTCTGTCAATAATCATCTGAAGCTGCGCTATAATATTGTTCATGATGATTGGAAATGCTAATATAAGCAGCCTCTTTCCGTATTGTTTATAACTTAATTTCATAATTTTCCTACTTTCGTTTCTTTTTTTGCACAATGTAAAAATCAAAGTTCTGCAAATCTATCACAGCCTTTTGTTTTAAGCCAAATATACAATGTCAGACCAGCCACGACATTTACTGCTATAAAGATTCCTATATAGAGCATATATCCCAATGTATAACCAGGAAGCATCATATATCCAATAAACAGAAGTGCTGTATATCCGAATCCACCAAACATTGTGATCATTACAGAAGCACTCTGCTTTATCGGTGTAAGCTCATTGGTCCAGGTAAGCATAGGCTTTATCACTCCCATAAATAAGCCAAACACTGCCATTACAAATACAAAGGACAGTACCTGCAGGATCATCATTACAAATTGCCCGATTTTAAATGGGCAAACTACTGCCGTACAAATCATGCAAAGCATCACAGGTATACTATTTAAAATAAGCTGCATATCCAGTTTTGCGCGAAGAACCTGCCATGGTGTCACAGGAAGAGACTGTACAATCCACAGTCTTTTACCCTCCAAAGAAATCGAAGGTGCTGTCATGATATCCATTGATATAAGACCACACAGCATAATCGTAACCAGCAACAGTACACTACCATCCTGACTTCCAAACATGCCATTAAGCATTATAAATATTTTTCTTCCCTTCCATAAAAGTGCGACAGCACAGATTGGCATCAGGAAAATGCCAAGTCCGCTATTTAACATATATCCCGGACTCGATGTAAAATGCTTAAACTCCCTGAAAAGCAGTGCCTTTGTTACACTTTCCTGCTTCATTGTCTTTTTATGATATACCACTTTGCTGACTTTTCCTGTAGATGTTGCTACCTGTAAAAAGCTTTTTGATATCAAAAACCACATCATTAAAAATGTAACTGCAACCAATGCAAGCATTATAAGAGTGGCTTTCGCATCTCCTACGCCCACACTTCCAAACGCAAAAAGCAGATATGCAGAACCCTTGATCTTATCACCATACACAACCAAATTGGTAAGCAGGTCTGTAATCATACTCTGAGCCTTGAAATATACGAAATAATAACCACCTATAAATATAAGCGATACCAATACCGTAATCATGCTTTTATGCTTTAATTTAAGGCTTACTTTTGCAACAACATATCCAAGTAAGCAGGACAGTGTCATAACAAATACGGAAATCAACAGCGTAAGAATCATTCCTCCAAATAAGTTCTTTATATTAACTCCTGCTGTTACCATATATACAATCCATGCTGGGATAATAACTACTGCTGAGTACATCAGTCCCATAATGTAAACACTGACCAGGCGCGATGCTACGATTGCTGATACTGGAATTGGCATGGACAAAAGCAGATCATTATCTTTTGCCAGATACAGACCGGAAAATGTGTTAAATACACTGCCAAATGTACCAAGCAAAATTGCAAGAAGCCCCATAAGTGCAAAGTACATCCATCCCATATCCAGTGCTGCCATTGGGGCACATAATTTTCTTGAAAGCATCGTAAATATACCACCAAGAACTCCTATCATAATAACCGCAAACCAAAGCATAAACATGATAGTAGACACCTTAGAGCGGGCTTTATTCTTCTTTGCATCATAAAAGTAAACACGAAAAATCTCACTAAGTTGTTTTTTTACTAAAAGCTTTAACATACTACTCCTCCAATTCCAGGAATACATCCTCAAGGGACTCATCTCCCTTAACTTCATCCATCGTTCCCTGTCTGATTAACTTACCGCCTTTAATAATGGCAACCTTGTCGCATAATTTTTCTGCAACTTCAAGTACATGTGTTGAGAAAAAGAGTGCCCCGCCATTGTCGCAGAATTCACGCATCATTTCTTTCAACAAATGTGATGCCTTAGGATCAAGTCCTACAAATGGTTCATCCATAATAATAAGCTTTGGTTCATGAAGCCATGCTGAAATAATCGCCAGCTTCTGTTTCATTCCATGTGAATAGGCAGCAATCGGCTGTGCCAGATCATCTGTTATTTCAAATAAATCAGCATATTTGTGAATACGCTCTTTTCTATCTGCTGCACTGACCTTAAATATATCTGCTATAAAATTCAGATACTTGATTCCAGTCATATAATCATACAGGTCAGGATTATCCGGGATATATGCAATTTTACTCTTACATTTCAATGGCTGTTCTTTGACAGACTCACCGCCTACGTAAATTTCGCCCTCATCAAACTGCAAAATTCCCACAACAGACTTTAATGTGGTTGTTTTACCGGCTCCATTATGACCGATAAATCCATAGATTTCACCTTGTTGTATATGCAAATTCAAATCGTCTACTGCTGTTTTATCACCATATTTCTTTGTCAGATGTTCAATTTTTAACATATCATTTTCCTCATTTTCAAAATATATTTTGTTCAACGTTCTTTACTCATTGCTCTTTTTTCTACGATGCTCTTTGATTTTCCTGTTAATCTTATCAGCCTCTTCTTTTTCCAGATACCACTTTATAAGATATGACAATACATCGAAAAATGCTGTGGAAATTCATAAGTACAATCTCCTCGTATCAAAACTATTCCATGTGATAAATCTCATTGATTCTATTCGATATGTTCCCAATTACTACTTTAGCTGGTACATCCTAAAAAACTGTCGTACATGCCTTTCAATTAAGCCAGTAATCTCCTGCTCTCTCTCAGGTTCCCTGTCGCAAAGATTAATCCAGACTGAAATCGGCAGACAAAGCTGTGCCGCTATAATCTCCGGTTCATCATCTTTCAGCTTTCCATTCTTTATCAGAAAGCTAATAAATCCTGTAAAATAGTTCATGATATCCGAATAATTCTGTTTCGTCTGTAACTGTGAAAGCTGCTCGTTGCGAAACTGTTCTATTGTCAAAAGCTTTCTGATACGGCTGACCTGTGGATCATTTAAAATATAACGGACATGCCCAATGATCATCTGAACAACCTGCTGGACTGTCATATCATCCTTATTCTCAATGAAATCTGCATTGTTCCAATCTGCCTGTGCAAACATGGAATGTTCCTCATACTGCTTTTGAATAATCTCAATAAGCTCATCTAAAATATCCTGTTTGCTAGCAAAATGACTATATAACGATGCCTTACGGATTCCAACCGCTTCTGCAATCTGAGAAATAGATGTTGCTTCATACCCGCCTGTAGAAAACAGAGTCAGTGCAGCATCCAGTATTTCATATTTTGTACTGCCTCTTTCCATCCTGACCTACCTCCATGTGTTTGGTTTGATACCTGTATTTTACCTACCGAACGGTCGGCTGTCAAGTATGGATATAGTTTCTTACGATATTCTTTTCCATCTTGCTGCAAGAAATGCAATGCCTATAACACTGCCTATAATTCCTATCATGCAGAAAACAAACACAATACTGCAGAGTATTTCATCCTTTCCCAGGCTCCTTTACCTGTTTTCTTTTTCCGGCAGACGAGTCATAAGCAGGAAAATCACACCCAGCACCACAATACTACATGCCATAATTAATACCATCTGCGTAGTATTAACTACATTTCCACGAAACTGCGGATTGCAGTCTAACGTTTCCCTGATTGCAGTTATCAGCTCCTCCGGAAGCTTCTCACTCTCCATCTCCTCAAATATGCCACGGAGCATATGATTCTTAATAAGTGAAGTTCCATAAGTTCCCGGAAGATATGACAATGCTTTCTGCAATCCAGAACCAAAATTAGAGATTGGCATATATGCTCCACAGATAAAGCCATAGCCTGCGCTGACAATCGTTCCTACTGCTGACATCTGCCCCTGCGTAGTAAGCGGATAGCTTATAATACTTGAAAGTGTACTTCCAAATAGCACCAGAAGAAGCTCATCAAAGATAATCCAAAGCACATCCACACAGCTTAAATACCAGCCCATTTTTCCTATGTAAAGAAGTCCGATCACAAGTGCCAGCCCATTTACCAGCAATGAATTCAGCACTGTTGCAAGGAAATATCCAAGATATATCTTTGAGCGGCTTATCGGGGAAACATTGAAATCCTTCCTTGCCCCATTCGCTTTATCCTGTACCATCGTAAGATTCACGCAGAAGGTTACTGTCACACAGCTTACTGCCAAAAGTGCTGCAACAAGCTGTGATGCAACTGTCCCATCAATCAACTTTTCTGCAATCGTAAATCCTTCCGGAAATGCTGATGAAAAAGAGTCTTTATAGACTTTTGCTAAAAATGTTGCATACAATACAATCAAAATAAATGGTGTGATAAGTGCAGAAAAAAACATTCCTTTATCTCTGAAAAATAATTTCCTATTCCTGTTCATAAGAGAAATAACTGCCTTCATTAGTTTTCACCTCCCAGTACCTTGCCTGTTACCGCAAGAAATACATCATCCATTCCGCCCTTTACTACCTCGTAATCTCTAAATATATCCTGATGTTTAACTATAAGCTTTGTTGCTTCAATGGTATTTCCTATTTTTATCTGATATCCGTCCCTTATTGCCTTATACTTCATACCCAAAGCCTTCATTTCATCTTCTGTCACACCATAGATTGATACTGTATCCTGCACATAGGTGCTCTTTAATTCAAATGGTGTTCCTTCAGCTACTATGCTTCCTTTATCAAGGATTACGACATATCCCGCATTAGCAGCTTCCTCCATATAATGTGTTGTAAGAAAAACTGTAAGATTCTCATCTGTTCTTAGTTTTTCAATAACTTCCCAGATTCTCCTTCTGGTCTGCGGATCAAGACCTGTGGTCGGTTCATCCAAAATCAGTATTTCAGGCTTATGCAACAACGCTCTGGCTATATCAATTCTTCTACGCTGTCCTCCTGACAATTTACCAACAGGTCTGTTTATATAATCTTCAAATCCAAGAAGTTCTGTAAGTTCCCCAAGCCTCACATCAAATTCCATTCCAGTGATTCCATAGAGCGCAGCCCTGCTTTTCAAGTTTTCTCTTACAGTAAGTGGTTTATCCAGCACACTATCCTGAAATACTATCCCCAGTTTCTTACCCAGCTTATTTCCCAGCTTTTCAGCAGCTACTCCATCAATCTCCACACTTCCACTATCCTTGTGAAGTTGACCACATATAATAGAAATTGTTGTGCTCTTTCCAGCACCATTAACGCCGAGGAAAGCAAACAGTTCTCCTCTTTTAACCTTGAAATTCAGGTCATTAACAGCTTTTACTTCACCGAAGTTCTTGGTTAGATGACTTATTTTTATGATATCTGATTCCATTCTGTTCTCCTTTTTCTCAACCTGCTCTACAATTTTTAACAGCAGAAGCAACAACATTGATATATATTTTATGTATCTGTTTTTGTTTTATCGTATATTTATCTATTTGTCTATACGAGCAGCACCAAGATGCATAATATATGAACCAAGATGCATTAAATCGAGTAGGAGGCGGTGACTAACCGCCGTCCTCTCACAGCACCGTACGTAC
>OGSD01002771.1_pt1 | contig 14167 bp, 11 predicted proteins | sample 1553571 | NCBI WGS metagenome assembly OGSD01 (sample SAMEA2580072, study PRJEB22360) | human gut metagenome | biome: human gut; feature: human-associated habitat; material: faeces | place: Denmark | collected 2008/2010 | reverse complement strand
GCAGCAAGAGTCCATTTCAAAAACCGAAAGGGGCCATCGGCAAAGCATGCTATTTCTCTTTGGAACACAGACTTACTGGCTGACAACTTATACCGTCAATGCCTGCTGCACAAAACAGGCTGTGCACTGCCGGACTGCTATCATGCCCCACTGATCATTCCTCGGTATCCTCTTTGCTGATCGTGAGACTTGCTGTACGATCATCGGAATTGCAATAGTTTTGAATATAGTATGCGCGTCCGGCTGTAAGCGCTACATTCATGGTTATATTTTTCTCATATACCCAACTGTTCGTAGTGTTGTCATAGATCTGATTGGATTTACTAAATGCTGTAGTGATCAAGTCATCCATTGTATATACATTGATCGAAGTGTATTCCTGATCTGACGAATCCATCGTAATCGTATAGTTTCCAGTCTCTGCCGGAATAAATTTCATGTAATTACCGGCCGGAACTGAAACAGTATTGTCAAGCGAGAGTGAACCATAAACTTTTGAGGATTCACCTTTGGTAAGTTTGACAGTACGATTTCCTCCTACACCAAATGTAGCCTTATATTCTACAAAATTCTTCGTTGCGTTTATCGAATAAGTTCCTTTTTTCAAAAATAATGTTTTTCCATATCCTAGATAATCTCTGTCACTGTCATACCACGAACAAGTCAGATCATCTGAGCCGCAGGATAATAACACTTTATACAACGCAAGTTTGAAATTGACGGTTGCACCATTCTTACCAACATGCTTACTGCTTACGGTATGCCGAACATCATTTTTAGATGCATAAAAATTATAGCGAACCGATGGATATACGATCATATTATAGTCGCCTGACTTCATCTTGGCATTACCATAACTATCAGTATCTCCATTCGAATAACTATATCCATAGCAGGCGTTTCGATAATACTTGTTATTATCATTCTTAAAAGAAGCCACTACAGTCGCATTATCAATTCCGGTTCCATCTGCAGCAAGTACACGCCCGGACACTTTCACACCATTCACTGCATTGACTGCCAATGTTCCCTTATTGATATGTCCCTTGGTGTCTTTTACCTGATAAGCTACACTATAATTGCGAGCCGGCAGGTATATCTTCTTATTTCCATTGCCATCATAACGATAACTGTCAAACACAATGTCACCGCTATTAAAACTAATATATTTGTTGGTATTAGATGGTAATGTATACGTATAAGCACCGGAGCCACCTACGGTATATACCTCAAAATATTCAGAAGAATTGTCATTGGCCAGGATCACCCTTCCACCAGCTTCAATATAGCTGTACATTACGCTGGAACTACCAATATAACAACTATATTTCTGCACCAGTTTTTTACCTTTTTCATCTTTTGCCGTAAGTGTCATAATACTTGCCTTGGCAGTCTTTAAGGTTCCCTCCAATTTGAAATAATCACCTTGCATCTTGGCAGTCAAACCATTTGGCACACCGGTGATCTTCATGCTATTTAAATAACCGATATGACTCTGTGAAAATCCCACGGAACGTTCTATCTTGTCTCCAACAACTCCCGTAAAGTATCTGGCTTCTGCATTTTTTGTATAACAAAATTGTGTTTGTCCTGATTTATTACCCGGTAATGCAGATACTGTTACCTGTACATAATCACCATCCTCAATATAATTTATATCGTATGGGATGTTATCATCGGTAGCCAAGCTTACCTCATACACCTTAGAGCTGAGCTTTGTTACACTTGCAACGCGCAGGGCGTATGCAAACTGTCCTGATCCGTCTGCTTTCTTGCGAACCACAAAGTTAGATGCCTTTAAGGCTTTCGCCGCCGTCAAATTTACGCGCACTGTCTTGCCATCTAATACAGCAACAGAAGCAACGCCAGCTTTCTTAGCTGTCTTTTTGGTGACTTTTACGGTCCAAACCTTCTTTTTCTTACCATATTTTGCAGTAATCTTGGTCGTACCTGCCTTTTTGGCTTTTACGACTCCTTTCTTGGATACGGCTGCAACTTTTTTCTTGCTGCTCTTCCATTTGATCTTGGTCTTTTTAGAAACACCCTTGACTTTTAATTTTTTCTTACTGCCAACTTTCAACGAAATCGTATTCTTAGATTTCTTACTCGATTTCTTGCTTGATTTCTTACCAGCTTTTTTAGCTGCTGTCTTCTTGGCTGCACTTACTGTTTGCGTGGTCATTGGCACGGAAGTGGCCGCCAACGCAATCGCAATGCCGACTGCCATTACTTGTTTTGTCACTTTTCTCATATTGTACCTCCATAAAAATATCTGTTATCTCTGCAAATAGTACTACGAAAATATTTCCGTTATTTGCACCAACACCATCATTATACTCTCCCACTGCCCTTTCCGCAACGTGATTTATTATTTTGTTAAGTCTCTGAAATACAAGACATAAGTAACGACGAGCGCAAAGTCCCTTTCAAAAATGATGATTACCTTGCTTCCGGGACTTCGAGTTTCCGAAGGGCATGTAAATCAATCATCAGAGACAACAAAATCTAGAAATCACAAAAAACGAAAATGCGGCAAGGCAATTACTATAGTTCACTGCCGGCAGAAATCACTATGTTGTGACTGCAAAATACTTAGTATTCTTTGACATAATAAGCAATATGTGGTTGTGGAGGATTTGAGGTATGGGAAGTTGGCGTATATAGGCAGCTAACTCATAGATACTACGGTGAGAATGTCATTCTGTACGAAAAAGCGGACAGTAACGCCAGCGAACTCGAATGCATAGATGCGTTCCGGATCGTTTTGGTAAGAAGGGCGAGGATCTTGTGCCAGCACTTTTTCCAGAGAAAGAAGCTTTTCGGCAGGCAATACTTGGCCCGCATTGTCCGGAAGTATTACGCGCAGCAAATGAACTTCTACGCTGTCTGTAAAACCACCCGTAGCCAGCGGTTTACAGTCGGCATACGGAAGATATGGTTTTATATCATAGATCGGGGTGCGGTCCATGAGATCGGCACCCGTTATTTCCAGGATTGGTCCATCTTCTTTTGAAAAAATAATGTCCTGTAATTCTACACAGGAAAGCGCCAGTGAATTTGGTCGAAATGGAGATCTCGTTGCAAATACTCCCATGCGCTTATTGCCGCCAAGTTTGGGCGGACGAACGGTAGGTGACCATTCCCCACGCATTGTTTCTGAAAATTCCCAGATCAGCCATAAATGAGAAAAATCTTCCAAGCCGCGGATCGCATCGCGATTGCGGTATTCCGGTTCAAATATGATACGGCTGCGTAACTCCGGAACCAGACCGCTCTGTCGTGGAATGCCAAACTTTCCCGGAAAATCAGAGTGTATCCGGGCAATCGGATGAATTTCCATGTTTTCCTCCTGTCACTGATATCAATTATTCAAAATGTCGCTGATATCTTTTGTTCAAAATGTCACTGATATCTTTTGCTCAAAATGTCGCTGATATCAATTATTCAAAACGTCACTGATATCTTTTGCTCAAAATGTCGCTGATATCTTTTGCTCAAAATGTCACTAATATCAATTATTCAAAATGTCACTGATATCATTTATCATTTCATCATCTTTCAGGCGGAAAAGAAATTCCACGCGACGAGATGCATTTTGATCTTCTTTGCCATCCTTATCCAATATAGGATTGCTAAAGGACTTGCCGTTTGCCGTCACAATTTTGCGTAGTTTCGTGATCTTGGCAGTCGACAGCACTTTCTTGTTTTCATCCAAGCAGAAAGTTGCGACAGACAAGGCCCTTTTTTGGGACAGCTCCAGATTATATAAATAATCTCCCTGTGTATCTGTATGTCCTTCAATAATAATCTCTGAGATATAATCATTAAATTGCTTGTCTGTTAATACGCCAATATACTTTGGTAAAAACTTTTGCAGCAATTCCTCACCCGACGCTTTCAACGCAAATTGTCCGGAATCAAACAAAATGCTTGAGTCAAGCGCGATGGATCCGGTCTTTTCATCGACTTTCACACTGAGATCCGTACCGTCAAACTCTTTCTTGAGAGCCTCGATCAGTTCCGTTCGAATACCGATCAATTTGTCTAACTGTTCCTGTTGCTCCTGCAGTTGTTCCTGTTGGCTTTGAACCAAAGCCTGCTGCTGCTTTAATTCCTCTTGTTTTTGTTCGTAACGTCTTTGCGATTGCAGCATTGTAAACGAAATGATCAACACAAAGATCAACAAAAGAGCAGCCATCATATCGGAATAGGAAAGCCAATAACTGGTTTCCTCCAAATGTCTTTTCTTTTTTCTGCGCATAATAAACCTCTTTTCTGTACGCGGAACCGAGTGGTGTTACTGTCTGAGTGCCCGAGCAATCTTATCAGCTACTTCATCACTAAATTTCTCCATCATCTTCTCTGTCTGCATCATTTGCAAAGCTTGATAATCCAAGAAAATATTTGCCGCATTATTTTGTGCACGGGGTGCGACATATTTATGGTAACTGTCCAAAAAATCGTCCATGGCATTATAAGCATCTTCTAAGTTTTTCTTGTAAACAAAGTTAAATACCAAAGAAAATACCATACCATAAATAGATGTGTGGAACGCGATCTTGATACCATTCATCAACTGCGGAATGCTGTCCGTAATTGCGGACGCACTGCCGGTATTAAAATTCTGAAGACCAAACGACAGACCGATAAAAGTACCCAAAATACCAAGACCGGTCATTACGCCGGGAACAATGCTGATCAATCCACATTTCATTACGCTGTCAATGTAATATTCATTCAGATAATCATCAATATCGCATTGGGCACTTCGCTCTAACATCGTTAATCTTCTGCGCTCCTCGCAATATTCACGAAAACGTGTATCTGCCAATTTGTTACCAAAGAGCTTTGGATTATCTTTATAATCATCCCACAAATAATCGCCTTTGCGTTTGAAGTCAGTCTGAAAGTTGCGTGCCGCAAGATGCAGGCTAGCCATCATCCGATTAGCAGGCATGAAACAATGTGTCGTAGAATACAAAATAATCCCGCCGACAATTAAAAACATTCCAATATTAATGATAATGTTGGCGATATCAAGACCCGAACCCGTAAACACGTTCAGATATACGGCCAAAGCCAGCATAATAAAATATACAGGGAATAAAATCCCCTCACTACCAAAAGATTTCATAGGTACCCTCCAATGTTTGCTTTGCTGCAAAAGACCAGCGACCATCCCCCTGTTCTAAAGAAACCGGGCGTATATCAAAAGCTGATGCCTTGCAGTCGTATAATGTAACGTGTGCCCGATGGCACAACATATATACTATACAAAGTTTGGGGGAGAAAGTCAAAAGGTGGGCGGGGTGGTGCACTGCATATGAGAGGATTTCGTAAAATAGAAAATGTTATGTTATCTATTACGATAAAAGAAAGGATGAAAAGCAAAGGGCACTAATTAGTTGCCCGGAATGCAACCGGGAAATTTCGGATACCGTAAGAAAATGTCCGAATTGTGGATACAAAATCAAAAATCACCGATCCAAAAAAGAACTTAAATTATTGAAAAATACGATTTAGTACGTTTTATGGGACAATAAATGTGCTATAATAGTGGCATGTCATAAAAGAATGTGTAGAGAATCCACACTAAGACAAGTAATGTTAAATTTTGTACCAAGAAATCTACGATAGGTATGCGTATAAGAGATGGGAGGGTAAATGGCAAAACGACCGAATCAAAGGCTAAAATTGTTGTATTTAGCAAAGATTATGCTTCGACTGACGGATGATGAACATGGTTTACAGGTAGAGCAGATTATCAATGAGTTGGCCAAGTATGACATTGCGGCAGAGAGAAAGAGTATATATTCTGATTTAGAAGCTCTGCAATTGTTTGGAATTGATATTGAAAAAAAGCACATAGGACGATATGTATATTATTGTGTAGGAAATCGAAATTTGGAATTGGCAGAATTGAAACTTTTGGTAGACGCAGTACAGTCTTCTAAATTTATCACAGAGAAGAAATCCAGCCAGCTTATAGAAAAACTGGAACGTTACGTTAGTCAATACGAAGCGAAACAGTTAAATCAACAGGTATATGTTCACGGTCGGATAAAAACCATGAACGAAAGTATCTACTATAATGTAGATGAAATACATAATGCAATTACAGCAGACGTAATGATTTCATTTCAATATTTTCAGTGGAATTTGAAAAAGGAGATGGAGCCAAGACACGAAGGAGAGAGATACATAATATCTCCGTGGGGGCTGATTTGGGATAATGAGAATTATTATATGGTAGGATATGACGCAAAGGCTGAGCTTGTCAAGCATTTTCGAGTCGACAAGATGTTACGTATTCAACCGATGAAATGCAAAAGAAAAGGTCAAAAGTTATTTCCACAGGGAAATATAGCAAACTACGCAGAGAAGCATTTTGGAATGTTTTCGGGAAAAGAGGAATCGGTCACGCTGCTTTGTCAAAATGGGTTTATAGGTGTGATCGTAGATAGATTTGGAAGAGACGTTAAAATTCGCCCGGTGGATGAGGATCACTTTCAAGCAAAAGTTGAAGTGGTTGTCAGTAATAATTTTTTTGGATGGGTGTTAGGATTAGGAGAAGGGGTTAAGATTACTGCACCGCAGGAAGTTGTCAGTGAACTACAAAAGGAAATTCAAAGAATGAGGAGACAATATTTTGCGGATGATCTGGAAATGGAATTGGCTATGAAGGATAACAAGTGCTGATTCTTAGATTGAAGTGATGGGGAGGAGATGATCTGGTATGAACAAGCAACAAAAAAACTCGCCGAGGCGAGTTCCTAAAGTTCAATTAAATCACACACTGTGATGCCCAAAGGCGATTTGAATAAATTTTTATTTGAACTTATGATGTAGTTAATACGTATGGTACTTAACTGACATCAATAATAAAGCATAAACTACGACATGTCAAGAGAAAAAGGAGGATTTTATGAAAAAATTTGAAGAGTACTATATTGGATTGGATATGGGAACCGGTTCTGTAGGATGGGCAGTGACGGATTCAGCGTACAATATTATCAAACGTCATGGTAAGGCATTATGGGGAATTCGCCTGTTTGAGTCTGCTAAGACAGCCGAAGAAAGAAGAATCTTTCGAACGTCCCGAAGAAGAACAGAGCGCCGTAAAAATCGATTACATTTATTGCAGGAAATCTTTGCGGAAGAGATTAGCAAGAAAGACATGGGATTCTATCAGCGGATGAAAGAGAGTAAGTATTGGCATGAGGATAAGAAAGACATCAATGGAAACATGCCGGAGCTGCCGTATGCACTGTTTGCAGATGATGGATTTACAGATAAAGACTATTATAAGAAATATCCGACAATTTTTCACTTGCGCTATGCGTTGGCAACGAATACAACAGATAAGCCCGATATTCGATTGCTTTATTTGGCATTGCATCACATTATTAAGCATAGAGGACATTTTCTGTTTGAGGGCAAGAAATTATCAGAAGTAAAAGAATTTTCAACAGCGATTGAGGCATTAGTGCAGCAGGCTGAAGAACAAGAGATTGATCTGAAATCTTTGACGCAAGAAGAAGTGTTGACTCAATTGGAACACATTATGAGTGATGCTCAATGCACAAAATCAGATAAAAAGACGCAGGTCAGCAAGCTCATAGTAGGAACAGATAAGCAGAAGCAAAAACAGGAGAAAGCGATAGCAGCTTTAATTACGGGTTGCACCGTAAAGCTAAGTGATATTTTTGCTGATCCGGAGTTGGATAAAGAAGAAATCTCGAAAATATGCTTTTCTGATAATGGTTATGAAGAAAAAGAGGTAGAAATAGAGTCTGTATTGGCGGATCGATTTTTGCTTATAGCAGCAGCAAAGGGTGTGTATGATTGGACGGTATTGCATGATATACTGGGGGATGCGCGCTTTTTGTCGGAAGCAAAAGTTAAAACCTATGAGAAACACCGTGATGATCTGCGGAAAGTGAAGCAGCTTCTTCGGATGGATAAAGAAGTTTACGAGGCTGTTTTTGGTGTGTCTGAGAAAAATGAGGCAAATTATAGTGCTTATATTGGCATGGCAAAGAAAAATGGAAAAAAACAGCCGATTGAGAAAAAATGTTCACAGGAAGATTTTTATAAATTCTTAAAAAAGCAGCTGGATCGTCTGTCTGTGGATGAAATGGGGCAAGAGATAATCGATGAGTTAAAAGCAGAGATGGATCTTGGAACATTATTTCCTAAACAAATGATTCGCGATAATGGAGTTATTCCTTATCAATTGCATGAGAATGAATTGAATGCAATATTGGACAACGCACAGAAATTCTATCCGTTTTTGTTGGAGAAAGATCAAGATGGTTATACACCAGTGGAAAAAATACAAAAGATATTCCGCTTCCGCATTCCGTACTACGTAGGACCTTTGAACACGGCGCATCAAGATAAAGGTGGTCATAGCTGGTCTGTACGTAAAAAGGAAGGCAAAATTTATCCATGGAATTTTTCAGAAATGATTGACGAGGAAGAAAGTGCAACGAAATTTATTGAACGCATGACGAATAAATGCACGTATCTGATCGGAGAGGATGTTTTGCCGAAGGAATCATTGTTGTATGCGAAATTCAATGTATTGAACGAGCTAAATAATCTGCGCATTGATGGGGAACTGATAGCTCCGGAACTTAAGCAGGATATTTATAATAATGTTTTCAAGAAATACCAACGTGTAACAGGGAAAAAGGTCAAGGATTACCTTAGAATCAACGGCGTAATTTCTAAAGAACAAGAACTATCCGGATTTGATCAGAATTTTAAGAGTTCGTTGAAAGCGTATCATGATTTTAAGCAGATCGTTGGAACGGGGGTCCTTTCGGAAAGTGAACAGGAGGATATCGTCAGAGATATTACGCTATTTGCAGATTCTCAAAAGATGTTGAAACAGCGTATTCATAGAAAATATCCGATGTTGTCTGACAAACAGATTGCTCAGCTTGCCAACAAAAAATATGCAGGGTGGGGCAGATTGTCGCGCACCTTTTTGGAAAATATTGAATCAGTCAATAAAGAGACTGGTGAAGTAATGAATATCATCACTGCGCTTTGGGAAACGAATGAGAACTTAATGAAACTTTTAAGTGGAAAATACGATTATACAAAGCAGATTGAGCAATGGAATGCCGGACAGATGAAAAAAGGAGAGATAGAATATCAAGACATTGAAGAGCTTTATGTGTCTCCTGCAGTAAAGCGCCCAATTTGGCAAACTATAAAAATTGTAAGGGAAATTACAAATATAATGGGTGGTGCACCAAAACGCATTTTTGTCGAGGTTGCAAGAGAGCCCGGTGAAAAAGGCGTGAGAAAAGTTTCTAGAAGAAACCAGTTGTTGGATCTTTACAAAGCCTGCAAAAAGGAAGCACCGGAATTATACGACCGTCTGGCAAATAAGGAGTCTGACAATGCATTGCGCAGTGACAAACTTTTCTTATATTATTCGCAGATGGGAAGATGTATGTATTCCGGAGATGCCATTGATTTGGATGAGTTATTCACAAACCGATATGATATTGATCATATATATCCACAATCGAAGGTTATGGACGATAGTATAGACAACCGCGTATTGGTCAAAAGAGATTTAAATAGCAAAAAGACAGATACATTCCCGGTCTCTGAGGAATACCGAAAAGCAGGAAAAGCATTATGGAGCACGCTGTTGAAAAAGGGATTGATCTCTAAAGAAAAATATAAGAGATTGACAAGAACAGAGCCATTTGGTGAAGATGAGTTGGCTGGTTTTATTGCCAGACAATTAGTGGAGACACGTCAGAGTACCAAAGCAGTTGCGCATTTATTGGAAGAGGCATATCCTGATGCCGAAATCGTTTATGCAAAAGCTCGTGCAGTTAGTGAATTCCGGCATAAATTTGACATGATCAAAGTGCGTGAGGTGAATGATTTCCATCATGCCAAAGATGCCTATTTGAATATTGCTGTCGGCAACACATACTATGTAAAATTTACAAAGGATGCGGCTTGGTTTGTGCGCAACAATCCGGGACGTACATACAACTTAAAGAAAATGTTTGAGAATGAAACGGTAAAACGTGGAAATGAAACAGCATGGATTCCTGGAGATAACGGGACAATATGTACTGTGAAGAAATGGATGCGAAAGAATAATGTTTTATTCACCAGAAGAGCATACGAAGTGAAAGGAGGGCTTTTTGATCAAAATATTTTGAAGAAAGGGAAAGGACAGATACCGATCAAGGGAGGTGCCGATGAGAGACTCCAGTCGATTGAGAAATATGGAGCGTATAATAAGGCGAGTGGTGCTTATTTTATGCTGGTGGAATCCGATGGTAAGAAGGGAGAGAGAAAGAGAACGATTGAGTTCGTGCCGGTATATTTGGCGAAAAGCTTAGAGGAATCTGTGGAGCTTCGTAGACGATATTGCGAGGAGGAACTCGGTCTTGTGAATCCAGACGTGCGAATACTTAAGATAAAGATTAATACGCTATTTGACGTGGATGGGTTTAAGATGCATTTGTCGGGAAGAACAGGAAAGCAATTATTATTTAAGGGAGCAAATCAACTGGTTTTGAGCGAAGAGTTGCAGTTGATAGTAAAGAAGATAGGCAAATATTGTGCCGACTATAAAGAGAATAAAGAGGCTGTCCTATCCGAAAAAAGTGAAGTGACACAAGAAGTCTTGGAAGAGCTCTATGATGAATTTCTGCATAAGCTAAGAAATAGCTTGTATGGGCATAGGCTGTCAGCGCAAATAGAAAAGATAGAAAAAGGAAAAGAGATTTTTCAATCTATGAGCAATGAGCAGAAATGTCTGATATTAATGGAAATTCTACATTTATTTCAATGTGCCAGTCAAGCTGCAAATTTGCAATTAATAGATGGACCGGGGAAGGCGGGAATATTGGTGCTTAATAATGATATATCAAAATTAGAAGATATAAAAATCATCAACCAATCAATTACAGGTTTCTATGAACAAGTGATTGATCTAAAAACGATATGAGTTGGCGGATTGTTGTCGTGCATAACACGGCAAAGTTGGATTTGCAATTGCAATATTTAGTGGTACGAAGTGAGATGAAAACGCAGAAGATACATATTTCAGAAATAGCACTTCTGCTTGTGGAAGCTACTTCTGTATCGCTGACAGTTGGATTGTTGGCGGAATTAACGAGACAGAAGGTGAAAGTGATATTTTGTGACCATAAGCGAAATCCATCCTCGGAGTTGATTTCGTATTATGGCTCACATGATACAAGCAATAAAATCCGTACACAAATTACGTGGCCACAGTCTGTGAAGGAAGCCGTGTGGACGGAAATTGTTCGTGAGAAAATAAATAAGCAGGCGGAATTCTTGCTGGAAAGGGGGAAGAATACGGAAGCTGCGCTGCTGAGAGACTATGTTCAACAGATACAATGGAATGATGCCACTAATCGTGAAGGTCATGCTGCAAAAGTATATTTTAACGCATTGTTTGGCATGGATTTCTCACGGAGTCAAGATTGCCCGATTAACGCAGCATTGAATTATGGATATTCACTGATGCTTTCTGCAATTAATCGTGAAATTGTAATGAATGGATACATTACGCAGCTGGGGTTATTCCATGATAATATGTTTAACCAATTTAATTTGGGTTCAGATCTAATGGAGCCGTATCGTGTGCTTGTCGATCGAAAGGTATGTGAAATGAAACCAATAGAATTTGAGCATGAACAAAAAATGAAATTAGTTGCTTTGCTAAATGAAGAAGTAATAATGGAAGGCAAACATTTTGTCATCCTAAATGCGATCAAGCAATATGTTAAGAGTGTATTCGATGCTTTGAATGAGTCGGACATTGCGCAGCTTTCCTTTTATTCTTATGAGTTATAGGTACATGAGAGTGATAGTAATGTTCGACCTTCCTGTACTATCAAGTGCGCAGCGACGAGAATATACGAGATTTCGGAAATATTTGCTGAAGAGTGGGTTTGTCATGCAGCAGGAGTCAATCTATAGCAAGTTAGCATTAAATACCAGCATAGCTCAAAGGATTGAAGATAATGTTCGCAAAAACAAACCTCCTGAAGGGTTGGTGCAAATGTTGACGATTACCGAAAAACAGTATGGTCGAATGGAACTTTTGGTCGGGGAAGTTACAAGTGAAGTGATTCAGAGTGATGAACGGTTAATTATACTGTAATCACGGTAAAAGAGGGGAGGGGGATGTTTGAAATTAACACATCCGGATGTTCATTTCGATATAGAATTTGGAAAGGCTGATTCTCTGATACCAGTGTGTGTTGTAGAATCGCCGGTAAGATGGCGGGAGATTCAAAAGGAATTAATATTTCAGCAAAGTGGTGATAGCGGTAACTGGGTATTGTCGGAAGGTGATAAAGAATTAAAAATCAGCAAAGTCATGGAAATGATATTTAATCCATTGCAGCTAGATGTTAATCAAAGAAAGCTGGTTACTGCCTTTTTGAAATCTTTTGCAGAAAAAGCAGTGAACGAAATGCATTGGAGAGAGGGGCAGGAGCTAAACACACATATCCAAACATTCTTTGGTAATCTAGAGGTGGAGTATTCGTTTGAGTTCAGTATCAATGAGGAACTTGATTATTCGAGTTTGGCGAAAGCTATGGGTATTCAATTAGTTACTGAATATGAAACGGACTTGGAGCGGTTATTGCAATATTGTATATTGCTCCAGGAATTGATAAAGCCAAAATTATTAATATTCTGGAATTTAAGACAATACTTTTCTGCTGAAGAAATGAAATTATTGTATTCAGAAGTGTGCTGTCGAGAATGGAATGTTTTATTAATGGAACATTATATTGACAGTAGAATAGATGGTGAGAAGTGGTATATTATTGATAAGGATAACTGTGAAATCTATTGAAAAAAGAGAAAGATCTCGTTATACTATTATTTAGATAAGTGTGTTTGAGCACAGCAGAGATACATTTTATGTTAGTGATGGCATTTCATTTTCTAATTTGAGGTTTGAGAATGATGTAGAAATGTATGGTGCTCAAACATCAATTCAAAGAAAAGCAATATATACACAGTTTGAGAATGATGTAGAAATGTATGGTGCTCAAACAGATACACACTTTATAGCAAGCGGATTTGAGTTTGAGAATGATGTAGAAATGTATGGTGCTCAAACGACTTTAGGGGAGATTTAATAAGACACTTTGTTTGAGAATGATGTAGAAATGTATGGTGCTCAAACTGCCAAGAAAGAAAAATTTATTACATCCTAGTTTGAGAATGATGTAGAAATGTATGGTGCTCAAACCGCTAAGAGAAAACCACTTGATGCAGAATAGTTTGAGAATGATGTAGAAATGTATGGTGCTCAAACATTAGGTAGCTATTATAATTTTGGTCAAGAGTTTGAGAATGATGTAGAAATGTATGGTGCTCAAACCATGTCTTAACTGTTTCTTCATTAAATATTGTTTGAGAATGATGTAGAAATGTATGGTGCTCAAACGATCAGGATAGGGGTTGTGCTCTCAATGTTGTTTGAGAATGATGTAGAAATGTATGGTGCTCAAACTTAGCCAGTTGCCATTTTTACATTTTTTGGGTTTGAGAATGATGTAGAAATGTATGGTGCTCAAACTCAAAATTATACTTGTTTCCGAGTGTCAAGTTTGAGAATGATGTAGAAATGTATGGTGCTCAAACTACTAATTTTTGTGTTACACTTCCGCAATGGTTTGAGAATGATGTAGAAATGTATGGTGCTCAAACCTGCAATACTGTTAAAAGCGTTGCAATAGAGTTTGAGAATGATGTAGAAATGTATGGTGCTCAAACCACTTTAATATTGACGGAAGATACAGTTGGTTTGAGAATGATGTAGAAATGTATGGTGCTCAAACATGAAATTGATGATGTTTTAGAAGTGCTCAGTTTGAGAATGATGTAGAAATGTATGGTGCTCAAACTTTATTTTACAAAATAAATAAATACTTGAAGTTTGAGAATGATGTAGAAATGTATGGTGCTCAAACGCGTCCAAAGGACGTATGGTGAAAGATCATGTTTGAGAATGATGTAGAAATGTATGGTGCTCAAACGAATAAAATAAAAAAAAGCATTGACAAAATGTTTGAGAATGATGTAGAAATGTATGGTGCTCAAACTCGGCAGATAACATCTATCTGCT
>OGSD01002745.1_pt1 | contig 14232 bp, 7 predicted proteins | sample 1553571 | NCBI WGS metagenome assembly OGSD01 (sample SAMEA2580072, study PRJEB22360) | human gut metagenome | biome: human gut; feature: human-associated habitat; material: faeces | place: Denmark | collected 2008/2010 | reverse complement strand
TGGCTGCTGCATCCCGACTGGGCGATGCGTTTCGGCCATTGGTGGAGCGGCAAGTCGCGCAAGTCGCACGCCGCCGACACCCTCGACGTCTCGCTTACCGAGCCGCTGATCCAATACGCCCGCGAATATGCCGCCATGCACGATGTCGATCATTTCGTTTTCGGGCATATGCACTTCCCGCGCGACTTCCGCGAAGGGAATCTGCATGTGATAAACCTCGGCTGCTGGGAACAGTATCCCTCTTATGCCGTTTTGGACGCGTCGGGCGAACTGACGCTGAGAAGGCTCGAAGCGTTCCGTTAGTGCGGGGGCGCGGGGCGGCCCGCTGCTCCGCGCGGAAGAAATGTCTATTTGAGCGGAAAAAATGTCTATTAAAGAAGAACGATGAAACAATACCTCGATCTGCTGCGCAGGATCAAGACCGAAGGCGTCGTGCGCGGCGACCGTACCGGCACCGGTACCAAAGGCGTCTTCGGACATCAGATGCGCTTCGATCTGGCGGAGGGCTTTCCCCTGCTGACGACCAAAAAAGTATTTCTGAAGGGCGTGATCCACGAACTGCTCTGGTTCTTGGCCGGCGATACCAATATAAAATACCTCGTGGACAACGGGGTGCATATCTGGGATAACGATGCATTCCGCTATTACAACGAGCTTTGCGTGCGCCACGGCGTGTTGCCTGTCGACCGCGACACGTTTCTGCGGGCGGCGCAGGAGGGAGTCGAATCGCCGGTCGAAGGGTATAAATTCGGCGATCTGAACCACGTTTACGGCTATCAGTGGCGCAGCTGGCCCAAGCCCGACGGCACCGTCGTCGATCAGATCGCGCAGGCGGTCGGGCTTATCAGGAGCAATCCCGAATCGCGGCGCATTCTCGTCTCCGCATGGAACGTCGCCGAGGTGGAGGATATGGCCCTGCCGCCGTGCCATGTGCTGTTCCAGTTCTACGTGGCCGAAGGAAAACTCTCGTGCCAGCTTTACCAGCGCAGTGCCGATACGTTTCTGGGCGTGCCGTTCAATATCGCCTCCTATGCCCTGCTGACGTTGATGACGGCGCAGGTCTGCGGCCTGCAGCCCGGCGAATTCGTCCATACGCTCGGCGACACGCACCTCTATCTGAACCATCTGGAGCAGGTGGACGAGCAGCTTGCGCGCGAACCCCGTCCGCTGCCCGTAATGCGGCTCAATCCTTCCGTGAAGTCGCTCTTCGACTTCCGCTACGGGGATTTCACGCTCGAAGGCTACGATCCGTGGCCGGCGATCAAGGCACCGATGTCGTTCTGAATCGTTTCGCTCCCGGCAGGGGCGGCGAATCACTTTCGCGCTGATCCGCCGGAACCGAAAAACAACAGGCGTCCCCTTTGCAGGGACGCCTGTTTTCGCTGACTGTTTCGCTGACCGTTATTTCCGGACGATGCTGATTTTCCCCGGCTTCTTGTAGCGGTTGTTTTTGATGACGACCTGCTGCGAGCTGCGGATGTCGATCGTCGGGAGGTCGTTGTAAGGCTTGTACTTCTCCGATAATTCGATGGTGTTGTCTCTGAAAATCAGTCCTCCGACGGATTTCGCCCGGAGCAGCTGCTCGTTGAAGGTCCGGAACAGATTGCCTTCGATGGTGATGTTGCGTTCGTAGGGATGGCCCGGAACCTCTTTTTTCTGGTGCGGGTTGATGAAGATCGTCGGGAAATCGGCGCCGCCGTATGTGCCGTCGAGAAACCTGTTGTTGCGGATCGTCACGTCGCGCACGGCTCCCGATTCGTACCAGTGGTCCATGTCCCCCTCGAACAGAATGGCGGACATCATGGACGAGAAGGTGTTGCCCTCGACGACGACTTTCCGGGGCGTGCTGACCAGAATGCTTCTCGCCCGGTTGTTGCGCACGACGTTGTTCCGGAAGATCAGTTCCGGGTACCACGACATGTTTTCCAGCCCGTCGCCGACCGTGAGTCGGCCTTCGACGGGAGCGGTGAACGTCAGCCGGATGTAATGGGCGTTGATGCGTTCCGATTTTTTCACCCGCAGGGTGTGTTTCGCAAGCAGGGTCTCCGCGTCCACGACGTCGATTTCGTCGCCCTTTCCGGCAAACTCATACCCGGCCTGCTGGGGGTGGTTGATGCGGGCGATGACCTGATCGGGCGCCGTGATGCCGGTCACGCGGACGTAGGAGCCGTGTACGTTGGTCGCATCGTCGAGCATGTTCTCGAAAACGCACTCTTCGATCAGGACGGTTCCCCGGCAGTTGCAGAAGTGGGTGGCGTCCGCCGTGGTCGTTATCATCCGGGGGCTTCCCTTCCGCAGGACCACCTGCAGCCTGCGGACGGTTACGTTGTCGGCCTTTTCGGCGATCAGCCCCATGCCGCCGCAGTGGTGGATGGTGACATCCTCGACCAGAACGCCGGACGACGCAGTCGCGTGGATGGCGGGCGAATGCCGGTTCTGGGTAAAGACGCCTTTGAACGTCAGGATCGTTCCGACGGGCGGCAGGGCGCGCACGAACCGGGTGTGGAGTTCATAGCGGCCGGGAGCCGTCGGCGTAACCCGTATGTCGAAGTTGTCCGGCTTGGGGATGTAGTAATCGTCGCTGCGGTAGGCGGTGGCCATGGTGCGGGGATCGAAAACGATGTTCTCGCCCGGAATACGCTCTTCCCAGCCTTCTGCCCGCATGATGAGCTTGCCGTTTTCGACCGCATGGCCGAACTCGTCCGGAATCTCGATCTCGACACGCTGCGTCTCCGCATCCGCGGTCGTCACCTTCGCCTCCAGCGTGAAGGGAACCTCCCAGTCTACGGTGAAATTGCGCAGCGTCACGCCGTGCGAATCCTCGATCAGAAACGGGATGATCCGGCCGTGGAAAATGAATTCCGAGCCGCCGCCGTCGATCTCGATGTTCCGCCGTCCCGTCAGCGGGAATGCGAAATGGCGGTATCCGTTGTCGTGGTTGGTGATGCAGTGGTATTTTCCGGCGGCGAATTCCGGCCGGAAATGGTAGGTGCCTTCGGGAAATACCAGTTTTACCGGCTTGTCTGCCGGGATGCTTTCGAGCAGGGTGTAGACGAACGGAGTCATGTCCTGCGTGTCGTACCTGCCTTTGTAGTCCGCGATATCGATTACTCCGGTTCGGGCGGATGCCGTACCGCAGACCATACTCACGAGGAGTATGACCGTTCCCAAGCGTGGTTTCATGCGCATGGCTATTTCTTTATGTTGTTCTTTTCCCAGACCGGCGCACCCGTGTCGGCGCCGTACCGTTCTCCGTGGCTGCGCGTCACCTCTTTTGAGTTTTCGACCTCGTTGTCCGACATTTTCAGTCCGTCCACCGACGTGACTGCGATTGCCGGGCAGGGGCAGCCGGTCACCTTGTTCTTCTGGACGGTGATGTTTATGAATGCGCCCGGTTCCGCGACCTTCGCGTCGCCCGTGATGTAGAAGAGCGACAGCGCTCCGGGAGGTATGCGCGGATTGCCGCGTTCGAACATGCACTCCTCGATCGTATTGCCGACGATCTGCACGTTCGAGGAGAAGCCGCCTCCCATCCATTCGATTTCGGGCGACATGAGGATTCCCTGCATGGCGCATCCGGTTATCCTGTTCGACGCCACCACTCCGTCGATGCCCTTGATCAGGATTCCGCGCGAGCGTACGTGACCCACTTCGTTGTCTTTGACGAGGAATCCGCTGCCGACGGCGTCGGCGTTGAAAACCACGTCGCCGGGGCCGATTTCGAACGGCATCTGCTTCACCTTGAGCCGGAATCCGAGCTTGTAGGAGGCTTTTGACAGCAGCGAGGGATAACCCGTCGTCACGGCGTTGCGCTGCTCTTCGGTCGGGTCGAAGCGGCTGACTGAAACCAGCCGGAGTTCGCCTTTGCGTTTCCCGTCGTAACCGACCACGACCAGTCTGTCGCCGCGCCGGAATACGGGGTGGGTTTCGCGCGTCACCAAGTCGATCGTACCCTTCGCGGCGTCGGCCGATCCGACCGGGAACGAGCGTCCGCAGACGATGATGCAGTCGTCGCCGTTGTGGCCTACCTTGCACCCCGTGACGGTCGGGCCTTTCCGTGCCTGGCTGCTGTGTATGCCGTCGGCGTTGCCCGAACGCAGGCGGGGCCTGATGCCCTGCGGCATGGGGCCGCGGTCGACGACGCAGTTTCTGTACTCGTTGGCGTAGCCCTCTTTCTCGAAAAACGAGAAGGTGTTGGACCCGTATACCGTGACGTTTTCGAGTTTGGTGTTGTAGCACTTGTTGAGCATGACGGTATGGACGCCGGCGTTCGGCTTGTCGGTCTTGACGTCCATGACCACCAGATCCCCGACCTGCTCGCCTGCGCTCCACGTTCCGTTCTTGACGGCCCGGAAGAGGTTGTGACCGAGCTGCTTGAGCGCGGAGTAGTTGCTCGTGTAGGTGGTGATGCTGTTGCGCTTGAGCAGGCGTGTCTGCGGATCGTAGAACTGCACGCGGTTGGCGGCCAGACCGGTTACGGGATACCCCTCGTCGATCCGGACGTCGAACCAGCTTCCGTCTTCGGCCACGGCCGTAATTTCGCCCTGCGTAAAGCAGAGCGGATCGTAGTCGATGGTCAGGTCGCGCAGCTCCACCCGCACGCAGTTGTAAAAGCTGAACGCCTGCTCCTGATTGTTGCAGATGACCGTCGATCCGTTGCCGTTGATGTGGACGTCGGTCAGGTTGTGGAACTTGTACGGCCCGTTGCTGCGCACGTCGAGCGTGTAGGTGCCTTTGGGTATTTCGATGAGGTTCCGGCCTTTCTGCCGGTCGAGGACCTCGTGAAGATCGGGATGATTCTGCGCCGCCGCGGATGCCGCGAGACATGCGGCAGCGCAGAAAACAGTCAGTTTTTTCATCTGAATAGGGTTCGTTGTCGGAGTTCGTCGGCAGGAATCGTCAGATCGTCTGCGTGTACCCCGGATTCTGGCTCAGGTTTTTGTTCACTTCGCGTTCGCGCTTGGGCACCGGCATCCAGATCTTGTACGGTTTGTAGTTGTTCTTGATCGGCTCCATCTGCGGGGCGAAGTAGTAGTATTTGTTGCCGGCGTCGTTGACGGTTTTCATGTTGCCGATGACTTCCGTCATTTTGCCCGTGCGGATCAGGTCGATGCGTCGCCACCCCTCGACGCAGAGTTCGCGCGAACGTTCGTCGAGCAGCTCTTCCATGAAGTCGGTCTTGTAGTAGGCCGAATTCATGGCGTTGAGCGCCGATTCGTTCAGTTTGCCGTCCGTATCGGTGCAGGCGCGTTCGCGCACCTCCTCGACCAGTTCGCGCGCAAGGGATTCGTCGCCCGTCTTGTAAAGCGCTTCGGCGTACAGCAGAACGATGTCGGCGAAGCGGAGCATCGGGAAGTCGATGTTGCTTGCCCACGTCGGAATGCCCTGTGACGTTCTGACCGCGGGGTCCGATTGGCGGAATTTGCCGTGGCAGAGGTTGGCGCCCGATGCGTAAAGCGCCACGGGACTGAAGTATTTGGCTCCGTTGATTGTCGTGTAGTCGGTGACGTTGTTGCCCAGACTGCCGCAGAGGTTCCAGCCCATGCGGCTGTCCTCGGTCACGTATTTGTCAGACAGCTCGCCCGTCGGGCGTATCCAGCCGTAACCTCCTCCGTTGGTGCCGACGTTGCCCTGCGGCCCGGCCCAGTAGGCGAAGAGGAAATATTCGTTCGAGCCGCCCGCTCCGGTCTGTACGACCATCATGCACTCCTCTTTCTGACTGCTTTTGGTGTCGGCCAGAAAGTTGTAGTGGTAGGGCTTGATGAGCTTGTAGCCGCTGTGTGCGTAAATATCTTCGGCGATGGCCGCGGCTTTTTTCCAGCACGCTTCGGCATCGACCCAGTCGAAACTGTTGGTCGGCGAGCCGAGTTCCCGCCCCACGCGGTTCTCCTTGCAGGAGGCCAGATAGGTATACATCTTGAGCAGATAGCCGCCCGCGGTCCATTTGTTGACGCGGCCGTTTACGTTCGAATTGCGGTCGGGAAGCTCCTTGTAGGCTTTGTCGAGGTCTTCCTCGATGCAGGCGTAAACCTTGTCGAGCGGTTCGCGCGGAGCCTCGGCCGACGAGTTGGGCGTATTGGGCAGGGGCACTTCGCCCCAGAGCCACGCCTGATAGAGCCGGTAAAGGCCGCGCAGCAGCTTCGCTTCGTTGACGATCTCGTCGCGGCGTTTGGGGTCCATGTCGATGGCCGGCACTTTCTGGATGATGTGGTTGGCCCGGTCGATGCCGACGAAGAGTCCGAACCATGCCATCGAGACGAAATCGGCCTCTTCGTTGTAACCGCAACTGGCGATGATCTGATGGTGCGGGTCGCTGATGCCGTTGGGAGCGATCTCGTCGCCGAGCATCATCAGGTAGTGCATGCCGCGTCCCCAGAGGGGCTGGTTGCCGGTTCCCTGAATCGCACCTGCGTTGAGTATGTCGTATACGCCCGTGAGGGCCAGTTCCGCATTCGCGGCGGTGGTGTAGAGGTCGTCGCCCGAAACGAACGAATAGGTCTTCTCGTCGAGGAAACTGGTGCAGCCCGCCGTCGCCGTGCAGAGCAGGAGCGCAGCCGTGTATTTTAGTGCTTTCGAATAGAACGTTTTCATATTCATATCGCTGTTTTAGTATTTGATTGAAACTCCGAAGAATACGGACCGTGCGCGCGGGTAGTTGGTGTAGTCCAGTCCGGGAATCAGGCGGTTCCAGAACGACACCTCCGGGTCGTAGCCCGAATAGCCCGTGCAGGTGAAGAGGTTTTCGGCCGTGACGTAGATCCGCAGGTGGGAGAGTCCTATTTTGCGCGTGATGTGCGCGGGCAGCGTATAGCCCACCGTCAGGTTTTTCAGGCGGAGGTAGGAGCCGTCCTCGACGTAGTAGCTCGACATTTCGGTCTTGCCCTCGCCGTTGAGCGACGGATACCTGTTGCCCGGACGCTCCTCCGTCCAGCGGTTGCGCCAGTAGTCCGTCGAGACGTTGTTGTAGCCCACGAAACCCTCGTAGCGGTAGCGGCCGATGTTGATGATGTCGTTGCCGTAGGACCACTGGAACATGAAGCTGAGGTCGAAATTCTTGAACGTAAAGCTGTTGGTCATGCCGCCGAAGTGCTTCGGGTCGCTGTTCGCAATGACCGTTTTGTCGTTGTTCGGGTCGATGACGTTGTCGTTGCCCGCGATGTCCTTGAACTTCATGTCGCCCGGCTTCACGGTGATTCCCGCGAACGACGGCACGCCCTCTTTCAGGTTGCCCCGCTCGTCGAAGTCGGATTGCTGGTAAATGCCGTCGAAGACGTATCCCCAGCCCGAACCGATCGGGTGTCCCACCATGACGCGGCCTACTTCGGTGATATGTCCGCCGGCGACCTTGACCGGGATCGAGCTGACGTCGCCCAGCGATACGACCTTGTTGCGGTTGAGGTTGAAGTTCAGGCTCGTCGACCATGTGAAGTTGCGTTTCTGGATATTGACCGTGTTGATCGTAAGCTCGAAACCCTTGTTGTCCACCTGCCCGATGTTCTGCCACTGACGGTAGGAGCCGATCTGGCTGGGAACGTCGGCATGCAGGAGCATGTCCTTGGTCTTTTTGTAGTAAACGTCGGCCTCGATGCTCAGACGGTTGCGGAACATGCTGATGTCCAGACCTCCGTTGAGCTGGTAGGTCGTCTCCCACTTGAGGTCGGGATTCGATATCTCCGAAGGAGACAGGCCCAGCTGCACGGAGTTGTTGTCGCCCGAATAGTAGGTCTTGTCGGTACGGCTCAGCGACTGATAGGCCGGAATGCGGTCGTTACCCGTCACGCCGTAGCTGAGCCGCAGTTTCATGTCGCTGAAAATCTTCTGCTGCTTCATGAACTCCTCCTTGCCGATGCTCCATGCGAAGGCGGCCGAGGGGAAGTAGCCGTACTTGTTGTTCTTGCCGAATTTGGACGAACCGTCGCGGCGGATCGAAGCCGTGAAGATATACTTTTCGGCGAGGGTGTAATTCAGGCGCAGGAATTCCGATTCGGAGGTGTTGCGTTCGCGGTTGGTCTGTACGTTTTCGGGGAATACGGAACCCTGACCGATGTCGAACGCCCCGTTGAAGCTCTGGTTTTCGAATCCTTCGGCGCGGGTGCTGAGACGCGTGGCGGTGTAGCCGCGCAGTTCGAATCCCAGTACGGCGTTGAAATAGTGCTTGCCGCGCGAGATGGCGTAGGTCAGCGTGTTGGAGGTCTGCCACGATTCGGCGCCGCTTTCCGCTACGACGGCCATGCCGTTTTTGGAGTACCCCCACGAGGTGGTCGAGGGATACCACTCCTCGGTCTTCGAATTCAGAATCGTGCCGCCGCCGCTGATGCGCAGCGTCAGGTTGTTGAGGATCTTGTATTTGAGGTAGAGGTCTCCGATCGTACGGTTCTGGGTGGAAGCCTTGTAGGAGTCGTTGATGAAGGTGATGGGGTTGGTCAGATTGTAGTTTTCGGGGTTGGAGGCTTCGTCATCGTCCTCGCTCAGGAAGATCGGTTTGTAGAGGACGAAGCTCTGCACCAGTCCGTTGTACGAGTTGGCGCCCGCATTGGTGACGGCTCCCTTGGTCACGATGTGGGAGAAGTTGATCGTACCGCCGATGGTGAACCGCTTGCTGAGGTCGCTGTCGAAACGGATGCGGCCCGTGAAACGTTCCATCTGGTTCTTCTTGACGATGCCCTCCTGATTGAGGTAGCCTGCCGAAGCGGCCACCTTGGTCTTCGCGCTGCCGCCCGAAGCGACGCCGATGTTGTAGCTTTGGATGATACCCGTGCGCATGACCTCCTCCTGCCAGTTGCGGCTGGGGTAGTCGGAGAAGTCCCTCACCCGGTCGGGCAGGCCGTCGCCGTTGGTGTCGATGCCCCACGCATCGCTGGTCGGGAATTTGGCGAAACGGTAGTCCGCGAACTCCTGTCCCTGAAGCACGTCGATCGTATTCGACATCCGGGCCAGACCGACGCTCATGTCGAAATCGACGGAGGCCTTTTCGCCGCGCCCGCTCTTGGTGGTGATGATCACGACGCCGTTGGCTCCGCGCGATCCGTAAATGGCCGTCGCCGACGCATCCTTGAGGACGGTGATCGACTCGATGTCCGACGGGTTGATGCCCGCCAGCGGATTGTAGCGCACGTTGGCCGAAGTGTAGCTGCTCGTGGCTACTTCGTCGGCGTTGACGTCGATCTGCACGTCGTCGATGATATACAGCGGCTGCGTTCCTGCGTTGATCGAGTTACCGCCGCGGATCGTAATGTCGATGCCCGCACCGGGTTCGCCCGAACTGGAGCTGACCTGCACGCCTGCCATGCGGCCTTGGAGCGCATCCATAAAGCTCGTGCCCTTCGATTTGGTGATCTCGGACGTGCTCAGCACGCCCAGCGAGCCGGCGACGTTTTTCTTCTGGGCGTCGCCGTAGCCGATCTGCACGACGACGTTCTCGATCTGGGTCACATCCTGCTGCAGTTCGACCCGCAGATCGGTGTTGCTGCCGACCATGATGTTCTGCGGTGCCATGCCGATAAACGAGAAGGTCAGGACGGACTGGTGGTTTTTGACGCTTATGGCGAAGCGGCCTTGGGTGTCGGTCGTGGTTCCGCTGGTGGTTCCCTGCTCGATCACGCTCGCGCTGGCCATCGGTTCGCCGGTCGCGGCGTCCAGCACGGTGCCCGTTACTCGAAGCTGGGCATAGACGCTGCCGCACGTAAACAGGGCCGATAATAGTAAAAGTAGTACACTTTTCTTCATGGTTATATTCGGGTTGGTTTTTACTGGATGGTATGTCGTGGGTCCGTTGCCCCGGAGCCGCCCGTGTCCGGGACGGCTCCGGGAGATGCCGGACACGGAATTATCTCATTTCGGCGGACGCCTTGTCGAGCGGAGTGTGGCGGATGCACCGCACCGAGTAGGCGTTGGTGCGCTGGTAGTTGTTCAGGTATACGCTGGTGCCGTTGAGCATGATGAAACGCGCCGCATTGGTGAAGATGTTGCCTGCGCCGGCGATGATGGGCATGTTCGTCCAGTAGACGCCGCGGCCTCCCGATACGGTCCCTCCGACGACGGCCTGTCCTGCCCACGGCATCTTGAGCGGGCTTCGGGCGAATACGGCGGCCAGATCGGTCACCTTGTAGGAGGTGTCGCCGTAGACCATCGTTTCGAGTCCGGTGACGGCTTTGGCCATTTCGATGAATTCGTTCACCGTCGGTACGCGGTAGCCCGGAGGGCAGGGGTTGTTGTCCTGCGTGGCGGCATCGAGCGGCGCCGCATACGTCTTGTCCTCGAAGCGGCCGCCTCAGAGTCCGTCCCGGTTCGACGTGTCGTCGCGCGCCCAGTCGTGGGGTTCCTTGTTGGTCGGCATGAAACCTTCCCGGCCCGACTCCCGGCGGTCGGCGGTAGGGGTGTTCAGCGGTGCGAGGGCGTTGACGAACGAACCTGCCGTGGCCGATGTCCATTTGGTCTTTTCGTGTCCGTCGGCTTTGCGCGACCACTGGAAGAGCGATCCGAAGGCCGTATAGTCGTTGGATGCGGCGGCGATGCTCTTCGCGCCGAGATTGCGGTCGAGCCATGTCTGTTCCGTCTCCTGCCCGTTCTCGTCCTTGACGGTGATGTTCACGGGGAAGTAGATGATCTTGTAATAGTCGTCGGCCGAATCGTAGTTGCGGTCCTTTACGCCGATCACGGTCACTTCGCACCGGGCGGTTTTATTTCCGCCGTCGGTGGTCGAGACGCGGATGGTCGTTTTGCCGTGCGATACGGGAACCAGCACTCCGTCGTCGTCGATTCCGGCGACGAGCGGATCGTCGGAGGTCCACTTGAGCTTTTTGTTCGTGGCGTTCTCCGGCAGGATCGCCGGGGCGAACCGGAAGGCTCCGACACCCGGATCGGCCGCGAAGTCGAATGTCTTGGACGTGGCGTCGAGCGTCAGGCTTTCGATGGGAATGCTGTTGTCCACGTCGTCGATCGTGAGACGGATCGCGTCGTTGACGTGCATGTCGTTGGCTTCGGCCGTGAGCGTCACTTCGCCGAAAGCCAGCGCCGTGACCAGACCGCTCTTGTCGACGGTGGCCACGTTGGTATTGGAGCTGTACCAAGCGATTCTCCGGTTGGTGGCGTCCGCCGGTTCGATCGTGACCGAAAGCTGGTACGTCTTGCCGGGGTTGAGGTGCAGTTCCCGAACGTCGATGCTTACTTTCTCGACATGGACGAATGTCTCCTCGTCGTCTTTGCAGCCGGAGTGGACGGCAGCGACGGCGGCGATCAGAAAAGCGTAAAGAAGTTTTTTCATATTTTAGGGTTTGTTTGTTGGTTGCATGCGGCGGATAAATCGCCTGATCCTGTAAGCAAAATTATCAGGATGAATATTTTTTGGCCCCCGTGTCGTGAAATAAATTAGCGGGAACGGTTTCGGGAACGGTTTGATTGGCCGGGAGCGTTCCCGAAAAAGTCCCAAAAAGGAAGAAAACCGCCCTGAAAAAACTTTTTCAGGACGGAATTGAGGCTGATTCTGCTATTCTGGGGATGCTTCTCCCGCTTCGCCGAATGTGCGTGCCGCTATTGCTGCGGCCTTACGTCGGTGGATTCGCGGATGTTGATCCGTGCGTCGAGTACCACCGTGCGGTCCGGAGCGTCGGGATTCTTGATCTTTTCCAGCAGCAGGTTAGCCGCCGTTTCGCCGATCAGGTCGAGGGGCTGGGCCACGGAACTCAGCTGCGGTTCGGTCAGCAGGGCCGACTGCGACTCCGAGAAGCCCATCACGGCGATCTGTTCCGGAATGCGGTAACCCCGTTTTTTGATCGCCTTGAGCGCCCCGATTGCGAGCTGGTCGTTGAAACAGAACACCGCGTCGGGAATGCGGTCGCCGTCGAGTATCGCGTTCATGGTTTCGAAGCCGCATTCGCGGGAGATGTCCCTGCATTGGACGAAGGTATCGGGCGCGGGGTCGATGCCGTGTTTGCTGAGCGCCTCCTTGTAACCTTGGTGGCGGGTGGCCGAATTGAAAATCCCTTTCGGTCCCATCAGGTGCAGCGGCCGGGTGCGCTTTGTTCCGTTGGCGTAGAGAACGTGCTCCACGGCGAAGAACGCCATCCGGAAATCGTCGATGACAACTTTGCTGGCTTCGACCTCGTTGCTCGGACGGTTGAAGAAGACGATCGGGATTCCGTTGTCGATCAGTCGCCGGTAATATTCGTCGTTGCGGCCCTTTTCGGTGACGGAAAGGATGATGCCCTCCACCATGCTGTTTTCCAGCAGATGCAGATTCTTGAGCTCGATCTCTGCGGATTCGCCCGACTGGGTGATCAGGACGTTGAATCCCTCCTTCTCGAAGACCTTCTGTATCTGGATGATGATGCGCGGGAAAAACGAATTGACGAATTCGGGTACGACGACGCCGATGACCTTCGAGCGTCTGCGTATCAGGTTCTGGGCGTACGGATTAGGCCGGTAGTTCATCTTTTCGGCCATTTCGAGCACCAGCCGTTTGGTCTCCGGCTTGACGTCGGAGTGATCGGCCAAAGCGCGTGAAACAGTGGATTTGGATATGCCCAGAGCTTGGGCGAGATCCTTTATCGTGGCATGTTTTATCATTTCCAGCTTTTTCACGCAAAATAGTATTTTTTTTTTACAGTTTACAAAAAATAAAAGATTCCCGCTTTCCGGAAGATTATTCGAGCACGGCGATAAATCCCCCATTCTCCGGCAACTGCACGCTGAGGGGTTCCGGCGCCGGCAGTGCGACCTCGGTCGTCTGCAGCGAACCGTCCGCCGCGTCGCGGACGATCTGCGCCTTTCGGGCCGTCGCGGGGATCAATCCGGCGGGAATCGTCACCGCGGCGGGGGCGGGGGTACAACCCACTACGGAACGCCTACACTCCGGAGCGGTGTTCACACCGGCTATGTACCACGTGCCGCCCTTGCGGCGGGCGATGACGGCCAGCCGCCCGATTTCGCTTTGCGGCAGTACGACCGTTTCGTCCCATACCGTCGGCAGGCGGCGGATGATGTCGAGCGCCGGGCGGTAACGCTCGTCGCCGGAGAGGACGAACGGATTTTCGGCGATCGTCAGCAGCGGCGAGTCGAGCAGCAGCGCGAACGCCAGCTGGTGGGCGGCCGTCGTGCCGCCGGGCATGGTGAATGCGACCGGAGTGTAGTCCGCGGCGCCCAGTACGCCGCGCGTGAAGGGCAGGGCCGCATTGTGGCTGGCCGGAATGTTCTGGTTTTCGTCGCCGGGGACGTAGCGGTCCGGATCGGGGGTGCGGCCTTCGTCCCGCATCCGCTTTTCGTAGTTGGCCGTGATGCGGTTGAGCTCGATGCCCCGGACGCCCTCGCGGGTGATTTCGTTGGGATAGGTGCGGATCTCGCCCGTCGGTTTCTGGCAGCCGTGGGGATTGACCAGCAGCCTGCGCCGCGCCGCATTTTTGAGCAGGTGGGTGTTGAAGTCGATCTGGCGTATGCCTTCGCCGTTCATGAAGTCCACCTTGACGCCCTTTATGCCGACCGCCGCGACCGAGTCCAGAAAGCCGCGCATCTGGCGGTAGTCGTCCGCCGGATCGTTGAGCTTCTCCCAATGGCGCCATACGAACAGCCCGACGCCGCGCGATTGGGCGTATCCGGCCAGCTCGTGCAGGAATTTCCATTTGTCGGGACGCTCTTCCCACCCGTCGTCGACGGTGCTGTACTCGATGCCCAGCGATGCTGCGGTGTCGATCACCCGCTTTTCGCCTTCGAGGGTCATGAAGCCGCCGTCGATGCCGCTCCACCAGCTCCACAGCGAGCGTCCGGGGACGATCCACGACGTGTCGGCGAACAGTTCCGGGTCGGGAGCCGGGTTGAGACTGGTGATGATGTCGGTATTTACCAGTGCGTCGAGGTCGCGGGCGATGATCGTGACGCGCCACGGGGTGACGATGTCGCCTGACAGCTCGAATCCCTCCTGTTCGGTGAAGTCGGCCCGCAGGCTGGCTCCGGGTTCCGCGCGCAAACGCATGCCGCTGTAGTCGTACAGCGCGGCTTCGGCGATCATCACGTATTCGTCGGGGGTTCGGTAGAGCAGCGGCATGGTCTGCACCGGTCCCTGCCGGGAGACGATGTGCAGGCTGTCGGCCGTCGTGGATATCCACTCTCCGGCATAGGTGAGCAGTTTCCACCCGGAATTCCGCTCGGCGAACCAGACCCTGCTCTGGTGGGGCGGCCGCCATTGGGCCGCTTCCCCGTTGACGGTCCGCGTGCCGTCTCCCGGCAGGACGAACCGGTAGG
>OGSD01002730.1_pt1 | contig 14267 bp, 8 predicted proteins | sample 1553571 | NCBI WGS metagenome assembly OGSD01 (sample SAMEA2580072, study PRJEB22360) | human gut metagenome | biome: human gut; feature: human-associated habitat; material: faeces | place: Denmark | collected 2008/2010 | reverse complement strand
AATATTTGTTTATGTGTACAAAAATTTTCCCCACAAGTATTAAATTGTATGATATAATAAAAACATAGATAAATTTGTATATCTGAAAAGGGAGGAATGACCATGAAATATTACGCACACACCCGTGAGGACGGTGAAAGGCAAACTGTAAAAGCCCACCTCACAGGAGTAAGTGAAAAAGCAGAAAAATTTTCAGTAGATCTTTTGAAACCCATTGCGAAAAAAGCGAGCCTGTATCACGATATAGGTAAGTATGCTCTTAACTTTCAGAAACGGCTTGATGATGACAAAGTAAAATTCAGCCACGCTGCCTGCGGAGCACTAGAGTATAAAAAGTTTGCAGATAAAAACGATGCTTTCGCACCCCTTATGGAGTATTGCATCGCAGGACACCACACAGGACTTATGGACGGCGGCACAGTTGCGGACAACTCCGACAGCCCGACTCTAAACGGTATACTAAAAAGAGCAGACGAATATACAGGCGATAGTGACTACAGCGCATACGCCACTGAAATAGAATTTGCCACCCTAACTCAGGAAGAAAGAACGCCGCTGTACAATGAACTGCGTTCTGCAAAAGACCCCACCGAGCTTATCGAGCGTTACGCCTTTTTCACCAAGTACGTGTTCTCTTGCCTGACAGACGCAGACTTTCTTGATACCGAAATATTTTGCAATAAAAATGTTGAACGTGGCATGAGCGGTGATTTTAAAAAGGCGCTTGATAAACTGAACAGAGAATTAAGCGATATGCCGTCAGATAACCCGTTAAGGCAAGCAAGAAGCCGTATCCAGCAACAAGCTTTTGATAATTCGGTCAATAAAAGTCATATTTCAATTCTTGATATGCCAACAGGTAGCGGAAAAACCTTATGTAGTTTGAAACTAGCCTTAGAGAGCGGAAAGAAGAGAATCATATACGTCATACCTTACACAAGTATAATAGAACAGACCGCTAATAAGTTTGAAAAAATGTTCGGCGACGTTCTCCCTGTCCTACAGCACCATTCAAACTATTCCTATGACGGCAACACAGAGGAAGAAAAGAAAACCGCAGACAAGCTCAAAAGGACCTGCGAAAATTGGGACGCACCACTTATAATCACCACAAGCGTTCAGTTTTTCCAATCCATATACCATTATAAAGGTTCAGCACTGCGAAAGCTCCACAATCTCCGTGACAGCGTGATAGTTTTTGATGAAATACACCTTATTCCAACAGAACTTCTTCGCCCCTGCCTTAAAGCTGTGGGCTATATAACAAAGTATCTTAACAGCGAAGCCCTTTTTCTCTCCGCCACAATGCCCGATTATTCTAAGCTTTTTGATAAGTTCCTGCCTGATGTGAACTATAATAAGCTTGTTACCGACCGAACCAATTTTAAGTATTTCAAGAAATGCGAATATAAAGACATGGGCAGAACCACTCTTGAAACCATTGCAGAAAATGCCTCTCGGTGTGAAAATGCCCTGATCGTTGTGAATACCAAGAAAACAGCGGCAGAGCTTTACAACCTTGTTCAAGGTGAAAAATATCACCTTTCCGCCAATATGACCCCAGCCCACAGAAGCCGTGTCATAGAAGTAGTAAGAAATAAGCTTAAAAAGGGCGAGCATATCACAGTAGTTTCAACTTCACTTGTAGAAGCAGGCGTTGACCTTGACTTTAACACAGTTTTCCGCCAGCTTTCAGGATTAGACAGTATTTTGCAGGCAGGGGGCAGATGTAATCGTGAGGGTAAAGATGACAAGGGCTATGTGTACGTTTTTGACATTGACGAAACATACCGCAAGGGAAGCGACCTTGCCATGCGAATTAACAAGACTAAAGGTCTGCTGAAAAAATACGATGATATAACTTCCTATGATTGTATTAAAGAATACTACGACGGCATTTTCGACTTCAACCAAAGTCGTATAGCCGAAAATTCAATTGCAAAATATAACGAACAAAGCAACTCATTCGACCGCCAAGGCTTAATGTTACCATACAGCATACCATTCCGAAGCTACGCAATGCAGTTTGAATACATCTCCGCCGACACTATCTCTATCGTTATCGACGATCCTAACGACCAGACTTGCCATGAACTTGTTGAAACCTTGCGTAATGGTGATATGTCAGTAAGAAGAGCATTGCAGAAATATTCAGTGTCCGTCTATATGAATGTTTTCAAGGATCTCTATTCTCAGGGTGTTCTTAACGATCACGGTACAGGCATATTCATTCTTGAAAATCAGAGCTATTATAATAATGAAACAGGTTTGAACACCCAAGCTGCAATGCAGGATTATTTTATCTAAAACAAATGGCAGGCTGCCACCAAGACAGTCTGCCACTTGCTGCATTCCATATCGTACCGAATACGAATATTTTTCAACTCACATATGCGTTAAGCATAGACAAATATATTATACAAACATAAGTTTAAAAAGTCAACGTTTTTATGCCACAAACCACTGAACAAAGAATTGTGAAATATGCCGAAAATCCGACACTTTTTTTATACATGAAGACTATTGACATTTTATTCATAATGGTGTATCATATATGTAGAGCGAAAGCAATGTACCAAATACTAATATAAGCTTAAAAGGAGTGATGTTAAAATGAGCTATGGTTTTAAGATCATCGTGACAGGTGACTACGCTTGCTTTGCAAGACCTGAAATGAAAGTTGAGAGGGTAAGTTATGACGTACCTACCCCAAGCGCATTGGATGGGCTTATCAAATCGGTGTATTGGAAGCCTGCCGTGCGCTATCAGATAAACAAAATAGTGGTGTTCAACCCTATCGAGTTTACCAATATCCGACGAAACGAGGTCAAAGATAAGCTGTTGTTATCATCAGTGAAACAGCAAATGAAAGGCGGAGGCTCGGCGGAGATGTACACCTCGGAGATACGAAGTCAGCGTGCGGCAATGGTGTTGAAAAATGTGAAATACGGTATCGAGTTCACATTTGAGCGCACCTATCTTAAATCAGACCACCCCGACGAATCCGATGAGAAGCATTATAACATAATGCTCAGACGTCTCAGAAACGGTCAGCATTTCAGACAGCCATGCCTTGGCTGCCGAGAATTTGCGGTAAAAAGTATCGAGCTTGTTGACGACTTTGACCTTACACAGATAGCGCCGCAAAATATGGGCGATAAAGACCTTGGCTTTATGCTTTACGGCATGAAGTTTGAGGACGGTGGCAAGCCTGTCAATAATGATTGGAATGACCCTAAGTTTTCTGACAAGGCCGACGCAGTTTTCTACCGTCCGCATATGATAGACGGTGTTATCGACGTTGCAAAATATAGGGAGGAGATAAAATGTTGATAAAAGCCTTGTGCGATTATGATGCCTTACAGGAAAATAAAATTCCTGCAGGCTATTGTGAACAAGCAATACACTTTGAAATTCTTCTTACTCCTGAAGGCAAGATAGCTGCGATAAATGATGTAAAAGAGCCGAAGATCATTAATTTGAAGAATGGCAAAACTAAAACGAATTACGTTCCGATAATGGAACAGCTTCCTGTAAGAACACAGAAACCTGGTATAGACAAAAACACGATCGAACACAGACCACTCTACATATTCGGTCTGAACTATGATAAAGGAACTTTGACCCCTACAGACGCTACCAACAAAGCGGCAAAATCCCACAAATGCTTTTGCGAATGGAATGAGAAGTTCTTTGAGAATATCGACTCGCCTATTTGCAAAGCCTATCTTAACTTTATTCGTACATGGGAACCTGAGCAGGAAACTCAGAATCCGCATCTTCTTGCTTTAGGCAAGGAATATTCAAGCTCCTACTATGAGTTTGGACTTGACGGCTCTCCTGAAATAAAACTTCACAATGACAGCAAATTCAAAGCTGCCTATGAGGATTATCTCGCCCAGCTTAACGCCGACAGCGACAGTGACGATACCGAACTATCCACCTGTTCCATTCTTGGTGAGAAGCTCCCGCAAGCCCGTATCCATGATAAAATAAAGGGTATCAAAGGTGGAATGTCCTCAGGCTGTGTCCTCGTTGGCATGAAAGAATCTGCCTTTGAGTCCTATGGCAAGAAACAGTCCTACAACAGCAATGTTTCTGAGAAAGCCATGAAAATGTATACCTCTGCGTTTAATTCTCTGCTTGCTGACAGAAGCCATTACAAGACTTTTGACGATATGACAATAGTTTATTTCGCAATGAAGAAGAACGATGCAGAAGAATGCAATATGTTTGCCGGTATGTTCAGCGGATTTGAGGACGAATTAAATAAAACCGTTGTGACAGAAGCCGACCGAAACATAAACACTGTCATGACCCAGCTTAAACAGGGCAAAACAGCCGATATGCCTTATGATCCTAATGTGGAATTTTACGTTGCAGGCTTTACCCCAAACAGTTCAAGAATATCCCAGAAGTTCATCTTCCACGATAAGTTCGGCAGGATATTTGAGAATGTACTCAAACATCAGCAGGATATCTCGTTTACTGAGGGTCAGCGCCAAGTGAGCATTGAGCGAATCAAGCGTGAGCTTATCTCACCGAAATCGTCCAAGGAAACAGTTCCGCCGCCTCTCACAGCCGCACTTTTTGAAGCCATACTCAAAGGTACAAGATACCCTGAAGAGCTGCTTTCCACGGTAGTAGCAAGGGTCAAGACCGACAGTGACGAGGAGAACAACCATTTTATAAAACTCAATGATACAAGGGCAGGCTTGATAAAAGGCTGCATAAACCGTAAACAAAATAAGGAGGAGATCAAAATGTCATTAGACCTTGAAAACAAAAATCAGGCTTATCTCTGCGGAAGACTTTTCGCAGTGCTTGAAAAGATCCAGCAGGATTCTTCAAAGGCAACAATTAACACAACTATCAAAGATACTTATTTCTCATCAGCTTGTTCAAGACCTGCAACTGTATTTCCTAAACTCTATTCGCTTTCACAAAATCATTTGAAAAAGTTTGAGAATCCTAAACTTCGTAATTACTACAATGATAAGTGCCTTGAGATAATAGATGATCTGAATGGTGAGTTCCCTCAGACTCTTTCAAATGACGATCAGGGCAGATTTATTGTAGGTTATGCACAGCAGTACAGAGATCTTTACACAAAAAAGTCGAAAGATAAGCCAGAAGAAAATTCTGAAGTTAAACCCGAAGCAAAATCAGAAGAATAAAGAAAGGACGAAATATTATGGAAAACGCAATCAAGAACAGATATGAATTTGTAATGCTTTTTGACGTTGAGAACGGCAACCCAAACGGCGACCCTGACGCAGGTAATATGCCTAGAACAGACCCCGAAACAAGCCTTGGCATCGTTACAGACGTGTGCCTTAAAAGAAAGATAAGAAACTTTGTGGAGCTTACCAAAGAGGGCGAAGCAGGCTACAATATCCTTATCAAGGCAGACAAAGCCCTTAATACAAAGTTCACCGAAGCTTATAAAGAGCTAGGTTTAAAGGGAAGCGGAAAGGAAACTCCTGCTGACATACAGCGTCAGGCTCGTGACTATATCTGTCAGAACTACTTTGACGTAAGAACATTCGGCGCAGTAATGAGTACAGGCGACGATCCATGCGGCATTGTAAGAGGACCTGTCCAGCTCAACTTTGCAAGAAGTATCGACCCTGTTTTTGCACAAAATATTTCTATCACAAGGCAAGCGAAAACAACAGAAGAGAGAAAAAAGGTCGGAGATACCGAAATGGGCAAAAAGAGCATAATCCCATATGCTCTCTATCGTGGCGAGGGCTATGTTTCCGCAATGCTCGCTCAGAAGATAACAGGCTTTAGCGAGGACGACCTTGAGCTTCTCTGGACATCTATTATCAATATGTTCGAGCATGACAGAAGCGCCGCAAGAGGAAAGCTCTGTATGCGTAAGCTTATCGTGTTCAAGCATGACTCCGCCCTGGGCAATGCCCCTGCACATATCCTCTTTGACAAGGTATCCGCAAAGCTCAAAGACGGCGTGACAACTCCAAGACATTACTCAGACTATGACATCACCATAGATAAGGATATGCCTGAGGGCGTTACCCTTATTGAAAAGCTCTGATGAGCGAAGATGTAACTATCAATATCCGTGACATACAGCATTATATGTATTGTCCACGCAGGTTTGCTCTTTTAGAAGTTAATGACGACTGGGCTGAAAACGCCTTTGTCGTCAAAGCAAACCTCCTCCATGAGAACGTCCACAGCGGCGAGCGCAACTTTGAAAATAAGCGTAAGATAGTCCGAAGCGACGTGTCAGTGTATAACGATGACCCTAAGTACAATATTTTCGGAGTTGTAGATTGTATCGAGTTCGTCCGTGACAAATGCGGCGACTATATAGATACCCTGGGCGGCACATTCCGTGTGGAAATTGTGGAGTATAAACCCACCAGACCCAAAGCAGGGGAGTTCAATCAGACCGACGCTATACAAGTCTATGCGCAGAAGCTTTGCGTGGATAACGTATTTCATTGCAATAGCCGATGTTTTCTGTACTATGCAGATGTGCGCAGACGATCAGAATTGCCCTTTGATACTCAGGGCACAGAGTATGATAAAATGCTTTGCGACTATCTTGGAAAAATGCGTGAGATACTTGCAGCGGATATTATTCCAAAGCGTGTAAAAGGTCAGAAATGTTCAGGCTGTTCACTGTCGGATATGTGCTTTCCAAAAGTGAAGAAATATAGCGTGAAAAATACGATTTTCTCCATGAACGGAGGCGAAAACAATGCGTAAACTGCTCAATTCACTTTATATTCTCGAAGAAACTGCCTACCTCACACTTGACGGTGAAAACATAGTGTGCAGGGCAGAGGACAGCGAGAAGTTCCGTGTGCCCTTTACTAATATCGAGGATATCTATATTTTTAGCTATTCGGGCTGTTCGCCAGCGCTTATGGGCAAGTGTGCAGAGTATGGCATAGCCGTTAATTTTATTTCTCCTCAAGGTAAATTCCTCGCAAGAGTTCAGGGCAAAACAAAGGGCAACGTCTATCTGCGAAAAGAGCAGTTTGAGCTTTTTTCTATTCCTCAGCTCGACCTTATCAGGAATACTGTCGCCGCAAAGCTTTCAAATACACGTTATCTTATCAGACGTTCGCTCCACGATAACCCGGATATAAACAGTGACGGAGCGCTTACAGATTGCATAAAATATCTTGAAAACGGCATAAAGACCGTCTATGAACCTGCCGATAAAGATATCATCATGGGTATAGAGGGAAGCTGTGCAAAGGCATATTTTGATATATTTGACCGACTGATACTCCACCAAAAAGAAGATTTTTACCTTGCCAACCGCACCAAACGCCCACCCCTCGACAGAGTAAACGCCATGCTCTCGTTTCTGTATACTATCGCAATTTCATCATATACATCAGCCCTTGAAAGCGTAGGACTTGATAGCTGCCTCGGCTTTTACCACGCCCTGCGTTCAGGCAGAAGCAGCCTGTCCTGCGACCTTGTAGAGGAATTTCGTTGCGTGGTGGAGCGACTTGTGCTTACCATGATAAACTTGAAAATGATAAAGCCCGAGGACTTTGAAACTCAGGTCAGTGGCGCAGTATACCTCTCCAAAGAGGGCAAGAAAAAAGTCCTCACCGCATGGCAGGAGCGTAAGCGCACAAGCATAGTCCATCCATATCTGGGCGAAAAGATACAGCAAGGGCTACTCCCATATGTGCAAAGCTCGCTTCTCGCAAAATATATCCGTGGCGAGCTAGATGAGTACCCGAACTATTTGCTGAAATAGAGGTGATATAAATGATGACCTTAGTAAGCTATGATGTATCAACAACAGATAATAAGGGTAAAACAAGGCTTAGAAAAGTAGCCAAAGAGTGTCAAAATTATGGTCAGCGAGTGCAGAACAGCGTGTTTGAAATAGACGTAGACTATGGCACTTTTCTGAAAGTGAAAGATAAACTTCTGAAAATAATAGACCCAAAGCATGATAGTCTGCGGATATATTACTTAGGCAACAATTGGAAGCATAGAATAGAACACTACGGCACCAAAGAGACCTATGACCCCGAAGGCATCCTAATATTTTGACCAGCGTACCCCAAGTGATCCACAAATCCCTAGTAAGTTCGCATGAAAATGCCATGCTATTTGTGAATGAACAGTGAACAAAATCAAACCGATACCCATTAAATAAAACAATAAGTCCGCATCACGTTGAGCAAGCACCAGATATACACAACATCAAGTGTCACGCTCCACGTGAGCGTGTGAGTTGAAATGTTTGATAAAATTCTTTTGCGGTTAAATTTTGCTTGTCACGCTCCACGTGAGCGTGTGAGTTGAAATTGGTGTTTCCTCAACCTCATCGTCTTCCCAATCGGTCACGCTCCACGTGAGCGTGTGAGTTGAAATGATTTGACACTGGACTAAAATAATTTACACGGTGTCACGCTCCACGTGAGCGTGTGAGTTGAAATATTTCTAAGCTTTTGCCTTCTTTCGGAATTGTTGTCACGCTCCACGTGAGCGTGTGAGTTGAAATGCATTGAAAGATTAAGGGGTGAGAAAATGATTGAGTCACGCTCCACGTGAGCGTGTGAGTTGAAATAAGCTTGTCAAGAAGACAAAGAAAACTACAAACAGTCACGCTCCACGTGAGCGTGTGAGTTGAAATATAATTTTGAATTTTTTAATGAGGGCAAGAAATGGGTCACGCTCCACGTGAGCGTGTGAGTTGAAATCCCATGGAATGTGGCAATATACAAGTGCAGCTTGTCACGCTCCACGTGAGCGTGTGAGTTGAAATATTGTTAGGTGGGATAATGGTAGCGGACTTAATTGTCACGCTCCACGTGAGCGTGTGAGTTGAAATCCACGAAATAATTATAAAAAATCATACAGAAAAGTCACGCTCCACGTGAGCGTGTGAGTTGAAATTGGTGTATTTATAAATATCATCAGCTGATCCAGGTCACGCTCCACGTGAGCGTGTGAGTTGAAATATGTTGAAATTCCAGAGGGACATGGGTTATATGATGGTCACGCTCCACGTGAGCGTGTGAGTTGAAATATGTTTCTAAAACAGGACTCATTAGACCTAGTAAGTCACGCTCCACGTGAGCGTGTGAGTTGAAATTCTTTACAAAGTTTGTAAAGTTCCTTCGGAGACAGTCACGCTCCACGTGAGCGTGTGAGTTGAAATAATTATATCTGGAAAAATCTCTGGATTGTAATATGTCACGCTCCACGTGAGCGTGTGAGTTGAAATTTAGAAGCTAATACTACATTATCTATGTAACCAGTCACGCTCCACGTGAGCGTGTGAGTTGAAATATTCTTGTACATTGAGCAAGTACAAGGAGGGTGGAGTCACGCTCCACGTGAGCGTGTGAGTTGAAATTTATTTCCTGCTCACACACAGCATAAGTTTTTCCGTCACGCTCCACGTGAGCGTGTGAGTTGAAATTAATTTTATAGGGGTCATTAATATATGTTAGTGTGTCACGCTCCACGTGAGCGTGTGAGTTGAAATACATTGTCAAATGATATACTTAAAACACGAACGTCACGCTCCACGTGAGCGTGTGAGTTGAAATAACAAATAAAATTTTTAAGTTGCCACGTGGCAACGTCACGCTCCACGTGAGCGTGTGAGTTGAAATATTGGTTTGCGTGATATTCGGGGTTCGTGTATCGTCACGCTCCACGTGAGCGTGTGAGTTGAAATAGTGGCATGAGTTTAGCAAAAACTGCAGAAGATTGTCACGCTCCACGTGAGCGTGTGAGTTGAAATTCAAGGGTATTCAATAATGAATTTATTTCATTATGTCACGCTCCACGTGAGCGTGTGAGTTGAAATACAAGAAGTGGTAATATCGGAGTTACCACGTCACAGTCACGCTCCACGTGAGCGTGTGAGTTGAAATGTGAAGTTGAACGGCTATTCAGAAGTGCCTTATGTCACGCTCCACGTGAGCGTGTGAGTTGAAATGTAAAATAATTAGTACAGGTGTTGATTTTAACGGCGTCACGCTCCACGTGAGCGTGTGAGTTGAAATCTGGTTGTTTGTGACAGGAAGAGTTGTTTTCACGTCACGCTCCACGTGAGCGTGTGAGTTGAAATTTTAAATGTGAGCTGTGTGGTAAAATTTATGAAGTCACGCTCCACGTGAGCGTGTGAGTTGAAATTAGTGTTGTTTTATCATTGTAAAATTTTAACGCGTCACGCTCCACGTGAGCGTGTGAGTTGAAATACAAGTACGAGTATGACAAGTTAGTCGATACCCTGTCACGCTCCACGTGAGCGTGTGAGTTGAAATGAAATTATTTACATATGGCGACAGCGAATTAACGTCACGCTCCACGTGAGCGTGTGAGTTGAAATGCTTTTATTTCCATTTAATGTAGCATTGAAAAAGTCACGCTCCACGTGAGCGTGTGAGTTGAAATAGTCATTAGAAACTTTGGTTAATAATGGTAAATGTCACGCTCCACGTGAGCGTGTGAGTTGAAATTTAATACTGTTTGTACTGTTATCATTGTAACCCGTCACGCTCCACGTGAGCGTGTGAGTTGAAATAGTATCTCATCGATTTCCTCGCCTGCGTGTTGCATGTCACGCTCCACGTGAGCGTGTGAGTTGAAATAGCAAAGATTAAACCAAATGGAACAGCAATATCCGTCACGCTCCACGTGAGCGTGTGAGTTGAAATTCTTCTGCACCTGGCGTTTTGTAACAGGTGCGATGTCACGCTCCACGTGAGCGTGTGAGTTGAAATATTTCTAATAAGCATGAGGAAGATGAAAAGAATAAGTCACGCTCCACGTGAGCGTGTGAGTTGAAATAGATAAATCTAATGAATGGGTTAAAACTATGATGTCACGCTCCACGTGAGCGTGTGAGTTGAAATTTTGCAAAAGTGGTAAAATTCCAAATTCATTGCGTCACGCTCCACGTGAGCGTGTGAGTTGAAATGGGATAATTCATTTCTTTGGAGCTATATAGCTTAGTCACGCTCCACGTGAGCGTGTGAGTTGAAATTCTTTAATATTTCTTCAAGTGTTCTGGTAAAGGGTCACGCTCCACGTGAGCGTGTGAGTTGAAATCCTATAATGCTGTTGTATCAATGGCAGTGGATGCGTCACGCTCCACGTGAGCGTGTGAGTTGAAATCTTTATTCATTACCTGACCAAGCTGCACTAGCAGGTCACGCTCCACGTGAGCGTGTGAGTTGAAATCACACCTAGTTCCCCAATGTCTTAAGTTAGGTTGTCACGCTCCACGTGAGCGTGTGAGTTGAAATAAGAATATTTGGTTGGTCTTCCTTGTACTCAGCAGTCACGCTCCACGTGAGCGTGTGAGTTGAAATTCATTTAATTTTATTCTTTATAAGCTTTACCTACGTCACGCTCCACGTGAGCGTGTGAGTTGAAATCTGGAATATGTGGCAAAAGAATGCGGTATGGAAGTCACGCTCCACGTGAGCGTGTGAGTTGAAATTCGTAGTAACAACTCGGCTTTTGCATCTATCATGTCACGCTCCACGTGAGCGTGTGAGTTGAAATTTGACGACCTTAACGGAATGACAACAGAGCAGCAGTCACGCTCCACGTGAGCGTGTGAGTTGAAATGCGCTCGAATTTGCGGCGCACTACACCGTTGACGTCACGCTCCACGTGAGCGTGTGAGTTGAAATTATCATTTTTGTAAACATTACCATATCCTGGTGGGTCACGCTCCACGTGAGCGTGTGAGTTGAAATGCATTGGCTGATTTTGCCACAGGCTGGATAAAAGGTCACGCTCCACGTGAGCGTGTGAGTTGAAATGCATCACATACTGACACGGGAATTATCTCAGACGTCACGCTCCACGTGAGCGTGTGAGTTGAAATGTCACCCGAAGTCGTGATATATACTATCGTTTCGTCACGCTCCACGTGAGCGTGTGAGTTGAAATGTCAAACTCTGCGGCACTTCGTGGAATGTTGGCGTCACGCTCCACGTGAGCGTGTGAGTTGAAATCTCAAATTCAAAACTATCGGCTTCCAGCAAATCTGTCACGCTCCACGTGAGCGTGTGAGTTGAAATTTTCGATTTGCAGGGTGACCGAATGACAATGACGTCACGCTCCACGTGAGCGTGTGAGTTGAAATTTTATTCTAGTCCGATTTTTCGGACAGTACATAAGTCACGCTCCACGTGAGCGTGTGAGTTGAAATGCTGTAGTCGGTCAAGGCGTTCACAATTGCAAAGCGTCACGCTCCACGTGAGCGTGTGAGTTGAAATGCAGTATACAAGCGGTGCCTGTGTGTTCATAACCGTCACGCTCCACGTGAGCGTGTGAGTTGAAATGTCTGCCGTAGTGCTGTCAGCGCAGGTCTTGGCGTCACGCTCCACGTGAGCGTGTGAGTTGAAATCGCTGTCGCTTGGCAGTGCTTTGAACTCTGCGTCGTCACGCTCCACGTGAGCGTGTGAGTTGAAATTCATCGACGAGGGCAATTTTGAGGAAGCTGAAAAGTCACGCTCCACGTGAGCGTGTGAGTTGAAATGATATTTGTCTTTGTGACAAGGGCATAGATCTGTGTCACGCTCCACGTGAGCGTGTGAGTTGAAATTTAAAGCCTGAGAGCCTGAGCGAAACATTAGAGTGTCACGCTCCACGTGAGCGTGTGAGTTGAAATATGCTGGTTATAACATATTTCGGCAAAAAATGCAGTCACGCTCCACGTGAGCGTGTGAGTTGAAATTTTGACGTTCCCTCTGAGGTATTCGCCTATTGCTGTCACGCTCCACGTGAGCGTGTGAGTTGAAATGCGTATCTCTCGTATAGCATTGGGGTCTACTGTGTCACGCTCCACGTGAGCGTGTGAGTTGAAATTGCCTGTGCGACAGAAATATTTCAAAACATATTGGTCACGCTCCACGTGAGCGTGTGAGTTGAAATATCTCTTGCCTGTGATTATAGTATACCATGTTAGTCACGCTCCACGTGAGCGTGTGAGTTGAAATTCAGGACGTTCTCGTCCCAGTCACGCTCGCAGTCTGGTCACGCTCCACGTGAGCGTGTGAGTTGAAATGAGTACATTTTCGTTAAGAACGCGGCGGAGAGTGTCACGCTCCACGTGAGCGTGTGAGTTGAAATATCCGCCGTGTACATATCTTAGCAACGCAGGAGCGTCACGCTCCACGTGAGCGTGTGAGTTGAAATCCACTACGCTCCAAATTCCGCTGACGGCAGAAACGTCACGCTCCACGTGAGCGTGTGAGTTGAAATTATCCAGGCTAGCACACTGGGGCGTCTATGCACGGGTCACGCTCCACGTGAGCGTGTGAGTTGAAATGCCTTGACTACTCAGTAGGCTGGCAAAATCATCATCGTCACGCTCCACGTGAGCGTGTGAGTTGAAATGCTTTACGGCCGTGAGAACTACGGCTGGACGATTGTCACGCTCCACGTGAGCGTGTGAGTTGAAATTTCAAATTCCTCTTTCGATATCATCTTTATCCTCGTCACGCTCCACGTGAGCGTGTGAGTTGAAATTCTTCTGCACCTGGCGTTTTGTAACAGGTGCGATGTCACGCTCCACGTGAGCGTGTGAGTTGAAATGCTTTCGACACGCTATGATCGTGATGTTATATCGGTCACGCTCCACGTGAGCGTGTGAGTTGAAATGAAATTATCATGACATTTTTTGCATACAAATTCGAGTCACGCTCCACGTGAGCGTGTGAGTTGAAATACCTCCAGTCATTAGCTCACCCCCTCAAGGTCATCGTCACGCTCCACGTGAGCGTGTGAGTTGAAATCTAAAACGTCACTGTAACATTCAGTACTGCTGCCGTCACGCTCCACGTGAGCGTGTGAGTTGAAATGCTCCGCAGGAATGTTGTTCAGTATGGCGGTTTTGTCACGCTCCACGTGAGCGTGTGAGTTGAAATGACCGATACTAGAACGTTATTTTCATCGAAAAACGGTCACGCTCCACGTGAGCGTGTGAGTTGAAATCTTCCATGCCGCTGAGCGGTAAAAAGAATACGCAGTCACGCTCCACGTGAGCGTGTGAGTTGAAATAGTCTCATCACCTGTGTTATGCGGTATGCTCAGGCGCGTCACGCTCCACGTGAGCGTGTGAGTTGAAATGCCGTTATTTTACCAGGGCAACAAGGTTTGAGTTGTCACGCTCCACGTGAGCGTGTGAGTTGAAATGCCGTTATTTTACCAGGGCAACAAGGTTTGAGTTGTCACGCTCCACGTGAGCGTGTGAGTTGAAATGCCGTTATTTTACCAGGGCAACA
>OGSD01002725.1_pt1 | contig 14282 bp, 8 predicted proteins | sample 1553571 | NCBI WGS metagenome assembly OGSD01 (sample SAMEA2580072, study PRJEB22360) | human gut metagenome | biome: human gut; feature: human-associated habitat; material: faeces | place: Denmark | collected 2008/2010 | reverse complement strand
GGGCGCCATCTTCTGGATGTGGGTCATGGCCCTGCTGGGCATGATGACCAGCTTTTCGGAGAATGTGCTGGGCGTGTACTACCGCCGCAAAAACGAAAAAGGCGAGTGGTCGGGCGGTGCCATGTACTACCTCACCGATGGTCTTGGCGCAAAGAAGGGCTGCAAACAGCTGGGCAAGGTGCTGGCAGTGCTGTTTGCCTGTTTCTGCATTCTGGCTTCCTTCGGCATTGGAAACATGAGCCAGATCAATTCCATCGCGGGCAACATGAACGCTGCTTTTGGCGTACCGACCCTCGTCACCGGCCTGTGCCTGATGGTGGTCACGGCCCTTATCGTCATTGGCGGTTTGAAGCGCGTTGCCGCTGTTACCGAAAAGCTGGTGCCGCTCATGGCCCTGTTCTACATTGCAGGCGCGCTCATCATCGTAGTGCTGCACGCGGGCAACATCCCAGCGGCATTTGCGGCTATTTTCAAGGGTGCGTTCAACCTGAACGCGGCAGGCGGCGGTGCGCTGGGCTACGGCATCAGCCAGACCATCACCTGGGGCTTCAAGCGCGGTGCCTTCTCCAACGAAGCCGGTCTCGGCTCTGCCGTCATGGTCAACTCCGCTTCCAACGTCAAGGAGCCGGTGCATCAGGGCATGTGGGGCGTGTTTGAGGTGTTTGCCGATACCATCGTGGTCTGCACGCTCACTGCTCTGGTCATCCTGACCACCGGCGTGGTGGACCTGCAGAGCGGCGCTGTACTGGCCGGGGTGCAGGACAACGCATTGGTGGGTCAGGCCTTCACCGCCGCATTTGGCAGCTTTGGCCCCAAGTTCATTGCTGTTTCCATTCTGTTGTTTGCCTACTCCACTACGCTGGGCTGGAGCCACTACGGCACCAAGGCCGTGGAGTATCTCTTCGGCACCACCGGCAGCCGCATCTACAAGGTGGTCTTTGTGTGCATGACCGTGGTGGGTGCCACCATGAAGCTGGGCCTTGCGTGGGATCTTTCCGACACTTTCAACGGTCTGATGATGATCCCGAACCTGATCGGCGTGCTGGTGCTGTCCGGCACTGTGGTGGACATCACCCGCAACTACTTCGACCGCCGGGTGAAGGGCAAGGACATCGAACCCATGTGGTCGGCTTTCCTGGAGTACCAGAAGCAGGAGGAGGCCGAAGCCGCCGCAGAGGAAGCGGAGCTGGAAAAGGCCGCAAACGAATAAAATACCCAAAAGCAAGGGCTGTCTGTGAATGAGGACAGCCCTTGCTTTTGTCTGCTGCCCTGCCTTATAATAAATTAAAAAACAGGGGAGGGAACAACCATGAGCGAATTTTCCCATCTGAAAAACAAACTTCTGGCCGAGCAGGTGGAGGATGAAATCTACCATTATATTCTGGACACGCCGCTGGAGCCGGGAGCCAAGCTGCCCAATGAATTTGAACTGGGCGAAAAGTTCGGCGTGGGCCGCAGCACGGTGCGCGAAGCGGTGAAGCTGCTTTCCAGCAAGGGCATCGTGGAGGTGCGGCGCGGCTCTGGCACCTATGTGGTCACGACTGCCAAGGGCCTTTCGGACCCACTGAACCTGCGCAGCGTGCAGGACAAGAACGCACTGGCACTGGATCTGGTGAACGTGCGCCTGCTGCTGGAACCGGGCATGGCCGAGATGGCAGCGCTGAACGCTTCCGACGAGGACATCGAGCGTATCCAGCGCCTGTGCGACCGGGTGGAGAGCAAGATCCACAGCGGTGATCTGTACATTGAGGACGACATCGCATTCCATACCTGCATTGCCGAGAGCAGCAAGAACATGGTGGTGGAGCAGCTGATCCCCATTATCGATACGGCGGTCATGATGTTCGTGAACGTCACCCACAAAAAGCTGACGGAGGAGACCATCCTGACCCACCGCATGATCACCGAAGCCATTGCCCGGCATGACCCCATTGGCGCCCGGTCTGCCATGGTGATGCACCTGAACTTCAACCGCAACTGCATCCGAAAGCTTTACGACGGCGAATGGGAAACCTGACGCCGCCGCATTTTACGTCCCCGCACAGTGCAAGGGCTGTGCGGGGACTTTTTATGCCTGAAGTTGTCTGATGACTTTTTTAGACGAATGATACAGAAAAGTTGAAAAACTGGTTAGATTATATGATGTATCCAAGATTTCAGAGCAATGTGCACGAAAAACTGGGCTGGTTATTGTTATAAAGTGGGTTCTGACTGCGACAACTTGCAAACGAGGCGGGATTCGATTAAAATGAATATGTAAGATGTCCGACAGTCAAAAGGACGATTTGCAAAGCAGGAAAAGAGCATTTTGGAGGTATGATTATGGAACTGCGTTCTCAGGCAGTGCGTAAACTGGCACCGGAAAACGATCCGCTGAAGATCGGCATGGGCTGGAAGGTGGACGACCTTGCAAAGCCCCAGATCATGGTGGAGAGCACCTTTGGCGACAGCCACCCCGGCAGCGCCCATCTGGATCAGTTCGTGAAGGAGGCTGTACAGGCAGTCAACACCCACGGCGGCAAGGCTGCACGCTATTTTGCAACCGATATGTGCGACGGCATCGCACAGGGCCACGACGGCATCAACTACTCGCTGCCCCACCGTGACGCCATCGTGAATCTGGTGGAAGCTCAGGCCAACGCCACCGTGTACGACGGCGGCGTGTTCATCGCCAGCTGCGACAAGTCCATGCCCGCCATGCTGATGAGCATTGGCCGCCTGAAGGATATGAGCGCCATCGTGGTCACCGGCGGCGTGATGGAAGCCCACACCCTGCCCAAGAAGTACGTGGTCAACGACCCCGCCTGCGCCATCAACGACCTGCTGACGCTGGAACAGATCGGCAAGTTCGACGCATGGGAAAAGACGGGCGTGATCCCCAACGAGCAGCTGGACTACTACAAGCACAATGCCTGCCCCAGCTGCGGCGCATGCTCCTTTATGGGCACTGCTTCTACCATGCAGATCATGGCCGAGGCTCTGGGCCTGATGCTGCCCGGCACCGCCCTGATGCCGGCTACCGCCCCGGAGCTGAAGCAGGCTGCCTATGATGCCGGCGTTCAGGTGATGAAGCTGGTGGCCGAGGGCATCAAGGCCAAGGACATCGTCACCATGAAGAGCTTTGAAAACGCCATCATGGTGCACGCCGCCATCTCCGGCTCCACCAATGCCACCATGCACCTGCCCGCCATCGCCCACGAGTTCGGCTTTGAGATCGACGCCGACACCTTTGACCGGATGCACCGCGGCGCACACTATCTGCTGAACATCCGTCCCTCCGGCGACTGGCCCGCACAGTACTTCTACTATGCAGGCGGCGTGCCCCGCGTGATGGAAGAGATCAAGTCCATGCTGCATCTGGACGTGATGACTGTCACCGGCAAGACGCTGGGCGAAAACCTGGAAGACCTGAAGAAGAACGGCTTCTACGAGCACTGCGACGAGATCCTGCAGGAAAAGACCAAGGGTCTGGGCATCAAGGTCACCCGCGAGGACATCATCCATAGCTTTGATAACGCCAAGGGCACCGACGGCAGCATTGCCATCCTGAAGGGCAACCTTGCCCCGGAAGGCTGCGTCATCAAGCACACCGCCTGCCCGAAGAATATGTTTGAAGCCACCCTGCGCGCCAAGCCCTACGACAGCGAGGAGGAGTGCATCTCCGCTGTGCTGCACGGCGAGGTGAAGCCCGGTGACGCCATCTTTATCCGCTACGAGGGCCCCCGCGGCAGCGGTATGCCCGAGATGTTCTACACCGGCGAGGCCATCTGCGCCGACCCGAAGCTGGCCTCCAGTGTAGCACTGATCACGGACGGTCGTTTCTCCGGCGCGAGCCGCGGCCCGGTCATTGGTCACGTCAGCCCCGAAGCTGCCGTGGGTGGTCCGATTGCACTGGTGGAGAAAGACGACCTGATTCAGATCGATGTGCCCAACCGTCTGCTGGCCATCGTTGGTGTTAAGGGCGAGCCCAAAACACCTGCCGAAATGGATGCCATTCTGGCCGAACGCCGCGCCAAGTGGCAGCCGAGGGAGCCCAAGTATAAATCCGGTTTGCTGAAACTCTACTCTCAGCACGCCGTCAGCCCGATGAAGGGCGCTTATATGGAGTAATACGGCCCCCTCTACACCGTATATCCACAGAAAAAAGGAGAAAGAAAAATGGAAGCTGTTGCTACTCTTGACCCCACACGGCTTGTATTAGCTGCAATAATTGGTCTTGTTATCCTTCTTGTTCTTATTATCAAATGCAAGGTTCAGGCCATGATTTCCATTCTGGTCGGTGCCATTTCCATTGGTTTGATCGCCGGCATGCCGTTGACAGAAATTGTCAGCTCTGTCAACGAGGGCATCGGCAATACCCTGAAAGGCATTGCGCTGCTGGTCGGTTTAGGCTCTATGTTCGGTGCGATCCTTGAAGTCTCCGGCGGTGCGCAAACGCTGGCGATCACGATGGTGCGCAAATTCGGCGATGAAAAAGCCGCGTGGGCACTGGGTATTACCGGTCTTGTCATTGCCATGCCGGTGTTCTTCGATGCAGGTCTTATCATTTTGATCCCTCTGGCCTTCTCGCTGGCAAAGCGCACAAAGCGTTCCGCTCTGTTCTACACCATCCCGCTCCTGGCTGGTCTGGCCGTCGGCCATGCGTTCATTCCGCCGACACCCGGCCCCGTGCTGGTAGCTACTATGCTGGGCGTTGACCTTGGCTGGGTCATCCTCATCGGTATCTTCTGCGGTATTTTTGCCATGATCGTGGCCGGCCCTATCTGGGGTAAGATCTGCGGCAACAAATATTTTATCCCTGTTCCGGAATCCGTTGCCAAGCAGGAAGATATTGATGAAAGCAAGCTGCCCAAGTTCTGGACGATCGTTGGCATTATCCTGATTCCGCTGGTTCTCATCATTGCCAATTCCGTAGCAAAGGTTGTTCCCGCACTGTCCGGTATTCAGCCGGTTCTGGCTTTCCTTGGCGAACCCTTTGTAGCACTGACGATCGCTGTCATTGCCGCCATGTTCCTGCTGGGCTACAAACACGGCTATTCCAGCGAAGAGTTGGAAAAGATCATGACAAAGTCCCTGGAACCCACCGGCATGATCCTGCTGGTCACTGCCTGCGGCGGTGTGCTGCGTTACATGCTGCAAAACTCCGGTTTGGGTGATGTCATCGGCAATGCAGTTTCTTCCGCCAGCCTGCCGTTGGTCGTGGTTGCGTTCATTGTGGCGGCACTGGTTCGCATCTCGGTTGGTTCTTCTACCGTGGCCATGACGATGGCCGCTGGCATTATTGCCGCCATGCCCGGCATCAGCGAGTTGTCTCCTCTGTATCTTGCCTGCGTTACCGCTGCCATCGCAGGTGGTTCCACGGTCTGCTCTCACTTTAACGATTCCGGCTTCTGGCTTGTTAAGAGCCTTGTCGGCATGGATGAAAAAACCACCCTCAAGACCTGGACCATTATGGAAACCTTGGTTGGCGGCGTTGGATTCCTGGTTGCGCTCGTCATTTCGTTCTTTGCCTGATTGGTACATGTATTGAAAAATTCTATTTTATAACCCAAAAGCCCAAAGCGGCACGGTTCACTTAACCGGCAGCTTTGGGCTTTTGCTGTTTTATCAGAGAAAAAATTACGCGCTTACATCTTCAAACTGGCTGTTGTACAAATCGGCGTAGAACCCGCCAGCGGCCAACAGGTCGTCGTGGGTGCCCTGCTCCACAATGTCACCATCCCGCATGACTAAAATCAGGTCGGCGTCCTTGATGGTGGAAAGCCGGTGGGCAATCACAAAGCTGGTGCGGCCGCGCATCAGGTTGTCCATGGCGGTCTGGATGCGCTGTTCGGTGCGGGTGTCCACACTGCTGGTGGCTTCGTCCAAAATCAAAATTTTGTTGTCCGCCAGAATGGCGCGGGCAATCGTCAGCAGCTGTTTCTGGCCCTGGCTCACGTTGGAAGCATCCTCGTTCAACTCCATCTGGTAGCCGCCGGGCAGCGTGCGGATAAAGTGGTCGGCACAGGCGGCCTTGGCGGCGGCGATGACTTCCTCATCGGTGGCATCCAGGCGGCCATAGCGGATGTTTTCCATAATGGTGCCCTGGAACAGCCAGGTATCCTGCAATACCATGCCAAAGCCTTCGCGCAGGGCGCTGCGGTCAAAGTCCTTTACGTTGTGGCCGTCCAGCGTAATGGCGCCGGAGTTGACATCGTAAAAGCGCATCAGCAGCTTGACCATGGTGGTTTTGCCTGCGCCGGTGGGGCCGACAATGGCAACTTTCTGGCCGGGTTTTACATCGCAGCTGAAATCCCGGATAACAGTCTTTTCCGGCGTGTAGCCAAACTTGACATGGTCAAAGGTGACCTGGCCGTCAATGCAGGCGGGGTCTGCCCGGCGGGCGGGGTCAGCGTTCTGTTCTTCTTCCGGCTCACCCAAAAATTCAAACACGCGCTCCGAAGCCGCCGCCATACTTTGCAGCATGTTGCTGACCTGGGCCAGCTGCTGGATGGGCTGGGTGAAGTTGCGCACATACTGGATGAACGCCTGGATGTCACCAATGGTGATGATGCTGCGCGCGGCAAAAATGCTGCCGGAAACGGCCACTGCTACATAGCCCAGGTTGCCCACAAAGGTCATGATGGGCTGCATCAGGCCGGAAAGGAACTGGCTTTTCCAGGCGGATTCAAACAGGCGGTTGTTGGCTTCGTCAAAATCATTCAGAACGGCATCTTCGCGGTTGAACGCTTTGACCACATTGTGGCCGGAATATACTTCCTCCACCTGGCCGTTCACGGAGCCCAGAACTTTTTGCTGGGCGCGGAAATATTTCTGGCTGAACCTGACCACCAACAGCACCAGCGCCATCGAGACCGGCAGGATCAAAATGGCAATCAGCGTCATCGTGGGGCTGATGGTCAGCATCATGATGAGCACGCCAATCATGGTGGTAATGCTGGTGATCAGCTGGGTAATGCTCTGGTTCAGGCTCTGGCCCAGGGTGTCCACATCGTTGGTAATGCGGGAAAGTACCTCGCCCACGGTGCGCTTTTCAAAATAGGCAAGGGGCAGGCGGTTGATCTTTTCGCTGATCTGGCGGCGGAAGTCATAACACATCTTCTGCGAAAGCCCGCTCATGATCCAGCTCTGGCAGAAACTGAACGCAGCGGAAACCAGATACATGACCAGCAGGATCAGCAGGATTTTGCCGATATAGCCAAAGTCAATGCTGCCGGTGCCCCGCAGCTTGGCCACCCAGCCGGTGGCCAGGGCAGTGGTGGCTTTGGCCAGCACCTTGGGGCCTGCAATATTGAAAATCGTGGAAAGAACGGCAAAAACAATCACGGCAATCAGGCGGAACTTGTAGTGCCCCAGCTCTGCCAGCAGGCTGCGCATGGTGCCCTTAAAGTCTTTTGCCTTTTGGGTCGTCATTCGTCCGGGATGCGGCATCAGGCTTCCCCTCCTTTCAGATCCAGCTCTTTGTTGCTCAGCTGGCTGCGGGCAATTTCCTGGTAAGCCGGGCAGCTTTCCATCAGCTGGGCGTGGGTGCCCTTGCCCACAATGCGGCCATCTTCCAGAACCAAAATCTGGTTGGCGTGCAGCACAGTGGAAATGCGCTGTGCCACAATAATCACGGTGGCGTCGCCGGTTTCGGCTTTCAGCGCGCGGCGCAGGGCAACATCAGTCTTGTAGTCCAGCGCGGAGAAGCTGTCATCAAACAGGTAGATCTTCGGGTGTTTGGCAATGGCGCGGGCGATGGAAAGCCGCTGCTTCTGCCCGCCGGAAACGTTGGTGCCGCCCTGGGCAATGGGGCTTTCGTACCCCTCCGGCTTGGCGGAGATGAACTCTTCCGCCTGGGCAATGCGGGCGGCGGTGCGCACATCGGCATCGGTGATATTCTCGCCGCCGAATTTCAGGTTGGAATCAATCGTGCCGCTGAACAGTACGCCCTTTTGCGGCACATAACCCAAAAGGCCGCGCAGGGTGCTCTGTGGCATCTGGCGCACATCCACGCCGTCTACCGTCACGCTGCCGCCGGTCACATCATAAAAACGGGTGATCAAATGCAGCAAACTGGTTTTGCCGCAGCCAGTGGAGCCGATAATGGCCGTGGTCTGGCCGGGTTTGGCGACAAAATCAATATCGTGCAGGGCGTCCTCGCTGGAGCCGGGGTAGGTAAAGTTGACATGATGAAACGCGACTTCGCCGTTCCAGTGGTACTGCTTGAGGTCAGCGGGGATGGCTTCCGGCACCGGGTCATGGATGGCCGGCTCGGTGGTCAGCACTTCGTCAATGCGGTCCGCGGCAACGCCGGCACGGGGCAGCATCACGGCAACCATCGTCAGCATCAGGAAGGACATCACGATCTGCATCGTGTAGGTGATAAAGGCGATCATGCTGCCCACCTGCATGGTGCCGGCATCAATCTGTTTGCCGCCGAACCAGACGATCAGCAGGGAAGTGCCGTTCATAATCAGGGTCATAAAGGGCATCATGGCGGCCATTACCCGGTTGGTGAACAGCTGGGTGCGCATCAGGTCGGTGTTGGCGGCGTCAAAGCGTGCTTCCTCGTGCTGTTCGCGGCTGAATGCGCGGATGGGCATAATGCCGGTCAAAATCTCGCGGGATACCAGGTTCAGCCGGTCCACCAGCTTTTGCATGATCCTGAACTTGGGCATGGCAAACTGCATCAATACCGTAATCAGCGCCAGCAGCAAAGCGACGGCCAGCACAATGATCCAGGTCAGGCTGGAACCCGCCTGCGCTACATGGATGATGCCGCCAATGCCAAGGATGGGGGCATACGCCACCATGCGCAGCAAAATTACGCAGGTCATCTGGATCTGCTGTACATCGTTGGTGGTGCGGGTGATGAGGGATGCGGTGGAAAACTTGTCCGTTTCAGAGGCAGAAAAGCTGACCACCCGGCGGAACACACCGCGGCGCAGATCCCGCGCAATGGCAGCCGCCACGCGGGAAGCAAGCAGCCCCACCAGAACCGCGGCGGCAACCATCAACAGGGTCAGCCCCAGCATCCGGCCGCCGGTCTGTATCAGGTAGTTCATCTGTACCGCATCGCTGATGCCAAGGGCCTGATATTCCAGCCCCACCAGCAGCACTGCCTGGGCTGAAAGCCCGCTCAGCTCACTTTCGCCGGCCTGACCCATGGCTGCGGCCAGCTGGGCCTGTACGGCATCCCGGCTGAAACCGGGCATCTGGGTCATGGCCGCAAACTGGGCGGTAACGGTATCCAGCGCGGCGGCCGGGGCGTTGCCCTCCCCGGCTGCCTGAGCAGAAGCCAGATAGAGCACAATATCCGGGGTAGAAAATACCTCCGCCAGCGTATCCCGGTCCGCATCAGCCCGCAGCAGGCGGACCGTATAGGGGGATGCGAGCTTTTTCTGTAAGCTGGTAGCGGAGGAGAGTGCGTTGTCGGTGCCGCCCGGCTGGGTGTAAGCGGCTTCCACCGCGGCGGCGTCCGCGTCCGTCATCAGCAGCTCCAGCACCTGCAGGGTGGAATCCCGCACTACTTCTGGCACAGCGTCCGCAATGCCGGACTGTTGGATGCCGGTATCCACAATTTTGCTGGTGTAGTCCGGCAGGGTCAAATCGCCGTATGCCTGCACCAACAGCAGGGCAATAATAACAAGGCAGGCCGCCCAGTGTTTGGCCAGATGTTTGAAAATTTTTGTCATGGCATCTTCTCCTTTTCGGCCAGCAGCTTTTCGTTCTGGCGCTCAATGGCCTGCAGCAGGGTTTCGGCATCCTTTGCAAACTGCTGGCAAAATTCTTCGCCCAGGTCATCCATAATGCCGGTGATGTAATCATTCAGACGGCTTTCGCAGATCAGGCGGGATTCCTCCCCTTTTGGGGTGATGCGCACCAGAGTGCGGCGGCGGTCATTGGGATCGGTCTGGCGCTGGGCCAGGCCATCCTGCTCCAGTGTGCGCAGTCCGCGGGAAATCGCCGGCAGCGGCTGCTTGAAAATCTCCGCCAGGTCCGAAACATACACGGCACCATCCTGGCCGCGCACCTCAATGGCGTGGTTCAGCCCTTCCAGAATGCCAAGATGCAGCTTGGGGGCGTTGGCAAGGCTTAAAGACGCCCCGCGGCGCACAGACTTTTTCAGCCGGTCAAGATAGCGCATCACGGCTTTGCTGCGCTGGTCACCAATATGTCCCTCCATAAAGGTTCTCCTTTCTGTTGCTATATGTAAATAGTTGGCATATGTTAAGCATATGGAAACAGTATAGCCCCGCAGCCGAAAAAATGCAACGGCTGCGGGGCTGTGTTTTAAATTTGTTTACAAACTACTTATAAATCAAAGTCACCGGTAAACAGCTGCACCCAATAGGGGTGGCCATCCACCATAGTGTAGCCAACGCCGATGCAGTCATAGTTTTCGTTCAGGATGTTGGCGCGGTGGCCGGAGCTGTTCATCCAGTCGTTCATCACGATCTCCGGGGTTCTCTGGCCCATGGCAATGTTTTCGCCGGCATAGCCATAGTCAATGCCCAGGTGCCACAAAATGGTAAAGCATTCAGAACCGTTGGGGCGGGTGTGGCTGTATCGCTGGGAAAGCTCCTTGGCGCGGGCCGCGGCGGCAACCATCAGGCCATCGTGCTTGAGCAGGGGCTGCAATCCGCGGGAGGTGCGCTCCTGGTTGACCAGCTCGATCACGCGGTCTGCCATGGCTTCATCGCTGGTCGTAATGCTGGCCTGCATCACGCCGGTATCAACATCAAAAAGGTACAGATTGCCGTCGATCGTCACAATGCCTTTGGCCATGGTGCCGTACACCTGGTCAAAGTAATAGGTACCGTCATTGTTGGTATCCCAGCCTTTTACCATGTGGCCGTTGGCATCATACCGCACCCACTTGCCGGTGCCGTCTGCGTTTTCGGCCCAGTCGCCGGCTTCGGATTCCTGGTATACATCCTTGCTGACGGTTTTAGCACCCTGCTGCACGTTATCCAGCCAGTACCAGGCATCGGAGGCCGGATCATAGATTTCTTTGCCGCGGTAGGCTGCATTATTGGGATCATAACCCTGGCGCTTGCCAGCCTCGTACCAGTAATCTTTGCCGTCCATGCTGTGCCACATCAGGTTGCAGCCAATGCCGGTGGTGGTATCAAAGCTGCAGGGCAGGCCGTCGATCGTTGCATCACCCTTGATCATGGCACCGGTGACAAGGTCAAAGTAATAGGTACCGTCATCGTTGGTATCCCACCCTTTGATCATATGGCCGTTGGCATCATAGCGCACCCATTTGCCGCCGTTGGATTCCTGGTAAACATCCTTGCTGACGGCTTTTGCGCCGCCCCGGTCGGCGTCCAGCCAGTACCAGGCGTCGGAATCGGGGTCATAAATTTCCTTGCCGCGGCCAGTGGTGCCCTGCTTTACGCCGTTTTCGTACCAGTAGTCCTTGCCGTTCACGGTTTTCCAACCGGTATAGCCGCTGGCAGGGGTTGCGGTGGGTTTCACAGGGGTAGCGGTAGGTGTAGCAGTCGGCTTGACCGGCGTTGCAGTAGGCGTTGCGGTAGGCGTTGCGGTAGGTACAGCAGTCGGGGTTGCTGTGGGGACTGGGATATCCCTTGTCTTGATATACTGGCGCACATCCTGGTGGTATTCCTGCTGGCTTACGGCATAATAAATGCCATCCCACTGGGCCGCAATGCCGATGCTTTGGAGACTTTCCTTCTTTTTCTCGGTCACTTCATGGCTGGCCGGATCCAGTTCATATTGTTTGATCCAGCTGCTCTGCTCGCACGCTTGTCTGTCCGTGGCGACCAGCAGCGTTCCGTCCAGCGCAATACTGCCGGCAACCACACCCGAATCATCTTCATGCGCCAGGTTGGAATCACAGTCGCCCAGGTCATCACGCCAGAAAAGGCGTTCGCCGGACGCATAGTACCAGTCGCCCCCGCACGGGAAGATTGCACTCTTTTTGTCTTTCCACCAGGTGTTTTCATAGGTATCGTCCGTGGCCAGGTTCACGATGTTCTGCGTGCCAAGGTTTTCAAGGTCAAAGGCAACGCTGTCATCGCCGTCATCGTTATGGTTGGTGTTCATCTCCTCTGTGGTACACAGCAGGTGTTTATGCATGCAATATCCCAGCTGATCCGAACCGTCCACCGGGTCATCCCAGGTGCAGTCCACCTGGTACCAGTTCCCGTCCAGCTCGACCATGTTCCACGCATGGCCGATATCTTTACTGGTTACCAGCACACCAGTGATACCCAGCTTGCGCAGGGTAAGGGCATACGTTTTGGCGTAACCGTCACAGACGGCAGTCCCTTCCAGCAGGGCGCCGCGCAGGTTGTGGTCGTCCTTCACATCATCACTAAGGTGTTCCCTGTCATAGGCAATGTTCTGCACCAGCCATTCATGCACATAGAACACCTTTTCCAGATCCGTCTGGCACAGGGTGTTGGCCTGGTCCACCAGCTGGTCCAGCTTTACCTGCATGGCGGCAACATCCTGCGCCGTGCAGTATTCAAGGCCGATTGCCACCGCCAGCCCGGTATCTCTGCTATAATAGCAGGACAATTTGCTGATGGCCTCGCCGCCTTCCACACGCGCATTCAGGTCAGCCAGGGTGGAAAGCACCAGATCTTTATCCAAGTTCAGGTCTTTGATATTTACTTTCTCTGCTGTTTCCGTATGGTTCTTTACGGCATTGGCCACGCGCTCCACCATGGTCTGCGCCGCCTGAATGTTGTTGTCATCCACCGCCAGCGTTGCCGGCTGCGCAGCCAGTGCTTCACGGGCAGCTATGATGTTTTCCAGCGTGCCTTCCACTTCCACCACGCTGCTGTCCGCCGTTTCCGGGGTCTGGGCCCAAACCGGAAGCGCAGTGGTGCCCATCATGGCCGCCGCCAAAACAAGGGCCAAAATCCGTTTATCTTTTTTCATTTTTTCCTCCCTGGAATACAGCCCAAAAAACGTTTTTGCCGCTGTATATCCTAATTTTAAATTTTACACGAAACAGAGGAGAAATACAATGCCAGACGCACCAACATCCTGCACAGAAAAAGTTTTCAGACTTTACATTTTTTAATAAAAAGGCTATCCTTTCGCGTGCAAAGTGGTGTATAATGATACACAATATGGGGGTGTGTGTCCATTTTGGCACACCCCGGAGGCAGCGTGGGCGGAACGGTATATCCGGCACGTTTCCACTGCCCGAACAACCGCCACCTGCCCTTGCCCCCCACCCGCAGCTGGTGGACAAAAGGAGGATGACTTTTTAATGGAACACAACATTCCCGAACTGGTTGCCCAGCTCACGCTGGAAGAAAAGGCCGGGCTTTGCTCCGGCGCGGATTTCTGGCACACCAAAACCGTGGAACGCCTGGGCATTCCCACCCTGATGGTCTCGGACGGCCCGCACGGCCTGCGCACCCAGGACCCGGAACGGGACGACCCCAACCACAGCCGCAAGGCGGTCTGCTTCCCCGCCGGGTGCTCCGTTGCCGCCAGCTTTGACCCCGACCTGGCCCGCCGGGAGGGTGCGGCCATCGGGCGGGAAGCCCGCGCGTTCGGCGTTGGCGTTGTGCTGGGGCCTGCCATAAACATCAAGCGCAGCCCGCTGTGCGGCCGCAACTTTGAATATTACTCCGAAGACCCGGTGCTGGCCGGTGAGCTGGCCGCCGGGTACATCAATGGCGTACAGAGCCAGGGGGTTGGTACCTCCATCAAGCATTTTGCCGCCAACAGCCAGGAGTACCGCCGCATGAGCGCATCGTCCGACATGACGGAGCGTACGCTGCGCGAAATTTACCTGCCTGCATTTGAAACCGCCGTCAAGAAATCCCAGCCCTGGACGGTGATGTGCAGCTACAACCGCGTGAACGATGTATTTGCCAGCGAAAGCCGCATGCTGCTGACCGATATCCTGCGCACCGAGTGGAACTTTAAGGGCTTTGTGATGTCCGACTGGGGCGCTGTAGCTGACCGTGTAAAGGGTATTGCAGCTGGGCTTGACCTGGAAATGCCCGGTTCCGGCGGTGTCAATGACGCCAAGATCGTGGCCGCCGTTAAAGCCGGCACCTTGAGCGAAGCCGCGCTGAACAAGGCTGTGATCCGCATTTTGAACATTGTGTTCCGCGCGGCGGACGAAGCTGCCGCCCCGGCCCCGGAGCTGGACCTGAAAGGCGACCACACCATCGCCGCAGAGCTGGCCAAGGAATGCGCCGTGCTTTTGCAGAACCGCGGTGTGTTGCCGCTGAAAAAGGGCAGCAAGGTAGTATACATCGGCGGCTTTGCCAAAACGCCGCGCTAGCAGGGCGGCGGCTCCA
>OGSD01002717.1_pt1 | contig 14336 bp, 10 predicted proteins | sample 1553571 | NCBI WGS metagenome assembly OGSD01 (sample SAMEA2580072, study PRJEB22360) | human gut metagenome | biome: human gut; feature: human-associated habitat; material: faeces | place: Denmark | collected 2008/2010 | reverse complement strand
GACGATAGGTATTCCCTGTAAAAACTTCATATACAGAAGCTCGCCCGACAGCCCCTCGGCGGCGATCTTCACCTCGGTCTTCATCGTTTCCTCGTCAGGCTCTGCGCCGTGCTCAATGAAATAGTTAACTCGCTCGTCGGCGGCTTTCAGCTCGTCTCCGCTGCGGAGAGCCGCACCTATCAGCAGCAGGATGAAATACTTTTCATCCATTCTGTCATAATCATAGCCATAGCTGAGCGCAGTCTCATACAGGCTCTTGAGCAGCATTCCCGTGAAAACCGGGATATCCGGTATGCCGACGCCGATAAGCCCCATGCCGATCCCGGAAACGCCCGATGCGACCGTGTTTTTCAACTTTTGTGAGGCTGAGCCGCGCGAGGCCTCGTTCAGAGCGCGCCCGGACGGATTGTTTTCGGCTATTATGCGCCGCACACGGCTGCTGCGCTCGATATCGCGGCGGTTGTAGGTTTTTTCGATAACTCCCGTTCCCTTTGCGAAGATAAGCTCAAAAGCCTTTGCAAAGCCCGTGTCGAGCGTATCCTTGAGCTTTTCGGGAACCTTGGTCTGCAAAAAGCGGTTCAGGCGGCTGTCGCTGCGCCGCGAGCGCTCATCTATATATTTTTTCTCGGCTGCAAGCTGCTTGCGCCACGCACGTTCAAAATCATCCATAGTCTCAGCTCCTTTGCTGCGATTATACAATAATTCGAGAAAAAATAAAAGACCGGCACGGGCCGGTCTTTTATTTGTCTGTCAGTCTTCCCAGCACGCGGTCTTGCCTTTAAGGCCGATGTTGGAGGATTTAAATACGGGATCCTTCCCCTCTTTGCGCTGGCTCATGTAATCCTTGAGTGCGGCAAGAGCAGGCTTTGCAATGATAATGATAACGGGAACGTTTATGATGACCATGAACGCCTGGAGCATATCTGCGGTATCCCATACGATGCCTGCCGAGAGCAGTGCGCCGACAAACACCAGCGCGGTAGCTATCAGGCGGAAGATGAGCATAAACGCCTTGGACGGGGTGCGCTTGAGGATGAACTTCAGGCAGCCCTCGGTGTAATAATAGTTACCGATGAGCGTTGTGAACGCAAACAAGCTCATTGCCACGGCAATGAATATCGGGCCGAAGTCACCCAGTGCAAGCTGCATGGACTGCTGAACATAAACGGCGCCGGCAGCGTCGGCAACAAGGCCCTCGGGGTTTGCGCACATGCACATCATTGCGGTCGCGGTACACACGAGCAGAGTGTCGATAAACACCGACAGCATCTGGACAAGCCCCTGCTTTACGGGGTGCGATACGTCCGCCGAAGCGGCGGCGGGCGCAGAACCCATCCCGGCTTCGTTGGAGTAAAGGCCGCGCTTAATGCCCCACATCATGCAGGAGCCTGCAAAGCCGCCGAAGATTGCCTTAAAGTCAAATGCCGCGACGAATATGTTCTTGAGAACCAGCGGCAGGTTCGTGATGTTCATGATGACTACTATGAGCGATACGACTATGTAAATAAGGCCCATGACCGGAACGAGAACGCCGGTTATATTGGTAAGGCGCTTGCCGCCGCCGAGGACGCACAGTGCAAACAGAACGGCAAGTATTGCGCCGATAATGATCGGAGTCTTGCTCGGGTCATAGAAGCTGAAGGTCTTAAAGGTGTCCTGAGTGTTGAAGGACGCAAGCATATTGTAGCCCACAACATAGGTCAAGATAAGGATAACTGCGAAAATGACGCCGAGCCAGCGCTGTTTGAGCGCATTCTGCATGTAGTAGGACGGGCCGCCGTAATAAGTACCGTCGGAGTCCTTGTGCTTATAGATCTGAGCCAGGGTAGACTCGATGAACGCGGATGCTCCGCCGAGGATAGCGGTTATCCACATCCAGAAGATAGCTCCGAATCCGCCGAGGCAGATAGCCGTTGATACGCCGATGATATTGCCGGTGCCGACGCGGGACGCCGTCGATACCATCAGAGCGCCAAATGAGGATACGCTGCGCTTGTCTTTCGGCTTTTCGCTTACGACCTTGATAGACTCACCGAACAGGCGGACCTGCAAAAAGCCGGTGCGGACAGTGAAGTAAAGACCTGCCGCAATAAGGAACAGCGGCACTATGTACGGCTGATATAAAAAGCCGCTTATGGCGTTGATAACGCCGTGAATCGCTTCGATCATTAAACATACCTCTCTCATCTGATATTTTTGTCGAAATTTTCGCGATGTTTACATTATAGACATATTCGTGTGCAATTGCAAGCTTTATCGGCTGTGAAAACCGCGTTTCTGCGCAAATTTGAGTACAGTTTTTTGATATCGCTCTTTTGTACCGCAAAAGCGTATTGTGGTTTTTAGATAATGATGCTATAATTTAAAATCTCAAAACCATGCGAAAGGTCACGAGATTATGAACCTGTCAAGTAAAAAGCTTAATATCGACTATGCGCTTTTGCAAATGTCATACTGGGTAACGAGTGCTGTTTTGTTTTGCTTTACGACCATATTTCTGCAATTTAAAGGTTATTCCAACTATGAGATCGGCATAGTATTTGCTGTCGGCAATATTATCGGATTTATAGCGCAGCCGCTCATTGCCGGGCTTGTTGACAAGAGCCAAAAGCGCATTCTGCTTCGCTGCATATGCATTACATCGATACTCTCGGCGTTGCTTATGCTGGCCGTGTGTCTGCTCCCATCCGGCAGCGTTACGATAATGGGCGCATATGCTCTGCTCATAGCGGGCAGCACGCTGCTCAATCCACTTTGCATATCGCTCAGCTTTTATGTTGAAAGCTGGGGCAGCAGCGTGAATTTCAGCCGTGCGCGGGCAATCGGCTCGTTTTCGTTTGCGGTATGCAACGTAGTTATGGGAATTCTCGTTCAACGGGTCAGCGAAAACGCCGTTCCGGTGTCATTCATAATATTTTCTGCTCTTCTCGGACTTATAACGCTTCTTTTTATCCCCGGGCAGCGTGCGCATCGCTCGGCTAACGCAGAGCATGAGCAGGCAAATATCGCCGAGCCGAGTGCTCTTACCGTATTTGCAAAGGAAAATAAGCGTTTTATGCTGTTCTTGCTCGGAACCGCAGCGCTGTTCTTTACCCACGGCATGATCGGAAACTTCATGATAGAGTTTATCCGAAACATCGGCGGCGGCAGCGAGGACATGGGCAACGTGCTTGCATTCATGACAGTCGCCGAGGTTCCGGTAATGCTGTTGTTCGGCCGGCTTACAAAGCGCTTCAAGTGCTCTTCCCTGCTCAGATTTGCCGTCATCATGTTTTCCATAAAAGAGCTTATGATATATTTTGCCTCGAGCATACCGGCACTGTACGCTGCCGAGGTCCTGCAGGCATTCTCGTTCGCGATATTCGTCCCTGCGTCCGTGCGGTATGTTGACGAGGTGATCGCTAAGCGTGACGCCGTGCGCGGTCAGGCACTTGTAACGGCGATGATAACCCTCGGCAGCATATTTGCAAGCTACATCGGAGGTCTGCTGCTGGATACCTCAACGCCAAAGTATACACTGCTTATCGGCGTGATAGTATCCGTCGCCGGCACGCTCATCATGCTCGGCGCAATACAAACGACAGAGAGTTAAATTCTTTGCATTAAAAAGCCCTTTGAGAAAGTTTTTTCTTCTCTCAAAGGGCTTGGTAAACTGGATTATTAATAGTCAAGTACGATGTCCTCCCGCATCGTGTATTCGTAGTTATGATTGAGAATTTCGGACGGCTCCTGATGTAGCAGCCAGTCCCGATATTTGTCCTGCTCGGCTTTCATTTTCTCGTAAAGTCGAGCGTTGTAATCTGTTTCGTTCATAGCGAACACCTCCTTCAAAATAGAAATAGCCGCCTGATTTCTTTTGAAAACCAAGCGGCTATGTACGCCATATTTTGTTCAACAAATCGGAATTTGCCTTTTAGTTATCTGCCATTTTCTTTAATTCCATATGTAATACACAAGCAAATACTACTTCAATAATACATGCAGCAGCAGCAACCGTCGTGCCATTTAATGTGCATCCTAAAATCAAGGAAATAACCGGAATTGAAATTGCAACAACTGTATATCCCTTTGATTTATACAACCATGAATATGGAAACAAATGTGCTCCAAACACCATGGCGTATACCATAATCATCTTTTCCGGAACCGCACTAAACACCCACATAACGATTAATAAATAAATCATTTGATTTAAGGTAAAAATGAAGCCTAACTGTCCTAACGGATTTTCTTTTGAAAAGATATCCACCTTTATTAGTTTACCAATTATCCAGGACAGCGGTAATAATGGGCATGAACAGCAAAATACCAATAAATTTTTCATATTCATATTGATATCTAAAATTGATACAAGCAATATCAGCAGCCATATAATCACTGATGTCATGATAAACGGTAATCCTTTTTTCTGCTGAATTGCAATTTCTTTTCTTAATTCATTCACAATTTTCTCCTCCACAAATACCGATTTGTCATTCTGATTTAGGAATATTATACTACGATATTGTGACTTTTTCTACCGTCAAGTTCGCAGTATGTGTCTGCGGTATGGGGTTGCTCCCATACCGCAGACGGATCATCTTTCCGGCTCGTTTTTGTGCTTTGTACTTCTCTGAACCGGAATGGAGAGCAGCTCTCTTGTGCGCTCGACCAGCTGCTTTTCAATAGCTGTCAGCCGCTGCTCCGGCAAATTGAGGGACGGATGACGGGTGAATTTGAAGTCCACCATTCGCCGCAGCTGTGCTTTCTGCTTTGCACCCATTACCTCTTTACACACATCCTCATAGGAAATAGGGTGCAGATCGGCGGGATCAATTCATATCGTTATTATCCTTAATGCCTTCGTTCATTTTTTTAATCTTCCTTTTCCACACAGAATACTGAGTTACCCAAGCAGCGAGGAAGATCGCTACGAATATGCCTACATAAGACAGAATTCCAGCGGTCGAATGGGGCATCCAGTTGGCAAAATAAGAGATAGGGAACATAATCACGCAAGCAATTGCGAAGTAAATCCCGCTTTGCTTTGCAAGACTCCACGAATCGATCTCCCAAATAACCGAAGCCATTGCAAAGCCTGTGCCCATTATTCCGCTCAGACCGGTTTGAATGAGAACCGCATTTAGTTCGCTCCCCATTTTATTCACAAGCTCTGGATTGACCGGATGGAAGAAGCCATCCCCAATGCAGATTGAGATAATCACCGTAATGACATATCCGATTGCAATGCCAACAGGGAAACCAAGTAGTCCTCGTCCAATCAGTTTTTTCTTCATTTCTACCACCTCACAGTCCTAACAGTTGTTTGATTTTGGCAACGGATCGCCGTGAAACATAAGTAACCGTACCGTTTGAAAGCGTAATGCAAATTGTCCCTGCAAAGCTCAAATCAAAGCTCTTGACCTTTCTCAGATTGATAATATCCGAGTTTGATATTCGGACAAAAGTCTTGCTGTCAAGCCGTTGTTCCGCCTCATATAGCCTCAGTCGGAGCGCATACTCGCCGTGATTTGTCTCGGCAAACACCTTACCTGATTCGGCAAAAACACGGTAGATCTCAGACGGTTCCAGAACCTCGACCACATCCTCCCTGAATCCGGCAATGACCTGCGGTTGCTCGTCTGACAGTCTTTTTATGATTGCATTGACTTCATCGGTCATTTTGTCCGTCATCACGATAATTTTTGGCTCTTTGTATTTTTCGTCTATCTTGATTTCAATTTGCATCGATTCACCTCCTCGCTACGGTTACAGTATAGGAAAATCAAGAACCGTTTTCTACCGATTCTCGATAGGTGGTTGTTTTACGAACATAGGTGGTGTTTTTTACGGGAATCTCATACTGGTCTGTATGGGCGGCTGATAAGTATCTGCGGTATGGGGATGCTCCCATACCGCAGACGGATCATCTTTCCGGCTCGTTTTTGTGCTTTGTACTTCTCTGAACCGGAATGGAGAGCAGCTCTCTTGTGCGCTCGACCAGCTGCTTTTCAATAGCTGTCAGCCGCTGCTCCGGCAAATTGAGGGACGGATGACGGGTGAATTTGAAGTCCACCATTCGCCGCAGCTGTGCTTTCTGCTTTGCACCCATTACCTCTTTACACACATTCTCATAGGAAATGCGGTACGGATTGGAACGGGTCTTTGCGTACGCACTCAGGTTCTTGAAATCGTCCGGCATTGCATAGTTGAACAGCGACAAGCCGTTATCGAAGATCGGTGCAGGGGCGATAATTTCGCCCGTGTGGTTGTCCCGCAGTAAGCCGAAGTTGCCGAAGTGTCTGTCCTCGTTGTAAATCAGGGCATCGAACACCAGCATACTGCAAAGCTGCTCGTAGAACTCGTCGCCCAAGGTCTTGTAATAATCAAGGCAGGCTTTCAGCGTCGTCTTGCGGAGAATACGCCCGATAGGAACAAAAGAGGTATCAATATCCGTGAACAGCCGGCACTTGGAGGCAAGGATACCTTTCCAGTTTTCCAAGTCGTACTGTACGCATCCGATGCCCATCTTGTCTGCGATCTGGCAGGCATAATATTCGCTGTACGGCTCGTTTCCGGTGTTCGCAGCGCCCTCCGTGCCGCCCTTATACAGATAGATGCCGTCATCCTCCACAAACCTCCAAGCCTTCCGCAGCATACCGTTGGTAGTCAGCTCCGGCGAGGTGGAGAATGCCTCCCGACTGCCGCCCACGCCGGTATAAGCTACCAGTGACAGCGCTTCGGAAAAGCGGTTTTCATAGAGGTTATAATCGGCATATTTGCCTTCAAAGCCGGCAGGCACCACCCAAAAGCTGTCGTTGAGGGACAGGCCCATACAGACGTCGATGATGCCCTTGGTGTTGTTCACGCTCAGTCCCAGCGTTTTGAGAATCTCGTCCACAAACTGCCGGTTCTTCGGGATCACCCGTCGTTCCAGCCACTTCACAACGCCCTCGTTTGTCAGCTCCAAGTCGAGGGGAAACAGCTTTTGCTTTGCCGTTTCGGTGTGAAGAATTGTCGCCTGCAAGCCCTCCAAGCCTCTTTCCTCCAGCGTGAAGGTCAGTAGTGTTTCATCATAAAGGCGCAGGCTATATTCTTTTTTCATTGTGCTGCTCCTTTCCTCAAGCATTACGGACACATCCTTGTCAAGTGCCTCTGCGATCTTGAGCATAAGGTCAAGGGAGAGGTTTTGCGTTCCTTTTTCGATGCGGCAGATGTTGGAACGCTGGGTTCCGATATGCTTTGCAAGCTGCTCCTGCGACAATCCTTTTTCCAGTCTTGCCTGCGTCAGCTTCTGCACGATGCTTTGTCTTGCCGCCAACAGTTCCTTTTCGGTCATACAAGACCCTCCCTTCTGATCCATTATAATGTTATCATATATGATAACGGTTGTCAAGAGGTTCGGCTATCTTTCCAAGTTTCTCGGCTTCTTTTCGGGCAGTTCTTCACCCTCATCGGGTTCACCGCCGACGATTTCGTTCTCACGCTTATCCACATTGAGCAGGGCGTTGAGTTCGTTCAGCCGGTCGGTCTTGGCTTTCAATTCTTCCTCCTGCGGGAACGGTCTTTCCACATCGACCTTGGCAGTTTCAAACTGTTTTTTGATGTTGTCAAGCTCCATTTCGTTCATCTCCAAACGCTTTGGAAGTCCCTCCAGCGCATTATCCAAGCGGGTGATATTACCGAACGTGTCCGTGCCGAGAGTTACGAGATAACCAAGCTCGCCCTTGAGCCGCACTTTGTATTCTCTTGCTTCAAAGTACAGCTCCATCGTAAAGCCACGGTACTCACCAAGGTGGATGGGGTCGGGATTTGTCATTGCCTTACACGCCTCCAAGATGGCGTTGCCGGCATCCGCTTTCTCTGAATAGAAAGCACCCTTGACCATCATACCAACAAAGGTTTCATCAGACGGCTTCGGGTGCTCTGCTACAGTATGGACAGCCTGTGCCATTTATTGTTCTGCTCTTTACAGTGGCTATCCATTCGTGTCCTAATTTACATTTCCATATCACTTTCTTGTGTGAGCCGATAGATACCTCTGTCGGTTTGATTTCATTTTCCTCTGACCACTCTGAAGCTAATTCCGGCTTCAATGTACTTAAATCGTTAATGCCTGCAACTACTCTTGCACCGGAGCATATCGGGCATTTCTCGCCGTTGGAACGAGCCTTTACGCTTGTTTCCCATACCGCAAGAGTCAATGCCCATCATAGCTCTCGGTGGAAGATTTGTGATAGCAATAAGAGTCTTTCCAACCAGTTCTTCCGGCTCATAAAAGCTATGAATACCGCTTAAAATGGTTCTGTCAGTACCTGTACCGTCATCAAGAGTAAACTGTAGAAGTTTCTTTGACTTAGGAACTGCTGTACATTCCTTAACCTTTACTGCTCTAAAGTCAGACTTACTGAATGTATCAAAATCAACAAAATCCTTAAATAGTGGTTCAACCTCTACCTTAGAGAAGTCAATCTTTTCTTCCTTAGGTTCAGCAACCGGCTTGTTAGCAGATTTTGATGCACCTACGGACTTCATCGTCGGGAACAACAGCACATCACGAATCGCTGCGCTGTCCGTAAGCAACATACACATACGGTCAATACCAAAACCGATTCCTCCGGTTGGCGGCATGCCGATTTCAAGTGCGTTCAAGAAATCTTCGTCTGTTGTATTTGCTTCCTCATCACCAAGTGCAAGAAGTTCTTCCTGTGCTTTGAAACGCTCGCGCTGGTCAATCGGATCATTTAACTCGGAGTACGCATTTGCCATCTCCCAGCCATTCATGAAGAACTCAAAACGCTCTACATAATCCGGATTATCCGGCTTTTTCTTTGTCAATGGAGAAATCTCAATCGGATGATCCATGATAAAGGTTGGCTGAATCAAATGCTCCTCAACAAACTCTTCGAAGAAGAGATTCAAGATATCACCTTTTTTATGATGTTGCTCAAATTCAATGCCTTTTTCTTTAGCAATTGCCTGTGCTTCTTCCAATGTGGAAATCTCGTTGAAATCAACGTCTGCGTATTTCTTAACGGCATCCACCATCGTCAAGCGCTCAAACGGCTTGCCAAGGTCCATCTCAATTCCGTTATAAGTAATCTTTGTTGTGCCCAGAACTTCCTGTGCCACATAGCGGTACAGATTTTCTGTCAAATCCATCATGCCGTGGTAATCGGTGTATGCCTGATACAATTCCATCAAAGTAAATTCCGGGTTATGTCTAGTGTCAAGTCCCTCGTTACGGAATACACGGCCAATCTCATAAACCTTTTCCATTCCGCCGACAATCAGGCGTTTCAAATATAATTCAAGGGAAATACGAAGTTTAAAATCCTCATCTAATGCATTAAAATGGGTCTCAAACGGACGTGCAGCTGCACCACCGGCATTAGCCACAAGCATCGGGGTCTCCACTTCCATAAATCCTTCGCCATCCAAATATTTACGGATCGTACTGATAATACGTGAACGCTTGATAAATGTATCCTTTACCTCAGCATTCATAATCAAATCCACATAACGCTGACGATAACGCATATCGGTATCCGTCAAACCATGGAATTTCTCAGGAAGAATCTGCAAACTCTTTGACAGCAGTGTGACATTCGATGCATGAATCGAAATTTCTCCGGTTTTTGTTTTGAAAACTTCACCGGTAATGCAAAGGAGGTCACCTACATCATACTTTTTGAAGTCTTTGTAAGAATCCTCGCCAATGTTGTCTCTTGCTACATAAGCCTGAATGTCCCCCTGCAAATCTCTTGTATTACAGAAAGAAGCTTTTCCCATAACTCGCTTAAACATCATACGTCCTGCAATTGTCACGGTCTTTCCTTCTAATTCATCATAGTTATTTTTAATCTCCATGGAGTGATGGGTTACATCACATTTTGTGATTTTGAAAGGATCTTTTCCCGCCTCCTGAAGATTCTGCAATTTCTCTCTTCTAACTTTTAACAACTGATTAATATCTTCTGCCACTTTTTAATCCTCACTTCTCTATTTCTTCTAGTTCTTACGGAAATCCAAAATTTCGTACTTAATGATACCAGCAGGTGTCTCTACCTCTACTGTCTCACCTTTCTGTGCGCCAATCAAAGCTTTACCAACCGGTGACTCATTTGAAATTTTACCTTTCAAACTATCTGCCTCAGTGGAACCCACAATTTTATATTCCATTTCTTCATTAAATTCCAAATCTTTGATGGTTACTGTACAGCCAACATTGATTACGCTCGAATCGCCGTCATTGTCATCAACAACCTCTGCATTTTTCAAAATTTTATCAATCTCTTCAATACGAAGCTCGATGTCGCGCTGTTCTTCTTTTGCTGCATCATATTCTGCGTTCTCGGACAAGTCACCCTGCTCACGTGCTTCTTTGATTTTCTGAGCAACCTCACGCCGACGATTTACCTTCAATTCATGAAGTTCGTCCTCTAACGCTTTCAAACCTTCATACGTCAAAATGTTTTTCTTTGTTTCAGCCATGGTCTTACCTCCTACGAATTTAACATCATTTAATTATAGCGTAACACCGCCGGCTTGTCAATTACTGCAAAAACGCTTTTTTCTCTGCATCTGAGTCTGACTGGTCATTATTTTCGCGCACAACAATTTTTTGATATTTTTCCGCAACGTTTGTTACTGTATTTTTCTGCATCGCACTCCAATTTGCATCCGAGACAGAAGATATCGTGTCACCATATCCCGCTTTCACAGCTCCGTCAACGGTAGCTGAATCACGCATCACAACACGAATCGGGTAATACTTACAATCCTCAAATACATTTCCAGTCACCGTTGGATTTACCACACCTCGCAAAAGAAGTGCCACGTATTTTGTTTGATTTCCATTTGCATTTAACACGCCATCTTCTAATGCCTGAAGCCGTAAAAATGAATTTCCTGAAATCACGGTATCTTTCCAATTTAATGCACGAATTGCTGCATTATAGGTACCGTCAAATGTATTATTTAAAATTCTAACATTTTCATGATAAAGCTGTGTCTGGCCGTTCGCAGAATACGTATGACTGCCAATCGCAGTTCCAATATTTTTAAAGGTAGTGTTCTGTATTAAAATATTTTTACAAATTGTCTTATCATGAGCCGACCAATCATAATTAAATCCGTCAGTATTCAAATCGGTGCCATCCACATTGATGCATTCCTTGTAACTTTTTTTATCCAACACCTTGAATCCTTCAAATGTACACTTTTCAATCGTTACATTGCAAGAAGAATTTAATTCCATAAAATGCGAACCATATTCGTTTTGAAATGTAATGCCCTCGATTGTTATATTTCTTGCATGCCCCATAACAAGTGCCATACAGTTTTTCACATTCGCACAATTCATGCGAACCATTCCCGTTCCTATAATTTTCACATCATGTGAACCATTGTAACCGGAAATTGTCTTAACCGTACCATCTTTTGATGGCGGCACAATGGTAAAAATAGATTTGGCATAACAAATATCGGTTGCTGTCGTTCCTTTTTTCGTAAATGTCACCCCATTTTCCATCCGTATCGTCACATTGGATGGAATACAGATATTATTAGTCACCTCATAATTGCCGGCCTTGACAGTAATTGTTCCACCACCGGCATACTCAAGCTGTTCCATATAAGACATAAGTGTATAATACACTTTCCGCTTTGTATAATCAGAGGCATCCGTGTATTTTTCCTGATACGGTTCTGTAGCTGTCGTAATCGTAAAATTTTTTTCCGTTCTATTGCGAAAATAAAGAATTCTCGCCGTTTCATTTGGCACATAATAATGGCTCAAATCATCTACTTTTGTAGCCGCTATTTTATTCGCCGCAGTTACTCCTATCACAGACATAACGGAAGGAAATTTTTTCCCTTTCCCACTATTTTTTGCTCTATCAAATTTCACAGCATAAGAACACCCGCTAATTTGATTTGCAGTAAAGGATGGTTCTTCTACTCCAAACCCAAGCATTCCCGCACTGGCACGTTTCTCTGCCCCATTTCTTTTCACTACATTCTTTTTTATTGTCGGCTTCTTCCACAAGACAGCATATATCGGAGCCTTTTTGGTATTTGTAAATGTGTTTGCTGCAATGGTAATGCTTGTCTGATAATATTCTTTTGTTTGCTTATTTTTTTCTAATACAACCGATTTCGTCGTACCGATGCCAACATCCGCCCCCAGAAATTGATTGTTCTCAATCTTTACTTTTTTGTTCACAGTATTGTCTTTTTTGTACCATTTACCAGAAAAATCCGATGTTGTCTGATTGCTTGTTTCAAGCCTTACAGCCATTCGATTTTTCAAACCGGACACATCTTTTTTTCGTTCAAAGACACATTGCCGGACAGAAATATTTTTAGAACCTTCAATCCAAATATAACTGCCGCCTTTTTTGTTTCGAAATCTCACACCACTCACAGTAATACCGGATGCATGACCAACAAAAACCGCCGTTGCTCCATTCACATTTCCCATATCAAAAATCACTTTCCCATTTCCCTGAATGGATGCATTTTTTGATGCCGCATATTTTCCTGTATTTTGTTTCCCCGATGCCTTTTCCTCTGAAATCATTTGGAACAAAAATTTAGTTGATTTTACTTTCTTTGTTCCTGTTGCTTTTGTTTTTTTGATTTTAACACCATTTGCACAGACAATTTTAACATTGGACGGTACATAAATTGTACCTGGAATTTTATATGTTCCTTTTTTTAATTTCAGCGTTCCGCCTGTTGTCGATAAACGCCTCATATAGGAGTTTATCATATAATACTGTTTTGTTTTTTTATTATAATACGGTTTCTGCCGATAAGATGAACTACATGGTATCGTTTTGGAACTCACCGTAAATGTTCTTTTTTTTGCCTCTGCTCGATTGCTCTGCATCATTATATCTGTCATAACAAATACTACAAATGCTATCATCCATAATTTCCATTTTCTTTTCATTTTCTCTCGTCCTTTCAGTTAATCCTTGATAGCCCCTAATATATCAAAATAATGTGTCACTTTTTCACTTTTTTATTGTTTCCCCTTTTTTTTGAATCATACTTTTTATGTAAAAAGGAGACCATCTGTTGAGATGGTCCCCTTTTTCAAAAATTTTCGATAAACAGAAAATTTCAAATTCTTATTTGTAAAGCTCAACAAGCTTCTGCAAATGCTCGAAACGAGCTTTTGCTGCTTCTTCGGACTCTTTGAAGAGTCTTTCTGCACGCTCTGGGAATGGCTTGATCAGACGAGTATAACGAGCCTCGTTGTTCAAGAAGTCCTGATAAGAACCATCTCCCTCTTTGGATGTCAGAGTGAATGGATTCTTTCCTTCTGCTTTCAACTCAGGGTTGAAGGAGAACAGATTCCAGTATCCAGCCTTAACAGCTTTCTTCATCTCATCCTGGCAGTGGTTCATACCACCCTTAGCGATACCGTGGAGTTCACATGGAGCATAACCGATAATCAGGGATGGTCCGTTATAAGCTTCTGCCTCAGCAATTGCTTTTACAGCCTGAGCAGGATTAGCACCAAGTGCAATCTGTGCTACATATACATAGCCATAACTCATAGCGATTTCAGCAAGGCTCTTCTTGCCAATCTCTTTACCGGCAGCAGCAAACTGACAAACTTCACCGATATTGGAAGCTTTAGATGCCTGACCACCAGTATTGGAGTACATCTCCGTATCGAATACCATTACGTTTACGTTCTCGCCGGATGCAAGTACATGATCCAGACCACCAAATCCGATATCATATGCCCAACCGTCACCACCGAAGATCCATACGGACTTCTTAGCGAGGTAATCTTTCTTAGCAAGAACTTCTTTGGATTTCTCACATCCTGCATTTGCAGCTTTTTCAAGTTCAGCAATCAATGCTTCTGCAGCAGGTGAGTTCTCTCTTGTATTATCTTTTGTCTCAATGAATTTAGCAGCAGCAGCTTTAAATTCAGCCGATGCTTTATCGGAAGCAGCAATCTCTTCTACCAATTCAATTGCCTGGTCACGAAGATATTTCTGTCCAATGTGCATTCCAAGACCATGCTCTGCGTTATCCTCGAACAGGGAGTTAGACCAAGCCGGTCCCTTCTTGGAATCTTTGTTTACTGTATATGGTGATGTTGCTGCCGGGTTACCCCAGATAGAAGAACATCCTGTTGCATTTGAAATGTACATATGCTCACCAAAGAGCTGTGTAACAAGTCTTGCATAAGATGTCTCAGCACATCCTGCACAACTTCCGGAGAACTCGAGAAGTGGCTGGTTGAACTGGCTTCCCTTTGGAGTTGTATCAGCAAATCCGCTGTCTTTCTTACCAACGTTAGCTACCAAGTAATCAAATACCGGCTGCTC
>OGSD01002704.1_pt1 | contig 14394 bp, 10 predicted proteins | sample 1553571 | NCBI WGS metagenome assembly OGSD01 (sample SAMEA2580072, study PRJEB22360) | human gut metagenome | biome: human gut; feature: human-associated habitat; material: faeces | place: Denmark | collected 2008/2010 | reverse complement strand
AGCAGCAGGTCCCCCCTACGCCCAAACCCGTGCCCCCCGCCAATGGCTCGTCATCGGCGGCTGAAACGACTGTACCGGTGACCACGCGCGTCTGCGCCAGGGCGCAAGCCACGGTCATCAGCACCGCCGTCAGTAATAGAAACAGCTTTTTCATACACTATAATTAATTAGACATAAAGAATTAAATAATCGAGATCTATTTAGATTTTTAACTGCACGCTGTGTGTGATGTTCCTGTGAGCGGTAGCGGAGGTTGCGGTATGCCGGCTTTCCGGCCTGACAACCTGGCACGAAACAGGGAAATCTGTAGACCATCCGGCTACTTTTTCCAACGGTTTTCAAGGCTCTTTCACGTTTGTTTGCAATGCAAACCGGTGCATGAGGAACATGTATTAGGCAAAGTTAATACAAAATGTCAATAAAACATACATTCCGCTAACAAAGTTTCTGCTCTTTAACATAGTCGTATGTCATAGTGTACACTTAAGCGTTGTTGACAAAATGGCATCACATACTAATAATCAACACTTTGACCGATTTTAGCACTGAATTTTTATTCATTTTCAATAAAAGCAAAAGAATGTTAAAATGCATCTTTCAACAAGTGTTAAAGCATTTGCTTCGGACAAAACTGCCGGAAAAGAGGCCCAAACGGCGCATCACCGACCTCAAGCACGAACATTGGCACCGCAAAATTTTGATGCCACGCGGCAATTGGCTATCTTTGCCTTACAGAAATGCCCGAAACGGAATGGAGACAACGCTGCAACGACGCACTTCACACCCCTGGCGCTTGCGCATGAGCCCGGCAATGCTCATGCTGCTGCTCTGCACCCTGCTCGCTCCGGCGAAAGCGGGCGCATTCGGGCTGAACCTCGATTCAATTGCCGCATGGGGAAAGTTTCCACGCTTCTGTGTGAACACCTATCGCTGGGGCGACCGTTTTTTCAACACCTACGATTCGCTCTACGTGCAGGGCACCGGCAAGAAGTTCAACCTCAAAGTCAAGGTGGACTCGTGGAGCGACCTCTACAACTTCCGGCTCGACGACGGCTACAAGATGGAGATGCTGTCGAACCCTTCGTCGACATTGGGATTCCACCTTACTTATATGGCGGTGTCGGCCGGCTACGACATGAACATCGGGAAATACTTCAACGGCGGCGAGCGCGCACGCAAGCGGTTCCGCTTCCAGTTCAGCTGCTCGCTGTTCACGTTTGAATATTACACCACCAGCAACGACATCGGCACCTCCATTAAACGCATGGGCTATGAAGGGGCGACCCACAAGGTCGACATCCCTTTCAAAGGGATAAACACCAGCTCGTGGGGGATAAATCTGTTCTACTTCTTCAACCACAAGAAATATTCGCAGGCTGCTGCGTTCAACTACAGCAAGCTGCAGATGCGCAGCCAGGGCTCATTCTTCGCCGGACTGTCGTTTTCCGGCGACAGGTACAACTTCGACTTCTGGGACCTCGAACCGGCCGACCGCCCCAACCTCCCCCCGGCCTGGAGCTATTATTATATGGTGAAGAACCGCAACTATGCGTTCAAGCTCGGCTACGCCTACAACTGGGTGTTCCACCGCGGATGGGTGGTGGGGTTACTGGAGGCACCTATCGTGGGGCTGCGCAAGGGCTACATCAACGACCCCTCGAAGGAACGCAGCTCGTTCGGCATGAGCAACCAGATGCGCCTCTCCATAATATATAACTATAAGACAAAATGGTTCTTCGGCGGGATAGCAAACTGGGACATGGCCCTTATATACGACCGCGAGCACACGCTCATGGCCAACAACCTGTCGTTCGAAGCCTCGGCCGGATTCCGCTTCAACCTCTGGTGACCGCGCCCCTGCCCCTCCACTTTTGCCGATTCTCTCCATCCTCTCACCTCACACACCCGATTGCAGGCCAAAATTTCACCTACAAACACATAATTCATTTCACACATGGGAATGACACGCCGCGAATTCAGAGGGCTTGCGGTGCTCGCAGCACTGCTGGCCATAATTGTAGCGATCACAGCAATAACACAATGCAGCCGCTCCCGGCAGCGTGCGGCCGCCGCACAGGAACAAATCACACCCGCCGCCGGAGGAGCAGACGGCAATGCGGCAGCCACAGATACGAACATTGTCGGACTGGCCACCAGGGGTGATTCCGCCGTAATAAATTTTCGCCCTACCCTGCGGTCAGGGGCCGCACAAAGCAACTCCGGAAAATTTACGGCAAAAAGGCGCGCCAACCTGAAAGCCACAAAACAAAAGCCGGGCCGCAAGGTAAAACCCATGCAGCCCGACCGTAAAAGTCCGTTGGAAAGTCCGGTTTAGGCATCAGCGCCGGAAGTGAACATTCGCACCCCGGGGGAGGCCATCAGCGGCGGCGGCGCGGCGCGCCATGATGCTCACGCGCGTTTTTCTTTGCGGCAGCAGCCTTGGCAGCCGCCTTGGCTTTCTCGTGCCGCGAACGGTGTGTGGTATCGGCAGCTTCGGGTTCCTCGGCTTTGAATTTCTTCTTGTCGCCGCGGCGGGACGCGCCCTTGTTCCCTTTGTTTTTCTTTCCCGACAGCGCCTGGGCCACGGACACTTTGTTGCCCATGTCGTCCTGAGCGGGACGGGTGGGCGCCAGAGGATCGACTATGACGAAATCGAGCTGCTTGCGGTCAAGGTTGGTGTTGGCCACACGTACGCGCACAATGTCGCCCAGACGGTAAACGTTGCCGCGGCGGCGTCCGCGCAGGCAGTAGTTCTTTTCGTCGAAGTCATAGTAATCGTCGGCCAGATCGCGCATCGGCACAAGGCCCTCGCACTTATTCTCACAAATTTCAACGTACAGACCCCATTCGGTCACACCCGAAATCATCCCCTCGAACTCTTCGCCGAGGTGGTCGGCCATGTATTCCACCTGCTTGTACTTGATGGAAGAGCGCTCGGCATTGGCAGCCAGCTGCTCCTTGGCCGAGGAGTGGTTGCACTGCTCCTCGAGTTTCTCGCGGTTAACGCTGCGGCCGCCGTCGAGATAGCGCTCGAGCAGGCGGTGAACCATCATGTCGGGATAACGACGGATGGGCGATGTGAAGTGGGTGTAGTAGTCGAACCCAAGGCCGTAGTGGCCGATGTTTTCGGTTGTATAGATGGCCTTTGCCATGGACCGGATGGCAAGCATGGAGATGAAGTTCTCCTCCCCTTTGCCCTTCACGTCCTGAAGCATCTTGTTGATGGAGCGGTTGATTTCGGTGGCCGAGCCCTGGGTTTTCAGGCGGTAGCCGAAAGTGCGGGCAATGGCCGCAAGATCGGTCAGCTTGGTTGTGTCGGGCTGGTCGTGAACGCGATATACGAACGCCTTCCCCTTGCGGCGGCTCTCCGCCTTTCCGATTGTGGCCGCCACAGTGCGGTTGGCAAGGAGCATGAACTCCTCTATGAGCTTGTTGGCATCCTGCGACACCTTGAAATACACGCCTACGGGATGACCCGTCTCGTCGATATCGAACCGCACTTCCTCGCGGTCGAAATCAACCGAACCGTTCTCGAAGCGCCGCGCACGCAGCTGCTTGGCCAGACGGTCGAGCGTCAGCAGCTCCTGGGCGAAGTCGCCCTCGCCCGTCTCGATCACCTGCTGGGCCTCTTCATAGGCAAAGCGGCGGTCGCTCTTTATGACGGTGCGGCATATGCGGTTGTCGAGCACGTTTGAATTATCGTCAAGTTCGAAGATGCATGAGAACGCCAGCTTCTCCTCCTCGGGGCGGAGGGAGCAGATGCCGTTGCAGAGATGCTCGGGGAGCATGGGCACCACACGGTCGACGAGATATACGGATGTGGCACGGCTCTGCGCCTCGCGGTCAATGATTGAACCGGGGGTGACGTAGTGGGTCACGTCAGCAATATGCACGCCCACCTCCCAGTGGCCGTTGGGCAGACGGCGGATGGAAAGCGCGTCGTCGAAGTCCTTAGCATCCTTGGGGTCGATGGTGAACGTTGTTACGCCACGGAAATCCTCACGCCTGGCAATCTCCTCGGGGGTAATGCCCGCGTCAATCTTGTCGGCGGCCTTCTCCACGGCAGCGGGATACTTGTACGGCAGCCCGTACTCCGCCAGAATGGCATGAATCTCGGCGTTGTTCTCACCGGTCTTGCCGAGGATGTCAACCACGCTGCCGCGCGGATTCTTGGCATCGTCGGGCCAGTCGGTGATCTTGACAATAGCCTTGTCGCCGGTCTTGCCCCCCTTCAGCTTGGCCTTGGGGATAAATATGTCGCATGCAAGGAATTTGGAATCGGTTTTCAGGAAAGCCATGCTCTTGTCCACCTGCAGAGTGCCGATGAACACCTGATCCTTCGGCTCAACAATCTCGATCACCTGGGCCTCGGGCTCCTGACCGCGGCGGTGCGCGGAAATATTCACCTTCACCCTGTCGCCGTTGAGGGCATGCATGGAATTGCGCTCGGCCACGAAAATAGCCTCGTTGTCCTCGTCGGTGACAACGCTGTTCTTACCGTTTGAACGGCGGACAAACGTGCCGTAGGCCACGTTGTTGCGCTGGAGCGCCTTGTACTGGCCGGGCTCCACCTCCACAATCTCGCCATCGAAAGCCATGTCGACCAGCATCATGGCCACACTGCGCTGCGCCTGCGGCGCGGTGGCACCGATGGCTGCGGCTGCCTGCTTGTAGTTGAACGTGTTGTTTTCCTGGCGCGATACGAATTCATCTATCTGCGCGCGCAGCTGTGCGGCTGTTTTTTTAGTTGAGGTCTTAGGCATATGTGAGTTGGCTTTGATGCGATAACAAATAGAAACGCCATGTGGTTGACTTTCCCTCCGGGAAACAACCACACAGCGGATGATAACTTAGCACCTTACATCAGGCGTCGATGTTTGCATAGTTGGCGTTGGCCTCGATGAAATCGCGGCGGGGCGCCACATCCTCGCCCATGAGCATGGAGAAGATTCGGTCGGCCTCGGCGGCATCGCTGATCTGCACCTGCTTGAGCAGACGGTGTTCGGGCGACATGGTGGTGTCGCGCAGCTCCTGATCGCTCATCTCACCAAGACCTTTATAGCGCTGCACCTTGGTTTTCTCGCCGTGCTCGGCTATGAATGCCTGCAGTTGCTGCTCGGTCCAGCAATATTCCTCCACCTTCCCTTTCGAGCATTTATAGAGCGGCGGAGTGGCCAGATAGAGATAACCCTGCTCGATGATGGGACGCATGCGGCGGAAGAAGAGGGTCATGAGCAGTGTAGCGATATGGGCACCATCCACATCGGCATCGGTCATGATTATCACCTTGTGGTAAGCGAGTTTCGACAGGTTGGCTTCCTTGGGGTCATCCTCCGTGCCGATCGACACGCGCAGGGCGCGGAAAATATTGGTAATCTGTTCGGAATCGAACACCTTGTGATCCATGGCCTTCTCCACGTTCAGCACCTTACCGCGCAACGGAAGGATGGCCTGGAACCTGCGGTCGCGGCCGCTCTTGGCCGTACCGCCGGCCGAGTCTCCCTCCACAAGGAAAATCTCGCATTCCTCGGCTATGCGGCTGGAGCAGTCGGCAAGTTTGCCGGGCAGTCCGCCTCCGCAAAGGGGCGACTTGCGCTGTATCTTCACACGGGCATTGTAGGCGGCATGGCGGGCCTGCGCGGCAAGCACCACTTTCTCCACAATGGTCTTGGCCTCTTTGGGATGTTCCTCCAGATAGGTGCGCAGCGCATCGCTCACGGCAGTCTGCACGGCGCCAATCACCTCATTGTTGCCGAGTTTGGTTTTGGTCTGTCCCTCGAACTGCGGCTCCATCACCTTCACGGAAATCACAGCCGTGAGGCCCTCGCGGAAGTCATCGCTGGCAATCTCCACCTTGCTCTTTTCAAGCAGGCGGTTGTCGTCGGCGTATTTTTTCAACGTCGAGGTCAGGCCGCGGCGGAAACCTGTGAGGTGCGTACCCCCCTCTATGGTGTTGATATTGTTTACGAACGAATAGATGTTTTCGTTGAACGATGTGTTGTAGGTGAGCGCCACTTCGACGGGGATACCCTGACGCTCGGTGTTCAGATGAATCACATCGTTGATGAGGCTCTCCTTGTTCGAGTCGATGTACTGCACAAACTCACTGAGGCCCTTGCGCGAATAGAACACTTCACGCACGGGATTGCCGTCCTGGTCGAGCGTACGCTTGTCGGTCAGTGTCAGCGTGATGCCGGCATTGAGGAATGCCAGATCGCGCAGACGGTTGGCCAAAGTGGCGTAGTCGTAAACGGTGACGGTGAAAATGGTGTCGTCGGGATGGAATGTGATGGAGGTTCCGGTGGTATCGGTCTCGCCCACTACGCGCAGATCGCACGTGGGCTTGCCGCCTGAATATTCCTGCATGTACACTTTGCCGCCACGGCGCACCTCGGCACGCAGATAGTCCGACAGCGCGTTCACGCAGCTCACACCCACGCCGTGCAGACCACCCGACACTTTGTAAGAGCCCTTATCGAATTTACCGCCGGCATGCAGCACTGTCAGCACCACCTCAAGTGCGCTCTTGTGCTCCTTCTCATGCATATCCACGGGAATGCCGCGGCCATTGTCCACAACTGTTATCGAATTATCCTCGTTTATCGTTACCTCGATATGAGTGCAAAAACCGGCAAGCGCCTCATCGATAGAGTTATCAACAACTTCATATACAAGATGATGCAAGCCTTTAACACTGATATCACCGATATACATGGCCGGACGCTTACGCACCGCCTCCAGCCCCTCGAGCACCTGAATGTTGCTCGCACTGTATTCCTCCGGCTGGCGTGCGTCCAATTCGAATGTTTCTTCTGACATAAATAAATCTATAATGCTTTGTCGTACAATTACTTTTCACCTTCCCAGGCATCAGGCGCCACCTTCGGCGCCACACCGCCTTTTACGATACAAAGATACGCAAAAAACGTTGTTTCTGCAAATATTTACACACCTGCAAAAACGACAAAAAAACGGGAACAGGCGTGCCGGAGATGCATCCGCATACTGGCAAGAGCGCACCACTGACCTGCCGTCGGGAATGTCAGCAGTCTTCGTCGGCAGCGCTGTCAAGAAACATCGGCGCAGCCGCAGTCATAACAGCCTGAGGCACAAATGTGCTGAGAAGTGAAAACACCTCACTTCGGGGCGTACACTCACGAATAGCCACAAACACTGTGTCAGAGCCCGGAATGGTGCCCAACACAAGCGGCGAACCGATCATATCAATATCGTACGCAAGTCCGGAGGCATAGCCGTTGCGGGTCTTGACCACCACCAGATTGCCCGTCATGGCCACCGACAGCACAGCCTGATTCACAACAGGCTCAGCGGCGCCTTTGGAGCGCTGACGCGGACGCACATAGCCCGGCACATCGCCCACCACATAACGGTAGCCGCCGCGTTCGTCCGAGATTTTATTGGCTTTCAGCAGCTTCAGGTCGCGCGACAACGTGGCCTGCGTAACAGCATGGCCGCGCACGGCAAGTTGCCGGCTCAGTTCTTCCTGCGAGGAGATGAACTGGCGCGTCAGTATGTCGACAATCTCAGGGAGACGTATTTTTCTGTTATTCATAACGTAAATCCAACTATATTAATGGAAACGGCGAGGACACGCCAGCCGCGTTCTTTTTGCATCCGTTTTTCTGCAGTGAATCAGGACTCGCGGCCGAAAAGGTCACCGTAAATAAGGTCTGTGGCGCCAAGGTGGTCACTTATATAGCATGCTGCGGCGCGCCCGGCATCTTTGAGCGACAAAGGCGACGACACAAACGCATCGACCGTGGCATTGAAATCCTCCTTGCACGTCACCTCGAAGCCGCCGCCGCATTCGATAAGGTCGGACGCCTCTTTAAATTTGGCGTGGTTCGGCCCGAACACCACCGGCATACCGTAAACTGCCGCCTCGTTCAGATTATGAATCCCGGCGCCGAACCCGCCACCTATATACGCGATATCGGCATAGCGGTAAAGAGAGGAGAGTTTGCCGAACGAGTCGATAATCATGCCACGCACGCACTTCAGATGCTCCGGAACGACACCCGCAGGCAATCCGGCGCGCTTTATCTCGCGCGTCCATTCGGAAAGCAGAATCACATGCCCGTTGAACCGGTTGCGCAGAGCCTCAAGGCGCGTCTCGTTGAATTCATGCGGGGCGATAATGAATTTCACCTCTTCATGCGCATTGAGCCAGGGTACGTAGACATCCTCATCAGCCTCCCACGAGCTTCCGGCAATGAAACGCAACGGCGCATCAGCTCCGAAACCGGGAAATCCGGGTATGTCAACCGTGGAGCGCATCACGTCGGTGACGCGGTCAAACCGGGTGTCGCCCGCCACAGTGACATTCTCTACGTTTATAAGCTTCAGCAGGCGCCGTGAACGCTCGTCCTGCACATAGAGCCTGTCGAAACAGCGCAGCATTTTCCGGAACATGCCTCCTACCGAGCGGAAGAAGCGCTGGCCGGGACGGAAAATACTCGATATGATATAAGTGGGAATCCCGCGCCGTCTCAACTCATGCAGATAGTTTCCCCAAAATTCATATTTTATGAATATCGCCATCGACGGGCGCGCGAGATCAAGAAACCGCTTCACACGGTGCGGCGTGTCGAACGGGAGATACACCACCGCGTCAACATACGGATAGTTCTTTCTCACCTCATAGCCCGAGGGCGAAAAAAAGCTGAGAAGTATCGGCTTTTCGGGATGCTCGCGCCGCAGCCGTTCAATCATGGGGCGTCCCTGCTCAAATTCACCGAGCGACGATGCATGAAACCAAATGCACCCCGGTTTATGGCCAAGACGGCGGGCGAGTATGTCGTAAGTGCGATGCTGCCCACGGATCATTTTCTTCACTTTGGGGCTACGTAGAGCCGCGATCCGCGCCGCAACACCATAAAGGCGTATTCCCGTGTTATACAACTGGTTCACAAATCCGCGTATTAATCTGATTTGGCGTATTATCTGAATTTGGATTCTGCATATCTGCAATTCCTCATGCCTGCGCAGGGATATGGTCTATGGCACGGTTGATACGCGCCACCGTTTCCTCCTTGCCGAGCAACTCGGTGATATCGAACATATGGGGGCCTTTGCACTCACCCACCACGGCCAGACGGAATGCGTTCATCACATTCCCCAAGTGATAACCGTTGCTCTCTATCCACGCGATAATGGGAGGCTCGGCGGCCGCCGAAGAGAAGTCTGACAGAGCCTCGAGATGCTCTATCAGCTCGCGCATACGCTCGGGTGTATCCTCTTTCCAGCGCTTGCGGATATCTTTCTCGGCATATTCTGTCGGGGCGACAAAGAAGAATTTTGCCTGATCCCACAGATCGTTGACAAAATTGGCGCGTCCCTTCACCATATCGATGGCACGTATGATATATTCGTCGGAAAAATCGGCCGGATCCACGCCGTTGGCTTTCAGCACAGGCTTGAAAAGTTCAAGCAGACGCTCGCCGGGCATGGCCATGAGATATTCGTGGTTGAACCATTTCCCTTTCTCGAAAGCGAATTTCGCGCCGGCTTTCGAACAATGGTCGAGCGAGAATTTCGCAATCAGCTCGTCCATACTCATTATTTCCGTGTCATCGCCGGGATTCCAGCCAAGAAGAGCCAGGAAATTGACCACAGCTTCGGGGAGGTAGCCCTTTTCGCGGTAGCCCGACGAAATCTCGCCGCTTTTGGGGTCGTGCCATTCAAGCGGGAACACGGGGAAGCCCAGACGGTCGCCGTCGCGTTTGGAGAGCTTACCCTTTCCGTCCGGCTTGAGAAGCAGCGGAAGATGCACGAAGTCCGGACGCGTGTCGGCCCATCCGAATGCTTCGTAAAGCAGCACATGGAGCGGTGCCGACGGCAGCCACTCTTCGCCACGGATCACATGCGACACCTCCATCAGATGGTCGTCAACAATGTTGGCCAAATGATATGTGGGCAGATCGTCGGCACTCTTGTAGAGCACCTTGTCATCAAGGATGCTTGAATTGATCACCACTTTGCCGCGGATAAGGTCGTTTACCTCCACGTCGCGGCCTGGCTCAATGAGGAAACGCACCACATAAGGCACGCCATCGGCCATAAGCTTCTGCACCTCTTCGGCCGGAAGCGAAAGCGAATTGCGCATCTGCATGCGCGTAGTGGCGTCATACTGGAAATTCGGATGACTGGCGCGTGCCTGCTCAAGCTCTTCGGGTGTATCGAATGCAATGTATGCCTTTCCGGCGTCGAGCAGCATCTTCACATGCTCCCGATAAATGTCACGGCGTTCACTCTGCTTGTACGGACCATAGGCGCCCCCTTCACGGACACCTTCGTCGATACCGATACCAAGCCATGCCAGAGCCTCGTTGATGTAGTCCTCGGCTCCGGGCACAAAACGGTGAGAATCGGTGTCCTCGATGCGCAGAATCATGTCGCCGCCATGCTGACGGGCGAACAAATAATTATAGAGTGCGGTGCGTACACCGCCTATATGGAGCGGCCCTGTGGGCGACGGGGCGAATCTAACCCTTACTTTCCTGTCCATGAATCAATCGTGGTGATTATTATGGTGATTATGTTAGAAATGTGAATTAACATGCAAAATTAGTGATTTTTTTGCATAGAATCACATCTTTCGGCACGTTTTAGCCGATATGCGCCACATTCAGGGGACATTCCGGCCGCCACCGCGCAAACTGCAATCATCCGACGGGCGCAGCGTCAGCTCCGAATTCACGGTGCAACGCCTCGAATCTGGCGGAAGAATCCGCACCGAAACGCGCCATGGAGGCACGCACGCGCTCCAGCGGCTTCTCCTTCATGTCGCCGCTTTTGGAGTAGAATTTATCGGCGTAGCACACCAGGCGCTCAAGGAGCGACTGAGGCATATACGACCTGTCGGGCGGAAGCTTCCTGCAGCCGATGGCCGCAGCCTCTTCCGGAGTCAGTCCGGCCCCGGTGTGACGCTCGGCCACGCGGGCATAAATTTCAGGCGCGCCTTCACTCCGCAGCAGGTCGGCGCCAAGCCTTCCGTGCGCAAGATATGGCTGCGTGCCATGGCAGTGTATGCCTGGCGCATCGGTGAGAACTATGCCGATGTCGTGGAGCATGGCCGCTGCCTCAACCTCAGCCATATCAACCTGCAGGTGCCGTGCGGTCGCTATGGCCAGAGCCTTGTCGGCCACCGACCGGCAGTGCAGCATATATATGCGACGCAGCTCGGGCTGCGTCGCATAATATTTGTCGATAATGTCTTGATAGTTGAACATGAAGTTCTTCAGAATCAACTCCGCCGATCAGAGATCGAGCACAAGATTCCACCCGTGCACATCCTCGGCCTCGCCGTTACGGATGGCATTGAGCGTGTCGTAGAAACGGCAGGTGACAGGACCGGGCTTGCCGTCCTTGGCCACCACATACTTTTTGCCGGTGTCCAGGTCGTGAATCTCGCCCACCGGCGAGCAGACAGCCGCCGTGCCGCACGCTGCAGCTTCCGAGAAATCGGGAATCTCGTCGACCGTAATGTGACGGCGCTCAACCTCCATACCGAAGTCGCGAGCCAGCTGCATGAGCGAATCGTTTGTGATCGAAGGCAAAATCGATTCGGATGCGGGGGTGATGTATTTTCCGTCCTTGATGGCATAAAAGTTTGCCGGGCCGCATTCATCAAGATATTTTTTCTCTTTGGGATCCAGATAGAGCACAGCCGAGTAGCCCAGATCATGGGCATGTTCGCCGGCCACCATCGATGCGGCATAGTTGCCACCCACCTTGAAGCGGCCGGTGCCTTTGGGCGCCACACGGTCGAACTGGCGGGTGATACATATATTGGTAGGTTTAAAGCCTGATTTGAAATAGGGGCCCACTGGTGTCACAAGCATGATGAAGCAATACTCATCTGCAGGCTTCACGCCCACGCGTGCCGTCATACCTATTTCGAGCGGGCGGATATAGAGCGATGCACCCGACCCGTAAGGGGGAATGAAGCGCTTGTTAAGCTCTATCACCTTTTTTGTCATCTCCATGAAAATATCGGTAGGCAGCGGTTCCATCATCACGCCTTCAGCCGACTGCTGGATGCGCAGGGCATTCTCAAGAGGCCGGAACACACGCACCTTGCCATCCTTGCCGCGGAAGGCCTTCAGGCCCTCAAAGCATTCCTGACCGTAATGCAATGCGGTGGCCGCGATATGCATCTCAATAGTCTCTGACGAAGACACTTCAATCTCGCCCCATTTCCCATTGCGGAAATAGCAACGCACGTTGTAATCGGTGGGCACATATCCGAAGCCCAGACCCGACCAATCAATATCGCATTCTTTCATTGGTTAATGTATTATGAGTAATAATATTTTCAATATGTCATCTCACCTTAATAATATATAATATATGACACCAAACTTACCGGGCATCACAACCATCTATATTTCCACAATCATTAACCGTTTTGGCGCCGATGCTCCACTTAGAAAAGGAGCCGCCTTATTTTGGCTTATTTATTTAATGTTCCGGCAAATTTCGATTAATAATTGGTGCTAATAGCTACCGAAAACATAGTTTTATCAAGGCGTTGTTTTCGCAAATATACACATTTAATCTAAAAAAAGCCTTTTTTACTCACATTTTTTAATCTCAATAACAAATTTGTGGTCGGCTGTTCGCCCACCCTCACTCTTCAACTGTTCTTCACCGGTGCGCGCACGCATCTCGGAATGGCTTACATCCGGCCTGAATGCGTCTCCAAAAACAAACAATCGTGTTACAACGAAATTATATTCTGTAACACAATTTCACACCTTGTCTCATCAGCCGAACCGATTTTGTAACACAAACTCCACACTATACAGCCCCAACTCCGCAATACTTTTGTAACATCTACAACACTCATCACACATGATATTTAAACAATTTTCACTAAATATTGATATAAAATTGTATTTTGCGCTATGAACAATGCTATTATTTTATTTCAAGCAAAATTGTTCAATCTAATATATTCCTCTGTATTACTGCGATTTAAATCCATAAAACAAACTAAGAAGTATATTTGTAACAATTCTGCAATCCAATTGCGATTTATATACTTTTGATTTTCTGCAACTTACGTATATTAACTATTTTTTCTCAAAAAAAATTGAAATTTTTTCCGAAAAAATTTGGTAATCCCAATTTTGTCCGTATCTTTGCAATGTAGTCACAAAGTTGTTACAATTATTCAACTAAAAACAACCTCTAAAAAACATCGCATCATGAGTTCGAACAATTTCCAAACCAAGCTTCTGAGCATTCAAAGCAATCTGCTCAACTTCGCGTACCTCCTCACCTCCAACCGCGATGACGCTTACGACCTGCTCCAGGACACAACACTCAAAGCCCTCGACAACGAAGACAAATACGTGGAAAACGTAAACTTCAAGGGCTGGGTATTCACCATCATGCGCAACATCTTTATCAACAACTACCGTAAAGTTGTGCGCTCAGCCACAATCATCGACCAGACAGAGGACCTTTATCACCTCAACCTCCCGCAGGAAAGTGGCCTCGACACCCCCGAAGGCGCATTTGCCGCCGGCGAAATCAACGACGCCATCAACTCCTTCTCCGACGACTACCGCATCCCCTTCTCCATGCACGTTGCCGGATATAAATACAACGAGATCGCCGAGAAGATGAACCTTCCCCTTGGCACCGTCAAGAGCCGCATCTTCTTCGCCCGCCAGCGCCTGCAGAAAAAGCTTCAGGACTACAAGTAATCAAGCGCCACACGAATTCGGAAAGCATCAGCCGCCAGCGGCCAACAACCACTCCCGGCCACCATGTTCCGGACATCCGATGCAGAACCCACTATGATTCCGAGGCCTCTGATTCATCTCCGCGGGCGTAACAACCGAGACTACAACAACACACCCGTCCCGCGGTAACGCAACCAAGCCTGTCCACCTGTAACACCATAACGCAAGCCCACCCGGCACAACATAGCCGGCACACGCAAGCGCAACTTCTATGAGATTATACCTTCCAAAACTTTGCTCTAAGGTCATAACAATCACACAACCGCAGTTCTTAATCCTACGGAACACACACTACACATTAATTTAATATATACGAGTATCACAAGTTTTCAATAGACAGCATAGATTTAGGATTATCTTTTTATTTTCATCTGAATGGTGTGCCGGAGTCGACCCGGCACACCATTTTTTTCAAGGGACGCGCAGCATATGCATCCGGGCATTGGGAGTATAGAATCGTGACCCTAAAAACTGATAAATTCGACTTCGGCTTACTGAAATCAAATGCACCGGACTATAATCAAATGCGCCGGATTTTCGGTCAAGCCGAAATATCGGTGCATGGAAATCAGCATTTCTCCATGATAATGATTTCATCCACTTGTAGGGTCGCGACCTG
>OGSD01002691.1_pt1 | contig 14437 bp, 14 predicted proteins | sample 1553571 | NCBI WGS metagenome assembly OGSD01 (sample SAMEA2580072, study PRJEB22360) | human gut metagenome | biome: human gut; feature: human-associated habitat; material: faeces | place: Denmark | collected 2008/2010 | reverse complement strand
GAGTGCACCTCAATAAAAAATCGAATACACAAGATGTAGTTGAGCAGTCGCTTACCGAATATATAGGCACTGAACCGAATTGCCCTTAACGATAGAGATACCCAAACCGTCACTTCTGAATCCGATTGCCCTAAACTCCACATGGCTGGTATTACAATTGGTTACTATGATGACAGATCATAATGGAGTCCGGCATAATACTTGCAAGATTTCTGATTACCATAATTGCTATCAGACAGGTTAACGGAACGCAATCAATTTTTTTAACTGGAAATCATTCTCTCTTTAAGGTATATTCCTCATTTTAAGAAAAAAAATTGTATAAAACATTATATATCTTTTTTTCTTCGTCAGTTGTAGGCTCACGCCGCTTGAGTGGATATTGATCTGTAGTATAACTGATATATAGTCTACCTTCGGCTGACCGCAAATGATATATAGGTCCGGTATAGTCATTTAATGGTTCCCTCTGTCAGTCGATAGTGCCGAAAGTACCGGTGGAAAGATATACATTGTAAAGGTTTGACAGAGGGATACAAATTCAAAAGGGTACAAATTCCACATGCATTATAACATATTGCCATTCAAATGATTAAAAAACACAGAGGAGGCCTGTAATTTGTAGTCTTCAACATATAAGCCTACCGGGTGATTTCAGACTGATAGACAATACAGAGAGTGGTTCATTTCAAACGGTCTCCGCATTGGTTACATCATTGTCATACTTTCCATTCTGGGGCTTCCTGACTGCGTTCTAAATGACAAAAAGGGAGGTCAAGTCTCATCGTGAACCTTAAACATGAAAAAGTATCGTGACGCTGGATATATTTGAGCGTTATACGATTCTATATATAAAATTCATTATGGAAACTTATAAGACAGAAAAAGAAGAAATGAGATCTTATCGTAATTACAGTGCCACAAATGGCAGGATTGTACGGGAGAGTGATGTCAGTTCTCCCTATAAGCAAAAGTATGACATTTTTAAGTCAAGGGCTCGAACCGGTTCAGATAACTTTTTCAGGGGATTGACAATTGAAATCTCATTAGCCTAATCTTTATGAGCTTATCCCCAAAGAGCCCGCTTCCAATGATATTAAATCCGGAAATAAGGATAACATACACTGTTATTTACAGAGCATTGTGTAAAAGAAATTTTAAGAGAGAGAACGGAAAGGAAAGAACAGGCTTCCTGCGTCAGCCTAAACCCCGCAATATACATTTTCTCTCATCCTGTAGTGTTGGGGTTTTGAGCGAAGCGATGTCCCTCCTCCTTTTTTCTACCTCTTCTATTATAGTAAATTTCAAAAAAATAGAGGAATACAGACTTTCAAATCCACTGATTCTCTTAATAATAAGAAAAGTATGGTTGTACAAAATTAAATTCAGAAAAAATGAAAAAAGAAAGACTATCAATTCCGAACGTACATTATCTTTCCCAGTGGCCCGGCCTTGACGTGGCACTGAGGCAGTTCGGGAAAAAGATTATTGTAAACAAGATTGTGTGTGGCTGTGGAATGACCAATTACTATCTTACAGACTGTACTATACCGGTCATTCTTGCAAGCCCCAGAAGAGAGCTGATTACCAGCAAGACAAAGGATGCATTGACCGGACACGCATATTACTTTGACCGGAGTGATCCGGCCATTGACCTGAATATTTCCAGGAACAGACTGCAGAACTATATACGCAACGGGGTCAGGGATGTGCCGAAGATAATGTGTACGTATGATTCTTTGGGTGAAGTGGTCGATTGCCTGACCCGATGGAACCTGATTGACCTGTTCACGATAGTCGGAGATGAAATGACCTGCATCTTCACCGACGCACCGATGAAAGGCGCCAAGTCTATGGAAATTGTCAACCTGTTTGGCAGGCTTCCAAACCGTTGCATCTTTATCACTGCAACGCCATTGAACGAAGTGTATCTTGATGAAGTGCCCGTATTCAAAGATATGACCTATGTGTCTTTCGATTGGGCACCGGAAAGGCTATTATATGTACATCCCATTATCCAGCAAATGGGCAGCACAAGGCAAACCGTCCGGGATATAATAAACGACTATCGGCAGGACGGCTATTTCCAGAAAAAGATGAATGCGCCCTACCCGTCGACAGAGGCGGTGTTCTATCTTAACAGCATGACAGACATCCTCAAAATCATTGCGGACAACAAACTTACTCCTGATGATACCCGGGTTATTTGTGCCGATAATTACGAAAATGCAAAAAACTTAAGAAGAATCGGTTTTGAGATAGGTCACTTCCCGGGTAGGGATGAATATAAAACAGAAAACAGGACCTTTACTTTCGCCACAAGATGTTCTTTTGAAGGAGCGGACTTGCATTCTGACTGTGCATGTGTCTATATTTTCTCCGATTCCAACAGGGATAATCTCAGCCTTGACATTTCCATTGATCTGGTTCAGATCATTGGCCGTTGCAGGACCTTTTCCAATCCTTACCGGGATGAAATCAGGTATTATTATAAGTGTAAGGATGCTGAGGACATTGATTTGAATGAGGCAACGGATACTATCAATCACAAGACGGATGTTTCATACAAACTTTTTCAATACTATCAGAATGTGTCAGATCCGGATGTGCTTGATATTGTCGAGGACGCACAGACAGGAAAAAGGCCTTATGGAAAAAACTATCTGACTGTATTCGAAGATGTCGGTGGAGAGCGGAAGGTAGGCATAAACCATTTGGTCAGACTTGCAGAATTGAGAGCCATAGACATCAAGAAACAATATAGAAGCAAGAATACCCTGCTCGCATTGCTCAAAGACAACCGGATAGTTGCGCGGGACCTTTATGAGGGGCTTGACCCGATGTTTGCCCGATTCCTCAATGAGATTGACAAGGCACCAACTTATAACGACAGGATCAGGATATATACCTCAGGGTGTCTCAGCAGCCAGCAACTGCGACAATGGGCTGAAGCATGCCCGGATATTCCAAGCCGTTATAAAGAGTACTATAATGTTTTAGGACCGGAGGTTATACGGAATTTGAACTATGACAGGAAAAAATTGGATTCGGAGCTGGATTTTCTGAATGCCAAAGAGAGGATTGCCGCAGAACTTAAGAAATCAATTCTGATCGGCAAGGAATATACAAACAGACTTCCAAAAGCCATCCTGCAATCGGCCTATCAAAAAAATGGTCTGGCCAAAACAGGATTTGCAAAACAGATAACGATGTTTTTCCCAAAATCCTATCCTACAAAAGTCGTAATTGACGGGAAAGAAAATAACGGATATAGAATATATGAGTAAATTGGAACAATATGTGTCGTGGTATAACAACATTCTGGATACCACTTCAAGGCAGACGGCAACGATTGAATCCCTGTTGAGGTCGATCAGAACTGGCGGGCAAAACCATCAACTTGCAGAAAAAATCCGGTTAATTCGGGCAGATCCCTCCCGACGCTCCGAATTAAAAAAGAGACTTCAAGTAATCATGTGGCAAGGAATATTCTCGCAAAGGAATAAAGCCGGAATGCAACAATTATCCGGAGTTATGTGCATTGATATTGACCATAAGGCAACGGAAGAACTTCGATACCTCAGGCATATACTTTCACAAGAGCCATGGGTGTTGGCATATTTCACGAGTCCTAGCGGGGACGGTCTGAAAGTGCTTGTCCAGTCACCGGTCACGACACCGGAAGAATATGAGAATTGCTACGCACAGGTCATTGAACATTTCAAGCTTCATTACCACTGTGAGGTAGACCAGTCCTGTCGGGAGTATTCTAAAGCCTGTTATGCCAGTTATGACCCGGATCTGTATGTGAATGACAATGCACAGGATTATCCCTTCCGCTATAATCCTGATTATGACGATAAACGGGCAAGCGACCAAAACAACCCTGTACCTTCGGGAATAAGCCGTTTTGAAGTCCATCAGCCGACAGTGACAGAATCATTTATCAATCGCTTGAATTCACAGATCAATTCACTGACTGATGAACAGATTTTGAATATATGCGACTTGAAATTTCACAGATACAAACAGAATTATCAAGTTGGAAATCGCAGAAATTCCATCTTTCAACAGGCGGCGGTCTTATGCAGGGCAGGAATTGAAAGTGTAAAAACATTGCAATATCTGGAAAGCGTATTTATTCCCGCAGGCTCTCCTTTGCATGAAATTCAAGCGGAGGTTTCCAAAGCCTACCGGACCTATGGAAATCTGTTCGGTTCCGAGCGGGGTAATTATAAAAGCTATAATGAATACAGGAAACAGAGGTCTGTTTAGAGGTGGTGCATTATCCTTGACAATAATATCCACGAGCCTCTAAATGTAACTCCGATAGTCCTTGTCTCCCAATTCCTTGGATGTGAATTTACCTCTGATACTTCTGATCCGTTTTTATGGGCATTATGGGTGTTACAATCAGCTGTATCGATTGCTCGTTTGTCCTATGTAGTAAAAAGGGGCGTCACGCAAATGACGGTCTCTGTTTCTGTCGATTTGTAAATTAGTAATACAATCAAGATACGTTTGAAAAACGCGTTTTTTTATGTGTGTAAGTTGAAGGGGAAGAATATGCGGATGATGGCTCAATGAAGATAATAGCCGGTACCGGGAAAGTGAGTGTAAGTATGGTCCGGAGATTGGGAAAGGAGTTCGGGCTGTAGATCTATTATAAATCAGAAGGGAGACGGTGATATTTATGGTTTCCCTTTCTTTTTTCTTCCCGGTAGGAATGACCCGAAGAGAAGAGAGGCACTGGAATTAGATAAGGAGGCTATGGTTGGTGTTGATGAGAGATTGAATAAGAGAGGCTACTACGTACCCTGCTAGAGTGGAGAGAAGAAGATTTGTTTTGTTATTTTTTTATCCTCACTTTAGTAGACTGCGAAGCCGGTCTACTCTTCTTTATCTTTATCTTTATCTATCTATTATTTTACCCGTATTTTTTTACTTCTCTCTATATATTAGAATGTGCATAAAAAAAACTGGGTAATTTTTTTTATTTTCTCTCTAAAATCCCAATCTCTAGAAAGCAATAAAGAAGAACTTTCTGAACTACGCCAAGACAAAAAGCCCTTCAAGTACAAAAACTCAAATTGTAGTATTAATTAAACTATTCTATTATGGAATTTCACAACTCCCTGACAAAGATATCAATAATATTAAAATAAGCCAACAAAAAAAATGCCGGTTTTATTCTCCCACATAGACAACTTGAATATCCATCATTTGGAAAACTGGAGAGATATCAGTGGGGGAAATTGACGGCGGCGGTGAATATATCCTGATTTCGTATTATCTTTGTGCCATCGAAACTCTCTCTACATAACAATAGCAATAGAACTACTGTCGATATGCTCTGTCCGGTGATGGATGGGGCATATTTTATCGAGTGATGTGTATTGGGAGATACAGGTCATGAGTTTTTTATATCAGAACAAGGAAGTGCCGTAACCTTTCTTCAGCGGATAAATCTTATATTTGCACCGAAAAATGGATGGCAGTATGATAGGAAAAGAAAGTTGCCGGTTTGACGAGGAGTCTGTAAGGGATATTGTCCGCTGGGCATTGACGGCACAACTTCCCCAAGAAATATATATTGATTCGGAGCATATAACGGATGTATGTGAATATGTAAAGACAAGTATCCGGGAAATAAACTTATATTATCCCAACCCTTTATACAATTCAGCCATCATCCGGTTATATAGGCTCAAGGATTTTGTGGAGGGTATCCCATAGCAGGCTGTTTTTATCACGCCAGCATAACCGGAAGCCTGACATATCCCTTACCTTTGTTTAGCCATGATAACATATCTCCAATAATAAATCCAATTTCTTGTCCGGTCAGTGATGATAGGATGAGAGTTTTTTGTATGATTTCATTTGCATATTTCATCTGAATATCCTAACTTTCAGACATAGATTTAGAAGTTGTATTCAAGGGTAGTCAGAGCCGGTATTTGTTTTTTCAAGAGGATAAATCATCATAATAAACTGTTTCATTTTTGCTGACTTCCCTTATGAATTGTGTGTATACATCCGGTTTTCATCTCAATATATGGATACAATGTGTTTGAGTAGTATTTTATGCCCGTTCTGCCAGTGATGACAGGACGGGTATTTGCTTATCTCATCCGGTTGCCTTATCTTTGAGGAAATTTGATCAATAAACGTTTTGATTTTTAGCTAATGATAAAACACAGCCCGGGAATATTATTGGTTCGTGAGGATATTCGCTAATTTCAAATCGGACTGTCTTTCTCACTCTATAAAAAATAAAAAGCCTTCCAAAATATGATGGCACTACCGGGAAGAGATGTAACCGTAACCATTATGCACCATTATCCGGAAGGCTTGGATGGATAGAACGGAAACCATGTGTGGAATGTTCTGAGAAGTTCTCCATTGTCAATACCAGTCCATATCTGACATAGTATTCCATGAACCAAACTTGTCTTTTTTGTATATTATAATCTTAGATAATTTTTGTAATAGCTCAATCTATTTAATATCAGGCTTTAAGCAACTATGCTACTTTTGTAAAAATAACAGATAGACAATGAATGCACGTGTCGTATACTGGAACCACGATTAGGGAACATGACATTATTTATTTTGAAGATATGGCTGTATCTCTTTTCTGTAAGGGGTGGAAAGTTTGTTTGTCTTCCCATCTCCTACATCAAGAGAGTTCAGTAATAGGATTTTTTATTATATGATATTGCCATTGATACGGTTTATATGCATATATTTGCATTGGATTCAGACTATTTGCATATGATATGAAAAGAACAATGTACGTTGGAATGCTTTGTCTGGTACTGTCAGTAATGCAGGGGTGTCAAAGTACCAAAAATACAGTCATGACCGGGGTAGTGGATAACAGACAGGAAGAGGTCCTTCTTACGGTCGCGTCGGAAACACGCATCGGGTACGGGGTAGGTCCAATGGCCTGTCTGCTTGTCAAGCATGAGCCGGCAGAAAAATGGCAGTATATGTATTCGGAAATCAAGGGATTCAACTATGAACCCGGGTATGAATACAGATTGCTTGTGCTTCGGGTAGAGCATGAGAATCCTCCCCAAGACACTTCCAGATATATGTTTGAGCTGATAAAGGTGTTGTCAAAAGAAAAAAAAGGGTCTGCCGGTCTGCCATAAATTTTAGAATGTCGTGTTAAAGGAGGCTTTTGTCACCCCATCCTTGATGTCCCTGCCGGTTTTCCTCTATAAACCGTCTCCCCTCCTCAAGACCTTCCCAATAGAGCCGCTCCAACTTTCTTATGTCTGTCGTTGTACGGGTGACATTCATCCGTTTTTGAGGACGTATCACCCGGACTTTTCCTTTACTCTCCAATTCTTCAACATAGTCAAGCTGTTCATTGTATAGCTTATAGCGTAATATGAGCTTTCGGCGTATCTCAGGGTATTTTCGTAGGAGGAATGCAGGAAGATTGAAGTCCCTTTGCGGCTTCCGGTATCCCTTGTTTCGCGTCAGTATCACCACATTGTCAATATATCCTTCATTTATTGTATGAAGTAAGGGGATGGAATCGCATACGCCTCCGTCTGTCATGGGAATTCCATCTAAATGTTTAACGGGACACATGACGGGAAGGGAGCCGGAAGCCTCGCAGATATCAAGAACTCTGTCCTTGTCACTTTTTTCCTCAAAATATTCGGCCTCTCCGGTAAGGCAGTTGCTCGTGACCATGACAAAACGCTCTCGGGAAGCACTGTATGTCCTGAAATCAAGAGGAAACGTCTGTTCGGGATACGTACGTATAAGCCACTCCAGGTCAATGTATCCTTTTCCTTTTAGAAAGTGTCCGATTCCTACATAAGCGTGCTCTTTCAGCGAAAGGATATTGCAATGGAAAGCCCGTTTCGGCTGGCGCGCAATATAGGACAATCCATTGATTGCCCCTGCCGACACTCCTATCGCATATGGGAAAAACAAGTTGCCTTCCATAAAAGCGTCAAGTACCCCTATGGTGAATGCGCCCCGCAATCCACCTCCTTCCAGAACAAGTCCGGATTTGTCTGTATTCATGTTCAAAGCGTTTTGATTTGCAAATAAAGGATTTTTTTTGATTTACAGAAAAGTTTTTCGCTCATATTTCTATGAAATTCACATTCCGTCGCTTCCGGTTCTGAGCATCACTTGTTTTTTTGGGGGGGGGAATCCATGATATTGGCAGTTCTTTGAAAATCAGGAATATTGAAAGCGGGAGACTCATAAAAGAACTCCCGCTCATTATTTCTATGGCAATTTTAGGAAGTCGGTCAAATTGAAACGGTGCATGATTTTACGTGCCTGTCCATTTTTATTTCCAGTGTCCCTGTTATCTCTCCAAAATCTTGAGAAGAATGAGGGAAGTCCCCACGTTGATGTCGATACGGAATCTTATACTATCCGTGTTTATATTGCCTCTATATTTTAATTATCAGCTGCCTGGATACATCCTCTTTTTTCAAATGGCAATGTGTTAGTTGCCGATTATTTCATACTTTTGTCAATAGACCACTGTTATAAAGTTCTATAATATGTATAAAAAGAGGATTCTAACCGTATTATTACCGACAATGCTCTTTGTATGGGTGGGAGTTGATTCTATTAATGGAGTATGTTGGATGATTTTCAGGAAAAAATATGGCTGCACCGTTGTGACTCACTGGAAAAGCTTCATGAGCTGGATGCCAAGTACCCAAATGTGGAGGTGGATGTCGTTTTCAGGAAGGACGGAACATTTGATGTAACCCATGATGTCAACACGAGTTTTAGTCTTGTGATAGATCCCTATTTTTCACATATGGAGAAAACAGACGGCAAAATGTGGATGGGTATCAAGAATCTGGAGCAGGAAAACAAGACGGAAATGCTGTCAGAATTGGAAAAGCTTGTCGGGTTTTGTCATATCGGAAAAGACAACCTGATTGTTGAAAGCAGAAATTTGGAAGCCTTGAGGCTTTTCACGAAAAACGGGTATTATACATCCTATTATGTTCCTTTTGACAAACCGGAGAAAATAAGCGAGGAGGAATGTAACTCCTGTATCTCTATACTGCAAAAAATTGTTGATGGGAAAGCGGTCTGTGCATTGTCATTCCCCTGCTGGTGGTATTCCACCATAAAAGAAAGACTGCACCGCTCCATTGATTTGCTGACCTGGAGGCACAGGACGAGCAAGTTCATGCTGTTGGCTTCACCCAGAGGGAGACAGATGCTGAAAGATGACCAGCTGGAAGTCATATTGGTCAAGGAAAAAGGGAGCCATCACAGATAAAGTAAACGGAACCTGTGGACAAGTCTTGACTATTACAATGTATGACAAGAGGGAACGGTTTTATAATCAATAGTTAAGAGAGAATTTCCATAAGATTTACACATTATGTATTCTTAATTGTCTACTGCTAATAATTGGGTAATTGCTACAGTACCGAATGAGAATACCCGGTCAAAACCGTTTTCACAGTGTTACCGTATAGATTACTCCCTCCAGGAATTTTCCTGATGTCGGTCTTATCAGATATTTGCGGGGAAGCAGCTGTCCCATGAAAGCAACTTCCACCAGATAAACGGGGACATCGGCTGGTACCATCACTGGGGCGGTGGTTGTCAGACCGGCTTTGTCAAGTGTGATGTCCACCGTATTGTTGCCGTAGGTAACCGCACCAGTTTCCAGATTCATGGAGCCGGTATTTCTTACATTTAGAATTTTGATACTTGAAAGCAGGGTACCCAAAGCCGAGACATTAAGCTGTATTTGCGTTAGCTTGTGCTTGAAGGTAATCGGTATGGCCGTTCCGGGAGAATAGCTTCCACCGGCAACGCTGGCACCATGCATGATGTCCTCCTGTCCTGTAAGGGTGAAATTGAAAGTGGGAGCTGTCCCGTTTCCGGGAGGGGTGATGTAGCTGGTTCCGTTCGTAGCTGTGGTACGTGGATAATAACCGTAAAAGATGACTTTATGCCCTCCTGCCGGATAGTATAATGGAGGCGAGAAAGTGAGTTCATTTCCACTTATACCGGCAGGAGCTACATTGTTCAATAAAGGGGAAGTTGTCCAGGGAAATGTACCGGAAGTTCCACTTTCCGCCACTTCATAGATTCCCAAAGAACCGACACTGATATCGTTGATACTGTTGACGATGGACCTTGTGTGGGGGGGCTTCCACAATGGCAAGGTGGATTGGGGAGGGGTACCCTTCACTGTTGAAAGATACTTCCTCCATATCACTGCCGCAACTTACGGATAACAGCGGCATTATTACTATGAGTATTCGGGTGGAGAACTTCACTGTCGGAATGTGTATTATAGGATGAATTACTGCACAACAGACGCCCCCGTTCCTCCGGTAACCCATGGCGTGACGATCGCGGAGACTATAATACCTTTGGGGGTAAAAGTCAGTATGATATTGTGGGCCTTTCCTGTTTCCGTATTTAAGTTTACCGTTACGTTAGGATAGGTCACTCCACCCGCAACGATGTCCATCACCACATTCGTGGCGCCGCTTTTTACCATCGGATAGATTGTGGCTGTAGTACCGGGGTCAGCACTGATGGCATACGAACCGGTGAAAGTGATGCCGGCACCTGCCGGATTGTAAGAGACGGTACCGTCGTTGATATTAAGCGAGGCGGGAGTCTGCTGGTTTTTGAGGGTAATACTGGTTACGGTTTTTCCGGTAGCGGGAAATCCTGTACCTGCCTTAAAGGTGAATTGCAACTGGGTCAGCAGATGGTTGAAAGTGAAAGCCAGTGCTCCGCCTGTTGTTTTGTTCCCGCTGGCTTCGCCTGAAATCATCACGTCATTGGAACCGTCTGTTTCCGAGAATGTGACAGTGTTGCCGGATAGCGTTCCTTGGGGATAGTACCCCTTGATATGGACTGTACTGCCGTCGGTAGTATTGCGCGGGGGTGAGTGAAAAGGTGGCGGAGGCTGTGGTCGAAGCGGTAAAGGTGCCGGCTGCGGTCCACAAGTTGGTGCTATAGTCTCCGCCGCTTGCAGAAGCTATGAAACCGGCAGTGACAGATTGGCCGGTGTTGATCGGGCCTCTTGTCTGGATACCTGAGACACCTGCACTTGCCATGATTTCAACGGGGTATTCGTTTGGAGGAGAAGTACATTCATTCTCTTCATCGGTACTGCAACCTGCCATAAGGGTTGCAGTCATTGTCATTAGTATAAACTTTTTCATACGTCAAGGTTTTTGCTGTTTATTAATCGTTTTAAAAAGGCTGTTATAATCAAACAGATATACTTTTGCTGTTATAACAATATAGACTGGGAAATGTTTGGTCATTTGAATTCTCTTACTTGGAAAATTTTCCCACGTTTCCCCCTATTATCGGTTTCCTCACAAAATGGGATATTTCGGTGAAGAGTAGGTTCGTTGCGCGATACCGAACATGAATGTAATTGTTTTAGGCACAAGCGCTATAAGCCATACTTCGGCTATATCAATTATTCGGGGCAATATGGGTGCAGATAGTATAAAACTCCGCATCGTCATCAGCACAGAGGCTTCTTTCTTTTTTTCAAGATTTTGGAAAGACGATAGGGACATTGGCAATAAAATGAGAGGCACGCAAAATTGTGTGCCGTTTCAATTTGGTTGACCTTCCAAAATGGGCATAAAAATAAAGAACCGGAGTTTTTTTTATGAATCTCCAGCTTTCAATATTCCTTATTTTCAGAGAACTGTCAATATGATGGATTTACAACCAAAGAGAAGTTGGTTATGTTCAAAACCGGAAGTAACAGATAACATGGCAGTACGTTCAAGAAGGGCGGTATTACTTCTTTCTTCTCGCCTGTATATAACTGATATTACTTACGATGGAATAAAGATGACATTCCATTAAGGGCGCAAATCTCATATTCAATGTCAAGTACAAGAATAACATACAATAATAATTCTTCTTAGTTTTCTCAAGTATTTTTATTATAGAGGATTGTTTCATGAAATAATTGTGACTTTTGGTTTGTTGAAAACATAAATTAACTTTTACTTTTTTTCATACCAATTGTGATTTGCTTTTATTTTCTTATCTTTATACTCCTAATCTCCAAGTTCACATCATGAATGACAGACAACATTTTATTGACTATACATCTCTTATTCCTATTATAGGTATTTTTGTATTGATAAGAGTGACCAACGACCAGCTTGTTACCATGGTGACCTCCCATGTGCTTTGTGGGGTACTTTTTTGTATACTGATCAGCCGAATACTGCGGGTGGAGCATATTGATGTGGTCTTGCTTTGGCTGGGCGGGATTCTGCTCTGGCTATGGTATTGGTTCCGCTTGGAATCAGGCACCGCTGTGATGGAGACCGTGGAAATAGTGGTTGGATAAGCCGTTCTTGCATCCTTGGGGTAAATTATGGGGAAAGTCATCCGGAAATCATTTTATTTCGGGGCATATACCGACAACTACACTGGCAAGAGGGGGATCAATTAATCTTATGACCAGTGGAGGCAAATGCTGCTTTTTCAGAGACTGCCTAATGACCTGCAAACATATCGTAACGAAACAAGGTATACTGTAGGTTTGGAAATTTTGACTTTCTATATTGGCTAATCGGATAACAATAAAAAACTCCCGGAAAAAGATTAGAATATTACCTGTATTATCTCTCTTTACCCGGGTTGTTATTCAGGTTGCCATACTTGTTGCTCTTTTTTCTGATTTGGGCAGGGACTATATAAAAGTCGGTCCAGTGATGATAAGATTTCTTTTCTTACTACAACAGGAGTTCCCATAATTTCCTTTTCATTGTTTCCGTACTCTCGGATACGGTATAGTACAGCATAGAAGAATCTTTACTGCTTCCGACAAGCAGTATTCTCAAGGTGTCGTCTGTCAAGCTTTCAATACTGACTATATGGTTGACATTGACAAGGACATTCCCTTTCTCAACGGTCTTGAGTTCTACGAATTTCTTCATATCTTTTGTGTTCTGAAGTATAGATCTAATTTCAACAGTTATGGCAATAATACGTTACAAAAATACAAAACTTCCTGGAAATATGTTAATTCTTATGGTATATTTTTCATACCATAAGAAGAAAAAATAAGAGGTAAGCGTTCCATATTTACCTCTTTTACCAACCGATACCCTAAATCTTATCTGAACGGTGTATTCTCCCTCAACATCTGATTCCTGTACACTATTCCCCGTTCTTTCTTATCATACAGTTCCATCCTTGAGACACCAAAGCTTTCACGGTTGGCATTATAGTTGTTGACTGCCATACTTTCAATGTCATTCTCAGAGATACCATGCCTGCCGAATGTACCGATGAGATATTCCAGTGCAGTATCATACAAGACACCATACAGACACAACCATTTTGCTCTAGAAAGGATGGATTTGTGTCTGTTACCATCTTCATAGCTGTCCGGATACTCTTTTCTCCATTTCCTGTCCACGTAGTTAATAAGCGTACTGTCCTTCCATAACCTCTGAAAGCAAGTGTTCTCCTCTATCTCTTCCGGCGTATGAATGAAACAACCGCCTGAGCCACCATGATTATAACTCTTCGCAGCAGGTTCAGGAATGGAAGGGTCATATTCAAAGTGGTAGGGAACCAACGTGTCTTTCCCGGGGTTGACATAGACATCAGGATCATAACTCAGGAAGAACGTGCGGCTTAGATTATGACAACTCTTATCGAATTCATCAGTCTTTGGATATAACCTTTGCTTCACCTGCCAAAAAAGATTGTAATGATGGTCCGGGTTGGTGTTGTCATGGATCATAGCCGCCTTCACACCTCTATTACCCGGGGAGAACCATACTGCGTAAAGATGGAGAGGATTGGTATATTGAATGAGTCTTTCCTTGAATTCTCCTGCCGCCTCATGTGACCCGAAATCATCAAAGTCAAGCACAAGAAGATTGGAATACTGGCGCAGGTTGGTCGAGTCATCGTTTCTGTAGTCGAATATTCCGGAAGGGGCTATCATGGGGAGTTTGTGTTTCTCTTCTTTGTAGGCTTTCTCTGTTGTCTGTTTTCTAACCATGTCTGTCTGCTTGGAAAGTTTGGGATTGGATGCTATAAGTTCAAGGATATGGTCGAAGTTATAATAGATCCTGCTTTTTGAATCGCTTGAATTAAAGTAGTAGCTTATGTTTTTGTTTATCATAATAGTAACTTGTTTTTATAGGTTATTCGTTTTATTGTATCGTGAACCTTCCCAGAGACCGGACCGGGCTTTTCTTTGGGAGAAAGCCGGTCCTCTCAGTATCTTCGTCTCTCAGGAAGAACCACTATTTTTCAGTAAAGGAGCTATGGAAACGGTTGATGAAAGATTGAAGAGAGAGGCTACTTCGTATCCTGCCAGAGTGGAGAGAGAAGGATGTTTTTTTATTTTGTTTATTCTTTTCCTCTCACTTTGGTAGACCGCGAAGCAGGTCTCTTTCTT
>OGSD01002681.1_pt1 | contig 14479 bp, 9 predicted proteins | sample 1553571 | NCBI WGS metagenome assembly OGSD01 (sample SAMEA2580072, study PRJEB22360) | human gut metagenome | biome: human gut; feature: human-associated habitat; material: faeces | place: Denmark | collected 2008/2010 | reverse complement strand
CGTGTCAAGGAAGAAATCAACCGCGGTGTGCAGATGATTCAGTATCAGGTCATCACACTCATGACTACAAACGGACAGGCACCGTTTATCACAGTATTCATGTACCTCAACGAGGTATCCGATCCGCAGACAAAGGCAGATCTTGCCGCAATCATTGAGGAGATGCTGCACCAGAGAATAAAGGGTGTAAAGAACGAAAAGGGTGTATATATCACACCGGCATTCCCTAAGCTCATATATGTGCTTGAGGATGACAATATCACAGAGGATTCAAAGTACTGGAATCTCACAGTGCTTGCGGCACAGTGTTCTGCAAAGAGAATGGTGCCTGATTATATTTCAGAGAAGGTAATGAAGGAGCTTAAGGACGGAGATGTGTATACATGTATGGGCTGCCGTTCATTCCTCACAGTGGACAGATGCTCACAGACAGCAGGCAATGTGGCACATGCCAAGAACTTTGATCCAAACAAGCGTAAGTACTATGGACGTTTCAACCAGGGTGTTGTCACCTTAAATCTCGTTGATGTGGCATGCTCATCAGAAAAGGATGAGGAAAAATTCTGGAAGATACTTGATGAGAGACTTGAGCTGTGTCACAGAGCACTTATGTGCAGACATAAGAGACTTCTTGGTACCAAATCCGATGTAGCACCGATTCTCTGGCAGAACGGAGCACTTGCACGTCTGAAAAAGGGAGAGGTTATAGACCCGTTATTATTTAACGGATACTCAACAATCTCACTCGGCTATGCAGGACTTTGTGAGTGTGTGCGCTACATGAAGGGTGTATCACACACAGAGCCAAAAGAGGGAACACCGTTTGCACTTAAGGTAATGCAGCGCTTAAACGATGCATGTGAGCAGTGGAAAAAGGAGTCAAACATCGATTTCAGTATATATGGCACACCGCTTGAGTCTACCACCTATAAGTTCGCAAAGTGCTTACAGAAGCGCTTTGGTATCATCGAGGGTGTTACCGACAAGAACTATATTACAAACAGCTACCATGTGCATGTAACAGAGCAGATTAATGCATTTGACAAGCTAAAGTTTGAGTCCCAGTTCCAGAAGCTGTCTCCGGGTGGCGCTATCAGCTACGTGGAGGTACCAAACATGCAGGACAATATCCCTGCAGTGCTTTCAGTAATGCAGTACATTTACGACAATATCATGTACGCAGAGCTGAATACAAAGAGCGACTATTGCCAGGTATGCGGCTACGACGGAGAAATCAAAATCGTAGAGGAAGAGGGCTCAGGCAAGCTTATCTGGGAGTGCCCACACTGTGGCAACCGTGACCAGAACAAGATGAGTGTAGCCCGCCGTACATGTGGCTATATAGGCACACAGTTCTGGAATCAGGGAAGAACTCAGGAGATTAAAGAGCGAGTACTACATCTGTAGAAGGTAAAGGAGGATTTTGTTTATGACTAATGAAGAAATCTGGAATATTGGTCTTGAGGAGCGTACAGACGAGCTTTCAAAGCTGCAAAGCGAATATGACAGGCTCGACGTGGAGTGCCGCAAGGCAGAATTTGAAAAGGATATGTATGCACGTCTCAGGGACGTAAACAATGCAATGCTTTATAAGCAGAAATTCTCAGAAAAATATGAGAAATGTGCCAGGGCATCTGAAAAGCTTACGAAACAGAAGAATGCACTTGAGAATGAGATTAGTGTTCTGAAAAAAGAGATATATTACATTAATAGCTTGATGTAACATAAAAATTTGCCTTTGTAAAGGTAAATACCAATGCAGGTACTAAAGCAGCTCTTCTAAAAGAACAACATAAAGCATAAGAAAAATAAAACCGTCGTACCGGGCCGTAAATGGCAGGGTACGACGGTTTTACTTATGTTCTTAAATGATTAATTATTTTAATTACTCATCAAATTTCTGAGCCTTATCGAAAAGCTCATAAACCTCTTTTGAAGGCTCATTTGTGCAAAGTGTCACAACAACGGCTGCGATAAGTCCTAAAACAAATCCCGGCAGCAGCTCGTAGATTCCGGTTGATGTGAGGAATGCATACCATAATATATCAACGGCAGCACCTGTTATGATTCCTGCAACAGCACCCTTGAAGTTAAAGCGCTTCCAGAAGAGGCTGAGCATGATTGCAGGTCCAAAGGCAGCTCCAAAGATACCCCATGCATTGGAAACAAGTGCCATGATAGAGCCGGCATTAGGGTTTGATGCGATGATGAGTGCTGCAACAGCGATTCCAAGAACGACAATACGGCCGGTCCACATCATCTCTTTGTCACTTGCCTTACCTTTTCTGATGACAGGCTTGTACACATCGCTCGAGAAAGCAGATGAAGCAGCAAGCAGCTGGCTGTCTGCGGTACTCATGGAAGCGGCAAGCACTGCTGAGAGCAGTATACCTGAGATAACACCCGGGAAAATCTTTCTTACAATCTGGATGAAAACAAGAGAGTTTTCATTGATTGATTCGTCAAAGCCAAGGAAAAGTCTTCCGATTACTCCGATTAAGGTTGCAAAAAATACAATAAGCAAGGTCCATGTGATTCCTATTTTTGCTGATTTTTTCAAATCCTTCTGTGATTTGATGGACATGAATCTGATGATGATATGTGGCATACCAAAGTAACCAAGTCCCCATGCCAGTCCTGACACGATATCCTGCCAGCTTGAGAATGGATTTAAGTAACCGCCCGGGAGTGATGACATGGATGATGTATCAAGCATAAATGCTGCAAAAATAGGTGCTATAAACATAGAACCAAGCACGAGCATGCCCTGGAAAAAATCGGTCCAGCATACAGCCGAGAAGCCGCCGAGGAAGGTATAGCCTACGATGACAACTGCTGCAAGATACATGGCAATCTGTGGATCCATTCCTATTACAGTGTGGAAAAGAGTACCGCATGCCTTTACGCTTGATGCCGCATAAATAGTGTATGCAACCAAAAACACAATTGCACATATCACCTGCAGTGCAAGTGATTTGGACAGGAATCTGTTGGTCAGATACTGCGGAATGGTGATTGAGTCGTTTGCTACAATCGAGAATTTTCTCAGTCTCGGTGCTTCAAGCAGCCAGCTTATAGTGTAGCCGATTGCAAGTCCTACAGGAATCCATACCTGGCCCAGGCCCAGTGCATAGATAGAAGTAGGAAGTCCCATGAGTACCCATGCACTCATGTCTGAGGCTCCGGCTGACAGCGCCGCAACCCATGGTCCCATCTCACGTCCGCCGAGGAAGTAGGTTTTTTCTCCGCCGTTTCTGTTTTTCACGAAGAAGAAGATACCGATACCCAGCATGCACAGCAGATAGACGATAAATACAATAATTTCTGATGTTTTCATTTGTAGTACCTCTTTAATAGTTTATTTAGTAACCATGCTACCACGTTAGCGTGATAAAGGCAAGAAAAAATTAATGATAAAAAAAATCAACAGACTTATTTTGTGCAGACTCTTATTGACATGTAACGTGATTTAAAATAAAATGTCGAAGTTAGCAAAAACTAATCGAAAGTAGAAGCGCAATACATGAGTTAGCGTAATGTACGTAAGTTAATAATATATATTTTTAGATAAGAGGTAATAAGGTGAAAAATAAGATAGCAGCTGCGATATTACTGACAGTCGCATTGGCAGTGACCGGTTGTGGCTCAGGTGGAAGTGATGCGACAGAGAATACAACAGCTTCGCAGGAAGGAATAAATAGTGATTTAAAATCCGCAAATGAGTCCTCACAGGAAGTATTTGCAATGGATACATATATGACAGTGACTGCATATGGTAAAAATGCGAAAAAAGCGGTGGATGCATCTGTAGAAGAGATAAAGCGGCTTGATGCATTGCTTTCAACAGGAGATGAAGACAGTGAAATAGCAAAGCTGAATGTGAATAAGTCAGCAACTTTGTCAGAGGATGGGGGATATCTCGTGCAGAGAGGAATTGAGCTTAATACGATGACTGATGGAGCCTTTGACATAGCTATATATCCGGTTATGCAGGAGTGGGGATTTCCGACGAAGGACTTTAAGGTGCCGGATGATGCAACTCTAAAAGAGCTGCTAAAGCTTGCAGACGTTTCAAAAATAGATTACGACAATAAAAGCAGAGAGATTTCCTTTGAGGATGCAGGTATGGAGATAGACCTTGGTGGTATTGCAAAGGGATATACTTCATCAAGGATTATGGATATTTTCAAGGAGTATGACGTGAATAGCGGTCTTGTGAATCTGGGAGGCAATGTCCAGACTTACCGAACCAAGACTGATGGCAGCAGGTGGAGAGTTGCTGTGCAAAGCCCGGAGGACGAAAGTCAGTATATAGGAGTGGTTGATGTGAGCGACAAGGCGGTTATCACCTCCGGTGGATATGAGCGTTATTTTGAGCAGGATGGAAAAATCTACCACCATATCATAGATCCTGCTACAGGCTATCCTGCAGAGAGCGGACTTAAATCTGTCACCATTGTGAGTGATGACGGAACACTCGCAGATGGATTGTCAACATCGCTGTTTATCATGGGAAAGGACAAGGCGTGTGAGTTCTGGAAGGCACACAGTGATGAATTTGATTTCGTACTGCTTACAGATGATGACAGCATGTATATTTCAGAGGGGATAGCGGATGACTATTCATCTGACTATGAGTATGAGGTAATAAATGCAAAATAGAGCAGAGCAAAAGTAAAATTGTACAGATAGCGGTGCTATCGGAAATATAAGAGGTATATATGAAGTTCAAGGAAGTTTTGGGAAAAATAAAGGTATATGCCCCACTTGGGGTGTCACTTGTGATTGCTGCATGTGTGGTGATTTCATTGAGTGGATATCAGACAAAGGCGAGTGAACCTTCAAAGGATAAAAAGCAGCAGGTTTCAGAGAGGATGACTGATGCTGAAATAGAGAATGCTGCAGAGGATACGCAAACAGCCACAGGCTCGTTCGAACTTGCAGATGGTGTGTACAAGGGCTCTGCGACAGGCTTTAGCGGACCTGTGACAGTGGCTGTAACCATCATGGATAAGAAGATTACTTCCATTGATATTCTTTCATCTACGGATGATGAGGCATTTTTCAATAGGGCAAAGGGTGTAATAGACAGGATTATAGCGTCGCAATCTTTTGATGTGGATGTTGTATCCGGAGCTACATACAGTTCAAACGGAATAATCGGAGCAGTGAAAAATGCCCTGACAGGTGAGAAGGATAATGGTGTTACAGGAAAATCAAAACAGGAAAGTACATCAGAGTCAGAATCTGACAGCTCTTTGGCAGAGATAGCGGCTGCACAGGACGCATCCGCTTACAAGGATGGCACATATTACGGCACCGGAAAAGGCTTTGCGGGCACTATGAAGGTAAAGGTTGATATATCAGGCGGTAAAATAGCCTCTATAAGCATAGTCAGCACAAAGGATGGTGACAGCTATGTAAAGAGCGCATCATCGCTGCTTGATACAATAGTCGAAAAGCAGAGCACTAACGTGGATACAGTCTCAGGTGCTACATTCAGCTCGCGTGGAATCATAGCTGCTGTAAGAAGTGCACTGAGCCAGGCGGCTGTGAGTGATAATACAACGGGCAATAATACAGATAAACAGGGGGCTGCAGAGGCATCGGGAAATGGACAGACTGATGAAAATTCATCCGGAAGTGCATCTGAACAGGGCACAGAAGGTACACTTCCGTATGTTGACGGTATATACTACGGCACAGCAGAGGGCTACAAGGGTGACATAAGGGTAGCTGTCGTTATCCAGGACAAGACGCTTAAAGCGATTCTTGTCACTGAAAAACAAGATGATGAGCCTTTTATCACTAATGCAATGGATGTGTTAAAAAATATGATGAAAAAGCAGAGTGCGGATGTGGATACGGTATCAGGAGCTACCTACAGCTCAAATGGACTCATAGGAGCCGTAAAGGCTGCATTTGAGGAAGCACGAAAGACAACTGCAGGTGAGAATACCGGTGGCAGCAATTCAGATAGCAATAACAGCAATGATAATAATAGCAATATTGCGGGAGAAGAGGACAAGGCAGTCCTGTCGAAGCTTGTGCAGTCGCAGGCATCGCTTGACGGCGCACAGTACACACAGCTTAGCTGGTATCTGCTTCAGATACGTCTGGGGGATGCACAGGAGGTATTGGAATCCGCGGAATCAACTAAGAAGGATGTAAGCTGCGCACAGGAGAAGCTTCAGGCTGCAATAAATGCACTTCAGAAAAATGATACATCCACAAATGTATACGAGGATGGCACATATGATGTATCTACACTGTGCATACCGGATGATGACATGGACTTTAGTGCATATAATCTGAGCATGAAGGTGACTATAGCAAATGACAGGATAGTTTCCATTACTGATGTAAAGGGAGATGGAGATTCACAAAATGTTTCTTATATAAATAAAGCGGCAGATGGTACAAAAAATCAGCCCGGTATGGTTTCTGTGCTTACATCACAGGCAAATGCAGACAGCATCGACTTTAGCAGTATTGATACTGTTTCCCATGCCACATGCACATCAAAGGCTATAATTGATGGCTGTAAGAGCGCACTTGAAGCTGCTAAAAAGAAATAAAACCGCAAGGACATTTACAGGATGGAGATAACATGCAGGAATTTTGGATCAGACTGGTGAGCCTGTTTATAGTTGTATCGTCGCTTTGGGGATACAACATGACAATAGATAAAAGAGAACAGGAAAATAAAAATACACAGCATATTGCTGCAGAAACTGAAAGCACAGACAGTCAAGGAACTTATAAGGATGGCACATACACAGGCAGTGCAGAGGGCTTTGGTGGAAATGTAGATGTCAAGGTGACAATCGAGGCAGGGAAAATATCATCGGTTGACATTACAGCGGCAGAGAAGGAAGATGGCGCATACCTGGCGATGGCAGAGGATATCATACCGTCCATCATTTCGGCACAGTCTGCGGATGTGGACACGGTAAGCGGTGCGACATTCAGCTCAACCGCAATAAGAAATGCCACTAAGCAGGCACTTGATAAGGCGGTGAAATAGATGAGAATAAAAGATATGAATCTAAAGCTTCGAAAGAGAAAGATACAGACCTGGTTTCGTGCAGGAATGCAACTTTTATTTTTTATACTTTTTCCGTCAATGTTCACGGCAGCGTTCAATGGCGTCAAGTATATTTTTACACAGATTGGCTCAGGAAACAGAATTGAACTTACATCATTTGTAGCGGTTCTTCTGATGCTTTGCGTGTACACAATGATATTCGGCAGATTCTTCTGTGGTTTTGCCTGTGCATTCGGAAGCTTTGGCGATGCGATGCATGCACTATATGTGTCATGCTGCCGTAAGCTTAATAAAAAGCCGGTGAGTATACCGGCGAAGGCTGCAAAAAAGCTTACATATATGAAATATGTGATACTTACAATCATATTGATATTATGCTATCTGGGAGAGTATAGCTCATTGAAGGGCACAAGTCCGTGGGATGTTTTTTCAATGCTTCGGGCAGGAAATTTAGGTCTTGGTTCATATATCACAGGAGCAGTAGTGCTTGTGCTTATAATCATCGGTATGTGTGTGCAGGAGAGGTTTTTCTGCCGCTTTATGTGTCCGATGGGAGCTGTTTTTTCAATACTCCCTATAGCAGCTGCCTTTACCTTGCACAGAGATAGAGCAGGCTGCATAAAGGGCTGTGGAGCCTGTGAGAAGACATGTCCGTGTGACATAGGTTTACCGGATGATAGCTCAGGCAGGATATCAGGTGACTGCTTCCAGTGTCAGAAATGTAACGGAATATGTCCAAAGAGCAATATTCATACAGGTATAAAGCAGCTGCGTGGAAATGAGCTGTGGTTTACTGGTATAAGAGCTGCGATACTTATAGCTATATGTATATGGCTTGGTGTGTAGCATGCAGGTATTATGGAGAACAAAACTAAATGAAAAGAAATATGACTAAATCAGGAAGAATAGCATACGGCGCCATGCTTGTGGCGCTTGCGATGATATTCAGCTATGTGGAGAGCCTTATTCCGATAACTATAGGGATTCCGGGTATTAAGCTGGGAGTGGCAAATCTGGTCACTGTTCTTGGTATATTTTTCCTTGGACCTTGTGAGGTACTTACTGTAGTGATAATGAGGATATTTCTCGTGGGCTTTATGTTTGGAAATGGTGTTTCCATCATATATAGTCTGGCAGGTGGTCTGCTGAGTCTTACGGTAATGCTTATTATAAAGAAAACAGACAAATTTTCGATGGTCAGTGTTAGCGTGGCTGGTGGAATCAGCCACAACATAGGACAGCTTTTGGCCGCTGCGATAGTGCTTAAAAGCACTGCGGTGGTGTATTATCTGCCACCACTTCTTGTGGCTGGCACACTGACAGGACTTTTGATAGGAATTGTCGCACAAAAAGTCTTTCCCGCAGTAGGAATAAGCGGGAAAAATTTTTTAAACATAGGTTAGCGAGAACTAACTTATTGAGAAAAGGTATCAATTAAGTATATCTGCTTAATATTGAAATCGGTAGCAATTGTGGATTGCAAATTAGAAGGCAGCCACATTAACTATAAAGCATTAAAATCTTAAGGAGGAAAAAATGAAGAGAAAGATTTTAGCACAGAAATTTCTTGCATTTGCACTGACAGCATCGGTGACAGCCACTATGTTTCCGACAAGTGCATTTGCAGTGACAGGCAGCCAGGTGGCGGCTGACGGAACGTATACTGGTGCAGGAAATGTCAAAGCAGCAGAAGATGATGACAACGAATGGAATGCATATGATATTTCGGTATCGGTAGGAGTACAGGATGGAAATATAAGCAGCATATCTGTAACACCTGGAAGCATATATGATGAAGAAAGCAATTCATATTTTAATAAGGCTAAAACAGGCAACAAAAAGAAAAATCAGCCAGGATATGAGTCTTTGATAGGCCAGGCTGCAACAGAAGAGACAATAAAAAGCTGGGATACTGTTTCAGGAGCAACTCGTACATCAAGCGCAGTAAAAGAAGCTGCTCTTAAAGCTCTTGGTAAGGCATCAGAGAAAAAAGATGAAGTAGCAGTGGACACCGCAGCTCTTGAGTCAGCTATCAAGTCAGCAGAGGCACTTACAGAGTCTGATTATACAGTAGCTACATGGAGCAAGGTATCAGAAGCTCTTAAAGCAGCAAAGAGCGCACTTACAGCAAAAGAGTCACAGACAGCAGTTGACTCAGCAGCAACAGCTTTAAATGCTGCTGTAAAGGGACTTGTAAAAGAAGAAAAATATGTATATTGTTATGCAGGACTTACATGGTCAGAGTACTGGGCTGCTGAGGGAGTACAGGCAGCAGGAAGCACAGCATCATCAGATGAGGTAGACGCAAAGGGTGAGTATGATAAAGGTGCATTTGATACAGTAACTCGTGCTACTAAAAACCATGGTCTTCACAGAGGAAGCTTCCAGTGCAATGCAGTTGTAGAGACAGAAGAGGGTAAAACACTTAATCTGTCATATTGGAAAACCGTTAAAGGCGATGACGGAAAAGACAAGCAGATTGCTGTTATGACAGATGGTACAGAGTATACCTATAACAGAGGTGTATTTACAAACGACTCTGTTACATTAAAACTTAAAGATTACAAAGTAACAGGTCTTAAATTTGTCCCTGTAAAAGTAAAAGCAGAGGATTACGAGGCATTCAAGGCAAAATATACAGTTTACGAGAATGGTTCTAAGTTGAAGGGCGGTTATGGAGAAAATAAACTTCAGGTTATTGACGAGGTGGCAAACGTTACCGCAGATACAAACGGTCTTAAGACTGCTACAAAGACTGCAGACGGAAGATTCTCATTCTCAGCCAGAGCAACAGGAAATGACTCAGGTGTAATGTCTTCTCTTAAAAAAGCAGATGGACTTGAGCCGGAAGTTAAAGCTGCAAACGGATCATACGGAGAGTTTTTAAGAGTTGATTTTAACGGTAACTATGGTGCTCTTGGAGCCAATATGCAAGCTGTTAAGTGGACATATTATGGTAATGACAGCACAAGAACCAAAGCACTTGCCACATATGGCACAAAGTTTGCATCAGATAACTGGATGCATAAGTCTATGGGAATCCAGCTTGGTCTTACAGATTCGCTCAGATGCAGCCTGCCAAGTGGATGTGATGGAACAGGATACTGGTCTGTTACAATTTATGCATTGGGATATGAGGACTATACATATAATTTTGAGGCAACAGCTGCAAATATAGTTACACCACAGAGACCGGCAGATGAGACTTCAAAGAAAGCTCTTTCAGATAAGGTTTCGGAGGCTGATAAGTTGAACAAGGAGCTTTATACAGATAAAACATGGTCAAATATGCAGACTGAGCTTATGGAAGCAAAGGAAGCTTTAGCAAAGACTGACCTCATGCAATCGGAAGCAAAGGAAGCATTATCACATCTCACAGACGCTGTAAATAACCTGAAATCACAGTATGTACTCATGAACATTCCATATGATGAGTTTTACAAGGCTGATCTTAATAACAATTCAGTCGCAGTAGATGCCACCACATCTGCCACAAAGCAGAAGACCAGAAATACTCTGGCAGCTGGCTCATATCATGCGGATGCAGAAGGAGAGCATATAAACGGTGTAACCTTCCCGGTAAAGGTCTCAGATGATTTCTATGATAATAATAAGAATTATACACAGATTACAGATGACAGTAAGGTAGATATCACAACTAATATAAAGGGCAAGGTTTCTACAACAACATATGAGGGAAAGAAGGCTCTTTTTGAGAGTGCTGACTACTCATACTATGTACTTAGTGAGATCCCTTCGTACTACAAGACTGCAACAGTAGGCACAGATAATAAACTGTCATTTGGCGCTGTAAATGGAGCTAAGACGCAGATAGCTTCTGACAAGGTAACTACAAAGTTCAAGACAAAAACAAAGTACGGAGACTATCAGCTCAATCTTGATGGCATAAAGGATGCTATGGGCTTTGAAGATGACGATGTGGTTTACGGTGTTATTGTAAGCACTGATGACAACACAGATTATGCTATGCGTCATGTGGAGAACATCTGGAAAACAGAGGAGCTTGCATGGAGTGTGGGAATTGTTACAGATTCACACGGATGTACCCTTTCATCTGAGCACTACAAGTCCATGGTTGGAAAGACAATCAAAAATGTAACATACTATACAAGTAAAGGAATCTTCACTTTACCTGTAAATTACAAGGTACTTGAGCACGCTAAGGATGCAGCAGTTGAAGCAGAAAATGCAGCTGTATCAGCAGGAAAGGCTAATCTTGATGTTGCGCTTCCGGGTGATTTTAACGCAGAATATGCAGTTACAGATGCAAAAGGAAATGAAGTAAAGGGATTTAAGGTTACAGAGGAAAACTTAGCATCGGCAGTGTCAACATATGCAGCAAGCTATACTAAGACTAAGAAGCTTGTAATTACATATCCGAAGGATGCAGAGAATACAGAGTATACGCTGACAGTATCCGATAAGAGCAAAAAATATGCCCCAATCACTACCACATTCGAGCTCTATGCAGAGGCAGTTTCTGCGGCATACAATAATGATGCAATAGCACCGAAGCTTGTAGTGGCAGATGGTGCATCAGCAGCACAGTTTGCAGATTTTATTGTAAAAATCAAGTCTGTAAATGTAAATGGTAAGAATTATCCGGCAACAGGCAAGGGGGCAGTAAAGCTTATCAAGGAAGATGGTACAATTGATACTACTCAGGCTCCGTTTGCTGAGGGTTCAAGCTTTGAAATCAAGGTATCAGCAACAGGATATAAGGATGAGCTTTCATTTACATATGAGAAGCCTGTAGTCATTGATACTAAAGCACTTGAGAGTGCAATTGAAAAAGCAGATACACTCAAAGAGGCAGATTACACAGCAGACAGCTGGAAAACCTTCTCACAGGTGCTTTCAAGTGCAAAAGCAGTACTAAAGCAGAAGGATGACCAGACAAAGATTGACAATGCAGCTGAGTCACTCAATAAGGCTATTGAAGGCCTAAAGAAAAAAGAAGCTGTAAATCCGGGAACACCGGGAAGTGGTGCAGGAAGCACAGGTGCGATATCCGGAGGTACAGGAAGTTCAAATGGAGCCGGTACGAATGCAACTGTGGCAACAGGCAGCAAGTCAAATTCTATGACCACTGATACAACAGGTACTGCAGCTAAAAAAGCTACAGTAAAGAAGGCTTCAAAGACAGGTGATACAAATCCTCTTATGGGCATGCTTGCTTTGGCATTTGCATCAATCAGTCTTGTGGGAGCAGCACTTTTTGCGAAAAAGCCAAACCGAAAATAATTTAAACTTCCCTATTGACGAATACCCTGCGTTGACATATCATAGTACATAAGTGAAAGGGAGTAGCCGGCACGAGAGTGCTTACTTATCCGTCAGTACGATTGCTCATACATATCATACATATATGACAGCAATCCGGAGAGTGATTAAATGGCGAGACTTTTGTTGTTTTATACAGCAGAAGTCTCGCCTTTTTTGTATATAAAAGCCTTCTGCTGATAAGACATAGATGTAACTATCAATTAATCAGGCATCCTTAAAAAGGACAGCAGAAGGAGGAAAATTATGATTTTTGTAGCAATTTTACTGCTTATAGCAGGCTTTGTAGCACTGGTGAAGGGCGCGGATGTGTTTGTGGATGGAGCGGCGGCGCTCGCCGGGAAATTTGGTATTCCGCAGCTTGTGATTGGACTGACGATTGTGGCGATGGGTACGTCGCTGCCGGAGGCGGCAGTCAGCATCACTGCAGGAATAAAGGGGAATGCGGGGATTACAGTCGGCAATATTGTCGGCAGCAATATACTAAATATCCTTATAATCCTGGGAGTGACCGCACTCATCACAAATGTAGCCATACAAAAAACCACCTTCAAATACGAGATACCGTACATGCTTCTTATCACAGCGGTGCTTCTCGTGATGGGAATGACAGGCAATGAAATCACATTCATTGAGGGTGTTATACTGTGGATTTTATTTATTGCATATCTGCTTTATTTGTATATTCTGGCAAAAAAGGGCAATGACAGCGGTGATGAGCAGTCGGTAAAGCTATATCCGGTATGGAAATGTCTGCTCTTTATTGTGCTGGGCGGTGTGTGCGTCGTAATTGGAAGCCAGCTTGTCGTAAACGGTGCCACGACCATAGCAAGAGCCTGCGGCATGAGTGAGCGCTTTATTGGATTGACAATCGTTGCATTCGGCACATCTCTTCCGGAGCTTGTTACATCTGTTTCAGCAGCACGCAAGGGAAATGCCGGTATAGCGATTGGAAATATAGTCGGCAGCAATATTTTCAATATACTCTTTGTAGTCGGAACAGTAGCTCTCATTTGTCCGGTACCGTTTGAGAGCAGGTTTGTGATTGATACAGTTGTGGCAATCCTGTGCGGTGTGCTCCTGTGGGGCGGTACGATAAGACATAAAGAGCTTAGAAAGCCATGCGGAGTGGTGATGCTGCTTTGCTATGCGGCATATTTTGTATATTTGGCAGCTATGTAATGATGTATTTTTTTGAATTGCGATGGCTGTGTTTAAAAAGAGTGTGATGAAGAGATAATAATTAAATTTAGCAAACTGTCAATAATTGTGCATACAAATCGACACTTTGACATCAAAATGATTGCGATTTCACATTAAATATAAATAATTAATTAAAAATAGCACTCTTGCTTGACAAGTGCTGATTACAGGTGTATAACGTAGTCAGAACAAACGGAAGGAAGCGATTATAATGGATAAAAACCCAAAGCATCCATTGAAGAAAAAGAATAAGGCAGATGCAAAGAAGCATCAGAAGCATGTATACGAATAGCGCTTCCACTAAGGAATACTATCCAGTAAGCACAATGTACCCCAGCCCGTCACAGGGTTGGGGTATTTTGTGTTTTTGGAACTGTTTTCAGAGACAGCCCTTGAGGCAATTGTAAATACATTTTCACCGGCACCTTTTATGAGAGAAGCTTTAAGCTTGTCGCCATACATATAGAGGTCATTTCCACGCACAATTCCCCATTCCATCAGAAGCGCAGCCGCACCGGTCACAAACGGTGCAGCCATAGATGTCCCTGTTTTTGAAGTGTAGCCTCCCGTGTTTGAGCATGAAATAATGTCTACACCGGGCGCAATGATATCAGGCTTTATGCTGTCAAAGGCCCAGGTATAGCCTCGGCCGGAAAAGGCGGCTGTGCGGTTTGTTCGGCTGTCATAGGCTCCGACAGATATGACATTTTGAGCGGTTGAGGGGATGGTCAGGGTGATATCAGGCGATGCATGGATAAATGAGGTCTGTGCATTGCGCAGAGCACCTGACGGCAGCCATATATCCCATGAACCGTCCTTTACAGATATGGGCATAAGCGATATTTTCCAGATGCCGGGTGAGATGTATTCTGCTCCCATGAGTTCAATGAATATTTCCTGAAAGGGAGAGTAGGGTGAGGGACC